>SXGQ01752039.1_pt1 | contig 12234 bp, 11 predicted proteins | sample 3178371 | NCBI WGS metagenome assembly SXGQ01 (sample SAMN11356859, study PRJNA531348) | freshwater metagenome | isolation source: freshwater sample F1-20 | place: China: Fuxian Lake, Yuxi | collected 2017-12-25 | reverse complement strand
TCTAATTGGAAAAACTCTTTCAAAGCGGCAAAGACACGTTCTTTGGACCAGCCTAGAAACTCGTGTGCTGCATGTAAAGTGTTGAAACGCAAGATTAGCTCGTCCCATTTCTTTCGATCCAAGTTGTATTGCTGCATCAATTCAGTACGGACCGAATCTGCATCAATCACCTCCAGGTAGCCCACACGCTGCCGCTCCCATTCCAATCGCTTTTCATAGGCTCGGAGCTCTCGGTTTCTCTTGGTGAAATAACTTATTGGACCATAAATTCCAAAATTAGGCAGGGGTGAATTAGGATCCACTGCACCCAAACCTACTTGCTGACTGAGCCGCTTTTCTTCTACTGATTCCTCATCAGAGAGATATAATTTTCCGTCCTTGAATCGAAAACGATAAGGTTCAGCTTTCACTTGAAAGGTCGGCAGTAGCCTCGCCAAGTCCTGTAGCTCCACAAACAAAAAAGAATCTGCAGTCAAGGGCATTTTCTTTTCTAAAAAGCCTGGAAACTGAAAGATTAAGGTGTCTCCCTGCAAGGCTGGAATCGAAAAATAGCCACGGGAATTCGTACTTACCCTATCTCCTGAAGCGTGACTTACCACGACCCCTTCCAAGTATTTTTTGTCCCAAGCATCAATGACATTGCCAGAATACCGGCGTTGCGCAGAGAGGGAAACCACACAAAAAAAAAGGAAAAGTAAAAGAGAAATTCGCTTCATCGATTGCCAAAAGTAGCCACTGTAGTACAGCAAGAAAATTTAGGCATGTTAAAGAAGTTTAATTTCCCTATTTTTTGTTCAAAACAAGGTTTCAGAAAAAAGTATCTTTGAGCCATGAATTTTGAGCTCACCCGAATTGCTCCGACTCCCAGTGGCTATTTACACCTAGGAAATGCCTACTCTTTTTTACTCACCAAGGCTTTGGCACAAAAGCACGGTGCTAAAATCTTGCTTCGGATCGACGACCTAGACCGTGACCGCTACAGACCAGAATATGTAGAGGATATCTTTGATACCCTAGACTTCCTTGAAATTCAAATTGACCAAGGTCCAAAAAATCTTTTGGACATGGAATCTACCTGGTCTCAGGTGCATCGACTGCCATTGTATACCGAAGCCATCGAACAACTCCAACAAAATAGGCTCACCTTTGCTTGCACCTGTACCCGAAGTCAGATCTTACAAATTGACCCAAGAGGCGTGTATTTAGGGCAATGCTTAGACAGGCGAATTGCACTCACTAGAGAACAAGTTGCTTGGCGAATCAACACCCTCGATGCGGATTTTTTAGAGTTTCAGGAGTATCCAAAACAGGCAAAAAACTCAATTTTACCCGAAGAAGCTTCTTGTTATGTGGTGCGAAAAAAGGATGGACTCCCAGCCTACCAACTTTGCTCCTTGATTGATGACCTTCATTATGGGGTAGATTTGATTGTCAGAGGGCAAGATTTGTACCCTTCTACCCTAGCACAACTTGACTTAGCCCGCTTGCTTGGCAAGGATTCCTTCGCACAAACAATTTTTTACCACCACTCCCTATTGAAAAGTCAAGATCAGAGGAAACTCTCCAAATCTGCGGGTTCCAGTTCCATTCACCACCTACGGGAGGAAGGAAAGACCTTGACAGATCTATTTTCGCTGCTTGGCAAAAGTCTAGGACTGAAAGAGGAATTAAGATCCTTTGAAGAGTTCAATCAAAGCCTAGAACTATAAGAAAAGGTCACTAAGGCGAATGACAACCGTTGCCGGTTAACAGACCACAGCCAGTAGGGTTCAGCACATAAAAAACATCTTAGTATTTGGTTTCTAAACTTGATATCACCACGACTCGGCTGTCGTCCGTGGACTGTTGACCGCTAAAATTGTAATCGGTCCACGGATGACAGCCTGTAGATCGTGGTTTTTAAGCTGTCGACAATTTAATATTACTTGTACTTAGCTGCCTGCCCAGGTGCTACCGAAGATTTTTGGATAAACTTACGGATGTCCTCATTGGAAGTAGCAAGGTCTTCAGCTCTCAAGTACATCATGTGACCAGAACGATAGCCTTTAAAATCAATTCTATTTTTAAGCTTGCCATTTGGGTCGATATGCCAGGTGCTGTACTTTGCGTTGAAGTAGTCTGTACCCCCATCAAAGTAACCCGACTGAACCATCAAGTGTAGGTACGGATTTTGTCTCATCGCGGTACCCAAGTCGTTGGCCGTGTTCTCATTGCTACGGTCCCAAGGATTGACAGGCCCAAAAAGATTGTAAGTAAGATCTGTATTGTACTTCAATACATTCTTGGCATACAGGTTAAAGGCAGGCGCAAAGGCATGGTTCCAACTCGTCAAAGCAGGATCGAAATCGTATCGGTCACCTGCTTCCATTCGGTCAAATCCCTTGTAACGACTATCCAATCGACCTACGGTCATGCCATCTCTCGCTCTAAGCAACTCCTTCCAGAAAAAGCTAGTGGGCACCATCAAATTGTATTGAAGGATCGATTCCTTACTCAAACCAGAGTAATAGGCCATTTTGGTGGCGATGGCATCACGCTCGGAATCACTAAGTAATCCTCCCTTAGCCATGGCAGGAAGAATCTCATTGACAGCCATGGGTTCCACGATAGCCAAAATCTCATCCAAATCCTTTGCCTGCAACTCCGCCGGTAATGCTTTGTGGTACCAAGCAGTTGCTGCATAGTAAGGCCAATAGTTTGCCATTTTCACGGGTCCATCACGCAAGATGCCCATGTCGGTAGGTGATACCAAGATTACCCCATTGAAGTACATCCAATGGGAGTTTTGTAACTGAGAAACTAGGCCAGCTACACGGGTAGTCCCGTAACTCTCACCTATCAAATACTTCGGGGAAGCCCAACGATTTTGACGAGTCACAAAAGTATTTACCCAATCAGCCAAATACTTGATGTCTGCATTGATTCCGAAAAAGCTGCTTCGAGGCGTATCTTCCTTTACAATTCGAGAATAGCCTGTATTTACAGGATCGATGTAAACAATATCCGCAACATCCAAAATAGAATGTGGATTAGATTTGGTGCCATAGGGCTGAACAGGATAACCTTCTTCATCAATATTTAACACCACGGGACCAGTGTAGGCCAAGTGCATCCAGATGGAAGCAGATCCAGGACCACCATTGAAACTTACTACCAAGGGTCTTTTGGTACGATCTATTACATCGGTACGCTCGTAGTAGGTGTAAAATAGAGATGCAATGGGTTCGCCCTTTTCATCCCAAACAGGCTGGGTGCCTGCAGTAGCTTTGTAAGGCACTCGCTTGCCTTTGATTATCACTTCGGAGCTAGATTCCACCTTGGATTCTACTTCAATTTTACGCGTAGTCTGCGCTACAGTTAGGGTTACCACACAGAGTAGCAAAAGACTTAAAGATAGTTTTCTCATGGGTTTGACTTTTTTTAAAGGAAAGTAAATATGTTTTAATTTGAATATCTCGAATTGAAAATTACAGAAGCGGTAGGATGTTTTTTTTTGAGAGTGCCTTTAAATTTACATACCATGAAGAGGTTATTAGTAACTTAAGGTTCCTTCCAAAACCTGAACTGCCCTGCCTTGGATAAGCACACGTTCTCCCATTTTTTCTAGAAAAAGCTCACCTCCTCGATTACTTGCTTGATAGGCTTTAAAGCTTATTTTTCCAGTTTTCTTATGCCAATAATCCACCAATGCACAGTGCGCAAAACCCGTTACGGGATCCTCTGGTACGCCTACATTAGGACCAAAAAACCGGCTGACCATGTCGTAGCCCTTACCTCCAGCAGCAGTAATGATAAATCCTTCTTCACTTGTCTCCGCAATTTGTGTAAAGTTGGGCTTGAAAGACCGCACTGCCTCCTCATCAGCCAACTCAAAAATCCAGTTTTTCCGAAGTTGAGCTGACTGGATAATCTTGCTGCCAAAAATTTCGCCTGCATACGCAGGATGTTCGGCTAACACAGTCGGTATTAAGGGAAAGTCCATGCTGATCAAGTCTTCCTGCTTGGTCACCCGTAATTCCCCACTCAAGGTTTGGAAACGAATCCCTTTTCCTTGCTTTACCCATCCTGCAGTGTACATCCTATGGGCAGCCGCAAGAGTCGCATGTCCGCATAAATCAATTTCTACTTTTGGCGTAAACCAGCGAAGCGAGAAATTTCCCTCCTCCTTAGTTTTCTCAACAAAGGCTGTTTCGCTCAAATTCATCTCCATAGCGATGGCTTGCATCTCTTTTGACTGTAACGAATTTTCCAAAAGGCAAACCGCTGCAGGGTTTCCTGAGAATGGATTGTCCGAAAAAGAATCCAGAACTGCAATGGCTATGCTTCTCATCAATACGCCTGTTGAAGTACCTGAAAATGATGGATAAAATGGCCCGGAATAATCCACAGTAGGGCTCTCGTGCTCATGAGATTTCCATTAGCCGATCCAATTTCCTCAAAAGAAGCTTCTGGAAAAGTTTGTACCATTGAGCGGATTGCCTGACGTTGTATTTCAAAATCGGAAAGTAGATCATCCAAAAAAACGGCATTAAACTGTCCTTGAAAAACATAAGGATCTTGGTCAAAACCAGGAAGTGGTTTTTTCTCTCCTCTAGCAATGCACAGCGCACGAAAAGTCATAATTCGTTCTGTATCCAAAAGATGCCCCAAAACTTCCTTTGGAGACCATTTACCTGGAGCATAGGGAACACAGTCCCAACCCTCAGGTTTGGATGCAAATAAAGCCTTTAATTCTTGGGTTTGAGATTGAAGGAGAGTCGAAAAATTCTCATTTCCCAGCTTTGAAATATAGGTTTCAAAGAAGGAAGGATATTCGCCTTTTCTAGGAAGGGAAAATGTGTTCATGTAAAATTGACTAGGTTGTGTTAAAATCTGAACTAAATTTAAGTTGAACTTAAGATAGGATCTCCACCATGCGTCACATTTTATTCTTACTTACCGCCCTAAGCCTTGCTATCCCTGTATTTGGTCAGCAGGTTGTCATTCGAAATCCAGAAATCCAGCAGCTCGTGCAGCAGGTAAATGCCGATAGTTTAAAAAAATATACTACGACACTGGCTTCCTTCCACAGTAGACATACCCTCAACAGGGATGATAAAAATGGCATGCTTGCCGCTCAAAATTATGTAAAAGCTAAATTTTTAGAGTTTGCAGGAAAATCAAAAGGAAGTATGACTGCAAACATCGAGGAATTTGTAGTGCCGGGTGATGGGAGAAGGATCATGGCAGATGCCACTGTTGGAAATGTCATCGCCAAACTACCTGGAACCAATCCAAATGATCCTAGGATAATTATTGTTTCAGGGCATTTAGACTCAAGAAATAAGGATGTTATGGATGCAACTGGTTCAGCACCAGGTGCCAATGACGATGGCAGTGGTGTGGCTTTGGTGATGGAGCTTGCCCGCATACTCGCTTCTACAGAGTTTTCGGCAACGCTTCTTTTCGTGGCCTTTACTGGAGAGGAACAGGGGCTCAAGGGAGCGACTTACCTAGCGGACAAGGCAAAAGCTGAATCCTGGAAAATTGAAGCGGTACTCAACAATGATATTGTTGGAAATAGCAATTCCTCTGAAACCAACATCAGCGATAACACAGTTATGCGGGTGTTTTCAGAAACAATTCCATTGGCAGAAGATGAACGTGGCGCAAGCATCCGCCGCTCCATCAATTCGGATAACGACAGTCATTCTCGACAGCTGGCTCGCTACATCAAGGAACTTGGGGAACGCTATGTAGATCAGATGGAAGTGAAGTTAATCTATAGAAATGACCGGTTTCTTCGTGGAGGGGATCAAACTCCCTTTATGAAAAATGGGTTTACCGCAGTACGCATGTCCGAAATGAATGAAAATTTCCTATATCAACACGAAAACGTGCGGGTAGAAAATGGAATTCAGTACGGTGATTTACCCGAGTTTATGGATTTTGAATACCTCCGGAAAGTGGCCTCCGTTAATCTTGCTGCAGCAGCTTCTCTCGGCCAGTCTGCAGGAATGCCTGAAGAAGTAAAAATTGATGTGCGCGGGTTAAGCAACTCATCAACTTTGAGTTGGAAAGCCCCTATCCATGGCAAAGTAAAAGGATACTATGTACTCATGCGTGAGACCTCTTCATCCATGTGGGAAAAAAAGTTTTATACCGAAAACACCCAACTCAAGCTCCCTTACAGCAAGGATAACTACTTCTTTGCAGTACAATCTATTTCAGAGCATGGAACTGAAAGTTTACCGGTCATCCCCACTCCACTCTCACGTTAACAGCAGTTTTTTGTAGGTATCAACGATTTTGTCCTTTCTGGTAAATCCAGATTGGAGGCAACTTATTATACAAATTTTTCAAGGTCGAAAATATTTATTAAAACTAACTATTTCATTATATTTTTATATTATTAAAATAAAAAGATGTTTATTTAAATTTATTTAATTTATTTACACAAATTATTTTTTTTGCTTCACTTTCTTAATTGTGACCCATTTTTATGAACACACAAGAGCAATTTTTCAGAAGATTAAAACCGATTGTTTCGCCTTACTCCTCTTTAGCTGCTGAGGTAGCCATCACCCTCAACGTAAGTTTGGATAGCGCCTACAGAAGAATCCGAGGAGAAAAACTCCTAGACTTCGATGAAATAAGTTTGCTCTGTCAAGGATTCAACATTTCTGTAGACGAATTTTTCTGTTTGAATAGTGGCACCATCTTGTTTCAGACAGGCACCAAACCCTCCCAAAAAGATGCCTTAAAACAATGGATGGAGGATGTGTACAAGCAATTGTACTACATCAATAGCTACCCTAAAAGACACTTGTATCATCTAATTAAGGACCTTCCCCCCTTTTACTATTTTTTTCATCCCATTCTTGCCCGTTTCAAATTCTTTTTCTGGGCTAAATCCATTTTACCCCCTGGACATGCTCCGCTCGAAAAATTCTGCCTCAACCAGAAGGAGCTGTTTAATTACGAAGAATTATCGCAACGGATTATTCGAGCTTATACCAAAGTTCCAAGTACTGAAATTTGGAATAAGGATGCACTAAACACAACCTTACGACAGATTGAAACTTACCATGAGATGGGTTGGATTGAGAATAAGGAAACTACCAAATTGATTTATTCAAGTGTGCTAGATGTGATTGGACACCTCGAAAAAATGGCTATTCAAGGCAAAAAATCTCTTTTGGGCCAAAATCCTCTTTCAGAGCATGGAGAATTCCGGCTCTACCTCAACGACATCGTATCTGGGGACAATACGTTACTCGTGGAGCTAGGAGAAAGTAAAATCACCTACCTTAACCATAGCGTCCTTTATTTTGTAGGTTCCAAGGATTTCGAGTTTAATGAGCTAGTTTTTCGAAACATTGAAAATGTGATCAAAAAATCAAGTTTGATGAGTGGATCAGGTGAAAAAGAACGGACACAGGTATTCAATAAGCTGCGTAAAAAGATTTACTTTAAGATTGAAGCGATGGACATTACGACAAAAAACTGAAATATATTTTGGCTTCAATTTCAATCCGTGTAACTTACTTCAATGATTAGTTTGCGCTTTTTTATAGGATTGGTAGGGTTGATTGGAATTGCTTCCTGTGTTTCCAAAGCAACAGAAAATAAAAGCCAAGATCTAGGTGATCTTGCTTTTTCTTCTCCTGCTACCAAAAATGGCATGGTTTGGATTTCCGGGGGTGCGCTGATGATGGGAAGTGATGATCCTAGTGCATATGCTGCTGAAAAACCTGCTGTGAGTGTATCTATCAAGGGATTTTGGTTGGATCCTACAGAAGTAACCAATGCACAATTCCAAAAATTCGTGACTGCTACGGGATACCTAACTGTGGCAGAAAGGCCTATCTCCTGGGATGAACTAAAAAAGCAACTCCCACCTAATACACCAAAATTATCGGATGAGGACCTTGCTCCCGGATCTATGGTTTTTATTGCTCCATCCAGACCTGTTCCATTGCAGGATCTCTCTGCATGGTGGATTTGGGTAAAAGGAGCAAATTGGATGCACCCAGAAGGTCCAGAAAGCAATCTAGAAGGTCGAGAAAATCACCCAGTAGTTCATGTAGCTTATGAGGATGCGGTAGCTTATGCCAACTGGGTGGGCAAGCGATTGCCTACCGAAGCCGAATGGGAATTTGCTGCTCGGGGAGGACTAAAAGGTCAAAAATTTGCCTGGGGCGATGAATTTACCCCAAGAGGCATCTATCTTGCAAACACCTTCCAAGGGATTTTCCCATCAAGAGATGAGCGCTTAGATGGATTTGGTACTACGGCTCCTGTCAGATCCTTCCCTCCCAATGGCTATGGGGCATACGACATGATTGGGAATGTATGGGAACTCACTTCGGATTGGTTTGATGCCTTAAAGCACGCGCGAACTGCTGGAAAAGTGGCTAAGTTGGATGAAGGCATGAATCCCTGCTATAACCCAAGCAACCCTTATGCCATGGAGCGAGTAATAAAGGGTGGGTCATTTTTATGTGCATCCAATTACTGCGTGAATTACCGACCTGCAGCAAGACAAGGACAGGCCATTGATTCTGGAACCTCAAATGTTGGTTTCCGCTTAGTGTCAGATGGAATCTAGCTCCCTAAATCTTTATTCCATACCTATCTACTTCGGAACAATTTTCAATCGCTTTATTAGGAAATATAATTATCCGTTTATTCACCATAACCCAAATAAAATAAGGGTTGAGGATCAATTAAATGAGCTAGGGACCATTGACAGTGGTCTGTGATTGATTTGACCGCAGTAGTAATCACTTTTTAGCTACGAGTATAATTGGAGATAATAAGATTAGCGAATTCCTTTCTCTGGATACTTGGGAACAACTGTCCTTCCAAAAGCCATAAGTTCCTCGAACTGACCTTCCATATCGCCATTAGGGTACAGACAAGGTCCAATTCCTGCTTCCTTCTTTTTGTAATCCAGGTAGCCAATCACTATCGGTACATTCGCTCCAAGTGCTGTATGATAAAATCCTGTTTTCCATTTACTTACGGCACTTCGAGTACCTTCAGGAGTCACCATCACCACCAAGTCTTCTCTGTCGTTGAGCATCTGAATCATGGCCTCTGTGTAGGTTTGCTTCTTGCCTCCAGGTATGCGTTGACGATCAATGGGAATAGCTCCTAATCCAGACAATAACCAACCCAATGGACCAATCATTGATTCTTTCTTAATCGTAAAGCGAACGGGAATATCCATCAAATAGAAGGCAGCTCTAGCATACAAAAGATCCCAGTTGGAGGTGTGGGGAATAGCAATCAATACTGCTTTTTTCACACCTGCTGGCCAATTGGGCTGAAGACGCCAACCGGCCACCCAAAATATAAATTGGGAAAGTAACTTCATCATAACTCGCTAGATTGGGGTTGTAATTGGCTAGAAATTTCAAGTAAACTAGGATTGGCTTCAATGACTTTCATTGCTTGAATGTATCCCGCTTGAAAGAATTCTGGAGCCTTTTTCAAGTCAAAAACACCAAATTTACCTAATCCAGGGGGCTCAATAAAATAAGTACAAGCCGATTTCCGACTATAGGCATTGAAATTCATATTCATCATGACTGCACGCTCCAAAAGATTTTTAACATTTCGAACTGCTGCCAATTCTGGTAGATGATTGCAGTTGACCCCAATCAGGATCTCACAATTGGCTCGCAAAGGCTCCACAGGCAAATTATTCAGCACTCCTCCATCAACCAGGTACCGAGATTCATAAAAAATAGGTTCAAACATTCCTGGAATACAGGATGAAGCCAATATTGATTCGACCAACCTTCCAGTATTGAAATAAACCACCTCTCCTTTTCCTATATCTGTAGCCGCCACATGAAGGGGAACCTTCAGCGCAGCAAAATCATTGTGCGGAAGGTAGGTTTTTAATAGCTGGGCCAAACTATCCATCGTAAACAAGCCCTTCCAAGAGATGGCAGGTCGGATTAACTTGAAGTAGTTGGTTTCAATGATAATTTTCAATACCTCATCCGGGCTATATCCTTGGCAATACATGGCACCCACAATGGATCCAGCTGAACTGCCACTCACCTGGTTTGGAAAAATACCTGCTTCATTCAGTGCCTTTAGCACCCCCAAATGCGAAATCCCTCTGACTCCTCCGCCAGAAAAGGCAATTCCAATGCTTGGTTTAGAGTTCATCGAGTCGGAAAGTTTGATCCAAACGTACTCCCTTTTCGGTCATTTTCACCGTGCAACATTCATGTACCGAATCGTGCTCTAAAAAAAGCACATACTGGTTTAGAGCTGCCATTTCCAGAAATTCCTGCTTCTCTTGCAGTGTTAACAAGGGACGTGTATCATACCCCATCACATAGGGCAAAGGAATATGCCCCACTGAAGGAAGTAAGTCAGCCATAAACACCAAGGTATGCCCTCTATATTGCATTTTGGGCAGCATTTGCTTGTCCGTATGCCCATCCATTGTGAGGAACTCAAAGCCTGGAAATAAGGATTTAATCCCTAGGTCTAGGTAATTGAGCGCTCCATGCTCCTGCAATGGAAGGATATTTTCTTCTAAAAAGGATGCTTTTTCTCTTGTATTTGGAACCGTTGCCCAGTTCCAATGATCTTCATTTGTCCAATACGTCGCTCGAGGAAAAGTAAGTTCGTATTGCCCATGGGAACCATACTTCACACTACCTCCGCAATGGTCAAAATGCAAATGGGTCAAAAAAACATCCGTAATGTCGGTGGGATGTACGCCCAGTTGCTGTAAACTCTTGGCTAAGCTAGTATCTCCATGCAAGTAGTAATGCGCAAAGAAGCGGGCATCTTGCTTGTCCCCTATCCCAGTATCAATTAAGACCAATCGATTGCCATCCGAAACGAGTAAGCAGCGCATGGCCCATGGACAGAGATTGTTTTCATCCGAGGGATTGCTTCGTGACCAAATAGATTTGGGAACTACACCAAACATGGCCCCGCCATCCAATTTAAAAAAGCCTGTATCTACGGTGAAAAGCTCCATGTATGGTGATAAAAAACAATTTAAACCACTGTCAACAAGTAGTAAGAAGTGGCATCTCTAAATTGAAAATATGAAAATCGGAAAGTTTTATTCCACAACTACACCCATCGCACAGAACTTATCTATTCGCTTGGATATACGGTCTTCTACTTCAATTTTATCCAATTCAGCTAAAGCCTTACCAATTACCTCCTTGAGGGTTTTGGCCATTCCTTTGAGGTCTTTGTGAGCCCCTCCGAGTGGTTCTGGAATAATATCGTCGACCAGACCATTGGACTTCATGTCCGTAGCGGTCAACTTGAGTGCTTCAGCTGCTTGTTCCTTGTAATCCCATGATCTCCACAAAATGGAAGAACAGGATTCAGGAGAAATAACAGAATACCAAGTATTTTCCAACATGTAAACTTTATCTCCTATGGCTATGCCCAAAGCACCTCCGGAGGCTCCTTCTCCAATGATGATGCAGATCACCGGCACTTTGAGCATAAACATTTCTTTGATATTGCGGGCAATGGCTTCCCCTTGACCCCTTTCTTCTGCTTCCAAACCCGGAAATGCTCCTGGAGTATCGATAAGCGTTACGATGGGCTTGTTGAATTTTTCTGCCATCTTCATTAGGCGAAGTGCCTTCCGATAGCCCTCCGGATTGGCCATCCCAAAATTACGCTCTTGACGCTGCTTGGTATTTCTACCCTTTTGCTGTCCAATAAAAAGTACAGTTCTGCCGTCAATATCACCCAAGCCACCAATCATGGCCTTGTCATCTTTCACGCTACGGTCCCCATGAAGCTCAATAAAGTCGTTGGTGATTTCGTAGATGTAATCTAAAGCATAAGGCCTATCCGCATGTCTGGAAAGCTGTACCCGCTGCCAGCGCGTAAGATTCGAGAAGGTTTCCTTTTTCAAATCCAAAATTTTACCCTCTAGAGATTGAATATCCTTGCTTAGGTCGATGTTTCTTCCCTTTGCCAATTCCTTCATCTCCTGCAATTTTTGCTCTAAATCAGCAATGGGTTTTTCAAATTCTAAGACCATTTACGTAAATTTTTGAAAAACAAATATAAGGATTAGTCTTAATCTCTGATGGAAATTTGAGTGAAAAGGAAGGTGAGCAGTAGACTTAAATTTCAGAATTAAAGAACAGACTTTTTACTAAGGAGTAGGATAACCACATGGATACTTTCTATCAGGTTACTACTGCTTACAAACAAAAAAGTCCCTAATTTCTTAGGAACTTT
>SXGQ01371524.1_pt1 | contig 12235 bp, 10 predicted proteins | sample 3178371 | NCBI WGS metagenome assembly SXGQ01 (sample SAMN11356859, study PRJNA531348) | freshwater metagenome | isolation source: freshwater sample F1-20 | place: China: Fuxian Lake, Yuxi | collected 2017-12-25 | reverse complement strand
TTCGACCGGGCGAGGGGATCGGCAAACGCTCGACGAGCGTGAGGCCGCCCCGGCCTCAGCGAGGAGACTTTTGCCGTCCCCGAGCGCCGCACCGCACGATGCCCCAGCCACGGCAACTCAGCCATGGCTTCCCGGCGGTGCACCGCCCGGGATGGCAGCAGTTCCTGCTCGCGGCAGGATAGCCGACTCGCGACGAACTGCCGCCACTCCCGGGCTCCATCGGTCTTGGTGCAGCAGATGAGCAGCCCCCTCGGCCCGCAGTTCCGCCGGCACACGTTCGACCGGGCGAGGGGATCGGCAAACGCTCGACGAGCGTGAGGCCGCCCCGGCCTCAGCGAGGAGACTTTTGCCGTCCCCGAGCGCCGCACCGCACGATGCCCCAGCCACGGCAGCTCAGCCACGGCTTCCCGGCGGTGCGATCCCAGTCACGGTCGATCACCGGGGGGCCCCCGCTCGGCGGGTGGCGCCGGCACGGAGCCGAGCGCCGTGATCTCATCGTCGATCGTCGTCGTCGCCCCACCAAGGGCCGCGCGGATCGCCCGCAGATCGACGAGGATCGTCTGCATGGTGTCACGCCAGGTGGGATCGGCGGGCGCTGCGTCGCGAAGCGTGCGCTGCTGCACCGCCGCCTGATCGAGTACCGCCCCCGCCCGCTCGAGCACGACGTGCGCCTCGTCGGTCCGGCCGGTCGCGGCGAGCAGTTTTGCCTTCGCCGCCAGCGCCGTCGCAAGACCGCGACGCGCCGTGGGCATCGGCTGCCTCGCCACGAGCCGCTCCCGTACCGTCACCTCCTCGCCACGGGCCGTGAGGGCGTCCTCGAGATCGCCGATCTCGGCCGCGAGGGTTCCCAGTTCCCCGGTCGCCCCGGCAATCTGGTCGAGTGCGTCGGGGGAGTCGTCGCCGTCGGCGACGAGTGAATCGCGGAACTGGTGGAAGAACTCCAGCGGTTGAGCAAGCAGCCGGCGGCGGAGGCCCTCGAGCGCCGGATCGGTCATCATCTCGACGTCGCCGGCGACCACGTCGCGGAACCGACGCACGGCATCGACCGCATGCTGCCTGCGGACATCGACACGGCGGCGTTGGGCGTCGAGCGCCTCGTTGGCGGCGGCGAGGTCGCCATTCTTCCGATCGAGGTCGTCGTTGAGTACTGCCAGTTCGGTGCGGGCCTTCGTCTGGACGACGGCCACGGCCCCGAACCCGACCAGGCCGGCGAGGAGCGCCGCCCCGATCGCGGCCGCGGCCGAGCGGTGCCGCCGCGCCCAGCGCCGGAGCCGTTGGCCCAGCGGCTCCGGCCGTGCCGACACCGGCTCGTCCGCGAGCCAAGCCTTGATGTCGGCGGCCAGACCGCGCGGCGATGGATACCGATCTTCGGGCCGCGTCGCCAGCGCCCTGAGGCAGACCGCCTCGAGGGCGGCAGGCACGTCCGGATTCAAGCGGCGGGGGGGCGTGATCTCGCCACGACGGACCCGGTCGAGCACCTCCTCGACGCGTTCGCCCGCCACGGGCTGCCTCCCGGTGAGCACCTCGTAGAGGATCCCCCCCAGGCCGTAGACATCGCTGGCCGGACCGAGGCGGTCGATCGCCCCTTCGGCCTGCTCGGGGGGCATGTAGAGCGGCGTGCCGATCGCGGCGCCACGTTCGCTCGGGAGAGCCTCACTGCTGGCCTTCGTGGGACGCACGAGCCCCTCCGGGGAGGCCGAATCGGCCAGGGGGCGCTCGAGCGGCATCGCCAGCCCCCAGTCGACCACCATCGTCTCGCCGTAGGGGCCGAGCATGACGTTGCCCGGTTTGAGGTCGCGGTGGAGCACCCCCCGGCTGTGGGCATAGGCGATGGCATCGCAGACATCGATGAACCTGCCGAGCAGCTCGCGCAGCTCCAGCGGCCTGCGCGAGCCGTCGGGATCGTCACGCCCCCGGTCATGGAAGCGGTTGATGGCGTCGGCGAGCGATTCCCCGCGGATGAACCGCATCGCGTAGAACGGCCGGCCCTCGGCATCCTGGCCGAGGCCGTAGATCGGGACGATGCCCGGGTGCTCCAGCTTGCCGGTGAACTCAGCCTCGAGCACGAATCGGGCCCGACTCGTCTCGCGATCGGCATGGGCCGGCTGGATCTCCTTGAAGGCCACCTCGCGATCGAGCTCGTTGTCGATCGCCACCGAGACGACCCCCAGCGCTCCCTGGGCGTGCGGGCGCACGATCCGAAAGCGGCCATTGACCACCGACGGGGCACCGAGCGACTCCATCCGCCGCGTCACCCAGGGATCGATCGGCCGACCGGCCGGGTCGGGGGCATCCTTGGCCAGCGACCGGGCCAGGATTCCGCGGGCGTGGACGATGCTCGCGCGCACGTCGGCGTCGGGCAGCTTGGCGATGTCGTCGATGACGCCGGCATGGGGCCCGACTGCTTCCAGGCTCCGTGCCGGATCGCCGCCGTGGGCACGCACGTGCTCGTCGACGAGCGCCTCGAGGATCGCGCGGCGCGCGGCGGAGAGCTGGCCGCCATCGACGAGCACCTCGCCGAGCGGCCGATCCTTCCGCAGCAGCCAGCCGTTCATCGCGGTGAACAGCTGGTCGCGCGACACGAAGTCCATCTGGTGGGCGAGGATCCCGAGCAGGAGATTGCGATCGGCGTCACCAGCCATCGGGATGCCCATGGGAACGAGGATGCCCACCGACCGATCGTACGGAATGCCTTCCGTCCCCCGGCCGCTGGGACCGGAACGTGCGCCCCGAACACAGCCACGTCGATTGAACAGGCGATCGGGCAATGCCCGCCGGCAGTCCATCGTCAGCCGATGTGGAAATCGACCACCAGCGGGAGATGGTCGCTCGCCTCGCGCGTCAGGTTCGTGCGCACGATCCGTGCCTGACGGACCACGATCGTGCCCCGCGCGAAGGCTTTGTCGAGGGCCCCGAGCGCCAGCCAGGCGGGAAAGCTGCGGAAGCGGCTGACCGGGCTGGTGATCTGCCGGAAGCCATGGTCGGCGAGACCACGCGAGAGGCGGTTGCGCCAATCGTTGAAATCGCCGACGAGCAGCGTGGGGAAATCGGCGGCCGAGCGGAACAGCGGGTGGGCCAGCAGATGCCCCACCTGCCAGACACGCTCGCGCTCCGCGAGGCCGAGATGGGTGTGGACGAGGTGCAACGGCCCCTCCGGCGAATCGACGAGGACGAGCTGCGCGCCGCGCGGCTTGCGCGTCCCCTGCCGCAGCGAGATCCGGTGCCGGCTCGTCACCGGCCAACGCGAGAGGACGAGGTTGCCGTAGACCCCCTCGCCCACGTGGACGTTGGCCTGGAACACGGCATGCCCGTGGAGCGCGCCGGCGAGGAGGCGCGGCTGATCGTCGTGGCGGCTGCGGCGGACGAGCCGATCCACCTCCTGGAGGCAGACGATGTCGGGATTCTCGGCCTCGATGGCCGACACGACCCGCTCCAGCGAGTAGCGCCGGTCGCGGCCGCCGATGCCCTTGTGGATGTTCCAGGAGAGGAGGCGCATGTCAGCCGCGGTGCCGGCGCATGTATTCCCGCTGCACGCGCGGCAGGCAGCTGCGCCCGTCGGCGGCGCGATGGCTGCACTCCGCGTCGGACGCCCCGGCCCGTTCCACCACCGCCCGCACCCGCCGCGGCTGCCCCTCGGCGACATCGGCATCGATGTCGTCGCAGGTCAGGCCGTGGCAGGCACAGAGGGGGCCGGCGGGGTCCTTCGGCCAGAAGAATCCGTGGGCCTCGGCCAGCGGGATCGAGCGCTCGAAGAGGTCGAAGTAGGCCACGCTGCAGGACTCGGTGAGGCAGCAGTAGGCCGGCTCACCGAGCTGCTCCGCCGCACCGGCGGCGACGTGGCCGGCGACCGTCTCCGGGCCGACGGGCGATCCATCGGCCCCGCAGCCGGGACAGCGGGGGGACTGGGCATCGGGTTCACGGCAGAAGGCCTTGTTCATGGAAACACCCACGGGGTGGCAGCGCGGTCCGGTGATCCGGCCCCGCGAGGATACCGCTCCGCGCCGATGGCTGTCAGCGGTGGGCAGACGGGGGTCCGCGGCCGGGTTGCGGGTTGGACGTATCGCGGCGGTTTCGGCGGATGCGCCGATTTCATCCAATCCACATCCGACGCCCATCGACGCTGAACAGACGGCCCCTACGCTAGTGATCAATCCTGAGGCGGATTCGTCGGAGAAGCTAGCCCGTGGCACGATCCCCCGCACGGCGGCGGTGGCCAACAGCCCTGCTCGTCGCAGCCATCACCTGCCCCCCGCTGATGGGATGCGCCAAGAGCATCCAACAGCCCACGGTGCCTGTCACCGGGACCGTGGAATTCGCCGGCAAACCACTCGCCGGGGCGACGCTCGTCTTCCACGCCGTCGACAAGACGAAGTTCAAATGGAAGGAGCTCCCGCAGGCGTTCACCGACAGCGACGGGCGCTTCTCGATCCGCACCTACACCACAAACGACGGTGCTCCGGCGGGCGACTACGACGTGGGCATCGCGATGGTCCAACCGACCTCGGATGAAGGGGAGGACCAACGCCGACGGGTGAAGGGATCGACGGTCATCCCGGCCAAGTACGCCGACCCGAAAACCAGCGGCATCCGTGTCACGGTCGACGGAAAGAAAACGGACCTCCCCACGATCTCGCTGGCACCCTGACCCTGTTTTCCGATCGATCCCGGCGGCTTTCCTCATCGCCGCCTCCCTCACCCCAAGCCTGCAACCGCTTGGGTATCCCTTCCCTCCCATCAAGGAGACAAACCGTGATGACAACCCTCCGGCGTCGCGGCTTCACGCTCGTCGAATTGCTCGTCGTGATCGCGATCATCGGCACGCTCGTCGGCCTCCTCCTGCCGGCCGTGCAGTCGGCGCGCGAAGCAGCGCGGCGTTCAAGCTGCCAGAACAATCTCAAGCAGATCGGTCTCGCCCTCCACAACTTCGAGAGTGCGCGGAAATTCTTCCCGCCCGCTCGGGTGGATGCCGCGCCGGGCTACCCGGTCGTCGAGTTCAACATTCCCGCACCCGCCACCGGGGCGATCCAGCATGGCCCGGGGTTGTTTATCCTGCCGTACATCGAGCAGACGACGCTGTACAACGCCTACAACCTCCAGCAGACCTGGAGCGGCACCGCCAACGCGGCGGTGATCAAGACGCAGATCGCGGCCTTCATCTGCCCGTCGACCCCCGATTCCGACCGCCTCGACACCGGCAACGCTCCCAACAGCACGGCGGCTCCCCGCTGGCAGGCGGCGGTCAGCGATTATTCGATCGCCAACGGCATCAACGGCCGCCTCGGTGTCGCCCCCTACAATCTGATTTCGCCGATCCCGGGCTACAATCCCTCCGACCCGTCGACCGACCGGGCGCAGTACACCGGTGCGATCCTTCCGATCAGCACGATCTCGTCGTTTACGACCGGGATGTCTCCGCCGTTCTTCAACAGCCGCGCCCGGAGCACGATCGCCACGATCACCGACGGCACTTCGAAGACGATTGCGTGGGTCGAGGATGCCGGCCGACCGTTTTTGTACCGGGCGAGGACGAAGATCAACGGCTCGAGGGCCAGTGGTGCGGGCTGGGCAGATCCCGACTCGGAGTTCTGGGTCGACGGGTTCACCACCGACGGCGTGACTGCGCCCGGCCCGGCAGCGATGAACGTCAACTCGAGCAACGAAATCTACTCGTTCCACCCCGGTGGCGCGTTGGCCGTGTTCTGCGACGGTCGGGTGACGTTCTTCGCCGACACGACCGACATGACGGTGATCTCGGCCCTGATCTCGGCGCAGCTCGGGGAAACGTCGAACGTCGAGTGACCCACGGACGGATCAGCTCTGACTCGTACCGCGCGGGCCCGATCCGCGCGGTACGATCGGGCCCATGCAGGCCCACGACGACATCCGCCTCGGCACCCTCGTGCCGGCCCACGAGCGCACCGCCGAGGTGCTCGCGCAGCTTCTCCCGCACGGGTTCGAGACCTTCCAGATCGCCTTCGGCCGTAGCGTCGGCGCTGCCGACCTCGGCGGATTGGCCGGGCGGGTCGGGCGCGCCCTCGGGGAGTGGCCGGTGGGGCCGCACGACCTGCCACGGCGGGTGAGCTGCATCGGCGTCTACGGCAATCCGCTCACGAGCCCCGAGACGGTTGCCGACTGGGAACGGCTCATCGACTCGGCCCATCTCTTCGGCTGCGAACTGGTCACCGGTTTCGCCGGGCGGATCACCGGCCGACCGGTGCCGGAGAGCTACGAACCGTTCGCGCGGGTGTTCGGCGCGCTGGCGAAGCGGGCCGAGGACCGGGGGGTGCGCCTCGCCTTCGAGAACTGCGACAAGCGCGGCACCTGGGAGAGCGGCGACTGGAACATCGCCCACGCCCCGCAGGCCTGGGAAGCGATGTTCGCCGCGGTCGAGAGCCCGGTGCTCGGGCTCGAGTGGGAACCCTGCCACCAGCTCGTGAGCCTCGTCGATCCGCTGCCGCAGCTGCGCCGCTGGGCGCACCGCATCTGGCACGTCCACGGCAAGGACGCGACGATCCTCTGGGACGTGATCCGCACGCACGGCATCCGCGGCGGCGTGCCCTACATCCATCATCGCACCCCCGGCTTCGGCGACACCAACTGGACCGATCTGATCAGCACGCTGCGGATGGCCGGGTGGCGCGGGAGCATCGACATCGAGGGGTTCCACGACCCGGTCTACCGCGACGCGCTCGAGACGACCGGCCAGGTGGCGGCGCTCGAGCACCTGCGCCGTTGCCGCGGCGGGACCTTCGTGCCCAACGTCTTCTGAACGGGCCGGGCGTTCCGAAGCGGGGGAAGCGCGGTCCCGGTCAGGCGTCGAGCGCCGCGGCGATGCGCTCGATGATCGTGGCGAGGATCTCCCTGTCGCTCGCCGGCCGGCGCGGGCTGCCGGGGAAGGGTTCGTCGCTGCCGATCAGCCCGCGCAGGTGGAGCACCTGCGACAGCGAGTGCTTGTAGGCGGGCACCGGCCGCCGGAAGGCGAAGTCGCCGAGCGCCTGGAGGGCGTCGTCGAGCTCGTCGAAGCGCGGATCCCCCGCGGCCCACCAGCGGTCGCGGCAGGCGAACGCCTCGGGCCAGGCGGCCGAGAGGCCGAGGAGCCAGTCGCTGCCGTAGCGCACCATGTCGATCGCGAGATCGTTGCCGGTGAAGACCCGGAAGGCGGGGCGCTGGCGGTCGCGCAGGGCGATTCGCTCCCACTCCAGACGCCGCGACAGCGAGGAATGCTTGGCGCCGAGGCAGTTGGGGATCTGCATCAACGCCCCGTAGGCGGCGCGGGAGAGGATCCGGCCGCAGGGCACGAACGCCGTCCCCAACTCGAACCCGATGAATTCCGGCAGGCAGGCGCCGAGGTGCGCGAGCCGTGCGACGACGTCGGCATCGCTGCCCGCGTTCAGCCCATGACACGGAAAGAGCACGGGGGTCGCCCCGGCGGCGACGATCGGCTCGGCCTCGGCGTGGTGGAGGCGCTCGTCGAACGCGGCGCCGGCGCGATCGACCACGCAGCACCCGGCGACGAGATCGCCGGGGCGGGCCGGCCCGATCACCTCGCGGGCCAACACCAGCGCCCGGCGGCGTGCGGCATCGTCGAGGAGCTGGACGTAGCCGGTGTCCATGTTGACCGCCGGCACGATGCCCGCGGCCGCGGTGGCGGCGACGCGACCGGCGAAGGCATCCCAGTCGATCACGCCCGTGGCGGAGCAGGGGAGGAGCACGGCCGAGATGCCGAGGATCTGCCGCCGCGGGCGCAGCATCGCCAGTGGATCGATCGGCGGATGATCTGACGGGGCGGTCGGCATCGTGACTGGCTCCTCCGGCGGCGGCAGACTACCGCGCCGGTTCCCCGGGGCCGCCGGGTATCATGCCGCGATCGAGGAACCCGCCGATGGCCTTTCCCCGCATCGCCCGCTTCCGCACCGTGGAATCACTCCGCGCGCATGCCACGGCACTCGGGGCGCCGATCCCGCTCGACGACGCGCCGCTCTCGGCAGCCGAGGGGTCGCCGCTGGCCGAGCCGGTGTCGCTCGGCGGGCGTGCCGTGGGCAACCGCTGGTGCATCCATCCGATGGAGGGCTGGGATGCGACCGCCGATGGCCGCCCCACCGAGATCCTCCTGCGCCGCTGGCGGCACTTCGGGATCAGCGGCGCGAAGCTCGTCTGGGGTGGCGAGGCGGTGGCGGTGGTGGCCGAGGGCCGGGCCAATCCCAATCAGCTCGCCGCCCCCGCCTGCGGCCCCGAAGCACTGCGGCTCCTGCTCGACACCGTGCGCGGTGCCCACCGCGAACGTCACGGGCGCGACGACGACCTCGTCGTCGCCCTCCAACTCACCCATTCGGGTCGGTTCTGCCGCCCCGCAAGCGGCCCGCGGCAGCCGGTGATCGCCTTCCACCATCCGCTCCTCGACGCGCGGCACGGCGTCGATCCCGGCCTGCCGCCGATCGGCGACGACGAGGTCGAGCGGCTCGTCGACCGGTATGTCGCCGCCGCGCGGTGGGCGCAGACGGCCGGCTTCGACATGGTCGACATCAAGGCTTGCCACGGGTATCTCGTCCACGAGTTCCTCTGCGGCCGGCGCCGGCCGGGACGGTTCGGCGGCGACTTCGACGGCCGATCCCGGCTCCTCCTCGAACTCGTCGGCCGGATCCGCTCCGCCTGCCCCGGGCTCCTCGTCGGGGTGCGGGTGTCGCTGTTCGACACGGTGCCCTGGCAGCGCGTGGGCGATCACGGCGAACCCTGCCCCACCGACGGCACGCCCTATGACTGCGGCTTCGGTGTCGATCCCTCCGACCCGACGCGGATCGACCTCGCCGAGCCGATCGCCCTACTCGCGCGGCTCCGTGATGCCGGCGTGGCCGCGGTCAACTGCTCGGCAGGCAATCCCTACTGCACGCCCCACCTGCTGCGCCCCGCGGCCTTCCCTCCCTCCGACGGCTACCCGCCGCCGGAGGATCCGCTCGTCGGCGTGTGGCGGCAGATCGAGGCGGCAGCCCGCGCGAAGGAGGCGGTGCCGGGGCTCGTGCTCGTCGGCTCCGGCTACACCTATCTCCAAGACTACGTCGCCCATGCCGCCCAGGCGGTGGTCCGGCGCGGTTGGATCGACCTGGTGGGCCTCGGCCGGATGGTGCTCTCCTACCCCGACCTGCCGGCCGACCTGCTCGCCGGGAGCGTCACCGACCGGGGGCGGATCTGCCGCACGTTCAGCGACTGCACCACGGCACCGCGGAGCGGCCTGCGCAGCGGCTGCTACCCGCTCGACCGCTTTTACAAGGCGCTCGAGCCCGACCAGGCGGCGCTGGCGGCGGTGAAGGGGGCCGCCGCCGGCTGACAGAGGAGTGCCGGAGGTGACCCGTGGGCCGGCAAGACGCCCACCACCGGCAGCGAGGAGAGACCGGCGATGGCAGAGGTTCTGGCAAAAGCCTGGGAGGTGTGGCGGGCGCTCTGGCCCCACGTGCTCGCCGCCACGGTCGTGGCCATCTCGCTGTTCGCCTCGGTCCATGCGATCCTCACCAAGCGCGACACGCGGAGCACGATCGGCTGGGTGGGCCTGATCTGGTTCTCTCCGCTCGTCGGCCCGATCGGCTACGCGATCCTCGGCGTGAACCGGATCCGGTCCCGTGCGCTGCAGCTGCGCGTCGGTCGGCTCGCCGTGTCGCACCGACTGGCATCCTCCGTCGCCACCCCCGCCCGGCTCGACTCGGCCGTCGGCCCCCCTGGGGAGGATCTCCGGTCGCTCGTCCAACTCGTCGACGGGATCACGCACACGCCGCTGCTCGACGGCAACCGCGTCGAGCCGCTCGACGGGGGTGACGAGGCCTACCCGCGGATGCTGGCGGCGATCGACGACGCGACCCGGAGCATCGGCATCGCCTCCTATATCTTCGATAATGATGCCACCGGGCGCGAGTTCGCCGCTGCCCTCGGCCGCGCCGTCGCCCGGGGGGTGGAGGTGCGTGTCCTCGTCGACGGCATCGGCGTGCGCTACACGCGGCCGTCGATCATGGAGGTGCTCGCGGCCGAACGGGTGCCGGCGCACGAATTCCTCCCCGCCGGCGTGCCGCTGTTCCTCGCCTACGCCAACCTGCGCAACCACCGCAAGATCATGGTGATCGACGGCACGATCGGCTTCACCGGCGGGCTCAACATCCGCGCCGGCTGCCGGCTTTCCCAGGCCCCGGCCCACCCGGTGCGAGACATGCACTTCGAACTCCGCGGCCCGGTGGTCACGCAACTCCTCGAGGTGTTCGTCGAGGACTGGGCATTCGCCGCCGACGAGCGGCTCGACCAGGCCAGCGCCTGGCAGCCCGACACCGCACCGGCCGGCACCACGCTGGCACGCGGCATCCGCTTCGGACCCGATGACGACGACCTCGGCCGCATCAAGCTCGTGATCGCCGGGGCGCTGGCCAGCGCCCAACGGAGCGTGCGGGTGATGACCCCCTACTTCCTCCCCGACGACGCGATCTGCCGCAGCCTCGACGTGGCGGCGCTCCGCGGCGTCGTCGTCGACATCGTCATCCCCGCGGAGAACAACCTGTCGCTCGTGCAGTGGGCGAGCACGGCGCTGCTCTGGCAGGTGCTGGGCCGCGGCTGCCGCGTCTGGCTCTCGCCACCGCCGTTCGACCACACGAAGCTGATGGTGGTCGACGGGTCGTGGGTGATGTTCGGAAGCGGCAACTGGGACGAGCGCAGCATGCGGCTCAACTTCGAGTTCAACGTCGAGGCCCACGACCACGACCTCGCCGCCCGGCTCGACGCCCACGTCGCCGGGGTGATCGCCCGCAGCCGGCAGACCCATCTCGAGGAGGTCGACAACCGCAGCCTTCCGGTGCGGCTCCGCGACGGGATCGCGCGGCTCCTCTCCCCGTACCTGTGAGTGCGGCCCCGGTGTCGACGGCGCGCGGGTTGCCGCACCGGAGGCCCGTCAGCCCCGTCCACGGGGGCCGCGTGTTGAACCCTGGGGGGCGGCTGGCCTACAGTCTCCAGTCATGGCCGGGGACTGCTCCGCGGCCGCCGTGGGGCACCGGCATGACGCAATCCGAGTCCGTCGCCATCGAACGCCTCCGGGCGATCGGCCGTGAGTTCCACGGCCGCGGCTGGTCGCTGGGCACGAGCAGCAATTACAGCGTGGTCGCCTCCCGCGCGCCGCTCGAGCTGCTGATCACCGTCAGCGGCAAAGACAAATCGGCGCTCGGCGTTGACGACTTCGTCCGTGTCGATGCCACCGGCCGGCCCTGCGATGGCTCCGGCCGCAAGTCGTCGGCCGAGACCCTCCTCCACTGCACGATCGCCGCGCTCGTGCCCGGTGTCGGTGCCGTCCTCCACACCCATTCGGTGTGGTCCACGCTCCTCTCCGGCGCCGACGAGCACGCTGGCCGTGTGCGGATCGCCGGCTACGAGATGCTCAAGGGGCTCGAGGGGATCACCACCCACGACACCACCGCCGAGATCCCGGTGTTCGCCAACAGCCAGGACATGCCCACCGTCGCCGCCGAGCTCCGCGAGCGCTTCGCGCGCCTCGACTGGAGCGGCCCGCGCCCCCCGCACCACGGCTTCCTCCTCGCCCGTCATGGCCTCTACACCTGGGGCCGGACCCTCGACGAGGCGCGGCGCCACGTCGAGATCCTCGAGTTCCTCTTCGAGGTCGCGATGCGCTCGCGGCAGATGATCGCGCCGACCCCGCTGCCGCTGGCGAGCGCCTCCCGGCAGCAGCTGCAGCAGTGACCCGTGGCCACGTGCATCCCGACACGCCCCGCCGACAACCTTCCCCCTCCTTCATCTTTCCCCACCCCTACGCGGAGGTTTCCATGGCGATCGTCACCGTGCCCGCCCTCTCCCGCCGGATCACCGACCGGGCGGAGATCGACGCGTTCCTCGCCGAGGCGGGGATCATCCACGAGGTCTGGCCGCTCGAGGATCGCGTCGATCCGGGCGCGCCGTCGGAGGCGATCCTCGGCGCGTACGCTCCGGAGATCGACGAACTGAAGCGCCGGGGGGGGTTCGTCACCGCCGATGTGATCGATGTCCGCCCGGAGACACCGGGCCTCGACGCCATGCTCGCCAAGTTCTCCAAGGAACACACCCACACCGAGGACGAAGTGCGCTTCATCCTCCAGGGGAGCGGCGTGTTCCACATCAACCCGGTCGATCGGCCCGTCTTCGCCATCGAGGTCCATGCCGGTGACCTGATCAGCGTGCCGCGCGACACCCGCCACTGGTTCGACCTCTGCGGCGACAGGCG
>SXGQ01377765.1_pt1 | contig 12236 bp, 9 predicted proteins | sample 3178371 | NCBI WGS metagenome assembly SXGQ01 (sample SAMN11356859, study PRJNA531348) | freshwater metagenome | isolation source: freshwater sample F1-20 | place: China: Fuxian Lake, Yuxi | collected 2017-12-25 | reverse complement strand
CGCATCGATCCGTTCGCTCCGGTCGACACCGACTTTCATCACGACGCCTTCGTCGGCCTACGTACCTTCGTCGAGGTGGCCGCCGGTCGCACCGCGCCGGTGAAATGGCAGTTCACCGGACCGGTGACTCTCGGCCTGTCGCTGGTGCGCGCCGGGGTGCCCGTTCATCTGGCGTTCGACGTCGCGGTCCGCGCGGTGCGTTCGCACGTTCGTAGCATCCACGAACACGTGGCCGCGGCGCTTCCGGACGCACCACAGGTGGTGTTCATCGACGAGCCGATGATCGGCGCGATCATGGACGAGTCGTTCCCCATCGCGCCCGACACCGCCATCGACCTGATGTCGGGGGCCATGGCCGTGGTCGAGCGCGATTGTCTGGTCGGACTCCACAGTTGCGCCGACGTCGACCTGGCCCCCTTGTTGGCCGCGGGCCCCGCGGTGTTGAGCGTTCCCGTCTCCGAGTCACTCGTGCACTCGGCGTCGGCGCTGGCGGGTTTCCTCGACAAGGGAGGTTCGGTGGCGTGGGGCGTCGTGGCCACCGACGGTCCCATGATGAACAACGCCGAGCGGGCCTGGAAGAAGTTGGCCGGCGTCTGGTGCGGTCTCGTGCAGAACGGTTGCGATGCCATGAAGCTGCGCCAGCAGTCGTTGGTCACCCCGGCGTGCGGCTTGGCGTTGCACACCGAGGAGCACGCCGCATCGATCATGGCCCAGGTGCGCGACATCGGAGAGCGCGTTCGCACGCAAGCGCTCGCCACCCGTCTCACCGTCGGTGCCTGAGGTTCGCTCTCGCACCCCTGATCTACAATCGGTCCATGGCTACCGGATCGAAGAAGTCCTCCGATGCGGTCGTGCGACACGCCGAACTGGTGCGGCTGATCGACTACCACCGTCAGCGTTATTTCCTCGACGATTCCCCCGAGATCTCCGACGCGGAATACGACGAACTCGAGCGCGAGCTCCGCGTCATCGAACGTGATCACCCCGAACTGGTCACCGAGTCGTCCCCCAGTGCGCGCGTGGGCTCTTCCGCGGTCGAGACGTTCTCGCCCGTCGAGCATCGTGTTCCCATGACCAGCCTCGACAACGCCATGGATCATTCCGAGTTGGTGGCGTGGGGCGAGCGGGTGGTGAAGGGCCTCCCCGAGGGCGAAGCCACTGCGTACGTGTGCGAGTTGAAGATCGACGGCTTGGCCATGAGCCTGCGCTACGAGAACGGCGTGCTGGTGCAGGCCGCCACGCGTGGCGACGGTCGGGTGGGCGAGGACGTCACGGCGAACGTGGCCACCATCGCGGTGGTACCCAAGACCCTGACGGCTCCCGAGGGTGTCGTGATTCCCGAGGTGCTCGAGGTGCGCGGCGAGGTGTACCTACCCATCGACGCCTTCGAACGATTGAAGGCCGCCAAGGAACGAGAGAACGTCGAACGCATCGCGGCGGGGCGCAAGCCCGAACCGGTGCCGGTGAACCCGCGCAACGCCGGGGCCGGAAGTTTGCGTCAGAAGGACTCCGCCGTCACCGCCTCGCGGGGTTTGGCGTTCTGGGCGTACCAACTGGGTGAAGTGGTCGGCGGCCCCGTGTTCACCAGTCATCACCAAACGCTCGAGTTCCTGCGGTCGCTGGGCTTCCCCGTGAACCCCAACATCCAAGTGGTGGATTCGGTCGACGCCGTCGACGCGTATTGCGCGCGTTGGCAGGAGAACCGACACCAACTGCCGTACGAGATCGACGGAGTCGCGGTGAAGCTCGACGACCTCGCCCAACGCGAGACGCTCGGATTCACCGCGCGCGCTCCGCGATGGGCCATCGCGTTCAAGTTCCCGCCCGAGGAACGCACCACGTTGTTGCGCGACATCCAGATCTCGGTGGGTCGCACCGGGCGCGTCACGCCGTTCGCGGTTCTCGAGAAGGTGTTCGTCGGCGGTTCCAACGTCGAGATGGCCACGCTGCACAACGAGGATCAGGTGCGCCTGAAAGACGTGCGACCCGGTGACACGGTGGTGGTGCGCAAGGCCGGCGACGTCATCCCCGAGGTGGTGGGGCCGGTGCTGGCGTTGCGCCCCGAGGGCCTCGAGCCATGGGCGTTCCCGTCGGTGTGTCCCTGCCCGATGAAGGGCGAACTCACCCGTCCCGAGGGCGAGGCCAACACTCGTTGCATCGAACCGGGCTGCCCCAGTCAACGCGACCAACGCATCATCTACTTCGCCTCGCGCGGTGCCATGGACATCGAGGGTCTGGGCGAGAAGACCGTGTTCCAGTTGTCCGACGCCGACTTCGTGTCCGATCCGGGCGATCTGTATTCGCTCACCGTCGAGCAGCTGCTCACGTTGGAAGGATTCGCCAGTATCAGCGCCGAGAAACTGTTGACCGCCATCGACGGCTCCAAGTCGCGCCCGCTTCCCAAGATCCTTACCGCGCTCGGCGTGAAGCATCTCGGACCGTCGGCCTCGGAAGCCTTGGCGATCGCCTTCGGCAATCTCGACGCCATCATGAACGCCTCCCAGGCCGACCTGGCCAGCGTCGAGGGAGTCGGTGAGGTCATCGCGGCGTCCATCACCGGATGGTTCGCCGTGCCCGACAATCGCGCCTTCATCGAGAAGATGCGCGACAGTGGTGTCGAGTTCGGCAACGTGGAGGTGTCACGACTTCCGCAGAATCTGGTGGGTCGCAACATCGTGGTCACCGGTTCGTTGGACGGCTTCGATCGTGACGGAGCCGAACGCGCCATCAAGGACCGCGGTGGCAAGAGCCCCGGATCGGTGTCGAAAAAGACCGACGCGTTGGTGGTGGGCGCCGAGCCCGGCGTCAGCAAACTCACCAAGGCCCAGGAACTCGGCATCCCCGTGCTCGACGAGGCGCAGTTCGTGGTGTTGCTCGAGACCGGCGAGATTCCCGGCTGAGGGTCAGAGCACCTCGAACGACCACGAGAAGCTGCGCGCGGTGGTGCGGCCCTCCTCGATCTTCCAGAAGAGCACGGTCACCCGGTGCACCCCGACGTCGTACCTCTCGACGGCGGCACCCTCGGTGGGCTCGAAGCGAATCAACGAATTTCCCTGGTCGTAGATGGCGGTCTTGGGCAGTTCGATCTGTTGACCGGGCTTCACGTCCTGGGGCGACGCGTCCTCGAGTCGTGTGGTGGGAATGGTGATGTCGTCGAGAATGATCTCGGCTTCGTAGCCGTCGATGAGGTCGACGGAGATCTCGGTCTGGGACAGCACCTGGCGATCGTTGGGGGCGGGGGAGACCTCGATGATCTCGTCGGGGTATCCGAGGGCGTCGCGACCGGTGGTGGCCGACATGAGTCCCAAGATGACCATCATCAATCCGATCGCCAGTCCGGCACTGATGAGCACCATCTCGATGGAGGGACGACGACGGCGACCCCGAGCAGACGTGCGGGTGTCGGATTCGACGTGCGTGACGGCACTCTCAGTTTTTTGGGCAGTTTCCTGGCCGGACTCGATGGCGGTCGCGTTGGCGGACTCACGGGGGGCGTCGACGTCACTCACCTCGACATTCTGACCCGATGTGCTGGTGTTTCGCACCTTGTGACCGGGGCGATCGTCACACATTCGCAATACACCGCTAGTTTTCCAGCGATGTCCATCTTCGAGAATCACGACCCGGATTCGTTGATCGACACCCTGGTCGACGGCCGCTATCGCCTGCGCACCGAGATCAGCCGCTCGGGGTCCAGCACGGTTTTCGTGGCCCGTGACGATCGGTCCGGGACCGACGTCTCCATTCGGGTGTTCTCGGCCGATGTCAGTCGCCAGCGAGGCGAGGCCCTTCTCGAGCAGGCCACCGCCGCGGCGGAGATGAATCACCCCCAGGTGCTGCGCACGTTGGCGTTCGGGCGTGCCGCGGTCGCCGATTCGAGTCGCGTGTACGTGGTGCAGGAATTGCTCGGTGGGGGCACCCTGCAGGATTTGATCGATCGCGGGCGGTTGCTGACCCCCAGCCAGGCGTTGGCCGTCGGGGTGGACGTGTGTCGCGCCCTCGACTACGCCCACAAGCGCGGCCTCGCGCATTTCGACCTGCGACCGTCGGCCATCGTCTTCGGTGACGATCGCCGGGCCCGCGTGGCCGATCTGGGCGTGGCATCGGTGGCCGCCGAGGATGCCTGGGCCGACACCACCTCGGTGTCGCTCGAGCGCGCGCGTTATTGCGCGCCCGAACAAGCCCTCGGAGAACCCTTCGACGAGAAGGCCGACGTGTACGCGCTGGCTCTGGTTCTCACCGAAGCGGTCACCGGTTCGGTGCCCTTCCTCGCCGACTCCGTGGTCACCACGCTCGGGGGTCGTGTCGACAAGCTGTTCCCCGTTTCGGCCGATCTCGGTGGTCTGGCCTCGGTTCTGGAAAAAGCCGGACGCTCCGATCCGTTGGAACGTTCGGGAGCCGCCGACATGGGGCGCGCGTTGGTGCAAGCGGCCCCCTCATTACCGCGTCCCGCACCCTTGCCGTTGGTGTCGGCCACGTTGTTCGACAGCACCGGAGAGATCGCTCGTCCGGTCGACACCGTGGCGATCCCCGGCACCACCGACACGATGGTGATCTCCGATTCCGACGGGGACGACGAAGCAGACTCGATCACCGACGATCGTGACGATGCACCGGTGATCGCACGATGGATCGTGGCCGCCGTGGCGGTGTTGGTGGTCGTGGTCGGCGGGTTCTTGTTGTTCTCCGTGATTCAAAAAGATTCGTACGCGGTGCCCGCGCTGACCGGTGTGGACGTGGGCGAGGCCACCAACCTCGTCACCGAATACGACTGGACCATCGTCGAGATGGAAGAAGCCAGTGAGGACGTGCCCGCGGGCGCCATCGTGCGCACCGATCCCGAGACCGGCGAGAAGTTGCAGAGCGGCAAGACCATCACCTTCGTGGTGTCCACCGGACCGCCCCCGGTTCCGTTGCCCGAACTGAACGCCCTCGACGTGGCGACCGCCACCGCCGCATTGACCGATGCCGGACTGGCCTTGGGTGCGCAGACTCCGGAGTTCAGCGAGGACGTGGTGGCCGGTCTGGTCATTCGTTGGGCCGTGGCGTTGCAGCCGAACCTGGTGGCGGGTCAGGAAGTGGTCAAGGGCACCGCGGTCGACATCGTGGTGTCGCAGGGACCCGCGCCACGCGTGGTGCCCGATCTGCGAACGTTGACCATCGATGCCGCCACGGTCGCGCTGAACGATCTGCAACTGATCATCAATCGTGCCGACGACGAGTTCTCGAATGACGTGCCCGTCGGCGGAGTCTCCTCGCAGTTGCCCGCCGCCGGTGAGTCGCTTCCCAAGGGCGCATCGGTGACGGTGGCCATCTCGAAGGGCCCCGATCTGGTGGCCATGCCGAATCTGGCCACGCTCACCAATCTCGATGCCGTGAAGGCCGCCATCACCAATGCCGGCCTCACCGTGGGCAGCGTGACGGGTCGGGTGCGCGGTGCACCGATAGCGGCCACCGTCGGGGGCCAAGTGGTGGCCACGGGTCAGTTGCTCCCGCGAGGAAGTGTCGTCGACATCATCTATTACGGCTGATTCGAGCCGGACTTTTCTCCCGCTCAGCGGGCGGTAATAAGGTGAAACCCGAGTCGAAGGAGATCGATCATGGGAGCATTGAACGGCCGCGTGGCCATCATCACCGGAGCCGGACGTGGATTGGGACGTGAGCATGCGTTGCTGTTCGCCGCCGAAGGTGCCAAGGTCGTCGTGAACGACCTTGGCGGCGCGAACGACGGCACCGGAACCGACATCACCCCGGCCCAGCAGACCGTGGCCGACATCAAGGCCATGGGCGGCGAAGCGATCGTCAACGGCGACAACGTCGCCGACTGGGACGGCGCCAAGCGCTTGATCGACAGCGCCATCGAGGCGTTCGGTGATCTCGACATCCTGGTGAACAACGCCGGCATCCTGCGCGACCGCGTGTTGGTCAACATGACCGAAGCCGAGTGGGACGCGGTCATCGCGGTTCACTTGAAGGGACATTTCGCGCCCACCCGTCACGCCGCCGTGTACTGGCGCGAGCAGGCCAAGGCCGGCATCACCAAGCCCCGCAACGTCGTCCATACCAGCAGTACCAGTGGACTGTTCTCGAATCCCGGTCAAGGTAACTACGGCGCGGCCAAGTCCGGAATCGCCACCTTCAGCCAGATCTGCGCCAAGGAGTTGGCGCGCTACAACGTGAAGAGCAACTCCATTGCCCCCGCGGCGCGCACGCGCCTCACGTTGGCCACCCCCGGTCTCGAGGAGGTGTTGGCTCCCAAGGAGGGCCAGTTCGACAAGTGGGATCCGGCCAATGTCAGCCCGTTGGTGGCGTACTTGTCGTCGGAGGCGTGCGAGTTCACCGGTGAGACGTTCTTCGTTCAAGGTGGTCAGGTGACCCGCGTGCAATCGTGGACCAACGCCGAGACCATCGATCAGGACGATCGTTGGTCGGTGTCGGCACTCGCTTCGGCGATGTCGTCGTTGAAGCCCAAGTCCTGATCCGTGGGCGCCGACGCCCGCGATTCCAACCCGCGCACGCTGAACGTCGACTCCGTCGGGGTCGACGAGTTGGGCGTGGTGCCGTGGCCCATCCTGCTTCGTCGTTGGCTGGGACGTCGGGTGCCCATCGATCGTCATTGGGCCGTGTTGGTGGTGGTGCTGTCGGCGTTGTTCACGGTGGGATTCACCATCACGATCCTGGCGGTGTCACTGGACACGATCGCCGATGATCTCGACTCCAGCATCTCGGTGGTGTCGTGGAGCATCACCGGCCCCATGCTCGCCTTCGGAGTGGTGGGACCGGCCTACGGCAAGGCCGGTGATCTGTGGGGCCACAAGCGGGTGTTCGTGTGCGGTCTGTTGGGCGCGGGCATCTTCGCCGCGTTGACGTCGGTGGCCTGGGACGCCCCGAGCATGATCGCGTTCCGCATCCTCTCGGCCTCGGCGGGCGCGGCCACCGGACCCTCGACGATGGCGTACATCAATCGGTTGTTCCCCACCGATCAACGCGTGCGCCCGCTCAGTTACTGGAGTTTCGTGAATGCCGGAGCGCCGGTGCTCGGAGTCATCGCCGGTGCCCCGCTGGTGGAGGCGTTCGGTTGGCGCATCATCTTCGCCGTGCAGGCACCGCTGTGCATTCTCGGCGTGGTCATCGCGCTGTGGTTGCTGCCCGACACCGAGAGGTCGACGGACGTTCATTTCGACGTGGCCGGTTCGGTGACCCTGGGCCTGGGTGCGACCATGTTGTTGGCCGGCGTCAATCAAGGCCCGAAGTGGGGATGGGACAGTCCACTCACCATCGGCTTGTTGTGCGCGTCCGTGGTGTCGTTGGTGCAGTTCGTGCGGATCGAGAAGCGCGTGCGCGATCCTCTGTTGCCCCTTCATTGGTTGCGTACGCGCAACGTGGCGTATCCGGTGATGTCGCAGACCCTGGCGAACTTCGCGTACATGGGCGGTTTCCTCCTGGCGCCATTGGTGCTGCGCGAGGTGATGGAGTTCGACACCTCGAAGATCTCCTTCGTCGTGATCGCCCGACCGCTGACGTTCGCCTTGGTCGCCCCGTTGGCCAGCCTCGTCACCATCCGCGTGGGCGAACGGTCGATGGGTGTCGTGGGCGGATTCTGCGTGGTGATGTCGATGTTCCTCTTCACCACCATCGACCTCGGATCGCCCTTGTTGGTGGTTCTCGTCGCGCTGGGGTTGTCGGGCGCGGGAATCGGTATCGCCAGCCCCGCCATGACCTCGCTCGTCGCCAATGCCGTGGACGAACGCGACCTCGGCGTGGCCGGAGCCATGCAACAGCTCATGACCCAGATGGGCGCGGTCTTCGGCTCGGTCGTGATGACCACGGTTCAGCAGGCGTCATCCGAGGGCGACGCGACGGCGACATCGTTCGCCGCGGCGTTCTACGTCGCGATGGGTGTGGCCGTGGTGGCCATGATTCTCTCGTCGCGGGTCACATCGACTCCGCGCGGAGAGTCGGTCACTCGGTGATGGCCTTGATCTCCTCGGCGACCTTGGCGGTGATGTCGGTCTGGGGCATCTGCGTCTGCAGAGCCATCATCTTCATCATGTCGCCGGCCACCTTGATCTTGCCGCCCATGAAGGCCTGCATCGCCGCCGCCTGATCGTTGAGGGCGAAGATGGCGCGAGCCGTCGCCCAATCGGTGGTGACGGTGGCGTCGGGGTTCTCCAGTTCACCGAGTTCGACTTCCATGTCACCCGACGAGGTGTCCATGTAGCTCTTCACGGTGCCCTCGCCGAAGGGAACGTCGGTGATGACCTGATTGATGCGGATCACCGCGGTGATCTTGGGGGCCTGGTCCTGGTACTTCGCACGGATCGCCTTGGCGGCGTCCATCCACTCTTGGGAAAGGAAAGGGAATGCCATGGCGAGGACAATAGTCACTCCGGAGGCGACACCCGCCTGCCGGAGATCAGTGCGTTCCGACGACCTCGCTCGAAAGTGTCACCGATTCGATGAACGGGTGGTCGAGATCGACGCCCGTGCCGGGTCCGGTGCGTAACACGACGTGTCCGTGGTCGAGGACGATCGGGTCGTGGACGATGTCGCGGGCCCAGAAACGTTCGGAGGCCGAGACGTCACCGGTGATGGTGAAGTTGGGTAGCGCGGCCAGTGCGAGATTCATGGCCCGACCGATGCCGGTCTCGAGCATGCCGCCGCACCACACCGGAATTCCCCGTTCCTGGCACACGTCGTGGACCTTCACGGCCTCGAGGTATCCGCCCACCCGACCGGCCTTGATGTTGATGATGGAACACGCCCCGCGTTCGATGGCGTCCACGGCGGCGTGCGCCGACACGATGGATTCGTCGAGGCAGATGGGTGTACCCACCTGCCTGGCGATGATGGCGTGCCCGGTGACGTCGTCCTCGGGCAGGGGCTGTTCGATGAGGAGCAATCCGAAGCGGTCGAGCTTGGCCAGATGCGGACCGTCGTCGCGGGTGTACGCGGTGTTGGCGTCGACTTGGAGAGGAACCGCGTCGCCGAACGTCTCGCGAAGAACGCGCACGGGCTCGATGTCGGAGCCCGGCTCGATCTTCAACTTGATGCGAACGTACCCCTCGTCCAGGTAGCCACCGATGGTGCGAACGAGAGCGTCGATGTCGTCGTGGATTCCGACCGAGACGCCCGAAGGCACGCGATCGACGACCGAACCGATGGCGGTGGACAGAGGCATGTCGTTGGCTCGCAACTGGGCGTCCAACACCGCGGCCTCGATGGCGGCCTTCGCCATGCGGTGGTCCTTCACGGGTTCGAGGAGGCGGGCCACCTCGGTGGCGTGCATGGGCCCACCATCGTTCCGCAGCAACCGCGGAACCAGGTGATGGAGCATCACGTGATGCGAACTCTCGACGTACTCACTGGAGTAGAGCGGATCGTCCCCGGAGACGCATTCGCCCCAGCCATCGCCCTCGTCGGTGATCGCCCGCACCAACAAGATGCGTCGGTCGTTCTGGGTGCCGAACGAGGTGCGGAACGGGGTGACGAGTGGAAGTCCGATCACGCGGAACTCGAAACCACGCACATGGATCGGTTCGAGGTGGGGCAGGTTCGTCATCGCGTTTCTTTCCTCGTCAGGATGTAATCACCATTGTCGTTCATCCCCACCACGTCGTGCGTGTCCAACAGCGGAGCCAATCGGTCCCGCATCGAGTGGCGCCAGTCGAGGGCGGCCACCGGATCGGTGTGCCGAAGCGCGACGATGTCGTCGGGAGTCGGCATTTCGATCACGGGCGTCGCGGGCTCACGGTTGCTCGACTGTGAAGGGTCCACGTCCCACCACGCCAACAGACGGTCGGTTTCGCCGGAACCGTTGATGTCGTCGTTCAAGGCGCCGTAGAAGTCCACGTGGTACTCGACGGCGCGGGCGCCGAGTCGGCGCAGGTTGAACCAGCCGTTGCGACGCACGAGTGGATCGAAGGTCCACGTGATGGCCGTCAGTCCCTTGTGGAGGGCCCAGTCGCGTTGATGGAACTTCAGTCGGGCCCCCAGCCCCGAGTTCTGCAGGTCGGGGACGACCCCGGTGATGTGCGAGTGCAGGCACCATTCACCGTCGTGTTCGGCCAGGATTCCGAACGAGCACCCGACCATCTCGTCGTTCCGGAAGGCCCCGGCGATGTAGCCGCCGGCGTGAGCGAGCGCCATCAGGAAGTCGGAGCTGACCATGTCGGCCGCCGCCCCACCCCACACGATGCCCGCGGTGCGGCGCAAGGCGTCCATCTCGGTGAGACCGCGCAGTTCGCGCACGACGACGTCGCTCATGGATTCTCCGGGTGCGTCGAACTCTTGGGGTGAGCCAACCGATACACCAAGCGAACCGCGAGGGCCTCGTGAATGGTGGGCGCGGTGTCCTCGGCGAACTCGGTGCGGTACTTGTCGTCGGTGCTCAACACGACCGTGAAGTACATGCCGATGAACGCGCCCAGGAAACCGGCCACACGTATCAGCGCCTCGGTCATCACCAGGTCACGCCCGCTCAACGTGATGGTGAAGAACACGTTGGCGTCGTCGACGCCCATCCAGCCTGCTTGTGTCGCCAACGGAATGGCCACGAATCCGAAGGTGACGAAGAATCCGGTCAGGACGACGGCGACGAAGGTGACCTGAACCGCCTGGTTGAAAGTGGACACCAGGATCAGGTCCATCTTCTCGCGGCCCCCCAATGGTTTGTCGAGGGGCGCATCATGCGAAACAGGTAGGCCGGCCGCGGGCGTGTCGGCGACCAAGGACTCGACCTCGTCCCATGACTCGAAGGTGGCCAAGCCGTCGATCAAACGAGGGACGCGCGACAACACGAATACGGCACCGAGCACGAAGAAGATGCCGAGGCCGATCATGTAGGGAATGCCGGCCAGCGTGCCCGCCACCTGCCACACCTCGGCGTTGATGAAGAGGAAGACCGTGAAGAGGAGCAACTGGGGCAACGCCCGCACCAGCAGACGGCCGAGCATGGCGGCCTGACCGAACGATGACCGAATCGCCCACAGGATCAGCTGACCCACCGCGAAAGCGGCCAGAACGTAGATGACGCCGAGGATGATGACGCCCTCGAGCAACGCCTGAAGCGCGTCTCCCCACTGCCCGAAGATGGCGCTCGGAACGGTGGGGCCGATGACGAACGCCGCCAACTCGGGCCGGCCGACCTCGGTGGGCACCGACCAGAACGGGCGGCGCAGCACGAGGTTGGTGACCGTCCACCCGAGAACGAGGACGGCGATGGTGACGCCCGCGGCGACCAAGTTGCGCGCGGTGGACCACTGGGCCAGGTTCAGCGCGTTGAGGCCACCGGCGAGGTAGGCGAGAATCAACAGGGGGATGGCGCGCGTCCAGATGTCGGTGCGAGCGGAATAGTCGACGATGAAGTGGGGGACACCGCGACCGATGAACCAGCGCTCGATGGCCTTGTGCTGGGCGCGATCCACGCGCTCAGCCTAAGGCGTGACAATCGACCATCCGACGGCGAGGATTTTGAACGAAATGTCAAACCCATTCGTTGGGAAGGCTCACGACCGACCAACATGATGATCCTGTATGGCACGAATCCTCGTCTCCGAAGAAATCGCGGCTGGCGGTCTGGACCGACTGCGCGCGGCGGGTCACACCGTCGACGTTCGGTTGGACCTGACCCCGGAGACCTTGCCCGCGGCGCTGAATGGTGCACACGCCCTCATCATCCGCTCGGCCACTCAGGTGACTGCCGAGGTGTTGGAATCCGCCGACGAGTTGATCGTGGTCGGTCGCGCCGGAATCGGTCTCGACAATGTGGACGTGGAGGCGGCGACCCGTCGTGGTGTGATGGTGGTGAACGCGCCGCAGAGCAACATCGTGTCGGCGGCCGAGCACACCATGGCGTTGCTGCTGGCGTCGGCGCGCAACGTCGCTCAGGCTCACGCCGCGCTGAAGGCCGGGCGTTGGGAGCGCAGCAAGTGGGAGGGCGTCGAGCTCTCCGACAAGACGTTGGGCATCGTCGGTCTCGGACGCATCGGTAAATTGGTGGCCCAGCGAGCACTGGCGTTCGGAATGCGTTTGGTGGCGTACGACCCGTTCGTGTCGGCCGATCGCGCGCGACAGATGAGCGTCGAGATGATGTCGCTCGAGGACCTGATGGCGCAGAGCGATTTCATCACGGTGCACTTGCCCAAGACCAAGGAGACCAAGGGCATCATCGGCACCGACATGTTGAATCGTGCCAAGCCCGACCTGCGGGTGATCAACGTGGCGCGCGGTGGAAT
>SXGQ01050808.1_pt1 | contig 12236 bp, 7 predicted proteins | sample 3178371 | NCBI WGS metagenome assembly SXGQ01 (sample SAMN11356859, study PRJNA531348) | freshwater metagenome | isolation source: freshwater sample F1-20 | place: China: Fuxian Lake, Yuxi | collected 2017-12-25 | reverse complement strand
TCGGCGACGAGCGCGCGGCAGATGCGCGTCGGCTCCTCCTGCTCGGAGGCCTCCTGCAGGTCGGTCACGACGTCGGCGACCTGGGCTTCGGCGCCGGAGAAGGAGACCTCGTCGCGCCCCTCGGCGCCGCAGCCGACGGCGGGGGTCGCGAGGCCGGCGATCCGAGCGATGACGACACGCGGGCGGGACACGGCGTGGAGCCTCGGGGACCCGTTGCGCGCGTAGACTCGCGGGAATGGCAGACGCCCCATCTCGTGTTCCCCGTGGTCGCCATGCGCCGCCGCGCGAGGTGCGCGAGGGGCTGCAGCGCACGCGGCTCTTCGACGCGGCCGTCCGTGTCTTCAGCCAGGTCGGGTACGCCGACGCCAGCGCGGAGGCCATCAGCCGCGAAGCCGGGATGAGCAAGGCGACGTTCTACGAGCACTTCGCCAACAAGAAGGCGTGCCTGCTCGAGATCATGGATGACGCGTCGCGCATCGCGCTCGAGGAGCTCGTGAAGTCCGCGCGAACGGCCGGAGACGATCCGCTCGAACGCCACCGCGCGGGCCTGCGCGCCTTTCTGCGACTGGTCGCCGAGCGCCCGGACGTCGGCCGCACGGTGCTCGTGGTGAGCGTCGGCGCCGGGACCGAGGCGCTTGAGCGCCGCGACGTGATCCTCGAAGGGTTCGCGCAGGTGATGTACAACGAGGCGCTCGAGGGCGTCGAGAAGCGCGGCGGCGGCCAGCGCTTTGCCACCGTCGAGGACGCGTTCGCGGTCGTCGGCGCGCTCGTGGAGCTCATGAGCCGGCAGATGCGCACCGGTCGGCCGGACCGCATCGAGGACCTGGAGCCGCTCGCCGAGCGCCTCCTCGCGGGGCTCCTCGTCGACCCGTCCTCGTGACCAGGGACACGCTGGCCGCACTCGAGCTCGAGGTGACCTCGTGCCGCGCCTGCCCGCGGCTCGTCGCATGGCGTGAGCAGGTCGCCGCCGAGAAGCGCGCCGCGTTCGCCGGCGAGGAGTACTGGGGCCGGCCGATCCCCGGCTTCGGCGATCCGCAGGCGCGCGTGCTGCTCCTCGGTCTGGCGCCCGCCGCGCACGGCGCCAACCGGACGGGCCGGATCTTCACCGGGGACCGGTCCGGCGACTTCCTCTTCGCCGCACTGCACCGGACCGGCTTCGCGAACCAGCCGACGTCGGTCTCAGCGGGCGACGGTCTGGCGCTCACCGACTGCTGGGTGACCGCGGCGGTCCGCTGCGCGCCGCCCGCGAACAAGCCGACACCCGCCGAGCGCGACCGCTGCCTGCCGTGGACGGTGCGTGAGCTGGCACTGCTCCCGCGCGTCCGTGTCGTGGTGTGCCTCGGCCAGTTCGGCTGGGACGCGGCCCTGCGGCTGCGCACCGCCGCCGGGCATCCGCCGCTGCGTCCCAAGCCGCGGTTCGGCCACGGGGCCGAGGTGGACGCCGCCCCGTGGTCGCTGCTCGGGTGCTTTCACCCGAGCCAGCAGAACACGTTCACGGGGCGGCTGACCCCCGGCATGCTCGACGCGGTACTGCTGCGCGCCCGCGACCTGGCCGCGGGCGCGTGAGCATCACCCGGTGATCCGGAACGTCTTCGTGAGCGCCGGTCCGGTGTTCCCCGCGGCGTCGACCGCCGTGACGACCGCGGTGTAGTTGCCCACCGGCAGCCGGGCGCCGTTGACCCGGCCATCCCAGTTGACGAGGTTCGCGCCGCGCTTGCCCGTGAGCACCAGCGTGCGGGTCGTCCCGCCCGCGGTCGGCCGGATCGCCAGGCGCACCGAGGCGTTCTCATCGAGCTCGAAGGCGATGCGCGTCCCGATGGGCAGGTACTGGTTGAACGCGCCGACCGCGAACGAGCCGCGCGTGAACGCCAGCCCCTGGCACCCAACGAGGTGCGGACCGAGCTTGTCCGCCTCGCCATGCCCGATCCGGACGATGCCGACGGACGCGCAGTTCGGCGCGAGCTGCGGACCCGTCGGTGCGAGACCGCCGCCCGGCTGGACGGACTCCGTCGCCCACCGCGACCCGGTCGCCAGGAGATCGTCCTTGCCGTCGCCCTCCAGGTCGCCGACCGGCGTCAGCGTGGCCGACCATCCGTACTTCGCCGACTGGCTGGGCCCGCCGAACGGCGTCGAGACGCGCCGCACGTCGGACAGCGTCCACCCTGTCGTACCCGTCCGGCCGGGCAGGATCGCGTTGTTCGCGCCGAGCTCGCCCCTGTTGTCGCCGTCGAGATCGCCGACGCCCTGCCAGCCGTAGGTGCTCGCCGGGAGCGGCCGCAGCGACCCCACGGTGACGTCTCCGCCGGCGCCGAGGGCCGCCCCGCCGGGGAGCACGTACTGCTGGTAGTAGTCGTCCTCTCGCTGGACGACAAGGTCCTGGCGGCCGTCCCCGTCGACGTCGCCGCCGGGCCGCAGCAGCCGCAGCGCGACGGCGCCGGTCTTCAGCGTGGACTTGCGCACGAGGCCGGAGGACGCGGCGTCGAAGTGGGTGAGCAGCGTCGTCTGCGCGGTGAGCAGGTCGCCGCGGCCGTCGCCGTCGACGTCGCCCACCGGCGTGATCGTGTCCGTCCGGTAGCCGATCCGCACCCCGTCCTGCCTGGCCTGACCGCCGCGGACGAGGTACGTGTCGCCCTCGGCCTCGACGTACGAGTCACCCGGCAGGCGGACGAGGTAGTCGTCCTTGCCGTCACCGTCGACGTCACCGGCAGGGCCGATGCCCGCGAAGCCCGACGAGGTGGTCCCGAGGCGCAGCACCCGCGGCCCGCCCTGGTCCACACGCAGCGGCTCGGTGCCGGGCGCGCCGAGCACGACGAGCGCGTGTCCGCGGACGACGACGCCGAGGTCGGCGCGACCGTCCCCGTTGACGTCCCCGACGCCGCTCACGCGGAGGTTGCTCAGCCGCTGCGCCGGATCGATCCGCACGTCGATGCGCTGTCCCGGTGTGCTGAGCGTGTTGATGTCCAGCGACGGCAGCAGCGCCTGGCCGAAGACGACCTGCACCCAGATGCGGGGGCCTTCCGAGGATGCGAACGCGAGGTCGGCGCGGCCGTCGCCGTTGAAGTCGCCGATCGGGGTCCGCGAGTACGCGGTGACGCCGCTGTACTCCTGTGCGGTACCGCTGATCGACGCGACGGCCGCGGAGGACTGGGCTGAGGCCGTCGGGACGGCCGCGAACGACGCGGCGACCACCGCCGCGGCAAGGCGGGTACGCATGGGGACTCCTGACATGACGATCGTAATCTGACGCGCCGGACCATACGTCCGGCGCGTCGTCAGGTGGTGAATCCCATTCGCGGTACTCAGCCCAGGTCGGTGAACTGCGGCTGGGTCGCGGTGATCGTGCAGGCCGGTGTCGTGGCCGGGTCGGTCTGGCACTGGTACAGGCTGAGCACGTCGTTCTCGAGGTACGTGATGCTCCCGCTCGAGTCGAACTCGTACGCCTGGGTGAACTCGCCGGTGGACGCGATCTGGTCACTCGACCCCGTGTACGTCGACCGCTGGATCCGCACGGCCCCCGGGCAGCTTCCCGGGTCGCCGATGCAGTAGCGCAACCACGTGATCCCGCCGTACCCGAAGGCGGGCCAGCCGAGCCCGACGTTGCTCTGCCCGCCCTTGGTCTGGTCGAGCACCGTGCTGCCGCTGCTGCCGATCTGGTCGAGGCGCAGCTGCCAGTTCATGAACTGCTCGGTCGTGTACGTCCAGCCGAACGCGAGTCGTGACCCGTAGAGCTCGAGCTGCGTCGCGTACGCGCTGGTGTCACCGCGCGACCCGATCGGCATCTGGGCCGACGGCGTCGAACTGGAGATCGTCTTCGTGTAGACGTAGCCCTTGTTCGGGTTGCTCGCGTACGTCCGCGCGAAGCCGACCTTGCCCTTCCAGTACGTCGGCCAGTACTGACTCGCGTTGCTCGCGTTGACCTTCGAGTAGCGGACCTCCTGCCCGCTGCCCAGATCGAGCTTGTAGATCGCGCAGCCCGTGCCCGTCTGGTAGTCGGGCATGCCCACCTGGTCCCACTGCGGCTCTGTGGTGCAGCGCGAGTACAGCGCGTAGACGCCGCCGCTGCTCGTCGGGCCCAGGTCGACGTCGAACGGCACCCCGCGCGTCGCGATGGGCAGCGGCGTCACGGGGCCGCTTCCGGTCCGCGACACGAGCTGGTACTGCCCGTTGCTCGCCGGCTGGCTCCAGACCAGCTGTCCGTTGTACGCAGCGATGGGTGTCGGCGGAGCGACGCCCGAGATCGTCGGCGGCAGCCCCTGGGCCTGGGCGGCGGCTGGCGCGAGCAGGCTCAGCGCAATGGTCAGGACAGCGGCAGGCAGACGCATGTATACAGTCTCCCCGATCCGATGACGGAACGCTCCGCTGCGCCCGAACGCGCGAGCCGAGCGTTCAACGCTTGCGCGGACTCGTCTCGGCGCGCCGCAGCCACCCCGCGGGCATCCGCTGCATGGCCTCGAGGATGTCGCGGTACGCGCGGGTGCTGCGCGCGAGCTGCCCCGGCGGGATCTTGTCCGGCGTGTCCTGGGGCGTGTGGTACCAGGGGTACGCCATCGTCATGTTCACGGAGGGGACGCCGCGCTCGACGAACATGCCCTCGAGGTCGGGGTTGGCCCGCGCCAGCGGCTCGGGGGCGGGGATCGACGGGAAGAGCCGGTGCTTGACCGCCACCTGGGCGGTCACGCCGTAGAGCAGCGCGTTGTCGGAGATGAGCAGGAGCCGTTCCTCGTCGCCGCCGCGCCGCACCGGCCGCTCGCCACCCAGGTCCTCGGCGGCGACACCGGCGAGGTGGTCGAGCGAACAGAACCCGCTGAGCGTCGCCACCTGCGCGGCATTCGCCTCGACCCAGTGGCGCACCCCGAGATGCGGGAAGCCCGTGTCATGCCCGGTGACCGCGAGGAACGTCATCGGCTTCGGACGGCGGTGCCGGGGGCGAGCGGCGAAGTGATGAGCCAGGCCGATGAGCCCGGCGATGCCCGTCGCGTCGTCGAGCGCGCCGTCGAACATGGAGTCGGTGTGGGCGCACGCGACGATCCCGTCCTTGTCGGTGCGGCTCCCGGGCAGGGTCGCGACGACGTCGTGCGTGACCCCGTCGACGTGCTTCGCATCGAGGCGGTAGCGGATGCGCGCGGTCCCGGCGTGCGCGGCGCGGCGCATCATCCCGAAGTCCCTGCGCCCGACGGTGAAGGCGGGGATGGGATTCGCGTCGAGCTCGTTGCGCCCCATGCCGATCATTCGCACGAGGTTCCCGGGCGCGTCCGAGGTGGCGAACATCGCGACGGCCCCGCGTGCCGCGGCGTTCCAGTACACGTAGCCGTCGGCGTTGTAGGTGGCGAAGACGTTGAGCAGGACCTTGCCGTCGACGAGCACCGCCTTGCCACGCAGGTCGTGACGGTCCAGTTCCTTCTGCGTCCCCGACCCGACGTAGACGAGGTCCGCTTCGCCGGCGGCCGGCCGGGTGTTCCAGATCGGGTGGGTGGCGACCGTACGGGGGAACGCCGCCACCTCCGCGCTGGCCGTGCCGGCCACCAGCTCCACGTCCCATCCAGTGAGCCGCCACTGACGAAACGGGTACGGGTCGAGCCGGACCTCAAGCCCAGCCGCCCGCAGCCGCTCCGCCACCCACGCGCTCGCACCATGCTCGGCATCCGTGCCGGTCCGCCGCGGCCCGAAGGCGCAGAGGTCCCGGACGTCCCGGTGCAGGAGGTCGCCACCGAGGGGATCGGCGGCCGCGAACGCCGGCGCAGCGCCGCCGAACATGGCGGCACCGGCGGTGAGCGCGCCTCGATGCAGGAACTGCTTGCGTGTGAGATGGGGCACGGTCGGACCGTACGGCGGACCGGCGTGGCGGATGTCAACGTCCGCGTGGCACCGGATTGTGGGTTTCCACAGCGCGCGGGTTGCGGCCATCCCCTGGCCGCAACCGCCCGTACTCTGGGTTGGTGGCTCTCGACGCGTTCTCCCCGCGGGTCCGTGACTGGTTCACCGACGCGTTCGCCGCACCGACCACGGTGCAGGAACAGGCCTGGCCGGCGATCGCGTCGGGCGAGCACACGCTCATCAGCGCGCCGACCGGTTCGGGCAAGACGCTGTCCGCGTTCCTGTGGGCGCTCGATCGGCTCCATGTCGACCCGACGCCGAAGGACGCGCCGCGCACGCGCCTGGTCTACGTCTCCCCGCTGAAGGCGCTGAGCTACGACATCGAGCGCAACCTCCGCGCACCGCTGCGGGGCATCGCCGCGGGCGACCCCGACCGCATGCCGACCGTCGGCATCCGCACCGGCGACACACCGCAGAAGGACCGCGCGGCGATGCGCAAGACGCCGCCGGACATCCTCCTCACCACGCCGGAGTCGCTCTACCTCCTGCTGACCTCGCAGGCGCAGGCCGGGCTGCGCGACGTCGAGGCGGTGATCGTCGACGAGATCCACGCCGTCGCCGGGACGAAGCGTGGCGCGCACCTGGCGCTCACGCTCGAACGGCTCGCCGCGATCCAGGAGGACGGGCGGGACTTCCAGCGGATCGGGCTGAGTGCCACCCAGAACCCGCTCGAGGAGGTCGGCCGGTTCATGGTCGGCCCGCGGCGGCAGTGCCGGATCGTCGACTCGGCCCAGCGCAAGGCGCTGGACCTGAAGATCCACGTCCCGGTCGAGTCGATGGTCGAGCCCGACGACGACCCGAACCGCGACCCGCTGGAACCACTCGTGGGCGGCGAGGCGACGCGGCGGTCCATCTGGCCGGCGATCTACCCGGAGCTGCTGCGCGAGGTCCACGAGCACCGGTCGACGATCGTCTTCGTCAACAACCGGCGGATGGCCGAGCGGCTGGCGCTGCGGCTGAACGAACTGCACAACGAGGACCTCCCGGAGGAGCGCGCGTACGAGGAGATCGCGCGAGCCCACCACGGGTCCCTCGCGCGCGAGGAGCGCACCGTCGTCGAGGAGCAGCTGAAGGCCGGTGAGCTGCCGTGCCTTGTGGCGACCTCGTCGCTGGAGCTGGGCATCGACATGGGCGCGGTCGACCTCGTGCTCCAGGTCGAATCACCGAAGTCGGTGTCCCGCGGGCTGCAGCGCATCGGCCGGGCCGGCCACGGCGTCGGCGAGACCGCGAAGGGCCGCATCTTCCCGAAGTTCCGCGCCGACCTCCTGGAGTGCGCGGTCGTCGTCAAGCTCATGCGCGAGGGGCGGATCGAGCCGACCGTCGTGCCGCGCAACCCGGTCGACGTCCTCGCCCAGCAGATCGTCGCCATCTGCGCCGCGGCCGAGCAGACGGACGACACCGTGTCCGTCGACGAGCTGCACGCGCTGGTCACGCGCACCTACACGTACGCGGAGCTGACCCGCGCCGTGCTCGAGAACGTCCTCGACATGCTCGACGGCCGCTACCCCTCGCAGGAGTTCGGCGAGCTGCGCGCCCGCATCGTGTGGGACCGGGTGGCGAACACGATCCGCGCGCGCAAGGGCGCCCGCCAGCTGGCCATCGCCAACGCGGGCACGATCCCCGACCGCGGCCTGTACGCGGTGACACTCCCCGACGGCCGCCGGGTCGGCGAGCTCGCCGAGGAGATGGTCTACGAGGCGCGTGCGGGGCAGACGTTCCTGCTCGGCGCGTCGACGTGGCGGATCGAGGAGATCGGCCGCGACCGGGTCATCGTCACGCCCGCGCCCGGTGCTCCCGGCGCCGTGCCGTTCTGGCGGGGAGACTCGGTCGGCCGCCCCCGCGAGCTGGGCGAGGCGATCGGCGCATTCAGCCGCTGGGCCGTCGAGCAGGACGCGCCGGCGCTCATGGCCGAGTACGACCTCGACGCGCTGGCCGCCAAGAACCTCCTCGAGTACCTGCGCGAGCAGCAGGACGCCACCCGGGTGCTGCCGAGCGACCGCACCGTCGTCGTCGAGCGGTTCCGCGACGAGATCGGCGACTGGCGCGTCTGCGTGCTCACACCGTTCGGCGGTCGCGTCCACGCCGCGTGGGCGCTGGCCATCAGCGCGCGCATCCGCGACGAGATCGGGCTGGAGTCCGACGCGATCTACTCAGACGACGGCATCATCGTCCACCTCCCCGACGCGGACGAGCCACCCGGCGCGGAGTGGTTCATGGTCGAACCCGACGAGCTGGAGGACATCGTCGTCGGGGAGCTCGGCGGCAGCGCGCTCTTCGGCGCGCGGTTCCGCGAGAACGCCGGCCGCGCGCTGCTCATCCCGCGCGCGTACCCGGGCCGCCGCACGCCGCTCTGGCAGCAGCGCCTGAAGTCGCAGTCACTGCTGGAGGTCGCACGCCGGTATGCGGACTTCCCGATCATCCTCGAGACGTACCGCGAGTGCCTGCGCGACGTGCTCGACGTCGACGGCCTGCGCGACATCCTCACCAGGCTGCACAGCCGCGACCTCACCCTCGTGGAGGTCGAGACGTCGATGGCCTCCCCGATGGCGTCCTCGCTGCTCTTCGACTACGTCGCGACGTACATGTACGAGGGCGACACGCCGAACGCCGAACGGCGCGCCGCCGCGCTGTCGCTCGATCGCGACCTGCTGCGTGAGCTGCTCGGCCAGGACGAGCTGCGCGACCTCATCGACCCCGGCGCGCTGGAGCAGGTCGAGAGCGACCTGCAGCACCGCAGCGACCGCACGAAGGCCGACACGAGCGACGGCCTCGCCGACGTGCTGCGCCGGCTGGGCGACCTGACCGGCGACGAGATCGCCGCGCGCGTGACGGCCGGCGTCGACCCGGCCGGGCTGCTGGCGATCCTCGAGCGCGAGCGGCGCGCGATCCGGCTGCGCGTGGCGGGCGAGGAGCGCTGGGTCGCCGCCGACGACGCGGGGCTGTACCGCGACGCGCTCGGCGCCGTGCCGCCCGGCGGGCTGCCGGAGGCGTTCGTCGCGGACGTCCCCGACGCGCTGCGTCGGCTGGTGCACAGGTACGCGCGCACGCACGGGCCGTTCACGACGGACGAGGTGCGGGCGCGCTACCGCGTCGATCCGTCCTCGGCGCTGGCGGAGCTGGAGCGCGAGGGCGATGTCGTCCGCGGGGAACTGCGGCCCGGCGGATCCGAGCGTGAATGGTGTGACCCCGAGGTGCTGCGCCGTCTGCGCCGCGCGTCGCTGGCCGCGCTGCGCAAGGAGATCGAGCCTGCCGATCAGCGGGCGATCGCGACGTTCCTCCCGTCGTGGCAGGGCATCGATCGGCATCCGCCGACCGGCGCGGGGGTCGACCGGCTGCGCGAGGTGCTCGTCCCGCTCCAGGGCCTGGCCTTGCCCGCGGAGATCTGGGAGCGCGAGGTCCTGCCGCGCCGCTGCGGTGCGTACTCGCCCACGTGGATGGACCAGCTGTGCGCCGGCGGAGAGGTCGTGTGGATCGGCGCGGGCGCGCTCGGGCGCAACTCGGGGCGTGTGGCGCTGTACTTCCGCGACGACGCCGAGGCGATCGGGCCGGTCACCGCACCGCGCGGGACGGAGGATCCGGTCGACCCGGTGCACGTGGCGCTGCGTGAGCGGCTGACCGCTTCGCCGTGCTTCTTCACCGACTTCCTCGCGGAACTGCCGTTCACCCCGGAGGAGATCCAGGAGGGCCTGTGGGACCTCGTGTGGGCGGGCGAGGCGACCAACGACGCGTTCGCCCCGCTGCGCGCTCCGAAACTCACGCTGGCCAAGACCCGGAAGGCCGCGGAGCACGCCACCCGGCGCGGGCGGCGGTTCGGCGGGCGCCGCGGTGGCGCGCAGGCGACGGTGCAGGGACGCTGGTCGCTGACGACCACGATCTTCCGGCGGGCGCCCGAGCCCGGGCAGCAGCGGCGCACGATGGCCGAACTGCTGCTCGAGCGCTACGGCCTGGTCACCCGGGAGCAGGTGCTCGCCGAGGGCGTCCCGGGCGGATTCTCATCCCTGTACGACGCGTTCGTGGCGCTGGAGACGCTGGGCGTCTGCCGCCGCGGCTACTTCGTCGAGGGCCTCGGTGGCGCGCAGTTCGCGCTGCCGGGCGCCGTCGAGCGGCTGCGCGCCGCGCGTGAGGCGCAGGACGCCCCGCCGCTGGTGCTGGCCGCCACGGACCCGGCGCAGCCGTACGGTGCCGCGCTGCCGTGGCCCAAGCGCGATGACGACGAACGGCGCCGGCCATCGCGCGCCGCCGGCGCCTACGTCGTGCTCGTGGGCGCCGAGCCGGTCGTCTACGTCGAACGCGGCGGGCGCGGGCTGGCGGTGCTCGTCGAGCCCGACGACCCCCGGCTGCCACGAGCGCTGTCCGCCCTCGCCGACTTCGTGCGCGACCGCCGCACGCTGAAGCTGTCCCTGGAGCGTGTCGACGGTGAGCCGGTCGTCGGATCAGCCCTCGAGCCTCTCCTCATGGAGGTCGGCTTTCGCGGGGGACCGCGCAAGCTCACCCTCAGCGCGTGACCTCGCATCCGGGGTGGTCGGGATCGCCGAAACCCGGTAGGCTGCCGCGGTCAGGCCAGTCCGGGGGGACGGCCGTTTTCAGGCTCCGTGTCTGGGGGGATGTCGTTCATGCAGAGGATGTCCGTTCGCCGCGCGACGGCGGGAGTTCTGCCGTTTGCGGCGGTGTTGTTTGCCGCGGGGGCCGCGCAGGCCGCCCCGCTGAACGTCACCGGCATCCTCGCCCTCTCGCCACAGGGCGCCGACACGCCTGCCCGGACGAGCTCCACCGCCGCGAGCGCGCCGAGCACCTCGGCCGACGGCATGATCACCGCGTACGTCTCGAACGCGGGTGACCTCGCCGCCGACCACCCGGCCGGCACCTCGCAGATCTACATCCGCGACCGCCGCCGCGGCATCACCCGGCTCATCAGCCGCGCCACGGGCGCGACGGGCGCGCCCGGGGCCGGCAGCTCGTCGGCGCCGTCCATCAGCGCCGACGGCCGGTACATCGCCTTCGTCACGGCGTCGAACAACATCTCTGACGAGGACGGCGAGGACAACCAGGACGTCTTCGTCCGCGACATCTCCTCGAACGTGACGCGGCTCATCAGCCGCAGCACCGCCAACGGCGCCGCGAACGGCACCTCGAACCAGCCGTCGATGAGCCCGGACGGCCGCTACGTCGCCTTCAGCAGCAACGCGAACAACCTCGCCACAGGCGACTCGGACGGCACGAAGGACGTCTACGTCCACGACCGCGTGACGCGCGACTCCAAGCTCGCGAGCATCGGCCTCGACGGCCTGCCCGCCCTCGGCGACTCGACCCGTCCGGACATCAGCATCATGGGCGGGGCCGTTGCGTACGAGTCGACGGCGTCGAACCTCGCGGCGGGCGACGCGCTGCTGCTCAGCGACGTCTTCGTCTTCGACGTCAAGAAGCTCACGACTCAGCTCGTCAGCCGGCAGACCGGGGTCGACGGCGGCGCGGGCCTGGGCGGCTCGTTCAACCCGTCGATCAGCGCCGACGGCCGCTACGTGGCGTTCGAGTCCGACGCCGAGCTCGCCGGGGGCGCCCTGCTCACCCGCGACATCTACGTGCGCGACCGCACCACGAACGAGACCGAACTCGTCAGCCGCCAGAGCGGTCCCGCCGGGCCGGCCGCGAACGGCACGTCCGACGAGCCGGACATCTCGCCCGACGGCGGCTTCGTCGCCTTCCGCTCCACGGCGAACAACCTGAGCTCGCAGGACGCCGACCCCACGGGCGACGTCTTCGTCCGCGACCTGTCCGACGGCGCGCTGTCGCTCGTCAGCCGCGCGAAGGACGGACCGGCCGCGAACGGGTCCTCGTCTGAGCCGTCGATCACGGCGGCTGCCGGCGCGGTGGTGTTCGCCTCCCGCGCGACGAACCTGACGTCGCCCGCGCCGACCGGTGCGAGCAACATCTACAGCACCGCGCTGCGGGGCACGCTCACCGTCGTCGGCACCGAGCCGCCGGAGATCAACGCCGGCCTGTCGCGCTTCGACACCGACGTGAGCTGCAACATCATGTGCGTGGTCTGGGCGACGGGCAAGATCACCGTCACCGACGCGAACGGCGTGAGCTACAGCCGCAACGCGGCGGGCTACGGCGCGCAGGCGATCAGCGCCGGGACGACGCGCAACGTCGCCGTCTACCTGCTGCCGAACACGGTGACGTGGCTGAAGCGCGAGCTCGCGGCGGGCAAGACCGCGGCCGTCGAGATCAAGCTCGAGGGCTTCGGCATGCGCGGCGAGAAGGCCACGGGCTACTCCCGCGGCCCGGTCACGCTGCCGCCCCCGCCGGCGCCCCCGGCGACCTGAGCGACGTGCAGGCCGCCGGCGAGCCGGAGATCCGCG
>SXGQ01105906.1_pt1 | contig 12239 bp, 4 predicted proteins | sample 3178371 | NCBI WGS metagenome assembly SXGQ01 (sample SAMN11356859, study PRJNA531348) | freshwater metagenome | isolation source: freshwater sample F1-20 | place: China: Fuxian Lake, Yuxi | collected 2017-12-25 | reverse complement strand
TCGACCGGCACGAAGCGGACGCCGCGCTCGACGCGGCGACGGGCGCAGAGCAGCTTGGCGCCGAGGTCGGACTTGCCATACATCTCGCGGATTTTCTCGGGCTCCTTGGAGATGTCGAAGGCGTCGGTGGCTGCCGTCTGCATGCGGAAGGCGAGCTCGAAGGACTCGATGCGGGCCTCGAGCTGTTCGTCCTTCTGGACGGTCTGCATGTGGCGCTCGTTGAGCTGGCGGACCAGGTCGAGCTGCTTGCGCTGGGCGTCCTGCGTGGTGAACTCGCTCTGGAGGTTGGCGATGATCTTGTTCGCCGGCGCGCCGGGGCGGACGGAAGTGTTGGCGCCCTGGTAGAGGGAGGGAAGGAAGGCCGAAGCGCGCGCGTCGGAGCTGCCGCCGAGGGAGACGAAGCCCGGGAGATCCTGGCTTTCGGTGCCGAGACCGTAGAGGACCCAGGCGCCAAGGGAGGGCTTGGAGAGGATCGCCGAGCCGGTGTGCATCAGCTTGGCGGCCGGACCGTGGGCCGGAAGGTCCTGGTGCAGCGAACGGATGACGCACATCTCATCGGCCACGCCCTGGAGCTTCGGGAAGATCTCGCTGATCTCGAGGCCGGACTTGCCGGACTTCTTGAACTCGAAGGGCGTCGGGAAGAGCACGCCGTTCATGCCGGCGGCCGACATGTCGGCGAGCTCCTTCATCTTGGGCTTCGGGTCGAAGGTGTCGAGGTGCGAGGGAGCGCCGCCGGCGAAGATGTGGATGACGTGCTTGGCCTTGGCGGCGAGCGGGGCCTTGCGCGGCTTGAGGTTGGCCATCACTTCGGCCTGGGCGTCGCCGACCATGTAGTCGGCGATCATGGTGCCGAAGGCGAGCGTGCCCATGCCGAGGCCGGTCTGGCGCAGGAACTCACGACGAGAGTTGGGGGTCGGCACGTAGTTGCCGCAGCTGGAGTCTTTCATGGGGAGGTTGGGTTATAGGTTAATATGAGGGGTGTTTCTGAATACACAAACCAGATTCGAGTGGGGGGTTCAATTCAGATAGACGAACTCGTTCGAGCAGATCATGGACTGGGCCAGCATGACCCAGGGATTAGAAGGCTCCTTCCGGGAGACGATTTCGCCGTTATTCACGATTTTGCCCCCTTTGACCGCGGTCTCGATCTTGACCTCGGGGGTGGCGACGCCCTTGGACGCGACGGCCTTTTCCGCCTTGGTCTTCCTGGTCTTGGCGCTCCGGTCGGCCTTGCCGGAGACTTCCGGCTCGTCGATGTACCCCGCGATGCGGGTCACGAACTCCCGGGCGATCTGGCGCTCCTGGACCGTCGGGGAGCGCTGATACATGATACGGTAGAGCTGGGTGATCCGCTCGTCGTCGGAGGCGGCCTTGGCCATCTCCGGCCGGGCGTTCACGTTGCGCGCGACCTCGACGGCGAGCGGGTTGTTCATGAAGAAGAGGGCCTGCTGCGGGACGATGGTCGAGCTCCGGACGGAGTTGGTCATGTTCGGATCGGCGAAATCGAACTGGGACTGGAGCTCGCTGAGCTTGTCGCGGTCGATGAAGCCGTAGATGGTCCGGCGGTAGCTGTAAGGCTCGTCGGTGATGTTGACGGCGCGGCCGCCCATGGAACGGTCGAGCTTGCCCGAGAGCAGGAGCATCGAATCACGGATGCTCTCGAAATCGAGGCGCCGGAGGTTCGCGTGCCAGAGCAGCTTGTTGCCGCCGTCGACCTTGGTCGGGTCGACCGCGGACTTCTGGACGAGCAGCGGGTTGGAATTCGGGTTGGCCGACTGGCGGTAAGCCGCCGAGAGGAGGATGCGCTTGTGCATCTTCTTGACCGACCAGCCGCCTTCGACGAAGGCGGTGGCCATCCAGTCGAGCAGCTCGGGGTGCGTCGGGGGTTCCGACATGTTGCCGAAATCATCGGGGGTCGAGACGATGCCGGCGCCGAAGTGGTGGGCCCAGAGCCGGTTGACGAGCACGCGCGAGGTCAGGGGGTTGGTGCGGCTGGCGATGGCCAGGGCGAGTTCGCGGCGCCCGCTGCCTTCGTAGAAAGGCAGGCGGTCAGGGCCGGCGAGGACCTCGAGGAACTGACGGGGCGCCAAGGAGCCGCGCTTGTTGCGGTCGCCGCGGATGTAGACATAGCTGTCGCGGGGTTTCTCGACGTCGGTGACGACCATCGCGGTGCCGGGGCCGCCCGGATGGGTGATGTCGAGCGCGTTGATGTCCGCGAATTTGAAATACTTGGCGGGCTTGTTGTTGTTGACGAAGGTGGAGGAGATCGGGACCTGCCAGCTGTCGCAGTAGTCACGGGTCTCGGCGAGGCGCTCCAGGGCCGTGACGGCGCCGAGCTCCTCCACGTTCGGCAGCGGCCAGGGGAAGGCGGCGAGCTGCGCGACGGCGGGATCGTCCTTCTCGCCCCGGCGGCCGGGCTTGCTGCGGAGCTGGATGTGGGCGAGGATCTTCTCACGCTGCTGCTTGAAGGCGGCCTGGTAGGCCAGCGCGACCTCGTCGATCGTGCGGGGCTTCAGGCCGCGCAAGGCATCGGCGATCAGGGGGTTGACCGGGCTCTTCTTGTCGGCGAGCGCCTCGGCGAGGATGGCCGGGGCGCGGGCGGCGAACTCGTCGGCGGGGATCCGCTTGAGACGCACCATCGGGCCGGTGATCGGGTGATCCGGACGGGCCATGACGGCGGCGAAGGAGGGATCGAGCTCGCGGCTCTGGCCGAGGTCGTACTTCTTGAGGATGTCGAAGCCGGCGGTGGAGCGGAAGCCGCCGACCATCGCGGCCATGGCGCGCGGCCCGAATTCGCGGTGGAACGCGGCCTGCATGCCGGCGAGGTGCTTGTAATAACCTTGGGCGGTCTCGTCGATGAGGGCGGCGAGGCGCTTCTGGTAGTCGAGCCGCTCGGCGCTGCTCGGCGCGTCCTTGCCGACCTGCAGGGTCTCCCGGATCACGGGATTCTGCTGCGGCTCCGCGACGGAGGCGAAGATACCGTGAAGGGAATAGTAGTCGGCGGCCGGGATCGGGTCGAACTTATGGTCGTGGCAGCGCGAGCAGGCGACGGTCAAGCCAAGGAAGCCCTTGGTGGTGGCGTCGATCCGCTCGTCGATGGTGTCGTCGTTGTTCTGGAAGCGCTTGCCGACGGTGATGAAGCCGAGGGCCGCCAGGCGGGGGTCGTCCTTGGTCAGGTCGGGCAGGCGGTCGGCGGCGAGCTGTTCGATGATGAACTGGTCGTAAGGCTTGTCGGCGTTGAAGGCGGCGATGACGTAGTCGCGATAGGTCCAGGAGCTGTCAAAGGTCTCGATGGTGCCGTTACGCTTGAGGCCCTTGGTGTCGGAGTACCGGGCGGTGTCGAGCCAGTGACGGGCCCAACGTTCACCATAGTGCGGCGAGGCGAGCAATCGGTCCACGGTGCGCTCGACGACGGCGGCCACGGCGCGCGCAGGCTGCCCGCGGCGCACGGCCAGGGAGTCGAACGTCATGGCGCCGTCGTACTCGCGGGAGAAGGCGTCGACTTCGGCGCTGGTGGGGGGGAGGCCGATCAGGTCGTAGGAGAGGCGGCGCAGCAAGGCCTCGCCGTCGGCGGCCGGGCTGGGCTTGAGGCCCTTCTCGTCGAGCTTGGCCAGGATGAAGGCGTCGATCTCGTTCTGGCACCAGGCGGGATCGGAGAGCTTGGTCGGGACGGCGACGGGGTTGACGGGCTGGAACGCCCAGTGCGACCGCGCCTTGTCGGACAGGCCGGTCAGCTTGGCGCCGCCGGCTCCGACCGGCGCGGGAGCGCCCATCTTGATCCACTGTTCGATCAATGCGATCTGCGTGGAAGAAAGCTTCGCGCCGGCCTTCCGGGGCGGCATCGAGATGTCAGGATCGCCCTGATGGATGGCGACGACGAGAAGCGACTTCTTCAGGTCGCCCGGGACGACGGCGGGACCGAGGTCCCCGCCGGCCAGCATCCCCTGACGGGAATCCATGATGAGTCCCCCCTTGGAGACGCCCTTCTCCTTGGAATGGCATTCGTAGCAGCGCTCGGAGAGAATCGGGCGGATGTTCTTCTCGAAGAATTCGAGGCCGGCGGGATCCATCTTCTCTTCGGTCGGCGCGGCGGCTGACGCCGTGGCGGCGGTCAGCGCCAAGGCGAGGAAACGGATGGACGGACGCGAGATAGGCATGACGGGAGGGGGGGGAATGGGAGAAAATCGGGGGAGGGTTTTCTCTGAGTATTTATACTCCTCGAAGCGTGGAAGGTTTCAACCAATTCATGCTCCCTTCGCCCGGGGGGCTGAAAGATTGTCAAAAACCTGTCAAAAAAACCTGCCTGGCCGGAAAAACAAGGAAGCCGGCCTTAGGGCCGGCTTCCGGAAAGCAACCCGACCCGAGCGGGTCAGTTGACGTAGATGAACTCGTTGGAGAGCAGGAGGGCCTGCACGAGCAGCTCGGTCGGGGTGAGCGGATCGCGGGACACCATCTCTCCCACGTTGCGCAACATGCCCTCGGCGCCGCCGCCGGTCACCGCCATCATCATGCTCTCTTCCCCGTCCGGAGCCATCACCGGCGCGCCCTTGGTGGAAGGAGCGGCGGCACGGACGGCCGGCGCGGCCGCCTTGCCTCGCTCGCCGGAGCGGGCAGAGGGCTTGGAAGCGTAGCTCGCGGCGGCCATCTTCTGCTTGTTGATGAATTCCTGGGCCATGCGGATCTCGTTGGAGGAGGGACGACGCTGGAACATGCAACGGAACATGGCGACGATGCGCTGATCTTCGGACATCGCGTTGACCACGTCCTTCCGGGCGGCGACGGCGCGGGCGGCCTCGACCGAGAGGGCGTTGTTCATGAAGAACAAGGCCTGCTGCGGGACGATGGTGGAGTTGCGCTTGGTGTTCGGCTGGTCGGGGTCCCCGTAGTCGAACTGCGAGAGCGTGTCGCTGAGCCGGCGGCGGTCGACGTAGCCGTAGAGGCTGCGGCGGTAGCTGAAAGGCTCGTCGGTGATGTTGGCGGGCTGGCCGCCGACGGTGGGCACCATCTTGCCGGTCAGCATGACGAGGGAGTCGCGGATCGACTCGAAGTCGAGGCGACGGAGGTTGCCGCGCCAGAGGAGGCGGTTGCCCGCGTCGACCTTGAGCGGATCGGCGCCGACCTTCTTCGTCGTGAACGGATTGGCCGTCGGATCGGAGTCGAGGCGATAGGTGCTGCTGAGCACGATCATGCGATGGAGCCGCTTGGTGGTCCAGCCGTTCTCCATGAAATCGGCGGCCAGGTAGTCGAGCAGCTCGGGATGCGAGGGCTTCTCGGCCATGTTGCCGAGGTCGTCGGGGGTGTTCACGAAGCCTTCGCCGAAATGCTTCGTCCAGATGCGGTTCACGGCGACGCGCGCGGTGATCGGATTATCCTTCGAGACGATGGACTGCGCGAACTCGTAACGGCCGCTGCCATCGACGTAAGGACGGCGCTCGCCCACGGTGAGGATCTCCAGGAACTGACGGGGGACGATCTCACCTTTGAGGTTCTTGTCGCCTCGCTTGAAGACGTGGCTGTCCTTCGGGGCTTCGGAGTCCTGGACGGCCATGGCGTGACCGGGGACGCCGGGGTGCGAGAGACGCAGCTCGTTGATCTGCGTGTGGCGGAAGTAGGCCACCGGCGCGCGGTTGCCGATGCCGCCGTAGATCGGGCGGTTCTGCCAGTCCTGGCAGAACTTGCGGGTGCTGAAGAGCGAGATCATGTCCTCGTTGTCGAAGATCTCGTCATACGAAGGGATGGCCCACGGATAGCCGGTGAGCTGGGCGATGGCGGGCGAGGTCTTCTTCCATTCGTCGCCGGGCTTGGCGAGCAGGGCGAGGTGGGCGAGGATCTCGGCCTTCTTGTCGTTGTAGACCTTCTGATAGGCCGCGGCGACGTCGTGCATGCTCTTCGGCTTGAGGTCGCGGAGGGCGGCCGCGATGTAAGGGTTCACCTGGTTGTCGGGGTCGGCGATGAACTCCTTCAGGACGATCGGGGCGCGCTCGGCGAAGTAGACGACGGGCACGGCGGCGAGGGCGGCGAAAGGACCGGTGATCGGCGAATCCTTCTGGATGCGCATCGCGGCGAAGTCGGTGTCGGACTGGAGGTCGATCTTGTAGCGATCCGAGAACTCGCCGGCCTCGGAGGAACCTCCGCGGACGCTGGCGATCATGAGGCGGCCGGCCATCTCGCGGTCGTAACGGGCGCGCGTCTCGCGCATGTAGCGGAAGAAGCCGGCGACCTGCTCGTCTTGCAGCTGGTTGAGCCGCTTCATGAAATCGGAGCGGGCGGCGGCCGTGGCCGGCGTCGCGGCGATCGGGGCCTGGTGCAAGGGCTCGACGATGGAGGCGAAGATGCCGTGCAAGGAGTAGTAGTCCTTGATCGGGATGGGGTCGAACTTATGGTCGTGGCAGCGCGAGCAGGCCACCGTCAGGCCGAGGAAGGCCTTGGTGGCGGTGTCGATGCGCTCGTCGATGGTGTCATGGATGTCGTCGAAGCGCTTGCCGACGGTGATGAAGCCGAGCGCGGCGAGACGGGGATCGTCGGGAGAGATGTCCGGGATGCGGTCGGCCGCGAGCTGCTCGATGACGAACTTGTCGTACGGCTTGTCCTCGTTCATCGCGTTGATGACGTAATCCCGGTAGGTCCAGGCGTAGGCGTAGCGGTAATCCCGGAACAGGCTGTCGCCTTGGTCGACCTGCAGGCCGCGGGTGTCGGAATAACGGGCGGTGTCGAGCCAGTGGCGGGCCCAGCGCTCGCCGTAATGCGGCGAGGCCAGCAAGGCGTCGACCTGCTTGGTGATGACCGCTTCGGCGGCGCCGGCCGGACGACCGGTGCGGGCGGCGAGGGAGTCGGCGAGGAGAGCGTTCTCGTAGGCCTTCACGAAGCCCTCGACCTGTTCCGAAGTGGGCGGCAGGCCGATCAGGTCGTAGGACAAGCGACGGAGGAAAGACTCGGGGTTAGCGACGGGGTTGGGCTGGATGCCCTTCTCTTCGAGCTTGGCGAGGACGAAGGCGTCGATGGGATTCTTGACCCAGGCCTTGTTCTTCACTTCGGGCACCGGGTACTTCTTGATGGGCTGAAAAGCCCAATGTTCGCGGGCCTTCCCGGTGAGGCCGGTGAGCTTGGCCGCGCCGCCTCCGGGCATCGGAGCGCCCATCTTGACCCACTGCTCGAGAAGCGCGATCTTGTCGTCCGGCAGCTTGCCGCCGGTCTTCTTAGGAGGCATGGCGAACTCCGGGTCGGTATATTGGACCGCCTTGATCAGCAGGGATTTCTCGAGGTCGCCGGGGACGACGGAAGGGCCTTCGTCACCGCCCTTGTAGGCGCCGTCACGGGAATCGAGGATGAGTCCTCCTTTGGAGGAATTCTTCTCGGCGGAGTGGCATTCGTAGCAACGATCGATGAGGATCGGTCGGATGTTCTTCTCGAAGAACTCGAGGCCTTCCTTGGAGGGCGTGGCTTCGTCGGCGGCGGCGGCGAAGGAAGACGCCAGCAGCGAGCAAGCGAGGACGGTTTGACGGAGCGAAGGCATGGTCGTGTCTGGAGAAAACGGGGTGTGAAGCAAAGGGCGGGCAACCCTCAACAAGTGTGAAACATAGCCTTCCGGACACAAGAATCAAGCCCCTGCGGGCATTCGGATTGATAAGAAACACCCTATGCCGACAATCCAACCGAGACCGATGCGTATTCTCATCGCCAACGACAAGTTCAAAGGGGCCCTGGCGGCCGAAAACGTGGGATTTCATCTCAAAAAAGGCCTGGAAAAGGCGTTTCCGGGGGCGTCCTTCGATCTCTGCCCCATCGCGGACGGGGGCGAGGGCACGGCTCGAGCCATGACCACCGCGCTTGGCGGCGTCTGGACCAGCTGCGCCACGATCGACGCCCAAGGCCGGCCGGTCGAGGCAGGCTTCGGCTGGGTCGCCGCCTCCGCGACGGCGGTCATGGAAATGAGCGCCGCCAGCGGCCTGGCCTTGGTCGAGGACATCGATCTTAACCCAATGCAGGCCAGCACGTTGGGCACAGGAAACCTGTTGCTTTCCGCCCTCCGTAACGGGGCCCGACGCATCCTGATCGGCATCGGGGGAAGCGCGACCAATGACGGCGGCCTCGGGGTGGCCGTGGCCTTGGGCTATCAGTTCAAGCGAGACGGACGGGCTTTCACGCCTACCCTCGCGACGCTCTTGGAGGCCGATGAGCTGCGACGCCCTCCCGCCCTTCCTGGCTGCGAGCTGATCGTGGCCTGCGACGTCGACAATCCCCTCCTGGGGCCGCGCGGGGCGACCCGCGTCTACGGCCCCCAGAAAGGCGTCCGCGACTTCGCCTGGTTCGAAAAGAGGCTTGAGCACCTCGCCGACCTGGCGCGCCGAGACCTGGGCGCCGATCATCGCGCCGTCCCGGGCGCCGGCGCGGCCGGCGGCCTCGGTTTCGGGCTCATGACATTCCTCGGCGGACGACTCGTCGGGGGTTTCGACATGGTCGCCGCGCAGGTCGGGCTCGAGGCGCGCGTCGCGGCGGCGGACCTCGTGATCACCGGGGAAGGCCGGCTCGACGGACAGAGCCTGCAAGGCAAAGGCCCCGTCGGCGTGGCCCGGCTCGCGCGGCGGCTGGGGAAGAAAATCGTCGGCGTCGCCGGCGCCGTCGAGGACACGGCGGCGTTACGGGCGCAGTTCGACCTGCTGATCCCGGTGAAGCCGGCCGACATGCCGCTGGCCGAGGCGATGCGACGCACCGGGGAGCTGCTCGAGGCGGCGATGACCGCGCGAACGCCGGCGCTGCGCGCCCTCAGCCCTTGAAGATCGGGATCGGGACGCCTTTGCCGTCGACGGTCGCGTAGAATGGCCGGCCTTCGATATCGAAGGCGGTCTTCGGGCTGATGCCCATCGCGCGGAAGATCGTGGCATGCATGTCGCTGATGGCGACCGGGTCCTTGATCGCGACGAGCGGACGTTCGTCGGCCGTGGCGCCGTGGACATGGCCCTGCTTCACGCCGCCGCCGAACATGACGACGCTCGTGCCGCCGGTGAAGTGGCGATGCAGGCCGTAGTGGTCGGGACTCGTGATGACGCCGGACTTGTTGAAGGCCTGGTCCTTGGCCTGCGAACCCGGGCGGCCTTCGATCATGGCGTCGCGGCTGAACTCGCTGGCGATGACGACGAGCGTGCGGTCGAGCAGCCCGCGCTGCTCGAGGTCGCGGATGAGGCGCGCGATCGGCCGGTCGATCTCGGCGTGCAGCTTCGCGACGGTCTCATGGCCCTTGCCGTGCGTGTCCCACTGGAAGAACGGCACGTACTCCGTGGTGACCTCGACGAAGCGCGCGCCGCTCTCGACGAGCCGGCGGGCGAGCAGGCAGCCGCGACCGAAGCGGCCGGTGTCGTAATCCTTCTGCGCCTCCGGCGTCTCCAAGGAGATGTCGAACGCGGCGCGCTCCTTGGCGCTGAGCAGGCGGTAGGCGTTGTCCATCGAACGCAGCATGGACTGGTGCTGATGGTCGCTGAGCAGGTCGCGGTCCGGCGAGGCGTCGACCAGGCGGCGGAACTCGCGGTCGCGGTTGACGAAGCGGCCGGCGTCCATGCCCTTCGGCGGGCGCACCGCGGCGGCGGCTTCCTCGGGGAACGGGAGGTTCATCGGACCGTATTCGCCGCCGAAGAAACCGGCGGTGGTGAAGGCCTTGAGCTCCTCGCTCTCGCCGACGCCTTCGAGGCGCTGGCCGATGTTGACGAAGGCCGGCATGACCGGGTTGCGCGGACCGAGCACGCGGGCCATCCAGGCGCCGATGTGCGGGCACGCGACGGTCTGCGGGGGGACGTAACCGGTGTGCCAGTGGAACTGGTGTCGCGAATGCAGGATGCTGCCGAGGTCAGGCTGCACCGCCGAGCGGATCAGCGTGCCGCGGTCCATGACCTGGGCGATGTTCTCCAATCCTTCGCAGATGCGGACGCCGTCCACCGACGTCGGGATCGCCGGGAAGGTGCTGAGCACGCGGTCGTAGGTGAGTCCCTTTTCGTAGGGCGCGTAGCGCTTCGGGTCGAAGGTCTCGGGCGCGGCCATGCCGCCCGCGAGCCAGATGAGTACGCAGGCGTCGGCGGTCGCGGCGGGCTGGACGAGTTTCTCGCTCTCGGCGAGGAGGCGCGGCGCGCCCATCGAAAGCGTCGCGGCGCCGGCGGCGCCGAGCATCCGCAGGAATTCGCGCCGGGCCAGCGGCTCGGGCAAGGACGGGTCAAGCGGCAAAGGGGAGTTCATGGCGGTCAGCGGATGGTCTGGAATTCTGGGAGCATGCAGACGGCCCACAGGAGGTCCGCGATGCCGGGCTCGGCGAGCTCGGCCCCGACCATGCCGGCGGCGACCTTGAGCTCGTCGGCGGAAGGTGCGCGGCTCAGCGCGGAAAGGTAGAGCCAGCGGACGAGCGCCTCGGGCGAATCCCACGCGCGCTGCTTCAGCTTCGCGGCGCCGGCGGCCAGGAGGTTCGTGAGCGCCTGGCCGTTGGCGAGGTCGATGGCCTCGAGGGTGCTCAGTTCGTTCGGGCGCATGGACACGATCTGCTCGCGATTCGGCCGGCCGAGCGCGCGCTGCAGGAGATCGGAGCGGGTAAGGCTCGCCCGGGCGGGCAGGCTGCTCACGCCGGCGACGCCGGCCAGCATCTCGGCCATGCGGCCCTCGGCCTTGCGCCAAGCCGCGCCGCGGACGAGCGCGACGGGCGCCCAGACGACGCCGGCCGGCTTCGGCTTGGCCTTGCCGGCGGCGAAGGCGCCGCGGGCGTTAGGCAGGCTCGCGCTCCATTCCCAGGCGGCGTCGGTCGCGAGCCTCACGCGGGCGCCGCCCTTGAGCTCGACGTTGGCCTGGAAGAAAAGCGCCGCGGAATTGGGTCCCTTGCCGGCGTTGCGGCCGACGACAAGGATCTGGTTCGTGCCCTTGAGCAGGGCGGAGCCGAGGTCGAAGCTCTTCGGGTCCGCCCAGTCTTCGCCCTCGCCGATCTTCTTGCCGTTGACGAAGAGCTCGAAGGCGTTGTCGCACGTCACGACGCAGACCGCGGACTCGACGTCGGCGTCCAGCGTGAGCTGCCGGCGGAAGGAACGCGCCTCACCGGCCGCGGGGACGCGGCCGCCGGCGAGGTCGCCGGACCAGATCGCGGCGGCGAGCAGCGGCTCCACGACGGGCTTCTGCGGGGCCGCGGCGACCGGGGCGGCGCGGGGCACCTTGAGCTCGACCTTGGCGGGCGTCGTGCCGGTGAGCCGCCAGACGGCGTCGACGAACTGCTCGGCGGTGAGGCGCTTGGCGCGCGGGCCGCGGTAGACGTAGCCCTTGTCCTCCGCGTCGCGGGCGAGGACCTCGGCGCGCGACTGGTAAGCCTCCGAGGTGGCGATGAACTCAAGGACGGCCTTGAGGTCGTAGTTCGCGTCGACGAGGTGGTTGGCGAGGACGTCGAGCAGGTCCGCGTTCCACGGCGGGGTGTCCATCGCGTCGGTGGGATGGACGACGCCGCGTCCCATCAGCCGGTGCCACAGGCGGTTGACGATCGTGCGCTGGAAACGGCCGTTCTCGGGATGCGTGACGAGCGCGGCCAGCTGGGCGAGCCGCTCGGAACGCGGCTTGGAACCGTCGACCTGGCCGAGCTCGGGGTAAGGCCAGGCGGCGACGGCGGCCTTGCCGGTCGGGATGTCGCAGCGGACGAGCTCCATCGGGCGCTCGGCGAAGATCGCGGCGAGGCCATAGGCGTCGCGCAGCTTCCAGCGGTCCACGAAACTGTCGTGGCAGGAGGCGCACTTCATGTTGATGCCGAGGAAGGCCTGCGAGACGCTCTGCGAATACTGCAGCTCGGGGACCTGCCCGGCGCTGACGGCGCCGCGCCAGACGATGCCCTTGGCGAAGCCCTCGCTGTCGGCGGAAGGCGCGACGAGCTCGCGCGCGAAGCGGTCGTAAGGCTTGTTGGTCAGGAGCGAGACGTAGAGCCAGCTGGTGATCTGCTTGCGGCCGCCGTCGATGTAGCCGGTGCCGGCGTAGTCGTTGCGGAGGAGGTCGTTCCAGAACACCATCCAGTGGTCGGCGTAATCGACGTCGCGGGCGAGGAGCGCGCGCACCAGCCGCGCGCGCTTGTCAGGCCGGTCGTCGGCCGCGAAGGCCGCGGCCTCCTCGGCGGTGGGCAGGAGGCCGATGAGGTCGAGGTGCGCGCGACGCAGGAACGCGGCGTCGGAAGCCCGCGCCGGCGCGGGCGCGCCCTTGGCGGCGAGCCAGCCGTCGAGCACGCGGTCGATCGGATGCGG
>SXGQ01856519.1_pt1 | contig 12241 bp, 7 predicted proteins | sample 3178371 | NCBI WGS metagenome assembly SXGQ01 (sample SAMN11356859, study PRJNA531348) | freshwater metagenome | isolation source: freshwater sample F1-20 | place: China: Fuxian Lake, Yuxi | collected 2017-12-25 | reverse complement strand
TCCTTGTGGCGGTGGTGCTCGTCGGCGGTCAGCCGCAGCGCCGGCAGCTCGGGCAGCACGTGGTCGGCCAGGCCGGTGTCGACGAGCAGGCGCAGCCCGGCCACGGGCTGGCGCCCGCACACGAGCTTGACCAGCTCGTCACGCACCCGCTCGGCCGACACGATCTCGATCCGGTCGGCCATCGCGGCCATGGCCGCGGTCGTGGCCTCGTCGGCCTCGAAGCCGAGCTGCGCGACGACCCGCGCGGCGCGCATCCTGCGCAGCGGGTCGGCGCGGAAGGACTGCTCGGGCGTGACCGGCGTGCGCAGCACCCCGGCGGCGAGGTCGCCGAGACCCCCGAACTCGTCGACGAACTCGGCCGAGGGCAGCCGCAGCGCGAGGGCGTTGACGGTGAAGTCGCGGCGCGACAGGTCGCCCTGGAGCGTGTCGCCGAAGGCCACCTGCGGCTTGCGCGACGTCGGGTCGTAGGCGTCGGTGCGGTAGGTCGTGATCTCGATCTGGTCGTCGCCCTTGCGCAGGCCGAGCGTGCCGAACTCGCGGCCCACGTCCCACACGGCGTCCGCCCAGCCGGCGACGAGACGCTCGACGTCGTCGGGACGGGCCGACGTCGTCAGGTCGAGGTCGCTGACCCGACGTCCGAGCAGCGCGTCGCGCACCGGCCCGCCGACGAGCGCCAGCTCGTGACCCGCTGCCGCGAACAGACCACCCAGCTCGGCGAGCACGGGGTGGTCGCGCAGCACCGCGTCGGCGGCAGCGCGCACGGCGGAGGCGTCGTAGGACGAGGAGGGGGCGGGCACGGGCCCCGAGTGTAGTGCGCCGCCCCCGCGCGGCCCGGGGCCGTGCTACGACGACCGCAGCGCGCGCGGTCGAGGTGGCCAGGCCGGTGGGGCCCGACCACTACGATGGGCGGGTGACGAACCCGGCCCGACGTGTGCGTCCGGGCCCGGAAGCTCTGGTGCGCCTGGTCGCGTGCGCCCTCGCGATGCTGCTCGGCGGCTCGTTGACGGTGGCCGTCGCCGCGCCCACCCAGGCCGCCGTCGACCCTGACGTGGCCGTGCGGATCACGGGCGTGAGCCCCACCGAGCTGCGCGACGGCGCCACCGTCACGCTCACCGGCACGATCACCAACCGCGGCAAGGAGCGCTGGACGAAGGCGCAGGCCTACCTCGTGATCGCGCGGACGCCGTTCACCACGCGCCAGCAGGTGAGCGACGCGGTCGAGAGCCAGGCCAGCTACACGGGCGAGCGCGTCGTCGAGCTCGACTCGATCGACGAGGTCGGCACCCTCGCCCCCGGCAGCACCCGACCGTTCCGCGTGCGGGTGCCCTACGCGCAGCTGCGCGTCTCCGACGCCGAGGGCGTCTACCCGGTGGGCATCCAGGTGCTCGCGACCGCCGAGGACGGCACCCGCGACAATGCCGCGATCGCTCGCGCCACCACCTTCCTGCCGCGACTCGACCGCGACTCGACGCGCGTGCCGGGCGGCCTCGTGTGGCCGTTCGTGCTGCCCGACCGCCTCGGCCCGTCCGGCACGTGGATGGACGCCCCCGGCCTGGCCGAGCGCGTCGCGCCGGACGGCCAGCTCCGCAACCTGCTCGACCAGGCCCTCTCCGCACCCTCCGACGGCACGTCGCTCGTGCTCGACCCAGCCCTGCTGGTAGCCGTCGACGACCTGGCCGAGGGGCGGCGCCTGCCGCGCGACGTGCGTCTCGACGACGCTCAGCGGGAGGCCGCGCGCACGTTCGTCGAGGACCTCACGGGCCTGTCGCGCCGGGTCGCCACGTGGACGCTCGGCTACGCCCGGCCCGACTGGCTGGCGCTCAGCCGCTCCGACGCCCACGACCGGCTGACCGGCACGATCGAGCGCGCGACGTCGTCGGCCCTCGCGCAGTTCCAGGTGTCGGGTCGCCGGGTCACGTGGCCGACGCGAGGGGGAACGACGGCGGAGCTGATCGACCAGGTGCGCGGGAGCGGCGACCGACCCGTCATCGTCACCCGCGACGCCGTGCCCGACTGGGAGCCGCGGCTCGGCTCCGTCGTCACCCTCCGGTCGGACAGCGGACCGGTACCCCTCTTCGTCGACGCCGGGCTCGACGTCGGGGTGCCCGGCGGCGCGACGGTCGCGACGCTGCGTCAGCGGCTGCTCAGCGAGGCCGCGCTGGCGTCGCTCGAGCGCAGCGCCGACGCGGAGTCCAAGGCGGACGCGTTCGTGCTCGTCGACCCGCGCTGGAACCCCGGTGACACCGACGACGACGCCTTCGCCGGTGCCTTCGACCCCGACTTCGTCTCGCCCGAGGACCTCGAGGACCTCATGACGACCCGTCGCGCCGCGTACCGGGGCGACGTCGCGAGCACCGCGGAGGCGCGTCCGCTCTCGCAGGCACAGGTGACGGCCGTCGAGCAGCTGGCGCGCGAGGGTGGCGTGCTGGCAGGCCTGGCCGTCGAGGGCGACGACCTCGCCGCCCGCACCGACCGCACCTCGACGGGTCTGCTGTCGACCGCCTGGCGCTCCGACCGCGCCGAGGGCCTGCGCGCAGCCACGGGCGCGCTCGGTCGGGTGCGTGCGGAGCTGGGCCGGCTCGCCGTCGAGGGTCCGCCCGCCATCACGCTCTCCAGCGCCGAGGGCAGCTTCCCGCTCACGGTCAGCAACGACACCGACACCGCCGTGCGGGTGGGCGTGCGCATCAGCGCGAGCAACCCTGCACTGCGCATCCCCGACGTCGACCCGGTGCAGGTGGAGGCCGGCGAGCGGCGCACGGTCACCGTGCAGGTCGACGTCGGCGACCAGACGTCGTCGACGCTGACGGCGCAGCTGATCTCGCCCGACGGGACCGCCGTGGGCCGCGCCGACTCCTTCAACGTGCGGTCGAGCCGGGTGGGCGTGGCCCTGTGGGCGCTCATGGGCGCCGCGGGGCTGTTCGTCCTGTTCGCGCTCGGCCGACGCTTCCTGCGCGGCCGCCGGGCCGCCACGACCCCCGAGGAGACCCCGACCGATGGCTGAGCGCAACGTCGCCCGCGCGAGTGCCGGCATGGCGATCGGCACGGTCGTCTCCAGGGTCACGGGCTTCGGCCGGCTGCTCATGCTCGCGGCGACCATCGGCACCGCGCTGAACGCCGACCTCTTCAACAACGCCAACACGGTGCCGAACGCGCTCTACATCCTGGTGGCGGGCGGCGTGTTCAACGTCGTGCTCGTCCCCCAGCTCGTCCGGGCGATGCGCAACGACGCCGACGGTGGCGACGCGTACGCCAACCGGGTCATCACGCTGGGCCTGCTGGTCCTGGGCGTCGCGGCCGCGGTCCTCACCCTCCTCGTCCCCGCGATCATGCACGTGGTGTTCGACGGGGAGCTGTTCTCCGACCGGAACGAGGCGCAGCGCGAGTCGGCGCAGCTGCTGATGTACCTGTGCATGCCGCAGGTGTTCTTCTACGGCGCCTTCGTGCTCGTCGGGCAGGTGCTCAACGCGCGGCAGAAGTTCGGGCCGATGATGTGGGCGCCCATCGTCAACAACCTGGTGGCCATCGGCTCCCTGGCCGTGTACCTGGTGCTCTACGGCGCCTCGAGCGGCACGGGCGGGTTCTCCACCGGGCAGGCGCTCCTGCTCGGCGGCGGCGCGACGCTCGGCATCGCCGTCCAGACCCTGGTGCTCGTGCCGTTCCTGCGGCAGGCCGGGTTCCGGTACGCACCACGCTTCGACTTCCGCGGGGTCGGCCTCGGCCACACGCTGCGCCTCGGCGCCTGGACGCTCGGCTTCATCGCGGCCAACCAGGTCGCGTTCATCGTCATCCAGCGGCTCGGCGTGAAGGGCACGCTCGCCGGAGAGCGCGAGGGGACCGCGGCCACCGGGTCGGCCGTCTACGAGATCGGCTTCCTGGTGAGCCAGATGCCGCACGGCGTCATCACGGTCTCGCTCGCGACGGCCATCATCCCGACCCTCTCGGCCCTCGCCTCGGAGCGCCGCTACGACCGGATGGCGCTGGAGCTGCAGCGGACCCTGCGGGTCACGCTCGCCATCATCGCGCCGCTCGCCGCCGCCGTCGGGTGTCTCGGCTGGTCGGCGGCCGGCGTGCTCGGCTTCGTGCCGACCTTGCGCCCGAACGCCGATGCCATCGGCCTCGCCGTCGCCGCGTTCGCGCCGGCCATGGTCGCCTTCACGATCCACTACCTCGTGCTGCGCGGCTTCTACGCCGACGAGGACACCCGGACGCCGTTCTTCGTCCAGCTGGTCGTCGCCGCGACCAACATCGTCGCCGCGCTCGTCCTCACCCACGACGTGGAGCCGCGGCACGTGGCACCGATGCTCGCGCTGTCGTTCGGCATCGCCTACGCCGTCGGCGCGACCGTCTCGGCGACGCTGCTGTCGCGTCGCCTCGGCGGTCTGGTCGACCGCGAGACGCGGGTCTTCGCGGTCCGGCTCCTGGTCTCGCTGGCCCTGGCCGTCGGCGCGATGCTCGGCTCCGTGGCCGCCCTCGACGCCGTGGGGCTCGACCGCGGCGAGCCCGTCGGCGCCCTCGTGACGCTCGTCGTGGCCGGTGGTCTCGGTGCCGCGGCCTACCTGGTGGGCACGCGCCTGACCCGCATGCAGGAGCTCACGCACCTGGTCCGCTCGCTGCGCGGCCGCGGCGCCTGACGGGCCACGACGTCAGAGCACAGGGGGCTAGAGACCGGCCTTCTCGTAGATCTCCTCGATGGCGTCGAGGTAGGCACCCTGGTCGGTCTCGGCCAGCTCGAGGTAGGCCTGGCGGGCCTTCTCGCCGACCTCCTCCGCGACCTCCTCGTAGCGGGCGTTCCACTTCTCGGCCTCGATCTGCCAGTAGCCGCAGGTGTAGAAGTCGGTCTGCGGCCAGCCGAGCGTGCGTCGCAGGAGCTTGCGGGCCGCGCGGCTGGCGCGTGCCTCGCCGGCCAGCCACACGTACCGGCTGAGCGGCACGTCGTCGGTCGCCTCGCCGGCGGCGGGTAGACCGCGTCCGGTCACGGCCGACTCGAGCGCACCGCAGATGTCGGTCTCGCGCTCGACGACGACCCAGCGCACGTCGACGTCGGCTGGGCTCGGCAGGGCGATGCGGTCGCCGTCGTCGGTGAGGACCACGACCGCCTCGACCCGCTGGCCGGGGCGCAGGTCGCGCAGGATGCGGGCGAGCGCGGGAAGCCCGGTGACGTCGGCCACGAGGAGCTGCCAGGCGGTGTCGACCGGCGCGGCGTACAGGCCGTGCGGCACCATCATCCCGACCTCGTCGCCCGGCACGCAGCGCCTGACCCAGTCGGCACCGACGCCGTGGTCGTGCACCGCGATGTCGATGTCGACCTCGGGCACGCCGTCGACGACCCGGTGGTCGGAGATCGTGTAGACGCGGGCGGCGGGCTCGACGGCGCCCTCGGGCACCCGCATGACCCAGTTCTCGTCGTAGGTGGGGATCGCGAGCTCGACCCCCTCCGGCGCGATCATCAGCCGCACGTACTCGTCTGGCACGCCGGTGGAGGTGAACTCCTCCGGACGCAGCGTGACCGTGACGAGGTGGGCGGACAGCCGCACCTTGCGCACGACGGTGGCCCGGCAGACCGGTGGGACCTCGCTCATGGTTCTCCTCCCCGGGCGGGACGACGACGGTGTGGCGTGATGCTTAGGCTAGCCTAACTGACCCTGCTCCACGGACGCCGCGCTGGTAGTTTCGACCGGGTGAGCCCCTCCCCCGTGACCGTCCGCACGATCACCCGCGAGGAGCACCTCGACTTCGTCGCCGGGCGACCCTCCGTCTCCTTCCTGCAGACCCCCGCGTGGGCGCAGGTCAAGGCCGAGTGGGGGTCGGAGTCGGTCGGCTGGGTCGACGCGTCCGGCCAGGTCGTGGGTGCCGCGCTGGTCCTCTACCGCCAGGTGCCGAAGGTCAGGCGCTACCTGGCCTACCTGCCGGAGGGCCCGGTGCTGCCCTGGGTCGACGCGGGTGCCGACCTGGGCGCCTGGCTGGAGCCGCTGGCCGCGCACCTGAGGGCCAAGAAGGCGTTCGGCATCCGGATGGGGCCGCCGGTCGTGACCCGCCGCTGGCACGCGGCCACCGTCAAGGCCGCCGTGGCGGACCCTGCGCTCGGCACGCTCGGCGAGGTGCCGGCCGACGTGAACGACGCCGCAGCGCTCGCCGTCGCCGACCGGCTCCACGACCTCGGCTGGCGCCGGCTCGCCACCGAGGGCGGGTTCAGCGCAGGCCAGCCGCAGTACAACTTCTGGCTGCCCCTGGCCGACGCCGACGGCACCCCCCGCACCGAGGAGCAGGTGCTGGCCGGCATGAACCAGCTGTGGCGGCGCAACATCCGCAAGGCCGCGAAGGCGGGCGTCGAGGTGACGCTGGGCGGCCGCGACGACGTGGAGGCGTTCCACCGCGTCTACGTCGAGACGGCCGAGCGCGACCACTTCACGCCGCGTCCGCTGTCGTACTTCCTGACCATGTGGGACGCGCTGACGGGCGAGGACCCCGACCGCATGCGCCTGTACCTCGCGCACCACGAGGGCGACCTCGTCGCGGCGACCACGCTCGTGCGCGTGGGCACGCACGCCTGGTACTCCTACGGCGCGTCGACGTCGGCCAAGCGCGAGGTGCGCGGGTCCAACGCCGTGCAGTGGCAGATGATGCGCGACGCGCTCGCGGCCGGGGCCACGGTGTACGACCTGCGCGGCATCACCGACACGCTCGACCCGGACGACCCGCACGTGGGCCTCATCCAGTTCAAGGTGGGCACCGGGGGCGAGGCGGTCGAGTACCTCGGCGAGTGGGACCTCCCCCTCAACCGCCCCCTCTACGCCGCCTTCACCGCTTATATGAGGAGACGAGGATGACCTTCGAGCTGCACGTCGACGTCGAGCGCTGGCGCGGTCATCTCAAGACTGCGGCGGAGCGCCTGCCGGGGCTGGTCCCGGTGATCAAGGGCAACGGCTACGGCCTGGGTCGCGACCGGCTCGCCGCGGAGAGCGCGGCGCTCGGCGCCGACACCGTCGCGGTCGGCGTCTACGCGGAGGTGCCGGAGGCGCTCGAGGCGTTCAGTGGCGACGTGATGGTCCTCGGCCCGTGGCGCCCGTTCCTCGACGGCGCCGCGGTCGGGCAGGCGCTCGCCGACCCTCGGGTCGTGCACACGGTGGGCCGGGTGGCCGACGTGGCGGCGCTGGCCGAACGCGCACCGGGTGCGCGGGTGGTCGTCGAGGGCGAGACGTCGATGGCGCGACACGGCTTCGACCGGCACGAGCTCGCCGCTGCGGTGGCCGCGCTCGGCGACCTCGAGGTCGTGGGCTTCGCCGCTCACCTGCCGATGACCGGGAGCAACCTCGCCGAGGCGGAGTCGTGGGCGGCGGCCCTGGAGGCGTCGCAGCTCGACACGACGACCTTCTTCGTGTCCCACCTCAGCCCCGGCGAGATCAGCCAGCTGCGCGAGCGCCGGCCCGGGCTCACCGTGCGCCCGCGGGTCGGGACGTCGCTGTGGCTCGGCGACCTCGGTGCGCTCGACGTGCGCGCGAAGGTGCTCGACGTGCACCGGGTCTCCCGCGGCGAGCGGGTGGGCTACCGGCAGCGGCCGGTGCCCCGCGACGGCTACCTGCTCGTGATCTCCGGCGGCACCAGCCACGGTGTCGGGCTCGAGGCACCGCGCTCCAGCGCGGGCGTGGTGCAGCGGGGCAAGACCCTCGCCAAGGGCAGCCTCGAGGCCGCCGGCCTGATGCTCAGCCCGTTCACGGTCGACGGCCGGCAGCGCTGGTTCGCCGAGCCGCCGCACATGCACGCGTCGCAGGTGCTGCTGCCCGCATCGGCCACGGCCCCGGCCGTCGGCGACGACGTGCGCTGCGCCGTGCGGTTCACGACGGCCACCTTCGACCGGGTCGTCCTGGACTGACCTCACGCCCACGACGCGGACGCGGCGGTCACCCCTCGGGGTGACCGCCGCGTCGTCGTCCTGGCTCAGCCTCCGAACGGGGGAGGTGCCGTCGTCTCTGTCGGCGGGGTCGGCTCCGTCGCCGTCGGCGCCGGCTGCGTCGGCGTGGGCGTCGGGGTCGGCGTCGGCGTGGGACGCGGCGTCCGCGACGGCGTGGGCGTCGGCGTCGGCGACGGGGTCGCCGTGGGCGCCGGCGGCACGTACGTGCGGCCCTTGTCGGCCTGGATGTTGCCGGGCGGCGGGAAGCTGCCGCAGTCGGTGCCCTGCAGGGCCGGGTCCATGAACGCCTTGAACGTGCGCGCCGGGTACTGGCCGCCGAAGAACGGCACCAGGTAGCCCTCGATGTCCTCGTTGCCCACGCCGCGGCTCAGCGTCACGGCCGTCGCCAGCTTGGGCGTCGCACCGACGAACCACGACGACGAGACGTGCTGGTCCGCGTCGTCCTTGCCCGCCGTGGCGGTACCCGTCTTGCCGATGGTCGGGCAGATGGTGCGGCCGTTGGTTCCCGTGCCCGCCGAGGTCACCTTCTGCAGCGCCACGACAGCGTCGCCCGCGACGTCCTCGGGGATCGAGCGCCGCGTCTCGCGCTTCGGCAGCTCGAGGTCGTTGCCGCCGGGGCCGGTGACCTTCTTCAGGACGTGCCACTGGGCGCGCTCGCCACCGGCGGCGATGGTCGCGTAGGCGTTGGCCATGTCGACGGCCGGCACGCCGGCGAAGCCGAGCGACGTGACCGCGACCGGGTTGATCTTGTCGGTCACCGAGCGCGGGATGCCGGCTTGGTTGGCGGCCTTGAGGATCTTGCGCGCGCCGATGCTCGCGTCGGCATCGGCGCCGCCGCTCATCTGCTGCGTGAGGTCGACGAACGCGGTGTTGATCGACTCCTGCGTCGCCATCTCGAGCGTGACGGGACCGAACGAGCGTCCGCCGCTGTCGCCCTGGTTGCCGACGATGCTGTTGCCGATGCGCAGCGGCGAGCTGCCGTTCAGCGTGGTGCGCAGGCCGTAGCCGTCCTCGAGGCCGGCGATCACGGCGAACACCTTGAACGTCGAGCCCGGCTGGACGCTCTGCATCGCCCAGTTGAGCTGGCTCTTGAGGTAGTCGCGGCCGCCGTACATGGCCTTCACGTCGCCCGTGCCGGGCTCGACGGAGACGAGTCCGACGTTCAGCTCGTCGAGGTTCTGCGGGATGATCGTGCGCACCGCGTTGACGGCGTCGCGCTGCAGGCGACGGTCGAACGTGGTCGTGACTCGCAGGCCGCCGCCGTCGATCTCGTTGTCGGAGAAGCCCGCCTGGCGCAGCTGGGTGCGGACCAGCTCGAGCAGGTAGCCGCTCGTGCCCCGGAACCGGTTGCTGTTCTTCTTGGGGACGACGCGCGGCAGCTGGTCCTGGTACTTCGCGGCCTCGTCGGCGGTGATCGCGCCCGACTTGACCATGCCGTCGAGCACGTAGCGGTAGCGCGGGAGGATCCGCTCCTTCGCCCCCTCGGCGTACGGGTCGTAGTAGCTCGGGCTGTTGATGATGGTCGCGAGCAGCGCGGCCTGCGCGTAGTTCAGCTTCGAGGCCGGACGGTCGAAGTACGTCTGCGCGGCGACCTGGACGCCGTAGGAGCCGTTGCCGAAGTAGATGGTGTTGAGGTAGCCCTCGAGGATCTCCTGCTTGGAGAGCTGGTTGTGGATCTTGATCGAGAGGATCGCCTCGCGCACCTTGCGCTTGTAGGAGCGCTCCTGGTTCAGGTAGAGCACCTTCACGTACTGCTGCGTGATGGTCGACCCACCACTGGTGATCTGCCCGCTCGTGGCGTTGTCGCGCACGGCGCGCAGGATGCCCTTGAAGTCGATGCCCTGGTTCTCGTAGAAGGTGCGGTCCTCCGCGGCGATGACGGCCGCCTGCATGACGGAGGGCACCTCGTCGAGCGGGATGCTCTCGCGGTCCTGCATCGCGAAGGTGCCGAGCTCGCTCTTGCCGTCGGAGTAGTAGACCTTCGTCGTCTGCGTCTGGAAGTCGGCGTTCGCGTCGGGGATCGAGATGATCCGGTAGAGCACGAAGAACAGCAGCGCCGCTCCGAGGATGCCGAGCACCAGCAGGAGCGCCAGCCAGCGGAGCACCCGCTTCCAGCGCGGTCCGTCACCGCCGATGCGGCGGAACAGACCGGGCTTGCGGGGCGTGCTCTTCGGCTTGGTTCGGTGCGTGCTGGTGGCCACGGACCACTTCCTCCGTCTCGGCCCTGCGGGCAGGGCGTGGTGCTGTGCGTGCGCCCGGGACACGGCGCGGCATCGCTCCAGTGTGCCCGATCATCCTGAGAACCCAAGGATGGCGGGTCGGCGCCCGACCCGTCGGCGGTTCCGTCGGATCCCCCGCGGCACCTCTCGCTGGTCGGGTGCCTCCACCAGCGCCGGCGAGGAGAGGTGCATCGAGGTCCTTCCACGGTTTCGCTGGGAACCGGGCAGCACTGGGCCGTTGCCGGGTGGTCTCGATACACGGCACGGCGCTCCTTCGTCGCGCGTGCCGCTACTCGACCAGCGGAACGGTCCCGCTGGTCGAGTAGCGCGGAGCCGCGAGGAACGAGCATGCTCCGGGCGTATCGAGACCACCCCCAGCAGTCGCTGAGAGCCGGCCCGCGCCGATCCGCTGCCGAGTGGTCTCGATACGCCCGAGCCTCGCAAGCTCGCTCGGACTACTCGACCAGCGAACCGTCCCGCTGGTCGAGTAGTCGACGCCGCGACGAAGGAGCAGGCGCAGACGTATCGAGACCACCCCCAGCAGTCGCTGAGAGCCGGCCCGCGCCGAGCCCTTGCCGAGTGGTCTCGATACGCCCGAGCCTCGCAAGCTCGCTCGGACTACTCGACCAGCGAACCGTCCCGCTGGTCGAGTAGTCGACGCCGCGACGAAGGAGCAGGCGGAGACGTATCGAGACCACCCCCAGCAGTCGCTGAGGGTCGGCCCGCGAAGCCGCTGCCGGGTGGTCTCGATACACGGCACGGCGCTCCTTCGTCGCGCGTGCCGCTACTCGACCAGCGGAGGGGTTCGCTGGTCGGGGGCCTCCACCAGCGCCGGCGAGGGGAGGGGCATCGAGACCACCCCACGCAGTCGCTGAGGGTCGGGCCGCACTGAGCTGTTGCCGGGTGGACGCCTGACCGGACATGACCGGACAACAGGACCTGACATGACCTGACACCAGCACCTGACATGGGCTGACATGAAATGCCGATCTGATGTATCGTCCCGATATAGCGGGTCGTCGCCGGGCGCCCCACCGAGCAGCGGGGAGGGTCCGATGGCACGTCGTGGCGCGACCCTCGAGCTGGCGGTCATGGGCCTGCTGCACGACACGCCGATGCACGGCTACGAGCTGCGCAAGGAGCTCATCAGCCTGCTGGGGCTCGGGCGGGTGCTGTCCTACGGCACCCTCTACCCCTGCCTGAAGACGCTGGTCCGCGCCGGTCTCATCGAGGCCGACGAGGACCGCGACGTCGAGGTGCGCGGACGGCGCAACCGGATCGTCTACCACCTCACCGCCGCCGGCAAGGAGCACTTCGCCACGGCGATGGAGGACTCCGGACCGGCCACCTGGGACGACGAGACGTTCAGCGTGCGGTTCGCGTTCTTCGGCCGCACCGAGTCGGCCGTCCGCGTGCGCATCCTCGAGGGCCGGCGCAGCCGGCTGCAGGAGCGGCTCGAGCACGTCCGCGAGGCCAACCAGCGCGGTCGCGACCGCGCCGACGCCTACACCCGCGAGCTCCAGCGCCACGGCCTGGAGTCCGTCGAGCGCGAGGTGCGCTGGCTCACCGACCTGATCGAGCGCGAGCGCAACCCCCACCCCGACCCGGCCGAGCGGCCCGGGTCCCCCTGACCCTCTTCCACCGAGCACGAGCAACCAACCACCCACCTGAAGGAGAACCCATGGGTTCGGCGAACCACCAGATCCGCGTCGCCATCGTCGGCGTCGGCAACTGCGCCACCTCCCTGATCCAGGGCGTCGAGTACTACAAGGACGCTGATCCGGCGGGCACGGTCCCCGGACTCATGCACGTCCAGTTCGGCGACTACCACGTGAGCGACATCGAGTTCGTGGCCGCGTTCGACGTCGACGCGAAGAAGGTCGGCTTCGACCTCGCCGACGCCACCACGGCCAGCGAGAACAACACGATCCGCATCACCGACGTCCCGCCGACCGGTGTCACCGTGCAGCGCGGTCACACGCTCGACGGTCTCGGCAAGTACTACCTCCAGACCATCGAGGAGTCCGACGCCCCCGCGGTCGACGTCGTCCAGGTGCTCAAGGACACGCAGGCCGACGTGCTCGTCTCCTACCTGCCGGTGGGCTCGGAGGAG
>SXGQ01534742.1_pt1 | contig 12242 bp, 12 predicted proteins | sample 3178371 | NCBI WGS metagenome assembly SXGQ01 (sample SAMN11356859, study PRJNA531348) | freshwater metagenome | isolation source: freshwater sample F1-20 | place: China: Fuxian Lake, Yuxi | collected 2017-12-25 | reverse complement strand
GGACGCGGGCAAGACGACGTTGACTGAAAAGCTGCTGCTGTTTGCAGGTGCCATCCAGATCGCCGGCAGTGTGAAGGCCCGCAAGGCATCGCGACACGCCACATCCGACTGGATGGAAATTGAAAAGCAGCGCGGCATCTCGGTTGCCTCCTCTGTCATGCAGATGGAATATCGCGACCACGTCATCAACCTGCTCGACACACCCGGTCACCAGGACTTCTCCGAAGACACCTATCGCGTGCTTACTGCAGTGGATGCAGCATTGATGGTGATTGATGCTGCCAACGGTGTGGAGCCCCAAACCTTGCGCCTCATTGAGGTGTGCAAAGCGCGCAAGACACCTATCCTGACGTTTGTGAACAAGATGGACCGCGAGGTGCGTGACCCATTGGAAATTCTGGACGAAATCGAGCAGGTGCTTGGCGTGCCCTGCGTGCCTATGACATGGCCAGTGGGGCAGGGCAAGCTGTTTCACGGTATCTACAATCTGCGCACCGACAGCATGCGTGTGTTTTCTCCGGGGGAACAGAAGCGCGGACAGGCAGAAGAAATTCTGCCCGGTGGCAACCGCGAAGCCTTGCGCGAGCGCTTTGGTGCCGAGTTCGCGCAAGCTGAACAGGAAATGGAGCTGGTTACGGTTGCATCGCCCGAATTTGACCGCGATGCATTTCTGGCCGGCAAGCAAAACCCCATGTTTTTCGGTTCAGCCATCAACAATTTTGGCGTGCAGGAAGTGCTGGACGCGCTGGTGGATATCGCGCCTGCGCCCGCCACGCGCGCAGCTGTCAGTCGCCCCGTAGAGCCGTCAGAGCCCAAGTTCTCCGGTGTGGTGTTCAAGATTCAGGCCAATATGGACCCGGCCCATCGCGACCGCATTGCGTTCGTGCGCGTCTGTTCAGGCAAGTTCGAATCCGGCATGCGATTTAAGGTTCGGCGCACTGGCAAAGAGTTGCGTCCCACCAGCGTGGTCACCTTCTTGTCGCAGCGGCGTGACCGTGTTGACGAAGCCTATGCCGGCGACATCATCGGTCTGACCACCCATGGCGGTTTGCAACTTGGCGATACGCTCACCGAAGGCGAACAACTGCAATTTACCGGCTTGCCATTTTTTGCACCCGAGCTCTTTTCTGCCGTCGAGTTGAAAGACCCGATGCGCAGCAAGCAACTCACCAAGGGGCTGCAGGAGCTTGGCGAGGAGGGCGCTATTCAGGTGTTCCGCCCGGTGGCCGGTGGCGACATGATGCTGGGTGCTGTCGGGCAATTGCAGTTTGAAGTGGTGCAGCACCGCCTGAAAACAGAATACGGCGTGGATGTGCGTCTGTCGCCATCCAAGTACACCGGAGCGCGCTGGGTATCGGCTGAAAAGCCTGCTGACCTGAAAAAATTCATGGACCACAATGCCATGCGCATGGTCAAGGACGCAGCGGATACCGATGCTTTCCTCATCACGTCGCGCTTCGACCTGGAGGTGACGCAAAAGCGCTGGCCCGATATCACCTTCCACCTCATGCGCGAGCATGCCGGTTTGAAACTGGAGTCGGCTTGATGGACCTGCTGTCCGGCGTTGAGTTTGCGGTGCAGCTGGCGTTTGCCAGTGTGCCGCAGATCACGACGGCTGAGTTGGTGGCGCTGCAGCAGCAAGGCGCTACCGAAGTCACCGTGCTGGACGTTCGGTCTGCCCGAGAATTTGCAGTCAGTCACATTCCGGGTGCCCGTCATTTCGACGGGCCCGCATCGCAATTCCAAGTACCGAAGCAGGGCACCGTGGTGTTGTATTGCTCGGTGGGTTACCGCAGTTCAGACATGGCGGCGCAGTTGGGCAAACTGCATGCGTCGGCGCATACAGGACAGGGCCATGTGCGCTTCGTCAATTTGAAGGGTTCATTGTTTCGCTGGGCACTTGAAAACCGCCCGCTGGTCGACAGTCAAGGTCATGCGACGCACAAGGTGCATGGCTATAACGCCACGTGGGCCAAGCTGCTGCCCGATGACCGCGTCGTGCTGCCGTGAGCTAAAAAGGCGTTCCGGCGATCTGCATTCCATCCCGGCGCGGTTGCGCTTGCAACCTTCTCTGTGATTGAATGTCTGAGCGTTCAGTTGCGCACACTTGTGCGCGATGACCCAAGATAACAAGAGGAGTTGCAGAGGATGGCTTGCAGTAAATACATGACCCCCCAAGAGATCTCGGCTTATGCGCCTTACAAGTTGGCCGACGATGGTCTGACGCCCAAGGACCGCGCCCGCAAGCGCATGGAGGATGGCGGTCTGTGGACTGAAAAACAGTATATGGGTCGTCGCTGGGGTATCGGTTGCGTGTCGCTGGAGATCACCCAGCGCTGCAATCTGGACTGCACCCTGTGCTATCTCTCCGAAAGCTCCGAAGCGCTGAAAGACATTCCGCTGGAAGAGGTCTATCGCCGCATCGACATGATCCGCGCTCACTACGGCCCCAATACGGATATCCAGGTTTCCGGTGGCGACCCCACACTGCGCAAGCGTGACGAGTTGGTGGCCATTGTGCGCCGCATCCGTGAAGTGGGCATGCGTCCGACACTGTTTACCAACGGTATCAAGGCGACCCGCGACATGCTGGAGGAACTGGCTGAAGCGGGGCTGGTGGATGTCGCTTTCCACGTCGACCTGACACAGGAACGCAAAGGCTATGCCACTGAAGAAGACCTCAATGAGGTGCGTCTGGAGTACATCAATCGCGCCCGCGGTCTGCCGATCGCTGTGTATTTCAACACCACGGTGTATGAAGGCAACTTCCAGGAAGTCCCCAAAATCGTGGACTTCTTCGTCAAGCACAGTGATGTGGTGCGACTGGCTTCTTTCCAACTGCAGGCGGACACTGGCCGTGGCGTGCTGGCTGAGCGTGCATTCATGATCACGCAGCAGTCCGTGGCCGACCAGATCCGCAAGGGCGCCGGATGCGACATCAATTTTGATCTGGCCGATATCGGACATTCAGCCTGCAACAAGTATGCAATGACGCTGGTGACAGACGGCAAGGTCAGCGACCTGTTTGACGACCCCGAGTACATCCGCAAGGTCATCAAGGCAACTGAAGATGTGGTGATCGACCGCACCAACAAGCGCCGTGCGCTGGAGGCGGTGGTGGACGCGGTCATCAAGACGCCTTCCCTGTTGCCTGACAGCGCTGCATGGCTGGCCAAAAAAGGCTGGAAGATGAAGAACGACCTGTTCCGCTCGCGGGGCAAGGTCAACAAACTGTCTTTCTTCATCCACAACTTCATGGATGCATGCCATCTCGAGAAAGACCGCATTGATGCTTGCGTGTTCATGGTGGCCACAGCCGAAGGCCCGCTGAGCATGTGCCTGAACAATGCCAAGCGTGACGAGTATCTGCTCAAGCCCATCCCCATACGGAAAGAGGGCGTGGTGCAGTTCTGGAATCCGGTCACCGGCAGTTTCCAGAAAGATGCGCCGAAAAAAGTGGAAGTGGTGCATACACGCAAAACAGCGCGCGGCCGTACCCGCGAGAAAATCGAGGCTGAACGTCTGGCCGCACGCGCCATCCAGAAAGCGGGCGCACAGACAGGCTCGCAGGCACCGGAGAAAATCTGAGCATGCAAAAAGACTCAGTTGTTTTACCGCAGCGTCGGCAGTTGCTGCTGACAGCAGCCCTGTTACCCATGGTGGCAGGGTTGTCTGCGTGCGGCAGTCTGGTACGCGCGCCCGTCCCGGGCGGTCTGCAGGTGCGCGACCTGGGCGACATGCTGCATAACTGGTCGGAGATTTTGCGTGAGCAGGTGGATGAAGAGGGGCGGGTCAATTTTGCAGCCGTTGCAGCCAAGCCCGAGCAGTTGCATCGCATCGTCCGTTTCATTGAATCGGAGTCGCCGCAAAGTCATCCACAGCGCTATGCCTCGCGCGACCTGCAACTGGTCTACCACCTCAATGCCTACAATGCCTTGTGCATGAATGCCGTCATTGCCGCCGGCATTCCGTACGAGCTGAATCTGTTGGGGCGTCTGACATTCTTCAAGCTCAACGATGTCATCATCGGTGGTCGGCGCATGAGTCTGTATGACTACGAGAACCGCATCATCCGTGCGCTGGGAGAGCCACGCATCCATTTTGCGCTCAATTGCATGAGCGTTGGCTGTCCGCGCCTGCCACGCCAACCCTTCGCGCTCGAAACCCTCAATACGCAGCTTGAAACCGAGGCACGGCGCTTCTTCTCCGAGTCGCGCAACCTGAGGGTGGATCATGCAGCGCAGACGGTTTTCTATTCTGAAATCCTGAAGTTTTACACCGATGATTTTCTGGCGGTGGCCAACTCACTGGCCGACTACGCTTCACGCTATGTCGACAAGCCCGTGCCGGCTGCATATGCAACCAAGTTCACGCCCTACGATTGGAAGATCAATCGCTGGCCGGGTACCTGAGCATTTTGCTCCCGTCCTCTGAGTTGAGCCCCTCATGCGCTTTGCCTTCTCTTTGCTCCAGGTTTTTTTTGCGCTCCTGATGCTGGCCAGTGCCGGTGGCAAACTGCTGGATATGCGCGGTTTCTATGGCATCGTGGAGACGTATCAGATGGTGCCGTCAGCCATCATCCCGCTGTCGGCGTGGATGTTGACCCTGTTCGAATTGCTGCTGGGTTTCGCTTTGCTGGAGAAGCGCATCGCAGCCACGGCATCGCTGGCGCTAGTACCCCTGCATCTGTTTTATCTGGCCGGCCTGTCGCAGGCCTTGCTGCGTGGATTGAGTCTGCCCAATTGCGGATGTTTCGGCGTCTACTGGGGCAGGCCTCTGACGGGCTACACGCTGATCGAGGATATCGTGCTGCTCATCCTGGCCTTTGCTTTGTGCAAGTGGCTGCGCAGTGGCTCCACCAGTCCTTCCGTCACGAGGTGATGATGAATCCCTTCCGAGGTTTGCTTGCGTGCCTTGAAGCCCGCTCCAAGGGGCTGTGTCTGGCCGTATTGCTGGCGCTGCAGTCGGCTTTGATGCCCTCTCGCTCGGCGGCCCTTGAGGTCGATGGCATGAGCTTTCCGGACGAGTACGTGCTGGATGGGCAAAAACTCGTCGTCAACGGTGGCGGCACGCGCTTGTATTCCTGGTTGAAAGTGAAAGTCTATTCGGGGGTGTTGTATGCCTCAACCCGCAGTTCTGATGCGCAGACACTCATACAGACCAAGACACCGCGGGTGCTGTTTGTCAAAATGCGCGTGGACAGCAAGCGCTCGGATGCCGTTGAGGCATGGCGGTATTATCTGGAGCACAACTGCAGCAAACCCTGCACTGTGGCGAGCAACCGTTGGACACCGTTTCTGGAGGCCATGGCTGATCTGAAAGAAGGGGATACCGAGGCCTACATTTTTACGGGCAGCGGTTTCGAGTTGCGGCGCAACGAGCGCAGCGTGGTCAAGATTTCAGATGCCGAACTGGCCAGTCTGATACTGGCCGGCTGGCTGGGTCAGGAGCCCACCACGCCTGAGCTAAAAAAGGCGTTGCTGGGCAGGCACTGACCTCGTGTTTCATGTGCAACTGCGCACTTATTTTTTCAGCGAATTGATCAGTGCAATGTAGTCCTGCATGGCTTTGTCTTTGGACGTGCCTTTCAGTTCTGCCCATGCGTCATACTTGGCGCGACCCACCAGATCGGTGAAACCAGGTCGTTTGCCGGTGTTGTCGCCATCGGTAGCCTGCTTGAACAGCGAATAGATTTTCAGCAGGGTCTTATTGTCGGGGCGCTCGGTCAGTTGCTTGGAATCGGCAACAGCCTGGTTGAATTGCGCGCTCAGATCACTCATGTTTCATCCTCTTCCTGGTTTGTTTTTGCTGATGTGTTTCGGGTGAAAAAACAGTTTGTCCGGCATCTCGGGCTTGCGTTTGTGAGTTGCTCGCATCCCGTACGTCATCCCTGCGCATCAGACAGGAAAGACTGTGCCAGCGCTTCGAACAGTTCGCGTGAAGAGCCTACCAGATAGGGTGCCATCAGGCTCATGACCTGATAGGCACCACGACCCAGTGCTGCACTCATCGACTTCTCGTCATTGAAATGGCGCGGATCGCGAACATATTCGTATGAGAGCCAGTAGGTGGCGACCACCACCATATTGGTGGCCAGTGCCTGTATCTCGATGGGTTGCGCATTCATTTCGCCGGTTTCGCTCAGGTCCTGACAGAGACGCTGGGCAATATTGACCTTGTGCTGCAGGATGCGCTTGAAATGTATTTCCAGCGTGCGGTTGCGCGAGAGCAGATCGTTGAGGTCCCGATAGAAAAACCGGTAGCGCCAGATCAGCTCAAAAGACAGTTGCAGGAACATCCACGCATCTTCGATGTTGGCCTGACGGTTTTTCGGTACGTCCAGCAGTTCGTCGATCTCTTTTTCGAAGGTCGTGAAAATACTGTTGACGATGTCGTCCTTGTTACGGAAGTGATAGTAAAGATTACCCGGGCTGATGTTCATTTCATCAGCAATCACGGTCGTGGTGATGTTGGGCTCTCCAAATTCGTTGAACAGCCTCAGTGAGAGCTCGAGAATGCGCTCACGGGTGCGACGGGGGGCTTTGCGCTCCATCTGCAGTGGTCTCCAAGGCAGGCCCTCAAGCCTGAATCGTGCTCTGTTGTGTTGCCGCTACCGGTATTGCTGCATGAACGGTATGGGTACACGCCGGCGCGGGTTTTATAGGTTGCCCACATCATAAAAGAATTTTGCCCGCGCTCAAAGACAAATGCCCCGGTTTCGGGGCATTTGTTGATCAGCGTCGGCGATGTAGACACAAGGTTTGACGGTCAGGCGGTCTGTCGTGTCTTGCTGATGCGGACAAAACGCTCGAGGTCTTCCAGCGTATCCTCCAGATTGTCCACCCGCGAGACGACTGATCGGGGGCGTGATGGCGCCGGCAGATTGCGGTTCATCAGCGTAAGCGTGGGGTTGCGCAGGCAATCCAGATTCAATTCCAGACCGTGCCGTTCAAACATGGGCATCAGCTCATGACGGCGTACCCACAGTTCTTCCCGGGTGCGCTGATAGGCGTGTTCGCACAGGCGTCTGCGGCTTGAATAGCTGAATGGGTTGGTAAAGAAAAAATCTCCGTCACCATGCTGCGGTTCGAACAGCACGATATCGCTGTTGGGAAACTGGTGACTGTAGCGTTCCATACCGATTTCCATGCGGGAGTGGATCATGGCGCGGAAAGTCTGTGACAGTACCACCGGCAGGCCGCCGTCCATCAGCCGTGAGCCGCTGCGCAGATGCTGGTTGCGGGTAGACCTGGGCTTGGAGCTCAGACGGTCGTCAAAAGGCACCAGCGGGTTCAGGCAGATGAGGAAGTCCACACCTTCCTTCAGGGCGATGGACGCGTGTATGGTTTTTTTCAGCGCTCCGTCCACATAGTGACGGCCCTGAATCTTGACCGGGGGGAAGAGGCCCGGCAGGGATGCCGAGGCTTGCACCGCGCGCGAAATGGGTACGTCATCATGTCCTGGCATGCCGAATGGAATGGACTCTCCCGAGTCCAGGTCGGTGGCCACCAGCACGAGGCGGTGGGTCAGGCTGCGGAAATCATTGTCGCCACCCCCTTTGCTGATCAGGTCAGCCATCCAGTGGTGCAGCTCATTGCCATCAAACAGGCCGGTCGGAATGGCCGCACCCAGTCGCTCGATGGCGCCCATCAGCGTGGTTCCCTCGCGGAAGAACAGGTCTGAGACAGCTGCGGTCAGCAGCGCGGGAACCCGTTTCATCCTGAACCAGTATTCGGCCACGGCCGGTTTGAGCAGTACGGAGGGGTCGAATGCGAACTCTTTGGGTTCGCCGTCGATGAAGAGCTTGCGGATCTGGTCGGGTGTTAGTCCGTGGGCCAGTCCGGTGGCAACGATGCCCCCGGCCGATACGCCCACGTAGATTTTCATGTTGTTCAGGTTTAGGCCGTTGACCGCCTCATCGAGTGCACACAGGGCACCGATTTCATAAATGGCTCCCAAGGGGCCGCCACCTGCCAGTGCGAGGCCTATACGGCCAGAGCTTTCTGTCTTGTCCATTGTCTCCATTCCACTGAGCGCCACAAATGAAAACGGCCCCGTTGAATTGTTCAGGGGCCGCTTCCATCGAGCTCGGGCCAAGTGTTCTACGACAGTTTAACTCAGTCTACCGGCTTGTCTGCGTGATGACGACGATTAGTGTCACTACGCTGATGCCCCCTTCAAGCTCGAGGATTGCGCATCAGACAAACCAGCTGCTTTGCCTAGTTTACTGCTTGTCTGCTTTTTTGGCGGTCAGTTCATTGACAGCCTTTGACAACTGCTCGATGCGCTTGGACAGGCTTTGCAGATCCTTGTTGGTGGGCACGCCCAGACGTGCCAACGCACGGGCCACGCGCTCTTCAAATACGGACTCCAATTTGTCCCACTGCGCATTGGCGCGACCGCTCACGGTCCCGGCGATGGTGTTAACCTTCTCGGTGACTTCCTGCACGGTTTCGTCTGCCAGCTTGCGGGTGCGGGCCTGCAGGTCTTCGCCTTCTTTTACGAGGTTTTCAAACACTTTGTTTCCTTCTTCCTGCGCCTTGGAGAAAGCGCCCAAACCAGCCAACCAGATTTGCTGGGATTTGTCCTTGATGGAGTTGGCCAGTTGCGTATCGGCCACTTTGTCTGCCACTTGTTCAGTGATCTGTTTAATTTTGTTGCTAACCATTTGTTTGCGCTCCGCAGGTAAATTTTCTCTTGGAATGTGTGCCCACGCAGCAGCGAACGGCACTGTCGATGGTCGCATTATTGCGGTGAACGCATAGAGCACGCACACTAAAGAGTCGGGTCTGTGGCGTGTCGGTGTCGGATCTGCTGCGGTTCTGCTTTGGACTTGCGCTGTGATGGCACCCGCCAAAGCAAAAGGGTCCTGAACGGACCCTGTTTTGCTTCGATCTGTTGCCTGCTGAACCGTCGGCTTTCAGCGCGTCATGATTTTCATCATGACCTTGAACACATTACCGTAGGGCGGTGCCAGGAGGAACATGCCGTTGACGCGGGACTGGCGGAAGATGGGCTTCATCTTGGAGAGCGTCTCAAAGCCGTATTCGCCATGATAGTGACCCATGCCGGACGGGCCCACGCCACCGAAGGGCAGCGAGTCCTGTGCAATGTGCATCAGGGTTTCGTTGATGCTGACACCGCCGGCAATCGTTTCGCGCATCACGTGGTCCTGCACCCGGCGGTTGTCGTCAAACAGATAGAGCGCCAGCGGACGGGGGCGGGCATTGATGTATGCAATCGCTTCATCCAGCGTGTCGTAGGGAACGATGGGCAGCACGGGACCGAAAATTTCTTCCTGCTCGAAGATCGAGTTTGCACTGGCGCCGTGCACCAGCGTGATCGGAATCTTGCGCTGATCGGGGCGAGGCGCGGCCATCACCGGTTCAACGCGGGCGCCGTCCAGACGGGCCTCTTCCAGTGCGTTGATCAAGCGGCGGTAGTGTCGATCCGAGATGATGCCGGTGTAATCGTCGCTGGCTGCACCGGACGGAAACTTTTCCGCCAGATGCGCACGCGTGGTGGCAATGAACTCGTCCACGGCGCCGCGCGGCAGCAGCACATAGTCAGGCGCAATGGAGGTCTGTCCGCTGTTGATGGTCTTGCCGGTCATGGTGCGCACAATCGCGTTGAAGAAGCGCGACTTGTTGCGCCATGTGCTCTCCGTGATGATCAGCGGACTCTTGCCGCCCAACTCCAGCGTCACCGGCGTTAGGTTTTCCGAGGCGGCGCGCATCACATGTTTGCCCACCGGTGTGGAGCCCGTGAACACGATATGGTCGAAGGGCAGGCGAGTGAAGGCGGAGGCCAGTTCCGGCCCTCCGTTGATGACGCGTACTACGTCGCGTCCGACAAACTCGTCCAGTGCGCGCGACAGCACATCGCTCAGGCGCGGAGAGTATTCCGACATCTTGATGTAGGCCCGGTTGCCGGCCACCAGCGCAGCCGTCAGGGGTCCGATCGCCAGATACAGCGGATAATTCCATGGCACCACGATGCCGATGACACCCAGTGGCTGCGGCATGAGTTGCGCGCTGGCCGGGTGGAAGTACAGGCCCACGGCCTTGCGGCGGGGCTTCATCCACTTTCGGCCTTGGGACACGGCATGGTGAAGCCCTTCCAGCGAGGGAAACAGTTCCACCATTTCGCTTTCATGCAAACTTCGGTGTCCGAAGTCCTCACGTATTGCATGAATCATCTCCATGCGGTATTTCTGCAGCATCGCGATGACGTTTTTCAACCGTTGCTTGCGCACCGACCACTCAGGGTAGCGCTCGGCTTCGTAGGCTGCTTTCAGCGCCAGGAAGTCGCCCTCCAGAATGATGTCGGGTGATGTGGCGGCAAATGCGCTTTCAGGTGCGTTCAAGGAAGGTCTCCGTCAGGGTTTTGTATTCGATAGCCATTGATTTTATGTGTGAATTTGAATTTTTTTCCAGCGGCTTGTTTGGTGCGGCGCAATAGAAAATCGGTGTTGCGTTCGCGGATGTTTACAATTGTTTATCTTACTGGTGTGCATGCCCCATGAAAGCTAGGCAGGCGATTGAGCACGATATTGTGCAGTTGCAGCAACGATTGTTGCGCGCGCGTCAGACGGCCGCCGGTCATGCCGGAGTTGAAAGCGCATTGCGGGCGGTTCGCAGTTGCAACCATATTGCCCTGAGGCAGCGTTTTGCTGACTTGCTGAAACACAGGGATGTGAAGCCTGCGGGCGATTTTTTCTTCCATCAGCTTTATCCAGTTGACTGGCCGTATTGGCGTGACCGGCAGTGCCTGGCAACGTTTCCCCGCATGTGCCGCGTCATGCCGCTGTCTGCATGTGAGGTCTTGCTCAAGGCCGTTGAGCTGGACTGGTTAACCCACGAGATTGACGAGCGTGCGGCGCAGGGTACCCATGAAGGAGGCGTCGATCAGGCCCGCCTACATCAGTTGCGTTGCCGGCAGCGCGACGCGGTGGTCGCTTTGGGTCGGGGTTTGGCATCGGTTGCCCGGCTACCCATGATGACCCTGCTGTTGCGTTGTGCCGGGCCGGTTGCCCGGCGTCAGGGCTTGGGGGAGTTGCATGCATTTTTCACGGCGGGGCTGTCCGCGTTCCTGGCAATGCCCGACCCGCATGCGGTGCTGGATGAGCTGGCGTCGGTGGTCATTACGCCGTCAAACGCACAGGCAGTCGGGGGTGAGCTCTGAGCCATGAGTGCAGTCCAAACTGCACATGAGGTGGCGGTGGTCAATCCGATTTGCGACATGGCGGGTATCATGTTGTTTGAGAATGTATTGAGGCGCATTCACAAAACCGCCGGTTTTGTGTAGCCTTTCGCGATTACACGTTTGATCAAGTTGAACTATACCTACGGAGACACCATGACCGCAGACAAGCTGTGGCTGAAAAGCTATCCCGCCAATGTGCCGGCGGAAGTTGACATGAAGCAGTTCGGGTCCATCAAGGACATTTTCGAGCAGAGCACACAGAAGTTTGCCGATTGCACCGCCTTCAGCAACCGTGCGGTCTGGTCCGACACATACATGAGCTATGCGGATTTGGACGAATACACCCAGGCCTTTGGTGCCTATCTGCAGAGTCTTCCGGGTATGCGCAAGGGCGATCGCGTTGCGTTGATGATGCCCAACATCCTGCAATACCCGGTGGCTCTTTTTGGTGCCATACGCGCCGGTTTCACGGTGGTCAACACCAACCCGCTCTACACCCCCCGAGAACTGGAACACCAGTTGAAAGATTCGGGTGCCAAGGTGATCGTGGTGATCGAAAACTTTGCCACCACACTCCAGCAAGTCATCAAGAACACCCCGGTCGAACATGTGATTTGCACCTCAGTGGGCGAAATGCACGGCTGGCTGCAGGGCTTCATCATGAACTTCGTGGTTCGCAAGATGAAGAAAATGGTGCCCGAGTATTCGCTGCCCGGTGCCATCTCCATGAAAAAAGCGCTGTCCATCGGTCGCGGCCATACGCTCAATCCGGTGCAGTTGAACCACAGCGATCTGGCTTTCCTACAGTACACGGGTGGTACCACCGGCGTGGCCAAAGGCGCCATGTTGACCCATGGCAACATCGTAGCCAACTTGCAACAGGCCTCTGCCTGGCTGACCGGCTTGGTCGATGAAGGGCAAGAGACCATCGTCACCGCGCTGCCCATGTACCACATCTTCTGTCTGACCGCCAACATGCTGACCTTCATGAAGCATGGCGGGCACTGTCTGCTGATCACCAACCCGCGCGACATTCC
>SXGQ01180346.1_pt1 | contig 12244 bp, 10 predicted proteins | sample 3178371 | NCBI WGS metagenome assembly SXGQ01 (sample SAMN11356859, study PRJNA531348) | freshwater metagenome | isolation source: freshwater sample F1-20 | place: China: Fuxian Lake, Yuxi | collected 2017-12-25 | reverse complement strand
ATCCAGCGAGAAGACAATGTCCATGACCATGATCTGGGCGATGGCCGAGGCGAAGGTGGTGCGGCGTTGCGCCGGATCGCCGTGTGCCTCCGAGCGCTCCACGCTATGGTGGACTTCCCGGGTGGCCTTGACCAGCAGAACTAGGCCCCCAATCAGCAGCACAATGTCGCGCCACGAAAAGGCCTTGGTCCAGCCAAGAGCCGACAGCGTGATGGCCGTCTCGGTCAACTGGCTGACCCAACCCAGCGACAGGAGCAGGGCGATGCGCATCAGCATTGCGGCCAGCAGGCCGGAGCGCCTAGCAGCGCGCTGCTGCTCGGCTGGGAGCCGGGCCGAAATGATGGCGATGAAGACGATGTTGTCGATCCCCAGCACGATCTCCAGCGCGGTCAGCGTCAGAAAGGCGGCTAGGTTCTCCGGGGTCAGAAGGGCGGCGAATGATGATGGGTCGTTCATGGCAGTGTGACTCCGGCGGCGTTTCTACACTACGAACATGAACTTCACCGGACTGAGTGCGCTGGCGCTGGGAGTGTGGCTGGCCGCCGGGCAGGGGGTGCCGCAGTCGGCAGCTCCGCCGCGTCCGGCTCCCGCACCGGCGGTCGTGGAGCCAGCCGAGTGTGACTTTGGGGTAGTGCCTCCGGGCAGCACCCAACAGGCTTCGTTCAGCATCAGAAACATTGGGCCAGCGGCGCTGCGAGTGGCGCAAGTCACCCCGAGTTGCAAGTGCACCAACATCAACCTGCCGCTGGGTTCGACCATCCAACCGGGCGGGGAACTCGAGTTCAGCGCCTCGCTGGCCGTGCCCAAGAATCCCGGCGAGAAGGACGCCAAGGTCTTCATAGTCTTCGACGGATACCCCGCGCCGCTCATCGCCCGCATGAAGGCCGATGCTCGGCTGCCGGTCTTTGCCACGCCGTCGTTCGTCGATGCCCTGAAGGGTGTCACGGCCGGTGAGGTCACGGTCGGCAGCCGCGATGGAACTCCGTTCCAGATTCTCAGCGCCGGTGGCCATCCGCCGGTCTTCGCCTCGCCACCTGCCGGCCCGCAATCGACCTACACCCTGCGCTGGTCTATCCCCGCTCCAGCGGCCGGCCAGACCTTGCCGCTGTGGTGGGTAGTGGAGACAGACCGCGCCGATGCTCCGCTCATTGCGTTGCGGATTCGTCATGAGACCACTGGCGTGCGCGCCGACCCGACCAAGGATTCACGCTTCTGGTTCTTCCCGGAGCCGCTGGTGGTGGCCGGGGATGTGGCCGCGGGAGAACCGGTGGAGCTTGAGGTGGAGATCGAGCACACCAACACCAAGGGCCGAGGAAAGGTGGAACGCCCGGACTGGGGTCAGGTGAAGGCCGTCCGCAGCCTATCGCCGCTGGCCAGCGTGGCACTTGTGTCGGTGCGCGAGGCCGGAGCCACTGAGGCGGAAGTGCGATTCAGCTTCACTCTTGCCCCGGAGGCGGCGGGGAAGGGGGCGTTGCTGCTGGGAGTTGAGGTGGAGACCGCCACCGGCCGTGGCAGTTTCCCAGTCGCCGTCCGTTGCCCAACAGCGGGCGCTTCGTGAGCGTGGTGTCTTGGACCAACGCCGCCGCCGTCGAGTCGCTCTTGACTGGCGCCGCGGAACTAATGCGTTCCAGTTCGTTGCGCCGCGGATGCACCGTGGCGCTGCCGTCGCGCGGTCGGATTCTGGCCACCGGTGACTTGCACGACAACCCGGAGCACTTTCGCATCGTCATGGAACTGGCCGAACTCGATGGTTCCTCCGACAACCATGTAATGCTGCATGAGCTCATCCACGGCGATCGCCTGGTGAATGGCCTCGACCTCTCCTACCGCATGCTCTGCCGGGTCGCTGAGGCAGTCTGCCGCTGGCCGTTGCAGGTGCATCCGGTGCTGGCCAATCATGAACTGGCGCAGGCGATCGGTCAGCGCGTCTCCAAGGGCAGCGGCGATCAGGTGGCCCAGTTCGATGCCGGACTTGAGTATGTCTTCGGTGACGACGCCGAACTGATTGGCGAGGCGGTGCGAGACTTTGTCATGGCCATGCCATTGGCCCTGCGCGGCGAGCACGGCCTGTGCTGCTCCCACTCAATCCCGGCGCCGCGCGCCGCAGTGGACGCCGAGGTATTCAGCCGAGCTCTGGACCTGACCGACTACACCCCGAACCTCGGCGCCGCTTGGCGGATGGTGTGGGGCCGCGGGCTGGATGCCGCGCACGCCCAGACGCTGGCTCAGGAGTGGTCGGTGAAGCTGTTCGTCGTCGGCCACGCACATGTGGAAGCGGGGGTGGAGGCCCGCGGCGAGCACCTGCTGGTGGTCAACAGCGATCACGATCGCGGCGCGGCAGTGCGTATTGACCTGTCGGAGCCGCCGCCGAGCGCGGGCGAACTGGTCAACGAGGCGATTCACTTGGGGGCCTTTCGGAGCCTTCATGGCTGAGTCGCGCCAGAGCCAATCGAGTGCCACGCTGCCAATGGTGGCCATCGAATACACACAGCGCCGTGGCTCAGTGGCGCTGGCGCGGTCGGCCGACGACATCACAGAAGTCGTCTGCGAAACAAACTGGCACGACCGCGATGTGCTTATGGAGTCCATTGTGCGAGTCTGTGAACAGTCTGGGTACGGCAACCTTCGGGGGATTCGTTCGGTGGCGGTGTCCGCCGGGCCAGGAGCCTTCACCGGAACGCGCATGTCGCTGGCGGCGGCGAAGGGCTTGGCGTTCGGGGCCGGGCTGCCGATCATGGCCGTTCCTAGTGTCTTGGTCGCCGCGCGCTCCGCGCTCCGCGGGCACCCAGCCGCGAGGCGGATTCAAGTGGCCTGCTGCGCCAAGGGCGATTCGTTCTGGCTGGCGGAACTGGTGAGCGAGGACGCATCGATCGAACTGGTATCGCAGGGCGCCTGCACTGCCAGCGACTACCGCCCCTGTCCGGGAGCGGTGCTCGTCGGGGATGAACATCTGCCCCCGGCGATGATCGCTGCCGCCGTCGGCGCGGGAATGTCTCGCGCCGCCCTGGGTCCAGACGCGTGCGCCTGCGCGCTCAGCGCAATCCACGACCGCCCCGTCCAAGTGGTCGGCCCCGGCGAACTGGCGGCGATTTACCCCCGCGAACCTGAAGCGGTATCCCTGTGGCGGCAGCGGCAGGGGCTTCACGCCAGCAGTTGATGGCCGGCAAGAGGCCGCGCCGCCGCCAAGTACGGGGATTTTCAATACCCGGCTGAATTCACCCCGGCGGTGCGCCGACATGATGGCTGAGCCCATGTCTGCCGATCAACCATCCCGGTCGAATGCCTTCTCAAGTATCTCGCAACCAGCGCGCGTCGCATTGATTGGCGCCGGCACTGCCCGCATTGCCGATGCGCTCCGGGAGGTGCTGTCGGCCCACACCGTTGTGGAATGTCTGGAGGGTTGCCGCGGATTGCTGAATCCGATGCCGGGTCGCGGCTGGGATCTCATCCTGCTGGATGTAGCCGAGGGTGGCGACCGTCTCGCCGTGGCGGCTGGTGCGGCGCGCCGCGCCAATCCGCGGGTGGCGCTGCTGCTCCTGGCGTCGGGTGATTCGTTGGACACAATGCGCACAGCGTTGAAGCTGCGCTGCGACGATCTGCTGCAGATGCCGATGGATCGTGGTGAGTTGGCGCGGCGGCTGCAGGCGGCGCTGGCTCGTTCGTTGGCGGCGCGTTTGGCCGACGAAAAGTTGGCGCTGCTCGAAGGCATCTGCGAGCGACTGCTGGCTGACCGCGATGAACTGGCGCGAAAGGTGGGGGGGCTCTGCGGGGACCTCGCTTCGGCTCACGAGCGTTCCAGTGAACAGGCCACCATCGCCGGCCGAGTCGGCGAGTTGCGGGCGCTGCTCTCCCAGGAAACTGAGCGCGAATCAACCGTGCGCACCGCAATGCAGTACCTGCTGTCGGTGACCGGCCCGATGAACACGGCGGTGTTCCTGCCGACAGCCGATGGTTCGTGGACACTGGCTGGGTACGCCCGCGAGGACACGCCGCGGAACCGCCTCACGGTGGAAATGGACGAATTTCGAGCGCGTTGGTGCGGCGAACTTGCCGGCGCGCCGGCAGTGGTGCGAGTGGAGGGAGTGGTGACCAATCCACAGTGGCAGCCACTGGCGGCGCTCTTGCCCGGTCGAGACATCATCGGATGGGCGTGCCCAAGTCCCGAACGCGCCGAAGCGATTCTCATCGGTTTCCGCTCCGCCCAGCGGCCGTTCGACGCAGCGGCAATCGAAGTGCTCGACGCCCTGCGCGAGGTGATCGGCTGCGCATTGCAGCGCTTGGATCGGATCCACCGCCGCGCGCGCCCGACCTGGCCCGCGGGCGCCTCAGACTGCAGCGATACCAGCGACTAGGCGCGGTCGCCCGCCAGCGTCGCCAGCAGCGTGACCCCGCCGACAACCCGGTCTCCCACTTGAACATGAGCGCGGGCGCGATCTGGCCGTGGCAGAATCAGTTCTGTCGTCGAGCCGAACTTGATCATGCCGAAGCGTTGTCCCAGGGCGAACTGCGCCCCCGGCTCGGCGCGGCAGACGATGCGCCGGGCGATCGCTCCGGAGACTTGGCGGACTCCAATCACTAGCCCGTCGGCGCGGCGCAGTCGCAACAGATTCGACTCATTCACCTTAGCGCTCTCCTCGGTGCGGGCATCTAGGTAGCGGCCGGGAGTGTGTTGGACATCCACCACCGTTCCAGCGCACGGCATCCGGTTCACATGGACATTGAGGACACTCAGGAAGATGCGAACCACCAGTGCCGGACCATCAACGGCGGCGTGGTGATCAATGGGCAGCACCGCGCTGATGCGACCGTCGGCCGGAGAGGTGAAATCGTTGGGTTGCGCACTCGCCGGTCGTCGGCCGAGCGGGTCGCGAAAGAACGCGACGAATGCCAGCCAAAGAAACGCCGTGACCCCGATCAGCCACCACCATTGCAGCCATAGGCCAAGGCCCCCCAAGAGCGCCGCAACCACCGTCGCGGTTAGCCACTCACGAAGTCCGTAGCGGGTCAGGAGCAGCGCATCACTCCGTGGCGCGACCAACGAAGAAGCCGATGATCGCGAAGGTCAGGATGCCTCCGCCGATGCCGCCCGTCCACATCCATAGGTCACCCGAGATCATGTCCGAAAGTTGGGGGGTCGCGCCCAACGCGGTGGTGCTGGCCAGCGTTGCCGCCAAGCCAACCGCCGCCGCTGCACCCATGAGGGCCCCGGCACCCACCCCACTCCACCGCCCGTCGTAAGAGGCTGGGGCCGCAGTCAGCACCAGTCCCGGACTCGAAGTGATAGCCGACGCGCCGGGTCCGACAACTCCGAGTACCGACGATCCGCCAGACGAAATGTCGCCGCTGCCGATGTCGGCCAGTGCGTCTCCGGCTGGGGCGGCGCTGCCGTCGTCGGCATTCATGACTTCATCGAGCAGTGCTGCGCCGATCGAGGTGTCGTCGGCGTTGCGAGTGAGGTCGAGTAGTCCGCTGCCTGAACTCACCGTCTCGAGGCTGGCCGTTTCGCCGGCGGGGGAACCAGTACCGCTGGCACCGAGCGAGTCATCAAGAGAACTATCGGCCAGATTGATAGCCGGCGCGGAAGGCTCGACCAACGAGAACGACGATGGCAACGACAGAGGCGCGTCAGCATCGCCAGCCGGATGCGCGCCAGTGATGGCGCTGCCACCGGCGGCGGACTCGGACATCCCGATGGCCCCGCCGGAGCTGCTGTTAGAAAGATCGATCGGCGGAACGCTCTCGCTGCCCAGCGGCGCGGTCGGCTCAAGTTCGGGGACTGCTGGCACGGCTGGCGCCGGGTCGGAGTCCTCCAGCGAGAGGGAGAATTCAGGGATGTCACCATCGGCAGCGTTCGGGCTAGCCGGAGCGAAATCGGATGAGGCCAGCCCGGCGAAAGAGCCAGAGTCCAATCCGGGGAGATCGCCACTGCTTGCTCCCGTGCCGCCCTTCAACTCCAGATCGTCGAGATTGGAGCCATCGGTCGCTAGGCTGTCGATTGCTTCAACTCGGAAAAGCACCCGGTCGCCGTCGCGGAACTCGACCAACTGGCCCGAGGCCGCCATGGCCTTGACCTCGTCTGTGGTCCTGGCCAGTTTGGTTGCGGCTTCTTCGAGCGTGTAGAAGAGTCTTGCCATGGGTTCGGTTCCCCTTTGGGAGCCCTCTACGCTACGGGTGTCCGACCTGATCCGCAAGGTCCAGCATGGAGAGTTTGGTACCTGTTTTCCAGGATGCCGGCGGGGGGTGCGCGGATCGAGTCCACTGCGGCTACCGTTTCCCTAATGAGGTTGGCGGTGACCATCCTGACCGTGCTTCTGGCTGCCTGCGCCCCCAAGCAGGATGTGGTTGGCAGCAATGAGCGCTTCGAGGGCGATGCCATCTCGCCGACGCGGGCGCTGAACCGGTCGGACCAGTCGGCGGTCATTCAGGTGATGCGCGAGGGCATCGGTAGTCACGGCTACTGGCCGCTGGAGCAGGCCTCGGCGCTGTTGGGCTGGAGCGATGTCCCCGCGGCGGCGTATGAGTCGGCTCGTAGTACCGAGATGGCTGTTGAGTCGCAGCGGCTGGAGGGCGAAGTTTGGTTCTTCAGCATCCGCACTCTTGATGATGTGCCTGGCCTGCTGCGCGTTGAGCGGCGACCGGCGCCTGAGTATGTGCTGGTTACTGCTTCGATCGGCCGGTCGGATCAGCGAAGGCGGGATGCCGATGATCTGGTTGCGGCGTTTTACGATTCGCTGCGAGCCTTCGGCGCCAAGCGTCGGCCCCAGAATCGTAGTGAGCCAGATTCGGTGGCCGGGGCGGCTACTTCCCCGGCGCCCACCCCAGCGGCGCGCTGACTAGTTTTTCGAGGCGCGCCGCCACAGATAGCAGGCTCTTCTCGGCGAATGCTGGCGCTTGCAGTTGGAGGCCGATGGGGAGCTGCCGGTTGCCTTCGCGGTGGAAACCGGAGGGGACAGATATGCCGCAGATGCCAGCGATGTTGCAATTCACGGTGTAGACATCGCACAGGTACATGGCCAGCGGGTCGGCCTTGCCGCCGAGAGGGAAGGCCACGGTTGGCGAGGTTGGACCGAGTATGGCGTCGCAGTGGGCGAAGGCGGCATCAAACTCGTTCTTGATCAGGCGGCGCACGGCTAGTGCCCGGTGGTAGTAGGCGTCGTAGTAGCCGCTCGAAAGCACATGCGTCCCGAGCATGATGCGCCGCTGCACCTCGGGGCCGAAGCCTTCACTGCGGCTCTTTGAGTAGAGGGCGAAGAGGTCATCGCCGGGGCCGAGTTTGGCGCGGTGGCCATAGCGCACACCATCGAAGCGGGACAGGTTGGCGCAGGCTTCGGCCGGGGCGATCACGTAGTAGGTGGAGATGCCGTGGTCGGTCAGGGGCAGGTCGACATCTACGATGGCGCAGCCGTCGGAGCGCAGGGCGGCGATGGCCGCGTCCATTGCCGCTTGCACCTCCGCGGAGTTGCCCTTGCGGTATTGGCAGGGGATGCCGATTCGCGGGTGGGTGCTGGCAGCGTGACCCGCACTGGCGCTCGCCGGCGCGCTAGTGCTGTCGCGTTCATCCGGCCCAGCGATGACATCTAGCAGCAGGGCGCTGTCGCGCACGCTGCGGGTGAGCGGTCCGATCTGATCGAGGCTGGAACCGAAAGCCACCAGACCGTAGCGGCTGACTCGGCCGTAACTGGGTTTGAGCCCGACACACCCGCACAGCGCGGCGGGCTGGCGAATGGAGCCGCCAGTGTCGGAACCCAGCGCCGCGCAGCACATTCCGGCCGCCACGGCCGCTGCGCTGCCACCGCTCGAACCGCCCGGAACTCGGGCAGGATCCCACGGATTGCGGGTCGGGCCAAAGGCCGAGTTCTCGGTGGACGAACCCATGGCGAACTCATCGAGATTGGTCTTGCCGATGATCACCGCCCCGGACGCGAGCAGCTTCTCTACCACGGTGGCATCGAAAGGTGAGCGATAGTTTTCCAGCATTCGCGACGAGCAGGTGGTGCGGCCCTGCCGAGTGACGATGTTGTCCTTGATGGCCAGCGGCACGCCCGCCAGCACGCCCGGAGATTTTCCAGCCGCGATTGCCCGGTCCACTTCATCGGCACGCTCGCGGGCGCTGTCGGCGAACACCTGAGTGAAGCAGTGCAGCGTGCCGTCGAGTTCGGCGATGCGCGTCAGGCAGGCATCAACTGTCGCCCGGGCGGTGATTCGCCGCGCGGCGATTGCATCGCGGGTGGCAACGAGGTCTTGCGTGGCTATCACGCCGAGCCCTCATCAAGCACCTTGGGTACGGCAATGAAGTCGCCGGTCCGGGCCGGGGCGTTGGCCAGCAGTTCGGCGACGGTCAGGGTTGTTCCCGGCTCGTCCGCAGCGAGTCGATTTCGCAGTTCGAGCGGATGGGCCATTGGCTCCACGCCCTTGGTGTCCACTTCGCGCAGTTTGGAGATGTGCCCGAGAATCGAGCCCAACTGCTGGCGATAGCGTTCGATTTCCGCCACCGATGGGCTGAGTCGGGCCAGCTTCGCCACATGGGCGACGGCGGCCGCGGTGAGTTGCTCGGAGTTTTCAGCCACGTGAGAAAGGAGTGTAGTGCTGGCCGTGGCCCAAAAAGGCGGGTAGCCGCTGCAGTTGGTTCGGGGCGAATCGAATACCGTTTAGCACTCGGATGACACCAGAGCCCAACAACGAAGTGGCCCAGCCGCGCGTCGGGCGCACCGGCAGCGCAGTCCTGCGCGCTGGCGCGAGCATCGGGATTCTGGTGCTGTCGGTAGGCTCGTTCGGCTATCTCGTGGCCACCAGACCACAGCCTCCCAAGGGAGCGCACGGTGAGTCGGTGGATCGTGTACCGGTTATGGAGGTAATCCGCGCCGAGGTTCCCCGGCAGTGGGTTGGCTACGGCACCGCCAGCGCGCTGGTCTCGGCCGAGGTGCCTTCGCGAGTTGGCGCCACCGTGGCGGAGTTGCCAGCGGCCTTCCAGACCGGCGCGGAGGTCGCGGCGGGCGACCTGCTGGTGCGCCTCGATGAATCGGACTTCACCGCCGCCGCGAAAATCGCCAGCGACAACCTGAAGTCAATCGCCGCCGAACTGGCTTCGCTGGAAGTGGAGAGGGGTTCGCTGGCCGCGAGGCTGCTCCTTGCTGAACAGGAACTGGAACTGGCCGCCACCGACGAACGCCGGGCCCGCGAGGCCGCCGCCGTCGGCAGCGTTACCGCGCGCGAGGTAGATCGGGTCCAAGGGGCGCGGCTGGTCACCGAGCGGGCGGTGTTGCTGCTGCGCGAGTCACTCCAACAGTGCGCTCCGCAGGCCGATGCGCTGGCAGCTCGCCACGCCGCGCAGACCGCGGCGCTTTCCCGCGCTGCCGATGATGTTGAGCGCTGCCGCATCCTGAGTCCGATCAGTGGCACGCTCAGCGGTTGCAACCTGGAGGTCGGCGAGTCGGTTGCTCCGGGCCAGCGGGTGGCGCGGGTGGTAGATGCTTCTCGAGTTGAGATTCCGGTGGCCTTGCCAGCCAGTGCCCGCGGCGGGGTGGCTGTGGGGGATTCGGTACGGTTCGTCGAGGGGCAAGAGACTCTGGCCGAGTCCACCATTACCCGCATCAGCCCCGAAGACGATTCCACCGACCGCACCATGTCGGTCTGGGTGGAGGTGGATCGACGCGACTCAAGAGTCCGCGGCCTGGCACCCGGCGCGTTTGTCGAGGCATTGGTGACCGGCACTTCGGCGGAGTTGCGCAGCGTGCTGCCGCGCCGCGCGGTTCGCAATGAGCGGGTGCTGGTGCTCGATGGCGAACGCCTGCTCCCGCAGCCGGTGCGCGTGGCGTACGGATTCCACGGTCGGCTGAACGAGTCGGGGATCGACGATCAGGAATGGCTGGTGCTTGAGAATGCCCTGCCGGAAGGCACGCTGGTGGCTATCGACGCCTCGCGCACTCTGCGGCCGGGTCGGCGAGTGGTCGGTGAACTACCAGGGGCCACCGCCGCCGGGCACGCCACTGAGCCAAGTACCCAACCCAGTCCGGGCCTATCGGCGCCGCCCATCCAATGAAAATCGTCCGCTTCGCTGTGCGCAATCCGGTGCCGATGACCATGCTCACATGGGGCGTGCTGTTGGGCGGACTGTTCAGCGCCTTCACCATCCGGCGTGAGTTCTTCCCGCAGATGGATCCGGATCGGCTAACCGCGGTGATGTCCTACCCCGGTGCCAGCCCCGACGAGATCGAAGAGTCGCTGGCCCGCAAGGTGGAGGATGCCGCCGAAGGTGTGCAGGACAGCGACCGCATCACCACCTTGGCTTTCGAAGGCGGCGGCAGCGTGGAAGTGAAATTCAGCGATGGGGCCAACCTGGGAAAGCGCAAGGATGACCTGCGCGATGCGGTCGATTCGCTGCGCGACTTGCCAGAAGACGCCGAGCGCACGCGCATCATCGAGTTCGAGCCGAGCATCCCGGTGATTCAGGTGACGGCTTTCGGCGATGCGGATTCGGAGACCCTCAAGCGGTGCGCCCGCGAGATTGAGGATGATCTGAAGTCGTACTCCGGCATGGGCCGCCTCGATGTCAGCGGGGCTCGCGACTACGAGATTCGGGTGGAAGTCGACCATGCCGCGCTGCTCCGGCTGAGGATTCCGATTCACCAGCTCTCCGATGCGGTGTCCTCTTGGATGCGCGAAGTGCCCGGTGGCATCGTCCGTTCGCCCGACGGGCACATGGCGGTGCGTTCGCTGGGTGTCGAAGAGCGCGCCGATCTGATCCGCGAGATTGTCATTGCCACCGGCGGCGACGGGCAGTCATGGCGCGTCGGCGATGTGGCCAAGGTGGAAGAGGGTTTCGTCGACGATGAGAACGCCCTGCGCTACAACGGCAAGGAGGCGGCCTTCGTCACCGTCTTCAAGGGCCCCAACGACGACGCCATCGACATGGCCGAGTTTGTCCGCGGCTATGTCGCCGGGCGCAACGGCAAAGCGCTGGAGCTTGGCTTCATGGACCGTCTCTTCGGTTCACCGCGCCAAGAAGGCTGGGAACTGGGCAACGCGCGCGGGCCATTGCCGGTGGAACTGGAGACCAACACCGATCTGGCGCGCATTATCGACGGGCGCCTTGAACTGCTGCGTAGCAATGCGTTCCAGGGGGCAGCGCTGGTGTTTCTCACCCTGCTCCTAGGGGTGAACTATCGCGCCGCATGGTGGGTGATGGCGGGAATCGTCGTGGCGATCTTGGGCACCCTGCTGATCATGCAGATCATGGGCGTCACTCTGAATCTGCTGACCATGTTCTCGCTGCTTCTGGTGCTGGGCATGCTCGAGGACGACGCCATCGTGTTCGCTGAGAGCATCGAGTCGGCCGCGGAGAAGGAGGGCATGGCGCCCGAGGAGGCTGCCGCTCGCGGCGTGGGCCGAGTGTTCTGGCCGGTGGTGGCCAGCGTGACGGTCACCATCGTGGCCTTCCTGCCGCTGGCATTCGTTGGCGGCAGCTTCGGCGACATGCTGGAAGAGTTGCCCATAGTGGTGTGCATTGCACTGTTCGTCAGCCTGCTCGAAGCGGCCATCCTGATGCCAGCGCACATCGCCCACGGCATGCGGCGCATCGCCGCCGGGCGGATCCAATGGTCGGACAAGGTGCTGGCACCTTGGGACCGCGTTCGCGACCATCGGCTGTGGCCGTGGCTTGAAGCGCGCTACGAATCGCTTGCCTCTTGGTGTGTGCTGCACCGCTATGTCACCGTCTCGGCCGGGATCGGCATCCTGATCTTCTCGCTGGGCATGGTGGCGGGCGGCCGACTGCCGTTCACTTTTCTGCCCGCCGAGGACACCGAGACAGTGGTTGTGGCTCTGCGCATGCCGCTGGGGACGTCACTCGAGCGCACCATGGAAGTGGGCGCAAAGATCGAAGCGGCCACCCGCACCCAGCCGGAAACCAAGGGCATCACCAGCATCTACGGCTCGCAGATGGATTGGGAGAGCGGGGCCGAGGAAGCCGTCAGCGGCAATGTGGCTCAGTTCTTCATCGAACTCGAGGAGGTGGAGAAGCGCGATCGGCATTCCGACGATGTGATCGCTTCGATCCAGCGCCAACTGGGCGGCCTGCCCGAGGCCGAAGACATCTCCTTCACTGAGATGACCGGCGGACCGGGCGGCGCGGACATCTCCATCGAGGTGCGCGGGGAAGAACTAGAGGAACTGCGCGCCGTCAGCCAGCGGCTGACCGAGGCGTTGGGGGCCTTCAATGGTGTGCTGGATGTCGCGGATGACGACT
>SXGQ01124373.1_pt1 | contig 12246 bp, 15 predicted proteins | sample 3178371 | NCBI WGS metagenome assembly SXGQ01 (sample SAMN11356859, study PRJNA531348) | freshwater metagenome | isolation source: freshwater sample F1-20 | place: China: Fuxian Lake, Yuxi | collected 2017-12-25 | reverse complement strand
TTGCAGGCGCTGGCCGAGCAGCGCGTGTACCTGCAGGGGCACACCGACGCGCTGCGCTGCGTGCTCAAGTTTATCGACGAGAACCTGCACCGCGACATCTCTCTGGCAGAGGTTGCAGAGGCTGCCTACCTGTCGCCGAATTACATGTCGCAGTTGCTGAAGAAGCAGACTGGGCTGGCCTTCGTCGACTGGCTCACAGGGCGCCGCATGGACCGTGCGCGCGAGCTGCTCGCGCACACGGCCGACCGTGTCGGCACCGTCGCCCACCGCGTCGGCTACGGCGACGAGGCCTACTTCACGCGACGCTTCAAGCAGCGCTTTGGCGTGGCTCCGACTGCCTACCGGCGTTCTATGAACGAAGCCGGCTAGCCGCACAGCCTCTGAGAAGACGCCGCACGCTTCGGCCTGCCCTGCGCGGCAACCCTGATGCAGGGGCCACTGCTCGGCGCGGACTGGATCGACGACATATTGGCCCGCACGGCGGGCGCGCCGCTGCCTGTCTGCGAAAGCGCGGCGCGAACGCCCATTTATGGGCCGGGGAGAGGGGCAGCGATAATCCCGGTTGACGTTAATCACGCAAAGCGTTACTATTTTACCGGTGGCGATCAAGACGTTCAAGTGTGCCGACACGGAGGCTCTGTTCGGGCTGCGGCGCGTGGCGCGCTTCGCCAACATCGAGCGTCCGGCGCTGCGAAAGTTGAAGCAACTGGACCTGGCGCGACGCATCGACGACCTGCGCGCACCACCGGCGAACCGCCTGGAGCAGCTGAAGGGTGATCGCGCTGGCCAGTGGAGCATTCGCGTGAATGATCAGTTCCGCATCTGCTTTTGCTGGACGGGCACCGACGCCGAAGACGTTGAGATCGTGGACTATCACTGACGGAGATCGATATGAGCAGGAAACTCAAACCCGTGTCGCCCGGCGAGATGCTGGCCGAGGAGTTCCTCAAGCCGCTGGGTATGAGCAACTACCGGCTGGCAAAGGAGATCGGCGTGCCCGCGCAGCGCATTGGCGAGATCCTCGGCGGCAAGCGTACCGTCACTGCTGATACCGATCTGCGGTTGTGCCGTTTCTTCGGGCTCTCGGATGGCTGGTGGCTGCGGCTACAGGCCGACTACGACACAGAGCTTGCGAAAGCGGCGCTCGCAAGGACCTTGGCGAGGATCAAGCCGTGGGCAGAATCGGCCCGGGACAAGGCGCCTGCGCATTGAAGCAGGGGAATAGGCGAGGTTCGACGTTACGCGCACCGAGGGCCAGCAGAACGCGCCTATCGATAGTTTTCGATAGATCCTGAAGACTTGCATTACTGGAAAGGCGCCGCCAGCGATAAACGCCGATAAATTCCGACCGATCCTGAAGGGTTACGTTCATCAGGCTGTCGACAGTCTGCGATACGTGCCGATAGATGCTGGATGCTGATATTGGGTATCAGATGCAAATGACGGTAGATCTGACGGTAGAAATGCTACTCATTGAAAAAAGCGTCTATACGTGACAACGGTTTAGAAGCGCCGTTGATGATTGAGTGGGAATAGCCCAAACACTTGCGCTGGCCGCGACGCTGGCATGGTCGCCGTTTGGTTCCACCGCGCTTGCCCAGGCCGCACCCCAGATCGGCCAGGTCAGCAAGGACTCGGTCTGGGTGCCAACGCCCGAGCGCATGATCCACCGCCTGCTGCAGCTGGCGGACGTGACGCCCCAGGACCTGGTCATCGACCTAGGTTCCGGCGACGGCCGTATTCCGATATACGCCGCCCGGCATTTCGGCGCCCGCGCTATCGGCGTGGAGTTGGAGGAAAACCTCATCCGGATCTCGAAGACTGCGGCGACGGCGCAGGGCGTTTCGCACCTCGCACGGTTTGTCCGGCAGGACTTGTTCGAAGCGGACCTCGCGCAGGCCACCGTGGTCGCGCTCTACATCAGCCCCGGCGTGATGTCGAAGCTCAAGCCGCGCCTGCTCTCGCTAAGCCCGGGTACGCGCGTGGTGTCGCATCACTTCACGCTGGAGGACTGGGAGCCGGACGAAGTGATCAGGACCGAAGGCCGTACCGGGTATCTGTGGGTGGTGCCGGCTGATGTCCGGGGCACGTGGTCTGTGGACATTCCGGGAAATGCTCTACGCATTCGTATCGAACAAGTGCACCAGTCTTTGACGATCCGTGGCGAACGAATGGGGAAGGCGGTAAACGTTGTCGGCGCGCGCCAGCGGGGAACGGAGATCCGCTTCACGTCATTTGACGTCGATGGCGGGGCGAGGCATTTCGGCGGCCGGATCGAAGCAGGCCAGATGAGCGGTGAATCGGAAGGGCAGGAGGTCCGTCCGCTGCGCTGGCGCGCCTCCCGGAACTGAGAATGTAACGGATCGGTTACATATTGGCCCGGATTCCGGCATGCGAGAATCGCACGCATGCAACCGAGTGATGAAACCTATATGCGCCGTGCACTTGAACTCGCTGGCCGCGCGGAGGCAGAGGGAGAAGTGCCCGTGGGCGCGCTGGTCGTGATCGATGGCCGCGTGGCCGGCGAAGGCTGGAACCGCCCCATCGGTCGCCATGACCCGACCGCTCACGCGGAGATCGAAGCCCTGCGCGCAGCCGCCTTTAAATTGGGCAACTACCGCCTCACCGGCGCCACTCTGTACGTGACGCTCGAGCCCTGCGACATGTGTCTGGGCGCCATGTTCCACGCGCGTGTGGCGAGGGTGGTCTACGGCGCCACCGACCCTAAGAAGCTGGTGCTAAAGACCCAGGTAAAAACGGAGGGCGGCGTGCTTGCCGCCGAATGCGGCGCGATCCTGAGCGCCTTCTTCGCGGTGCGGCGATGACCATCGAAATCGACATCGGGCGCCAGGAATTGCTGTTCGAGGGGCATCCGTACAGCATTTCCAGCTCGCGCAACGGCGTGGGCGAGAGGAACGGCAGCTTCTGCACCCCGCGCGGGCGCCACATCGTGCGCGCGAAGATCGGGGCGGGGCAGCCTCTCAACGCGGTCTTCGTTCGCCGCCGGCCGACCGGCGAGGTCTGGACCCCGGCCCTGCACGCGGCTCACCCCGGGCGCGACTGGATTCTCACCCGGATCCTCTGGCTGTCGGGTAGCGAGCCGGGATTCAACCGCCTGGGCGAAGTCGACACCATGCGCCGCTACATCTATATCCACGGCTGCCCTGAGCTGGCGGAGATGGGCCGGCCAGGCTCGATCGGCTGCATCCGGATGCGGGGGGAGGACATCCTGGAGCTGTTTGCTCGGGTACCACCCTATACGCCAGTCATAATTCATAAATGACGCGAGGAAAAGTCGATAAGTTACTGCATTTATACACTAAATTGTATAAAACAAATGTCTTAGTGCGACTTCCGACATACCCCCCGCTGGACAATGAACGGCGTGAGCCAGTTGGCTGTAAGGTTTGAACTGCAGTATGGAACGAGACGGCTGCGGCAGATACAAAAACACGCCGTTCGAACCACAGTAGTTGTCATGAACGCGATGTAGAGTAGGAACAGGGTACTGAAGGCAGTCGGCAAGGTCGCGCTGGTGCTCCGACTCAAATTCGCCGCAGGCGGATGTTCGTTGCTGTCCGACTACTGAGCCATGGATCTCGCGCCGCTTCACAATCCGCAAGGCCACGTGGTGGAGCAGTAGGGAACCCTCGAGTTGCCCGGCACCGGCGAGGAACTGACCCGGATCGCGCTCTATACGCCGTGGCGCAGCCTGGACGGCAAGATCGTGGGCTACAAGGAACAGACCGGCAGCGGGTCCGTGATCCGCGACCTTGATGGCAACGTTGGCGGACGCTGGAAGGACCTGCGCAGCCGCGCGACCAACCGCAATGAAGGCATCTCGGTCGTGTTTGCCACCCAGCCATCGCGGCAAGGTGCAGACGTCGAACCGATGGCGCCCGTCGCCGCCCTGGACTTTGTCCGGCTCGCAGGACGACCCTAGCCGGGCAGCGCCAGCCGGGCCAGCCGCTCACGGTTCGGCCCGGCCACGACGCCTTTCTCGCAAATCAGCGCGGTGATCAGGTCAGCCGGCGTGATGTCGAACGCCGGATTGCGCACGTGCACGCCCTCGGGCGCCCAGCGCAGGCCCCGGTAGCCCGTTACTTCGGCCGGCGGCCGCTCCTCGATGTCGATGGCGGTGCCGTCCGCGATCGAGAAATCGAAAGTGGACAGGGGCGCAGCGACGTAGAAAGGCAAGGCGTGGCGCCGTGCCAGGACCGATAGGGTGTAGGTGCCGATCTTGTTGGCCGTATCGCCGTTGGCGGCAATCCGATCCGCGCCGACGATCACCAGGTCCACTTCGCCTCGGCTCATCAGGTGGCCGGCCATGTTGTCCGTGATGAGGGTGCAGGGAATCCCTTCCTGCACGCACTCCCAGGCGGTGAGGCGCGCACCCTGCAGGTATGGGCGCGTCTCGCACGCGACCACCGAGATGCCCCTGTCTTTCGCCGAACGCACCACGCCCAGCGCGGTGCCGTGTCCCGCGGTCGCAAGCGCGCCGGTGTTGCAGTAGGTGAGTATTCGAGCCCTATACGGGATCAGCGCCGCGCCATGCGCCCCCATGGCCCGGTTGGCCGCGATGTCCTCGTCATAGATCGCGCGCGCCTCTGACTCGGCGCCACCGGCGCGCTTCATGCGTTCCAGCGCCCAGAACAGGTTGACCGCCGTGGGCCGGCTGGCGGCAAGGTGGGCGTAGGCCTCCGGGCTGCCGCGGCCGAGTACGACACCGAAGGCGGCCGCGCAGCCGATCGCGGGCGCGCCGCGCACCACCATGTCGCGGATAGCGCCCGCCACGTCCGCGGCGCTGCGGCACTGGAGGTAGGTCGTCTCATCCGGTAGAAGACGCTGGTCGATCAATTCCAGACGGTCGCCCCGCCAGCGGATCGGCTCTACGGCCACCTAGACCACGCGCTCGTTACCACCGTCCACCGGGACTTGCGCCGCGGTCGTCTTGGCGAACAGGGGACCACACATCTCGGCTGCGAGCTCGGCGACGTCGCGCGAGGACACTTCGGTCTTCAGCAGGTTGTTTTTCCGGTAATGCTCGACCGTCATGCCATAGATCTTGGCGCGGGAGGCCAGCACTTCCTCGGTCCACAGCCCGGTGTCGAACACCTGGTTGGGGTGGATGGTGTTGATGCGGATGCCATCCTTGCCCCATTCGAGCGCCGCGACGCGCGCGAGTTGATTCATCGCCGCCTTCGAGGCGGAGTAGGCGCCGGCCCCGGGCCCGGGTGCCGGCACGTTCTTCGAACCGATGACCACGATCCGCCCGCCGCGCGGCGCCAGCTTGAGCAGCGCGTGGCAGGCCTGCATGACAATCAGGTTCGCCTCGACGTTGACCGTCATGGCGCGCTTCCACATGTCCGCGCCGATCTCCTGCACGGGTTGGGACGCGGGGAAGATGCCGGCGTTCAGCATCAGCATGTCGGTGCCGCCGAAGCGCTTCACCGCCGCGTCCAGCGCCGCATGCACCGCCTTCGCGTCGGTGAGGTCGCAGGTGAGACCGAGAAAATCAGGTCGCTTCCAGATTTCCGTGATCGCCGGGTTCCAGTCCAGGCCGACTACCGCCGCGCCCCGGCGCAGCAGCGCCTCGGCGCAGGCCTTGCCGATCCCGGACGCGGCGCCGGTCACCACGGCCACCTCGCCAGTGAAGGCGGGCGGACTGCCGGCCTTCCTCAGTTTCGCCTGCTCCAGGTCCCAGTACTCGATGTCGAAGGTGTGGCGGTCCTCCAGCGCCTTCCAGCCGCCGAGCGCCTCGGCGCGCAGGATGACTTCGACGGTGTGCTCGTAGAGGTCCTCGACGATGCCCACGTCCTTGGCGGTGCGGCCGAACGCGGCCAGTCCCAGGTCCGGATCGAGCGCCATGCGCGGCGCCGCGTCGAGCATGGTCTTCTTCTCCTTCGCGGTCTTCGCATTGCGCTCGAAGTACTCGCGGTAGGCGGCGCCGAAAGCGCCCACGTCGCGTCCGAGCATCGGCACCGGCTTGGTGCGGATGACGTGATCGGGCGTGGCAGGGCCGCTCTGCGAGATGCGCGCCACGTCGGGATGGCGCGCGAAACCCAGGAAATTCGGCGCGTCGTTGCACCGGCACAGCAATGGAAACCCGGCGGCTTTCGAGGCGTCGCTGCGCAGCTTCGCCGCGTCCTCGCGCTTGAAGGGGGAGGGGGTGGAGGGTGGCAATGCGATGTTCCATGCCTTCTGCGCCGCGAGGTAACGCTCGGCCATGGACACCAGCTCGACCATCAGCTCATAGGACTCCCGGGCATCCTCGGCGAAGGAGAATACGCCATGCGAGAGCAGGACCATGCCCACGGTGTTCTTCGTGCGCTGTTTTGGGAACTCGCGCGCGCAGTACGCGGCCAAGTCGAAGCCGGCCATGATGTAGGGGATTACCACCACCCTGTCGCCGTAGATGTCACGGATCCGCTTGTTGCCATCGGGCGCGTTTGACACCGACAGCACCGCGTCGGCGTGGGTGTGGTCGACGTACTTGTGCGGCAGGCTGGCGTGCAGGATGGTCTCTACCGACGGTGCCGGGGCGCCGGCCCGCAGCGTATGGGTGGCCAGTTCGTTGACCATCTGCGGATCGGACAGGGCCGGCAGGGTCGCCAGGCGCCTCAGGTAGCCCAGCTGGACCGGCGTGAACCCGGCCGGCTCGATGGTCTCCAGGTCCCAGCCGCTACCCTTGACGTACAGGACCTCCTCCTCCTCGCCGAGGAGGTTCTTTTCGCGGATCTTGACCGACGTGTTGCCGCCCCCGTGCAGCACCAGGGACCTGTCCTGGCCCAGCAGGCGGGAGGTGTACACCCGCAGGCCCAGCGGCCCTTCGAATTTTGCCGCCTCGGCGTCCTGCCACAAGCTTTTCATGGGCGCGGATTATACTTTCGGTTCATGTTCCGGATTGACCTGATCGAGTGGGACCAGGCGCAGCTGATCGCGGGCCCGATCCGGTTCGCCATCTTCGTGGACGAGCAGAACGTGCCGCCGGGCATCGAACTGGACGAGATTGACGCGAAGTGCTTGCACGCGATCGCCTACGATCCGGAGGGCAAGGCCATCGGTACCGGGCGCCTGCTGCCCGACGGCCGTATCGGCCGCATGGCGGTGGTGAAAAGTTGGCGCCGGCAGGGCGTGGGCGCCGACATCCTGGAGGCGCTGGTCGCCGAGGCGACGCGCCGCGGCCATGCGGAGGTGGTGCTCTCGGCGCAATTGCAGGCGGCGGAGTTCTATTGCAGCCACGGCTTCGTGGCCGAGGGCAAGGTGTACCAGGAGGCCGGCATCCTGCACCAGGCCATGCGTCGCGTGCTCGGGACGGTCAAGCCCGCAGCCTGAACTCGTAGCGGACCGTCTCCCCGGTGGCGCCCGCGGCATCGAATGCGCGCTCCGAGTAGGCAACGGCTCCGTCTTCCTCCGTCACCAGGACGGTCGAGCAGCGAGTCCCGTACCGCGGTGCCACGATCTGCGAGCCGGCGAGGAGGTTGAACAATGGCTCGACCGCGACCGCCGGCTCGAGCGCCTGCGAGAATCGAACCTTGGGCTCGTCCACTTCCGGCGTGTCAAGCAGGAAATTACCAAGCGCGTAGATGCCCGGTTTCAGCCGGCGCGAACCGCCGTCGCGGTTGGATAGCCACCAGAGTTCGCGCCCGTCGCAGGCGAGGAGATTGAATCCGCTGTAGGCGGCCCGCCTGCCGGACAAGCCGGCGACATAGTCCGCAGGAGAGAGGTTGCCGGAAAGGAAGCCCGTCACCAGCGCCCCGCGGGACTCGACGGCATTGACGTCGCGCCCGCCACGGTAGTTGGTCAATGCCGCGAACCGGCCATTGCGTGATACGCCCATCCAGGTGCCGCCGGCCTCGAGGTCCCGGCCGGCGAGAATCTCTGGCGCATCGCGCCAGAATTCCGCCCGGCCCGCGCTTCGCGCATGAAACTCGTCGCGATTCGCGGCGACCACAAGCGGATGGCGCCGATGCGCGTGCCAAGCCAGCAGGATCAAGCACATATGAATCGTTCGGTCTTACGTTCAAGCCCGAGCGCGGCGGACTCCCGCGCCAATACGGCCTCAAAGGCGTGCTCGTTCGCCACGCCTTCGTAGACTTCCATGAACGTGGTCGCCTCGTCGCGGCGCCGCATCCAGCTGCCGCGCACGCCAGTCTCGCGCTCGATCGCGTCGAAAAGTGTTCGGACGGCGTGCCGGACCGTCTCCACGCGCGTCGCATCCACGCGGTAGTACACGTAGTAGCTAGTCACCAGGCGTAGGGCAGGGGCAGAACCTCGAGCGCTTCCCCGCCTGCCGCGGCGCGGATTGGCGCCTTCGCCTCGATCGATGCGATCGTCAGCACCGCCAGCGCTTCGCCCGCCGCCGCGTTCATCACGGTTCCGGAGGCCTGGCCGGGCAAGTCGTCGGAGAACAGTTCCTGACCGGGGGTGAGTGGCACCGGCGAGCGCAGCCGGTACAGACGTCGCTTGACCGCACCGCGGTACTGCGCGCGCGCCACGATTTCCTGACCCGGATAGCAGCCCTTGCGGAAATCCACTCCCCCGATCAGCTCGAAGTTCGCCATCTGCGGCACCAGCTGGTCCTGCGTCGCCTGCGTGACCGTCGGTCGGCCGGAACGGATCTCCCCCAGCGTCCAATCCTGCTCGCCAGCATCCGCGACCACATCAGCGCCGCCGAGCATGAGAAAGCGTTTGGCTCCGATGCGGACAGCAATCCTGCCGTTGCTCTGAGTTACCCCGAGATCGTCCTCCGGCGCACTCAAGCCGAGCGCTTCAAGTCCTGCCCCCGCGTCATCGCCCCATATGCCGTACTGCGGCCACGACTCGGTGACGTTTGACACCTTCACTTTCGCGCGGAGGATGAACATGGCGAGCCGCTTGGCGACTGGTGCAGCCAGATCGCGGGACAGCTGCAGCAGGAATCCGTCACCAGCCGGCACCAGCAGGAACGTCGCCAACAGGCGACCTTTGGCCGAGCACCAGCCGGCGCGGCGTGCGCGATCGGCCGCGAGCTGCTCCACGTCCACCGTGAGTTGCGCGTGGAGGAAGGCGCGCGCATCCGCGCCCTCTGCCCGCAGGAGTCCGAAACTGCCGAGTACGGTCGTGTGCATCGTAGAATGCGTATTTTAGTAGGTTCCGTTGCTCAAAGTCCTTCTCTCCGCGTGCCTGCTCGCGTTGCTCGCCGCAGCGGGATACGGCTATTGGTACGCCGCCACGCCCGTCGTGGTCGCCAGGCTTCCGGCATCGTTTGACATCCCGCCGGGTGCAGGCTTTCGCGCCGCAACGCAGCGGATCAAGGCCGCCGGGATCGGGGCGGGGCGGATCCAGTTCGAGCTGCTGGCCCGCGCGCTGGGCCGTGATCCGGATATCAAGGCCGGAAGTTACGAATTGGTATCGGCGCCTACACCTATGGAACTGCTCGACAAGCTGACGCGCGGTGACGTCACGCAGGCGGAGGTGAAATTTATCGAAGGCTGGAATTTCCGCCAGCTGCGCGCCGCCCTGGCCGCGCATGCCGAAATCCGCCACGACAGCAGGGGCATGTCCGACCCGCAACTGATGGCGCGCCTCGGGGTGGCGGAATCTCACCCGGAGGGCCTTTTCTTCCCGGATACCTACCTGTTCGCCAAGGGCAGCAGCGACCTGCACATCCTGCGGCGGGCCTACGACGCGATGCAGCACCACCTCGCGCTGGAATGGGAGGCACGGGATCCGCGCGTGCCCTACCAGTCGCCCTATGAGGCGCTCATCATGGCCTCCATCGTAGAGAAGGAAACCGGCCGCGCCGAGGAGCGCGATCGAATTTCCGGCGCGTTGGTGAACCGCCTGCGCATTGGGATGCGCCTGCAGGTGGATCCGACAGTGATCTACGGGCTTGGCGAGGCCTTCGACGGCAACCTGAAGAAGATCCACCTGCAGACAGACGGCCCCTACAACAGCTACCTGCGCACCGGATTGCCGCCGACGCCGATCGCGGCGACGGGACTGGGCGCGTTGCGCGCCGCGCTTCGCCCGGCGAAGACCGACGCTCTCTACTACGTGGCACGCGGCGACGGCACGAGCCAGTTCTCCCGCACGCTGGAGGAGCACAATCGCGCCGTGAGAAAATACCAGCTGCATGGCGGACGCTAGCGTTACCGGCAGACTCATCACCCTCGAGGGCATGGACGGCGCGGGTAAATCCACGCACCTGGCCGCAATCGCGGCGACCTTGCGTGCCCGCGGTCACGAAGTGCTGGTGACGCGCGAGCCCGGTGGCACGCCGCTCGCGGAGAAGCTCCGTGAACTGGTTCTGGCCGAGCCGATGGACGCGATCAGCGAGACCCTGCTGATGTTCGCGGCGCGCGCGGATCATGTTGCTCGCGCGATCCGCCCTGCGCTTGCTCGTGGAGTCTGGGTCGTCTGCGATCGGTTTACCGACTCGACGCTCGCCTACCAGGGCGGCGGCAAGGGAGTGGACGCGGGCCTGCTCCGCGCGCTTGCCGCGCAGGCGCATGCGGGTCTGGCGCCCGACCGGACGCTGCTCTTCGACTGCAGCTACGAGGTCAGCCGCGCACGACTGAAGGGCGCCGGCCGCGCGCCGGATCGATTCGAGAGCGAATCGCGCGCATTCTTCCAACGTGTGCGTGCCACTTACCAGTCGCTGGCCGCTGCTGAGCCAGCCAGGATCCGCTTGATCGACGGCGAGCAGCCGCCGGAAAAGGTGCCGCCGCAGGTCGAGGCGGCGCTGGCCAGCCTGTGAGCCGATGATCGACGAACTCCAGCCCGCCGCCTGGCGGCAGCTTGCCGCGTTGCGCGGCCGGCTGCCGCACGCGTTGCTGATCCATGGCGCGCATGGCGTGGGCAAGTTGGCGCTTGCAGAGCGCTTCGCGCAACTGTTGCTGTGCGAGGTCGCAGGGCAGGGGACGGAACCCTGCGCCACCTGCCCCTCCTGCCGCTGGTTCCTCGGCGCTAATCATCCCGACGTGCGCTTCATCGAGCCGGAGGCATTCGGGCGCTACGCCGCGCAGGCCGACGAGGATGAGGCCGTACCCGCGAAGGCCGGCAAGCCCAGCACCGAGATCAAGATCGAGCAAGTTCGCGCGCTTGCAGATTTCGTGAACGTTGGCTCGCACCGCGGCGGGCGCCGGGTCGCGGTTGTGCATCCGGCCGAGGACATGAACCTGTCTTCTGCCAATGCATTACTAAAGAGCCTCGAGGAACCTCCAGCCGGCGCGTTCTTCCTGCTGGTGTCGCACAGGCCCGCCCGGCTCCTGCCAACCATCCGCAGTCGCTGCGTCGCCGTCCCGGTACCGCCGCCCGAACCGGGGGCTGCAGCGGCCTGGCTGGCGGCTCAAGGCGTGAAGGAGCCGGCTCGCTGGCTGGCATTCGCCGGCGGTGCGCCCCGCCGAGCGCTGGAAATCGCCAGCGGCGACAAAGCCGAGGCTATTGCGACCCTGCTGAGGGCCATCGAAGCCGGGGACCTGGAGGCGGCGTCGGCGGTCCCGGACAGGGAAATGCTCGAATTGCTGGCAGAAGTGCTGCAGAAGCTTTCCCTGGACCAGGCCTTCGGCGAACTCGCGGGGCGTTCCCGGTTCCTGCCTGAAATTAGGCCCATCGGGGATGCCCAAACCGCACGGTGGCTGGCGTTCGCCCGGGCAATGGGTCGAAACAGATTGCTGGCGCGACATCCACTTAATCCCCGACTGTTCGCCTCGGAGATGCTGTCCGGCATTCCGGGAAGGCAGACCAAGTAACTAGAATATACATGATAATATTATTACAATTCTTTGTATTTATTGCTTTTACGATAGTCTCATACGGGTCCTTTGGGCAATCCTATGAGGCCTTCCTTCGGGCTGTCGAGAAGGGAGACGCCAGGGTGATTTCCGAATTCCTGGGCAAAGGGATTGATCCCAACACTGCTGACAAGGGCGGGCATACGGCGCTCATGATCGCCTCCCGCCTGGGGCATGAAAGCCTGGTCGCACTGCTGGTGGACCGCAAGGCCGACCTGATGCGGCTAAGCCCTCAGGGCGACTCTGCGCTCATGATGGCCAGCCTTCAGGGCCATCTTGGCGTGGCGCGGATACTGGTCGACCGGGGCGCACTCGTGAAGCAGGAGGGTTGGGCGCCCGTCCACTACGCCGCCTTCGAGGGGCGAGAAGTGATGGTTCGGTACCTGCTCGACAAGGGGGCCGACAAGAACGCCCTTGCACCCAATGGGTATACGGCCCTGATGCTGGCGACACGCAACGGGCACGCGGG
>SXGQ01338065.1_pt1 | contig 12248 bp, 9 predicted proteins | sample 3178371 | NCBI WGS metagenome assembly SXGQ01 (sample SAMN11356859, study PRJNA531348) | freshwater metagenome | isolation source: freshwater sample F1-20 | place: China: Fuxian Lake, Yuxi | collected 2017-12-25 | reverse complement strand
ATATTATTAATTAATTCTTGAATCAATACTGTTTTACCTACTCCAGCACCACCGAAAAGCCCAATTTTACCACCTTTTGCATATGGCTCAATTAAGTCAATCACTTTAATACCTGTAAATAACACTTCGGTTGCAGTTGATAAATCTTCAAACTTTGGTGGATCGCGATGAATTGATTTTCCACCTTCATTACTCACTTGATTAATACCATCAATTGCTTCACCAACAACATTAAATAAACGACCTTTTACTTTATCGCCAATAGGCATTTTAATAGGACTACCTGAAGCTAATACTTCCATCCCACGATAAACACCATCACTACTATCCATCGCAATAGTTCTAACTGTATCTTGGCCTATGTGTTTTTGAACTTCTAAAATTAACTTTTGTCCAGCGCCACGAGAAATCTCTAAAGCATCTAAAATATTAGGTAATGAACCGTCTTCTAGATCAAAGCGCACATCAATTACAGGACCAATAACCTGAGCAATTTTACCAATTTGTTTTGACATGATATTGTAAATTCTTTTTTCGAGTGCAAAAATAGTGTTTTAATCTTATAAATTAAATAAAAAAATACTTTTTATTAGGGTGTTTTTAACATAGGAAATTAAAAAATAATTAACTTAATAGAATTTTGTAAGAAATCATAAAAATTCTATTTGTTAAAATCGTCATATACTTTCCTATCATTAGTCTAAATTCTTAAATCGATTATAGTCTAATTATAATTAGACTATTTTTAGTAAACTTGTACTGTGCTTATAATTCAAAACACTGAAGATTTTAGAATAGAGAATCCTTCTATTGTAACCATAGGAACTTTTGATGGGGTTCATTTAGGGCATCAAAAAATTTTAAAACGACTTAAAGAATTAAAAAATAAAACAGGACTAAAAACAGTTTTACTTACCTTTGAACCTCATCCAAGAAAGGTTTTATTTCCAAATCAAAAAGACCTAAAACTCATAACCTCAATTGATGAAAAGTTACAATTATTAGCTCAATATGGAATTGATGTGGCAGTTGTATATCCGTTTAGCCATTACTTTTCGACAATGGACTCTGATTTTTATATCCAAAATATATTATTAAAACAATTAAATCTGAAACATCTAGTTATTGGATACGATCACAAATTTGGTAAAGATAGAAGTGGCGATATTAATACACTTAAACAAATAAGTGAAAATGGTTCTTTTTTTATTGAGGAAATTAGTGCTAAAGATATTGATAATATTGCCGTAAGTAGCAGTAAAATAAGAAAATGCATTCAAGAAGGTCATATAGAAATAGCAAATAAAAATTTAGGTCATCAATTTTTTATAAATGCAAAAGTAATAAAAGGCAAAAAAATTGGAAGAAGTATTGGATATGCTACAGCAAATTTAAAAATTGAAGCTGATGAAAAAATTATTCCTAAAATAGGCGTTTATTTTGTTAAAGCCAGTATTAATTCTAAACTACATTTTGGAATGATGAATATCGGAAAAAATCCAACAATTGATACCGATAAAGAAATAAAAATAGAGGTTCATTTATTTGAATTTAACGAGGATATTTATGATCAAACTATTCAGATTATATTTATTAGTCGCCTAAGAGATGAATTGAAATTCGAGAATTTAAATGATTTAAAATCTCAACTATCAAAGGATAAAAAAATATGTTTAGAATTAATGCATTCTAATTTATGAAAAAAATATTTTTTCTGATTTTATTTTATTTTTCACTTACAATTGTTTTTTCTCAAATCTCTTTATTAGATTCATTAACTATTAAAAATTATAAAGAATATAACAATATAAATGAAGCACTAATAAATCCAGAAAAGGTAATTGTACTTAATTTAAAACGATCTAAATTATCTAAATTTCCTTCAGAAATTTTTCTGTTCAAAAATTTACAATTCTTAGACTTAAGTAAAAATAAAATACCAAAATTACCAGACAGTATTTATTTACTTATAAATTTAAAATATTTAATTTTAAGTAAAACAGGATTAACAGCATTACCTGATTCTATTGGAAAATTAACTAATCTAAGGCTTTTAAATGCAAACCAAAATGATATTGAAAAACTACCGTTTAGTTTTGGCGATTTAGAAAATTTAGAAGTGGCAGATTTGTGGAGTAACGAATTAGATTATTTTCCGCAGAGCCTATGTAAACTGAAAAAATTAAAGGTAATGGACTTAAGACATATTTTGATACCCTTAAAAAATCAAATTCAAATACAAAAAATGTTACCAAATACAAAAATTCATTTTAGTGCACCATGCCAGTGTTCTTGGTGATGAAAAATATTATAAAATTTATATTAATTAAAAACAAAAGCACTCATACTATAAATACCCAAGTTTATTGATATTTGCGCTATTCTGATTCATTACTTTTAAAAAATTCATCAACAATATTTTTTGCCAATAAAAAAGGCTGTATTGAGTCGTTATTATTTAATGAATGAAATTCTTTTATTTTTTTCTGAGTAAAAGGTGAAGAGTAGAAATAATTTTTAAGATGATCTTCCATACTTGAAGAAAAAAGTTCGAATTGCTGTTGTTTTCGATTAACTAAAAAATAATCAGTTGATAAGACAAACTGTTTATATTCCATAATCATTTTATAAACTGATTCAATCCCTATATTAGAAATACTTGAACAAATATCAACACGTGGAATCCATCCACTTTGAGATTTTTGAAAAAGATGCATCGCATGAGTATATTCTAATTTAGCTGCTTTAGCTTTATTTAAATTATCGCCATCGGCTTTAGAAATAATTATAGCATCTGCCATTTCCATTATACCTCTTTTAATTCCTTGCAATTCATCTCCGGCTCCAGCTAACATTAGTAATAGAAAAAAATCAGTTACTTTACTCACAGCAATTTCACTTTGGCCTACACCAACAGTTTCTACAATAATAAAATCAAATCCTGCTGCTTCGCATAACAAAATAGTTTCATAAGTAACTCGAGTAACACCACCAAGATTTCCGCTACTGGGCGATGGGCGAATATAAACATTTGGATTAGCCGACAATTCCTCCATTCTAGTTTTATCACCTAAAATACTCCCTTTACTTTTATTACTCGAAGGATCAATAGCCAAAACAGCTAACTTATGGCCATAAGCAATAACTTGTTTACCAAAACATTCAATAAAAGTACTTTTTCCAACTCCAGGAACTCCAGTAATTCCAATCCGAAAAGAATTACCTGTTTTATCTATTATACCATTAATAATTTCTTGTGATAAATTTTGATTAATCTGATTAGTAGATTCAACCAAAGTTATCGCCCGGCTTAAAATAGCTATATCTGAACTTAAAATACCTTTAATAAAATATTGTGCAGAATAATTATTTGTCATATTATTTTATTATTTATTATTCAAATCTTAAATGTTTAACGGATAAACCTTTATTTTGAAGTTCTTTAAGCGCATCAATTCCTATCAATAAATGTTGATTTACAAAATTTTCTGTAACTCCCTTATCACTTAATTCAGTTTTTATTCCATCAGCAATCATTGGCTGATCGGTAACTAATAAAAGTGCACCGGTTGGAATTTCGTTAAAAAAACCCACTGTAAAAATAGTAGCGGTTTCCATATCAATAGCCATTGCACGTATTATTCTTAGGTAGTCTTTAAACTTTTCGTCATGCTCCCATACTCGCCTATTAGTTGTATAAACAGTGCCTGTCGAATAATCTAATTTTTTTAATCTAATCGTATACGAGATTGCTTTTTGAAGACTAAATGAAGGGAGTGCAGGAACTTCTTGAGGCATATAATCATTACTCGTTCCATCGCCTCTGATAGCGGCAATAGGTAAAATTAAATCTCCAATATTATTTTTCTTTTTTAATCCGCCACATTTTCCTAAAAATAATACTGCTTTTGGATTGATTGCCGAGAGTAGATCCATTATTGTTGCTGCACTTGCACTTCCCATTCCAAAATTAATGATTGTAATGTTATCATGCGAAGCGCTACACATAGGTTTATCTAAACCATTTATTGGAACCTTGTAATGATTAGCAAACATCGAAACATAGCTTGAAAAATTTACTAAAAGTATGTACTCTCCAAACTCGTTTAATTGAAGGCCAGTATACCGTGGCAACCAATTAATAACTATTTCTTCTTTACTTTTCATTTTTATTTTTATAAGATGTAGAGAAAAAAATATAAGTATATCAATTAATGTAAATATATTTAAAAAAAATATATTTATCTTGAACATAGCATTAAAATATCCACCGTTTGATGTACGATTAAAAAAAGTAGGCGAAAAAACATATATTTTTGATATTGTAAGAAAAAAATGGCTGGTATTAACCCCTGAAGAATGGGTTAGACAGCATGTAATTAATTATTTAATAGTATTTATTAAAATATCTACTTCTAGTATTTCATTAGAAAAAGAATTTAATTTAAATGGAATAAAAAAAAGATATGATATTGTTGTTTTTGATAAACAAATAAAGCCAGCTATAATTATAGAATGTAAGGCACCTTATGTTGATTTAAACACTGAGGTTTTAGAACAAGCACTGAGATATAACTTAATTATAAAATCAAAATTAGTTATGATTACAAATGGAGTTAGCGACTTAGTTTTTGATGAAAAAAACAAAATAACAAAATTAAACCCTTTTTAAAATAATTTAATTATTTAGCATTACTGGCATAACCAACATTAAAATATCTTCGGCAGGATTGGCTTTATTGTTTGGCAATATAATTCCTGCTCGGTTAGGAGAACTCATTTCTATAATAATTTCGTCACAATCTAAATTACTCACCATCTCAACTAAAAATCGAGAATTAAATCCAATTTCCATGTCCTCTCCAATATAAGTGCATGTTAGCAATTCAGTTCCATCGTTTGCAAAATCTAAATCTTCGGCACTAATACGTAACTGGCTTCCTGTAACTTTTAAACGCATTTGATGGGTAGCTTTATTAGAAAAAACACTTACTCTTTTTAGGGCTCCTAAAAATAAACTTCTATCTACTGACAATTTATTAGGATTTTGTTTAGGAATGACAGCTTCATAATTTGGATACTTTCCATCAATCAAACGGCAAATTAAATTAACATTTCCAAAACTAAACAAAGCATTTGTTTTGTTGAACTCTACTTTCACAGCATCATCAATGCCCGTTAAAAGAGTTTTAAGAACATTAAGTGGTTTTTTAGGCATAATAAATGAAGCGGCAACACCAGCTTTAGCGTCGTTTCTGGTATAGCGAACTAATTTATGTGCATCAGTAGCCACAAATATTGAATTTAAATCGCTAAATTGACAAAATACACCACTCATTACCGGTCTTAAATCATCGTTACCTGTTGCAAAAATAGTTTTATTAATTGCATTGGCTAAAACATCACTTTTAATCACAATTGAAGACTGGGTTTGTAATTGAGGCATTTTGGGGTACTCCTCGCCATTTTGCCCTGAAATATGATAGGTACCAGTTTCAGTTTTTAGTTTAACTGAGTACTTTACTTTATCTACAATAAAAGAAATTGGTTGTTCGGGTAAATTTACTAATGAATCTAGTAATGTTTTTGCTGGAATAGCAATGCTTCCAACATCAGAAGATACAACATTCACAATGGTAGTTATTGTGGTTTCTAAATCACTAGCTGATAAGGTTAATTCGTTTTTATTTATTTCAAACAAAAAACAATCTAAAATAGGTATGGTATTATTGGAATTTAAAACCCCTCCAATTGACTTGAGATGTTTTAATAATGAAGTAGCTGAAATAACGAAATTCATATAACTAATTTATTAACTAAGATACCATAAACAATAAAAATAAAAAAAAAACGAGAGTTTAGTTTTAAACTACTTTTTAACAGAATTGTTTGGAGTAAAATAAGATGATGAGATGAGTAATTTACCAAAAACAAAATATTGAATTAAAGCCCATTCTTTATCTTGATCAAAAGACAAATAAAAACGGTCAGGGTCATAACTATATTTTATATTCATCTCTGGCACTATATCACCCATAAATTGTTTTCTATAAAACTTAAATTGATGTTTTTTAGAATTTATTGTAGTTATTTCAATTTCACTAAATGATTTTTGAAAAAAAAGAGAGTCTTGCAATTTTTTATTTTTCCCAGTAATCAAAACTTCGTAAGAAATATTTTGAAAATATATCAAATATTGTTTCATTTTATTTTCATCAAAAAAAAGTTCTTTATTTTCAAAATTTTTTAATCTAAAAGAATTAGAATTAATCACTTCAATTATAAATGAGCTATCAGACGACTCTTTAAAATGTGTCACTTTAATCTGTTTTAACTCAGGTGGAATAAAATTTAGTACCACTCGGTCTCTCCACTCATTTTCTTTAGCAATAAATCGAGGCTGCAAAAACCCAACAAAACCCGGAATATAACACACAAATGGGTCTTTAAAGTTTTTATTCTTATCAATGTCTGTCAAAAGCATGTAGCTTCCCTCAGAATCAGGAGTTTCATGACCAACATAATATTGTTTAACTAGATTATCTTCAGAATAAATTTCAACCTTTAAAGCATTTGATGTCATAAACTTTATAACATTTTGTTTGGATTGTTTTGGTACAGACATTTTTACCTCAACATTTTTTATAACCTCCAATAAATTTAATATGGCTTCGCTTCTACATTTATACTTTCCGTTAACAAACCAACCCTCATTCGTTTTTTCGATTAAACATTTATTACCTTCTTTATCAGCAATAAAAATTTTTGTAACAGCAGCAGTGTCTTTAAATGAAAAATTACGAGAATCCTCTTCAACAGTGGATAATTTAGACTTTGACTTGTATAAAAAAATAGAAAAAGCTATTAATACCAATAATATTGAAATAATAATTAAAGTTGACTTTTTCATAAATGAAAGGGTAAAAAAAGAGCAATTTATTTAAATTCTCTTTTTGAATCAGATAATGAACTTGCGAGCATATTATATCGAAGAGAAATTTCAGGTCCTCCAAATGAGTTATTTACTCTGCTGTAGCCTGAAACACTGAAATCGTAGGCAAGTCCGATTGAGTAATCACCTTTATCAAAAATAAATTTAGCAACAATTGCATCATTTCTACGGAAAAAAAGCCCAGCACCAATTGCATTTTGAGTATATTTACCTGTTACTTTGGTTCCAGAGCTCATTCTAAATTTTAAATATGAACCAATTAATAATTCGTTCGTACTTGCCTGAGTTTGATAAATTATGGTTGGTGTAATTGTAAATTTAGTATCGACTAAGTCAAAGTTAGAAGTTAAAGCAAAAACATAACGAATTGGCAAGCGATAAGCAGAACCAGCACCATATTCTTGAATAGGTTTATTGAGATGAAATGCCCCGATTGCAAATTTAATAGAAGATATATCATCATGATCTTGATCAGAAACAATTTTAGAGTATTCGTAAGCTAACCCAGCGCCAACATCAATCGTTGTATATTGTCTATAAGGAATTTCACCACTTACAATATTAGGGTCTATTGAATTACCATTAAATTGAGAGGCATATGTTAATTGATTAAAATTAGCATTAGATGCAGCTGAACCAAAAGCAATTCCAGCACTTAGTTCACTGCGTTTAGCCAATTTAACTAAACCACTAACATTTAATTGAATCGTAGTCTTCCCCAAACTGGCCGCGCCCGCTTTATCATTAAAAAAAGTTAAACCTAAACCCAAAAATGCAGGATGTTTTTTTGAACGAAATAAACCGCCATCAATCGAGATAGCAGTTGTTTGAAACGCATTATTCATAGCCGCCCATTGACTCCTATAATTAGCAATAGCTCGAGAATATCCATTAAAGAATCCTGTGTTTGCAGGGCTTAAAAACAATGGTGTTTCATAAACTTGAGAAAAGTGAAGATCCTGTGCCTGAATACTATTAATTGAAATAGCAGTAATCAAGATACCAAAAAAATAGTTTATTCCTTTCATATAAAATTCGCTTCTAACAAAAAATACTCTTTTTTTAAACATTAAATCCTTAGTTTTTTTATTACAATTATTTTTATAAACTATAAATTTCATTTTTTTGTTTTGTATTTAGCTAACGAGTTAAAGTTACATTTCCCTTTAAGCTTTTTGGCTCTCCGTAAATATTCGTATAAACAATAAAATATGCATATACACCTGTAATGGCCTCTTGTCCATTAAAATTTCCATCCCACCCAACATCAGGGGAAACGCTTCTAAATACTTCTTGACCCCATCGGCTCCAAATAGTCATTTCGTAATTTGAAGTATACTTACCGCTTCCTAAAGGCTTAAAAACATCATTATTTCCGTCTCCATTTGGTGTAAATGCATTAGGTAAATTAGCACTTTCTCCATTTGTTATATCTGCCGACTTATCAGTAAAAACTGCTACAACATTATCGGCAATAGAAAAATTAATTGCAATGGAATCCATACTTAAAGGTCGATTATTTAAAGTTGACTGATTCAATTCCCAATGATCAAATATAAATGTAGTATTTGATGGAACAGCTTTAAAACTCATAATAGTTTGATAATAAGAACCTGACCAAGGATATGCATCTAAAAAGTAGGTATTAAGTTTTACCGAACCTGCGCCAGGTGGTCTAACATCAACCGAAATATCAAAGGGCCCAGTTAAACCAAAACAACCTGAAGTATTAAATGAATTTTTTACAAAATTACACCTGCAATCAATTGCTCTTCTCAACTTAACAGTATTAGAATCCCATAAATCTGCTGTAGTAGAAAATTTACCTAATGATGGAGTTGAAGCAGGATCTTCGTGATATTTCATCTCTTTTAAATATAAATCTTTTACATAATCATAATGTGACAAAATATTTTTACACTTTAATGGTCCATTTAATAAATCTTGGTAACGGTTTTTATACTCGAGCTGAAAAGCCCCATTTGCAAGAGGATTACCTCCACTCGATGTGTTCATTAAGTATTTTAACATAATACCATGACCATTTCCAGTTAACGGACTAACCAAATAATTGTTTATAAATGAACAAGGTGAAAGGTTACAATCATTGTTAGAAAAAGTATTGGTTGCAACAGAAATTGTATTAAATATGGTAGGAGTGTTCCATAAATAATAATGCCATTTACTACCTGGTTTATCTGTTTGTCCACCTTTAGCAAAAGCAATATTATAATTCCATAGGTCTGTATTCATTGCAAAACTGTTTAAGATAGAATAATCAATAAAACTCGATTTATCTAATTTTGCCATTACTTTGTCGTATTCGCTTTTAAGAGTCATTGGTTTAGAAGTAATAACATTATATACATCCGATTTAAAATTATTATTAAATGAAGATGCAGAGCCATCAGAATAAGATAAAGAGCCATCAGTGTTGTGATAAAAGTTCATATCTAAAGAATCTTTAGATTGTCCATTATAATAAGACTCATAGTGTTTATCATAAACTTCCCTTAAATCATATACTCCCCAGTATTTTCCGTTTAAAAAAGTGATTACCGGTTTTATGTGAAGTGGATTTACGTTTAATTTATATTTAATTGCTAATGATTGATAAAAAACATCACGTATACCTGTTCCATCTGATTTGGCAGTATTTGAACCGTTAGAAATAGCAGAGTGACTATCAATGTCACCAGCCTTTAAATGTAAAGTCGGAAAGAATGCTCTACTACTTTTTCCGAGACCTTCTACATTAAAAATTTTCCCTTCAAAACCACTACCAAAGCCATATCGATCGTCAATTGAAATATATAATCCACGTTGCTGAGTTCTCCATTCCTCTTGAGGAGGTCTCTTTATGATGGCATAACCCTCAGACATTTGTTTTTTTGAATCATAATATTCTACGTGAACAGTTGGAGAATAAGCGCCGTTAGATGCAAACCAAGAGGTATCCATTGCTAAAGAGACTACTCCAAAATCAGAACTAAAATTATTATACTCATTATCCACAAAATAAGTGTTTGTTTCACAAAAACTTGGGAGGTAATTAGGATAACAAGTGCGAGTAGGATTTGCAACTGCTATAGCTCTTACCATCGAACTATTTGCAAAAGTTAAGTCTGCAGAACCTGTGATCGAATCAAAATACCGAGTTGTTGATCCAACTGGAGGGTATCCGGGGACAGGATAAGAACCATCTTTAGTATAAAAAATATCAAAACATTGAGCAAAAGCTGTATCATAAGTAAATCCTTTTAATTTAAAATAAATTATAGTTGAATTAGTGGGATAAAAACCTCCTGCATTAACATTCGAAGATGAAACCGGACTTGCCAAAGGAACAGAAATCATTTCGGGCTTTGGAGCATAATCAATATAATTATTAACAGTTGGATTAATTTGTAAAAAAGAATGATTAGTATATAATTTCCATGCCGAAACTCCCCTATTTGTCTTATCTATTCGGCCTCTCGAATGTCCGCCTTTTGTTTTTTGAATAAAGATAGAATCACGAATAACGCCTTGAGAAGTTGATAAAATCAACCACTGATTTTTAGACTGATCTAAAGTAAAATTAGCATGATAACTTCCATTTGCATTGGTATTTTTACCAGACAACCAAATTGTTGCATATTGGTTAACACCCAAAACAAATGAATTTGGAAACTTCCACTTATACAAATTAAACCTATCGTTACTTAACCAATATCCGGATAAATTTACAGAATTAGTATGAGCATTATATAATTCTACCCAATCACTTTGAACTCCATAATTATCAACAGGAGTACTAATGTTTGAAGCAGAATACTCATTTAATAATATAGCCACATTAGACTGGGCAATTATACGATTAGAACTAATTAAAACAAAGAATATAAAGAGTACCAGAAAAAGAATTTTTCTAATCATAAAATTTCAATATGGTGTTAATTTTGTAAAAATGTAATTTCAAATATACACATTAGTATTAAAAACTCAAAAAAAAGGACATATATCTTAAATTTATGAAATTAATTTATTATAAATTGCCAAATCAAAACCTTAAATTTGTTTCATAAATTATGAGCGATTCAATACAACATGAATGTGGCATTGCACTTATCAGACTTTTAAAACCATTAAGTTTTTATCAAGATAAATACGGCTCTTCTTTATTTGGTTTAAAACATCTTTATCTTTTAATGGAAAAACAACATAATAGAGGGCAAGACGGAGCGGGCGTTGGAACTATTAAAATTAATGCTAAACCCGGAGAAACATATGTTCACAGACAACGAGCAAATGGAAATAATGCTATTGCGGAAATTTTTGAAAAATTAAATAAAAAAATTTCAAAATCTGGATCTAAAGAGCAATTAAAAAATGATGAATATTTACGTTCTCACGTTCCTTTTGCTGGCGAATTATTATTAGGTCATTTAAGATACGGAACTCACGGTGGAAATAGTTTAAATCTTTGTCATCCATTTATAAGAGAAAATAATTGGATGAGCAGAAATTTAATGCTTGCAGGTAATTTTAATTTGACAAATAACGACGAACTTTTTGATGTTTTAGTTGAACTCGGTCAGCATCCAAGCGAAAGGGCTGACACTGTTACTATGTTAGAAAAATTTGGGCACTTTATTGATGAAGAAAATCAACGTTTATTTACTCTTTATAAATCAGAAGGTCATGGTAATCAAAAAATTTCAAGCATGATTGCAAGTGAATTAAACATAGAAAATATCTTAAAAAGATCTTTAAGAGATGCTGATGGAGGTTATGTAATGGCAGGCTTGTTAGGACATGGCGATGCTTTTGTTGTAAGAGATCCAAATGGAATTAGGCCCTGTTTTTATTACCATGATGACGAAATTGCTGTAGTTACAAGTGAAAGACCTGCTATTCAAACCGGATTTGATATCCCAATCAGAGACATTAAGGAATTAGGACGCGGAAATGCTTTAATAATAAAAAAAGATGGTAATATCAGCGAAGTAAATATTATTCCTCAAGCCGAAAACAAAGCCTGTTCTTTTGAACGAATCTACTTTAGTAGAGGTAATGATAAAGATATTTATAAAGAAAGAAAAGAATTGGGTTATTTGTTAGCAAATAAAATAATGAAATCAGTAAATAATGATTTTGAAAAAACAGTTTTTAGTTATATCCCTAATACTGCTGCAGTTTCTTTTTATGGAATGTTAGATGGTATAAATGACTTATTAAACATTTATAAAATCAATCAAATCAAAAAAATTGGTACTAAAATTAATGAAACTCAATTACAAAATATTTTATCTCT
>SXGQ01731966.1_pt1 | contig 12249 bp, 12 predicted proteins | sample 3178371 | NCBI WGS metagenome assembly SXGQ01 (sample SAMN11356859, study PRJNA531348) | freshwater metagenome | isolation source: freshwater sample F1-20 | place: China: Fuxian Lake, Yuxi | collected 2017-12-25 | reverse complement strand
TTCAGAGGAAATTGCAACATTGGAAGAAAAGTTTTCATCTTTGCAATTCATTGATAGGTATTACAAAATTAAGCGAATGGCACTCCTGAAAGTTTTTGAATTTTTTGCTAGCTGGTATGAGGTTAAAGATGGGTACCCTGAGACAACAAGACAAATTAGTTGCGCCGGATTTCCAATACTTTCAGTGACCTCTTTGCTTCGAAATTACTGGATAAAAGATTTTGCTGATGAATTAGTGCAAACTTTATTGACGTCACCCGCTTTCATTCTTAGAGCCGCTGGATATGCTGCAATTTTTAACAACATTTCTGTTGAATCTGAATCAGAAAAAATTGCGGTGTTTTTCAAACAGCATCCAGACAACTCGCTAGAGAAATGGATTGGCATAACAAGCACCCCAGGATTTTGGCTTTGTGATGGCTATGGCTCAAATGGAAAAGTTATCGCGTCGCATATGAAAACAAGTGGTTATTCCGAAAAAATAAATGTAGCTAAAAATAATATGTACAAATATTTATTTCTGCACTCGTTTTCTGAAAACTTAGACAAACACAAATCTATGAGAAAGTTGGAGCTATTGGAATCAAGTTCAAAGGTGCAAGGTTCATTTGGCAGAGCCTTCACAATTGCTGAAACAAAATTGCCTTTAAACAAACCAGAAAAGAGTTTTTTTAAAAAACTTTTCGATTAATTTAAAAGTTGAAAACGAAAAATTTATAACATGAGACAAACCATGAGAAAACTCATATTGGTATTGCTATTGTTTATTTCTTACTCTGCATGGGCTGACAAACACTATGGAACAAAATGGGTGTGGGTTGCAGGGACGATAGAGGGTGATGCATACTATATTGATCCGGCCACTATACGTAAAGAAGGAACGTTACGTAAATACTGGAAACTAGCAGATCTTAAAGCTCCAAATAAGAATGGAGATATGTCTTGGCGAGTAAGGGAAGAATTAGATTGCAAAAAAGAAAGATACAGAATAACTTCTTTAACTACATTTAGCGATTCTATGATTAAGGGACGCATAACTGGAAATTACAACATTCCAAATGATGAGTGGAGTGATATAGCGCCCGGCACTTTGGATGAAAATGTTATGAAATATGTCTGCGATCGATAATTACAAGATTACACAAAAGTGTAGTTCAGCAAGACCCGATCACCACTATGTTTCTTTTTTCTTCAACATACCTTAATGAGCAAGCACGAAACACCGTTGAGTAGAAAGTACTGGCAAAGCGTTGGTGGTACGCTGGTTGAAGAATTTCCCGTTGTGCGAAGGACTTCTTCGTCTGCTCAACGATTGTTAGATGGTTTGATAGTTTTAGATGGCAACAACCGTATTGCCAAAGCAGAAGAAGTGACAGTTGAAGGCATGGATGTCATCGTGCTGCAAACCAAAGCCAATCGCCTTGGAATGTATTTGATGGGTCAAGCGTTCTTTTCACGCGAATTAGTCAAAGCCTTTAAACCCAAATCGATTCGCACAGTAGCAATCTGCGCTCAAGATGACTCCGAGATGCACACACTCTGCAAGCAATTTCAAATTGAAGTTGTAATTTATCAAGCTTGATAAGCTTTAAATTTAAGACACAACACAACTATGCCCTTAGCGCATCCGGAAAATTGTAGTTCCTTCTGCTTTTCAATTAATAACAAGTAACCAAACAATAAACTAGCGTAGTGGTCACGATTTACCACCAGCGTTTTATTTTCCCAAAAAGTGACAGCTTGAGTTCTTCTTCGTTCACCATTGGAATGGGATTGTAATTTAGCGGTTGATTCTCAGGTTCCAATGAATCCTTATTGGAAGTCTCAATTTGCGCAAGTGCAGGAACTGCCGCAAGTGCAATAAGAGCAAGTACACCAAGAAGAAAGCCAAGAAAAAACCAGTTCATCGAATTACGATTTTTTTGTTTAGCTACCCATGAACATAAAAACCCTAAGGCAAAAGCGTATATCAAATAGATTATTAGTGATAGCATCGACAACTTTCAAAATAATTCTTGGGGTTTCATGCGCTAATCATCAGCCATTGCATTAAAGATTGCCCCTTGGACCTCAGCCGTATATAAATCTTGAATTAGCATAATTATAAGTTTTAAATTTAAAAGTTAGACCTTCCTAGCAGTCGATCTTAAAAATGCACTCATTGAATCATCAAGATAATTGACTGTTTGATCGAACAAATAATTCCATCTTTGTATTTGCCAATCTAGTCCTGCATCGTATTGCTTTGGTTTTGCTTTCTTTCCAGAGCCATTGCATGCTGGACAAACGTGCATGGTTCGTAGCTGTCCAACCGCTTGGAACTTAACACCGTGGCACGATGTACAGACTTCAGTCAACCACCAGCGAAGTGCATGGTCCACGCAAGCTTCAATCTCGCTACCGGGCGCTCGGTTGTGTTTGGTACGGCTTTTAGAAACCATCACACGCCTTAAGCATATGCGTAAAGGTTCAATTTGTTGACCATTGAACTTTGCCCAGTATGCCAGTGACCCTAAGTTCTCATTGATGGCAGACAGACCAGAGGCGGCTACTACGTCAATGTCAGTGATGAATGGCTGAACCTTGAGGTCAGTTGAACTGATCGCTATCGTTAAGCGTTCTGTAATGTGCATTTTTTGCTTTCATGTAAATCGTCCACTAAGACGTCTCTTGCCACTGAAGCCCATAGAGCCACAGTCGTATCCGCAGTCCACTCAAAAGCTCTCCAGTGGTCGTTTAAAGCCCAAACAGAGCGCCATTCAGCCCTGTCAAACCTGTAAAACAAAACAGGTCTGTCTTCACCACATTGACTTAAGCACTGCTTCCACCACCGTTCAATGTCACCCTTTGTCCCGCTGGCATAACGTTTAATCTCAACCGACCAACCCGGCACTCCCACCAAGTCACTGTCCCCTGCTGCGTTACGAACCCTGCGAGTCACATGCCAGCCCGTATGCTGGCTGATCAAAGCCGAAGCCTCTCTCTCGCCAACCTGACCTTTAGTTCTTTGCATTTTTCCCATGAGCCAATTCTTTTCTTTAGCGTTAGGGGGGATGAGGGGCATAAGGGGGGATGTTGCAGCCCTCCTATATAAATTAAGATTGCGAAATTGCTCGCGTACGGCTAAAGAATCCCCCTTAATACCCCTCATCCCCCTACCTTTTTCAGTAAAAACTTAGGTGTTTTGCTTTGAAACATCTAGCAGTTGCCATTTGTTTGGCTGTCTTCCACCGTTGACAACTAGCGTTACTAACTTCAAACCACCTGAAATTCTGTTTTTATGAGCACGTAGCCAGTAACCCAGCTTGCCAGAACTGTTTGTGTCCAAGCATCCGGCTTGCTCCAAAGCGTCACGCAAGGCAATGTTTGAAGCTGCCCAATTAGCCAAATCGGTTGATCGAAAGTCTTTTTCTTTGGTGGCGCTGCGTTTCATATTGACCATGCTTTGAATAATTTCAAAAACATTGGCAATCTCGCCCGACCCATCGTTCTCGTAGTTAACGGCTGCAACCGGATCTTCTTCGCCAAGCCAAACCAAAGCCTCTCTCACCCGCCACGACCAATCTTCAAAGCTATCAAGTGGAGTTAGCACCAAGTGATCGTCGTGCACGGCATACGCCTTTAAAACTGTTAAAGCTGCTGATATATAAAAGGCACGGTTTTGCTTGATGTGCAAAGCCAAACTTGGATACTCAAAGTCAACATTTCGGTCTTTGATGGACTCAACCTCAAGCTGTAAGTCACAAACCAGCGTCCTTCGGGCGTTGTCGCTTGCAAGGGTAATGTTGTTACCCGTTAGAACAACTCGTGTTCTATTGCGAAACTTGACCCTTTCTGAAACGCCCAGCTTTCTGTCCGCATAATCGTCTGAAGTAGCAAACTGTGAAAGCGCAGCAGACTTGATCATTGCCCCGTTGGGCAGGTTGTCAAATACCACCACTGGATCACCTGCAATCAGGACAGAAGTGAATACTTTCTTAAGTTCCTCTTCGTTGACTCCCGGCCAAGGATGCGTTGTCGCATGACCATAGGCAATAAGGTTTGCAATTGAAGCCATCAGCGTCTTGCCAGAACCTGCCATCGTTGCGTTGTACAAAACAACTGGCGACTTTGGCAGTGTCGGTCTAGCGATTGCGGTCAGCGCATCAGACAAGAAAACTGATCTTGAAACGGCATTGGCAAAAGGAAACTGCTTAACTAAATGAGAAATCGAGTCCAGTGCCTCTCTTGCCTCCTGCCATGTGGGCGTAGCACTTATAGCTGGGAAAGTTAAACTGGGTGCGTAATAAATCCCAGTTGATTCGTCATAGCCCGGGCTGTCACAGATAGAGCCATCTACTCGCAAAAATGGCGCATTTGCCAAGGCTGTAAGCGGCCTGAATGTGAAATCGTCCGTTCCGCTTTCAAGTGTTGTCGCAACGTTAGCTGGGCAATCAATGACTTTGTAATCATTGATCTTCTCGTTCCAGCGCAAAAAAACGGCTCTTTCAGTCAACTCGCGCACCAGCCAAGCTCGGGTCACAGGCAAAACAACAGGTTGATTTCCAATACGGGACAGACCATCCTCAAGCTCAGAGCCGCGGCCAATGCGAACAAGATAAATCCCGCGCTTAAAAATCACATCATCTAGAAGCGCAGCGCAGCTTTTAATAATTGCTGGCAAATGACCGGGGTCGATATAGATAGTGGGTTTACCGGAGCCGCCCGTAGAAGATTGGATTGGACCTGAACCACCTACCCCGCCGCCACCAATCTCAGGGTCTGGGTAGTCAACTTCCTCGTTTGCACCGCCATCATCGGGATCGAGAAAAGAAAAATCATCGTCCTGAGCGACAACGTCAAACTTTAATCGGTCGCGGTCAATGTGCTTGATATAGATTTTATGCTGCGGTGGTGTAAGAGCAAAACCGCTCTCGCTTAAATACCGATACAAATCCCTCGGCTTTAAGTCTGCACAATGCCCATGTTGGCAGCGGTAAGTCCAAGAACCATCTTCACGGATTTTGACTGCCGTACCAGTGGTAGCCCCTGCACCGGGGCTGTGCAAATGCCGCTGATGGCAAAGCATATCCCACCATCCAGACCCCTTTTGCTGGGCTGACAGTAGGAGTTGTGCAGAGTGCAAAGCTTGAATAAGTGGATGATCTGCCGCTTGCAGGGCCGCTGCCGAAGGTGCAGCGTTGATATGAGGCACATTCTCTAGCATCACACCAAACCATTGAGCAACTGTTTCTGCGCTGTAACTTAATTCGGGTCGCCAACTCACAGGCTTGTTTTGCCATACTTTGCCAAGTGAAAGTTTCAAATTCATTCCGTAGGGAAGCTTGCAAAGCCGTGTAATTCCTTTAGCACCTTGATCTGTCATCAAGTAACCCTGAACAGGTGTTGCCAAGACTTGCTTGGTCAAATAACTTGCTATTGATAAATCCGTAATGGGTTCACTCAGCTTGTAATACCACTGGTGATTGCCCGGAGAAGTTTCATTGATGAATGTTGGCTCACCAAAACCCAACGTCCTTGGATCGACAGTAACTTTGGTCCCAATATCGTCAAGAACAATAAAGTGCAAAGCGTCAAAGTGTTCGTTTTGTCTGTAATAAACGCCCTCCGAATCTACCTTGAAGCTAGACACGCAGGTGTAGTTCTGTCTTGAGGGGTCTTTGTATCTGCCGTTTGAGTAGTGCCTTGGCCCCCCAACCCACATACCTGCTCTGGCTAATTCGTTGTCACTGTCAGGTGGGGTGGTGTTAGAGCAGACAAATGCTTCTGCAATAGCTGACCCAAACATGACTTCTAAAAACTCATCATTGTCCGCTGGCCCTAAAGAGCAGGTTTGAATTGCCAAGGTAGGCTCGACAGGTGAGCCACTCAGTAGTGGTATCAAGCCATCGCGAGCGTCGTATACCTTCACATACCCTTTATCTTGAACCGTAGCACCGTTTGCCTTGAGTTCTTTTAATTTGCTTTTATCGACCAAAGAGCGCAGGTGTATTTCGCCAATAGCCCTGTTTTCGTAGCCGTAACTGAGCACCAAAGACTTCGCATCAAGCTCACCCGCAGGGACAGCAATTAGTCCAGCAGCCTTGTTCACGCTGACTGCAAGACCTCTATCACCACTGTAGTTACGGGGATTTTTTTCAGTCCCTCTGGCAATTGCATCTTGGTCAATTTCTCCACCGACAATGACAGTGGCTGCACCACCAACACCTGCTACATCAAGCCCCAAAGACGAAAGCTGTTTGGCTAGTTTGTTATGGTGAGGACTGTATGGTGTCGATGTTTGAGCCAAGATGAGCATGGCTTGCTGGACATACCAAGCAACGTCCAAATCATTCTCGGTGGGCCAATCAATTCCCGGTAAATATGCAAACCCATCCTCTAAGTGCTGCTCAGAAGCCGCGCCAGTAGCATCTTTGGTCAGTTTAGGAAGGTCTTTTCGAATTGATCGGTACACCCTTGCAATACGCCCGATCGACTCACCCCCGTAGCGCAAAGAGCTTGAAGGGGCACTTCGCATTTCTGTGAAGTTCAAAATTTCTTTCCGTGCAGCCGACTCTTGGATGAATTGATCAATCGGTGTACCGTCAAGCATCCACTGCCCAATCGCCCGTGCGACAACCAACATGTTGTGATCGGCCGATATACCGGGATCATGTGCCAAGCTGCCCTTGGATTTGAGGTAGGGTTTACCGCCAGACTCACAAACCACCTCAATGTATGAGTTGATATTTAAGCCACGGTGCGCAATGACCTGCGTTTTCTCCATCTCAAAACCAAAGGTCTTCTCCCACTCAGAAACAACGCCCTCTATACGAGCCTCATCCCCCGGCTTTACTTTAAGAGCAATGGAATCGGTATTCAGCGATACAACTCTTGTAACTTGGAATTCTTTTGTATCAAACATGGCTTAAAACTCGCTCTTCCTGTTTAAATTGGCAGCGTTCAGCCAATGCAAGCAAGCAAAGCTGACCACTGACAGTGATTGATAAAAATGCATCTGGGCTGTAGAGCAATGAATAGGGGTAGTTGTATGCCCCAAATGCACTGTTCAGGACAAGCTTCAGTGCGTTAGACGTAGCCTTGTCCCCGTCACGCTTGGCTTGCAGCCTTCTGGTAATCAAACGCCCATAGATAGCGTGAAACTGCTGCTCATCCAAATGAGATGGTGAGCAGTCTGGGTGCATGATGATTTTTGGATAAAGTGATGCAACATCAAAGCTCAATGATTCGTAGTTGCAAGCTTCGTCTTTTGTATGAATTCCACCTAAGCCAAAATTGGCCTCAAGTAAGTCATCGTCAGATATTTGGATCAAATCAGGCCATTTACGACTTGGCTGCTGCCGAACGCCATCGACAATGTAAAACTCTGTCCCGTCGATTTGGTCTGCTATTTGTTCAGCCTTTGTACCTTTTATGCCTTCTCTGACCCAATGCGGAACGTAAAAATCAAAAGCACAGTTGCGTTTTTTTTCGGCAGCGGTCTTGATGTCTCTTAACTCAAAATCAATGTTGTCTTTTAAGTACTCAGACACAATGATGCTTGCAGCAACATTGGCAGCGGTCTTTTTAGTCAAGCCCTCAACATTGAACATCTGCTCTAAAAGTCGCCTAGCCTGAATGTCACCGTCAACCTCAATACGCAGCTTCTCTGTTGCAAGCAAGTCATGCTCTAAATAGGCCACCACTTGCGGCAGATTCTCATCGGTGATGGTTGCATTGGGATCAAAGGGCAAGTCTCGAATAGCCAAACCCATTCGGCCCTCGTAATTTTTAAGCCGCCCTCTTGGGGTGTAGTGCATCAGATCAATCTCATCGTGACCTGAGCGATTCAGACCGTATCGCTTCGCAACCTTCCAAGCTGGACCGCTAAAGCTAATAATCTCTTGTCCTATTTCGTACAAATGCTCAGGTGTCGCACCACGATAAAGAGCGTCAACCAAATATGTGTCAAAGCCCGTGTTGTTGTAGCCAGCAACCTCGCCTTGAAGCCTGTTTGAAATCTCAGCAGCCGTATCCCCATCAATTGGTTCATCGATCACCAAGTGTTCTGGCGAAGCACCACGCTCCTTGAAGCCGAAAATTGCTCGTTTTGGAGAAATCTCAAGGTCGTATACAGATTCAAGCATGGTCAACCACCTTTGCCTTGAAGCGATTTTTGATGTCTAGGGCTTCAAGAAGCGCCTGTTCGCCAGATTGCTTTTTCTCAAGCGACTCTAAAACAGCCATGTCAATGCCAGCGTCTGCAACCAAATCAACAATGCTGATTGTTTTGGTTTGACCCGATCTGACCAAACGGGCATTAAATTGAGCACGCTGCGCCCAATCAAATGTGTGCGTGTACCAGACAATTGTTCTGCATGACCCCTTTTGCAGATTGATACCGTGACCCATTGCACTGGGCGCGGCAATGAGCACTGGAATCTTGTCTGCATTCCAATCATCAATCAGGGCCATTCGATCTTTTGGTGAAGTAGCGCCAGTAAAGGCTTTGGCACGATTGCCAAAACGCTTGAGTAAATCTTGTACCTCTGAGCGGTAAAAGATTGCAACCAAGACCGGGCCTCGAACTTCATCAATCAAATTGACAAGTGCGTCTTCTCTAGCACTTGAAAGCTTATACGAGGTGCTGTCAGCTTCGCTGCTGTAAATAAGGCCGGAGGTTAGTTGCCTGTAAATAGCAAGAAAACCGCCTTCTGTGCTGGCGCAGCGTACCTGCCCAGTAGGCAAAGACACTTCATTGGTTTTCGAGAAGTCAAGGATTCTGGCGTAGTGCTCTGTGTCCCACTCAAATGGGTAGTTGCTGTAAAGCGGCTCAGGTATCCCACTGGTTGCATCCTCAAGCTTGATTGAAACTGCGTATTGCGTAAATTCATCTCTGATTTTGCGTTCGTGTTCAGTACTTTTAATGCGCCACGAATACTCACTGACGCGATTGAAATGCTTTTGTCGCCAAGTATGAAATTCTTTCATTGCCAAAACCCTCCCTGCTGCGAGAGGATGCGCCCCGGTGACCAACAATCAATAGCGCCATTCGGGCTCGGAGTACCAGACAAAAGCCATGTGGGTACATATTTGGCAAGTTCGTGAAGCGCAGCGGTACGTGTAGCAGTCGCATTCTTAAAAAACTGAGACTCGTCCACAACGATTCGCCCCACTGGCATGACGCTCTGCCGATTCACGGCATCCAGGAATTTAGCCAATGTGTCTGGGGTGCAAGTCGCAATGTCACCCTTCCCCATGAACCAAAGGTTTTCCCGATCATGTCCACTAAGTTTGTGGGCAAAATCAAAGCTTAAGTTTTTGGTATGCACCCAAGCAAGGGCTTCTTGCTGCCAAACTGTGTTCAAAATAATACTTGGGGCAACCAGCAAGGCTCTTTTGTTGGTTAATGCAAGCGCAGTCAGGCACGTAATGGTCTTACCGCTCCCCGGTTGCGCACCCAGAAGCTGGTAAGGGTTGGAAGTCAATATATCGACAGCTTTGTGCTGCCAAGGGCGAAGGTTTGATTGATTGAGCATGGGTTCTCCTTAGGAAAAAAAAGGGGCGACTTGCGTAAGCCGCCCCGATAAAGGAAAACATCAAGCTTCCAAAGCAGCCTTTTCAGTAAAGCGAAGACGACTTCGGTCAATTTTTCGCACATTGGCGCTCGCCCCAGTGCCACGCTCAATTTTCTGATCACCCTTATTGATCAACCAAATACGACCCAAGCTGAATGCAACGCCTTTGGACTGATTGTTGTAGCCGTAAGTCGAGACTTGCACCACGCACTCATCGCCACCATTTATTTCAGAAGCATCAATAACTGTTTCACTTGGCCCCCAAACGCAAGTTGGCTGATAACCCGTTTTGGCACGAATAACCAAGCCATCGTCAACGCGAAATGCTGGGTGCTTGAAAGCAAGCTCACCTGCTGGATTACGTTCATTGGGGTCTCGCAGTGGATCATGCGCACCTGCTGGAAGTTCTAGACTTCTAAAAGTTTCCATGCAAGACTGCTCTACCAAATCACGTAGGGTTTGCTGCGACTCTGGGTCAGTCACCAACATCAGAGCCGCAAATTTGTCAGACTGCGGGTCTTTTTCTACAAGGTTTGGGTAAGCAATGATGCAGGTGATTTCAGCACCAGCCAGTTTTGCACCAGTGGAGCCTTCGACTGCTTTTGTAACTGGTTTTTTAGTTGCGGGTGTCAGGGAAGATTTGAATGTAGCCATCTTGTATCCTTAAGAAAGTATGTAAAAGGGTTCTGCAAAATTGCAGCCCATACGTACTTTGAACACATGTTTGTGACAGCGAAATTCGCCAATGTCACAACTTATTTAGTCTGATGTGCGGGACAAATTGACTTGGCTGGACACCACTGGCAAACCTCTGCACTGGGATTGGGTTGACAGTTTGGATCGTCAGTCAGTGCTGCTTGTGTAGAAGCAAATTCTTTGAATTCATTCAGAGTCTCAATGTCTGTTACCCAGACCGCTGCCGAGGAACCAAGTAAGGGGGGTTGTATGACTGCCAATACAATGCGATCTGGAACAAAGTCAAGCAGCGCAAGACCACCAAGCCCGTAGCAAAGCATTTGATGGTTACCTTCAGGATTTACGCGACCCCTCCCAGTTTTTAGATCAGCGATCAAAAATGTCTTGTTTGACTCATTTGCACCGACTAAATCAGCAGTGCCCCAAAAATCTGATCGACCCATTGATTTACCCGGATCGACGCGCTGCTCACATAAAAACTCAGTGATGCCAAACCCATCCAAAAGCTTTTGCGCAGCCTCAACGGCTTGATTGACTATAAGTCTGGCTTTTTTTTCACCAAAATCATATGTACCAAGTTGATTGATTTCTTCTTGCGTAAAGTCACCCTGTGACAGCATCTTCCGCTCAAAGGCATCGTGCATTACGTTGCCAGCCGCAGCAGCGGACCCTGACGGTCTTTCTCCAATTTGCTCACACAGAATAATTGAAGCTGGGCAGTTCATCCATCTGTGAGCACCGGAAGGTCCGAGTCGGGCGTGATTGGTCATTTGTCAATAAGGCTATAAATGTCTTTTACCAGCCAATAATTGTGGCTCTTAAGACTGTATTTTGGCTTGATTTGTGCTGTGTAGAAAAGTTGATCTATGGTTTCTGTATCAACACCAATTAACCTTGCTGCGTCGTGTGTCACCAAAAGCCGATCAGGTGGTAAGCGTGTGTGCATAGTTGCCAATAGCAAAACGCGAGTCACAAAGCCTTCACCAATTTTACGTGCGTCAGGATCACTGACTAGAAGATGATCGCGGAGGCCACGTAAACTGGGATATTGAAGAAGTGGGTCTTGATGCATGGGTGGATTGTTGAGGTTTCTTTGTGACAGCACCGCCCCGCTTTGTCACAAGAGAACTACATTTAATGGTGATAGGGGCAACTTTGTATAGTTCAGGCTTCATTAGCGGTGTGATGGCAGTTAAATACTTTTGGGCAATTTGAAGCCCAATTTTGGTATCTGGTGCATCAGGGCAATCCAGAACGACACCATTCTCGACACTTTGAATGAATTTTCGACCGCGAGCTTGGTCTTGCCGAACTGTGTCAGGGGAACGGGTATCTTTGCCAAAAAGGGTGTCATAACAACTGGGCACGCCTTCAGCCACAGAGCCAGCATACAAAAGAAGTGCAACTTCCCATCTCTTGGTAAATGGCTCCCAAGCACTCTCCGTCTTGTTCAAAAGACAGAATAGTTTCATAAACAAATTTTTAGGAATTTCTTTTGACTCACAGGCTGCGGTAACGAGTCTCATTGCTTCGTGAACTCTGTCCATTGCTTTTGAAGCTTCTAAACAACGATGTACACCCGTCATTCCATCAAGGTCGCCTTTGTCAACATTAGCAATCGATGCAATTGCAATCGCAGTTTGCTCGACTGCAAAGAGATGCTCGGTTTTAGCCGCAAGAACATACACTTCGCGTGATATGCCGCGATAACCAATAGGTCGATAAATTGTGTGTACCGGGTCATTCACTGACCATTCAAACCTACCTGACAGATCAGCGCCCGCAATGCACCTATCGGTCAAAATGACTGGGTGAATTTGCCTTGAGGTTGCGCTGTTTGTCACTTCGTTTCAGGGGTTTGTTTTTGCTTGGACCAATATGATTGTGATCAAGGTTTCTGTTATTGCAAGCCACTAGGGGTAGTGTTTGGACTTAAGTCGAGAGTGCAGCTAAACACTACCCCTAGTGGCTTGACAAATTTATGAAATTCGGAATT
>SXGQ01785243.1_pt1 | contig 12250 bp, 13 predicted proteins | sample 3178371 | NCBI WGS metagenome assembly SXGQ01 (sample SAMN11356859, study PRJNA531348) | freshwater metagenome | isolation source: freshwater sample F1-20 | place: China: Fuxian Lake, Yuxi | collected 2017-12-25 | reverse complement strand
GGCTGCTTTCTTTGCCGCGATATTTGCATTTGGTTCTACATTATTCGCAAAAAGTGCGTTACTTTTAGCATTTGTTTCAGCATTGTTTGCAGCGTTCTGGGCTGCTTTCTTTGCTGCGATATTTGCATTTGGTTCTACATTATTCGCAAAAAGTGCATTAATTTTAGCATTTGTTTCAGCATTATTTGCAGCATTATTGGGATTGTTCGTGGTATTTGTAAGAGCTGGATCAGATGGATCAGATGGATCATTTGTAGAGTTTACAGTTTTCGTATCATTTGTAGCACTTGGATCGTTGGTAGAATTTGTATTACTCACAGAATTTGGAGATTTTGCAAGATTTGAAACTGTTGGTCCTTTTGGACCTTTTGTATTATTTCTAACTTTTTGAACCGTATCGGCCATTCTATATTTTCATGCGGAATTTTAAGGCTAAGACTTGCCGAAACACCCGACAGAAATGTCCCAGCCTCCGTCGGTTACTCCAGTTCAAGAAGTACTCCCGAACACCTCAGTTCTCTTACAGGCTGCTAAGCTCGCTATGGCACAGGATAAGCCTATTCAGCTTGATTATTATGCCGACACAGTGAGTGGAAAGGCATTTATGGGCGAGGACTCCGAGTCAAAGGAGAAAATGCTTGTGAAGTCCGGTGACGAATTCACCAGTCTTATTCAAAAGGTATACAAGGTCGGAGAAGACTATATTGTTATGACGGAAAACTCTATTTATATTGTCAGCGGAAAGGTTCAGAAGCGTCGTATCCAGGCGAATTCGTTGAGAAACGAGTAATGGCCTAAAATCATTGTCAGACATAAACATATGGATCAAGGACCTGAGGAAGATATTAAAACATACTCGCTTGAAGAATTAAACCAACTAAAAGAACTTCTTGAACAGACACAAACACATTACAAGAGCCTTATGGCTGATACAAAACTCATGGAAACGCTAAAGGACGGTGATGTATTCGCATTAAACCTCTGTCTTTCAGAAACAGAAACTCAAATAAACGAAGTGGATGAGGAAATTAAGACCAGGAAGAAGGATTAGATATCGTAGATGCTTTATAAACAAAACATGTCATGAATACATGATATGTTTTGTTTATTCGGATAAAATTACTGTTTAGTAACGATTTTTATTGCCCATGAAAGGCTCATGGGGCTTGGCATTCATGAGAGGCAAGAGAGCACGGTTACAGATGATGTAATAAAACATCATGAATGACGCAGCAATTAGCATAGTTAGCGTAGATTGAATAGCAATTGGAGCGAGTGCACTTCCCAATTTCTTCGCACTAAAGAAAACGCTTATTAAGGCGATAAGAGATAGAACAAAAAATACCGCGTACACCACAAACCATGCATAAAAGAAATTACAGACGGTAGCATTTGTAATTTTCTGCATCCACTCGGGTTCGGCCATTTTTTCTATCTATCTCATAGATTTTTCCCGCGTCTATATTAGAAATGCCAAGCCGCAAAGTTTACCGTAAGTCCCGCAAGGACCGCAAGAGCCGCAAGACGGAACGCAAGGCGGAACGCAAGAGCCGCAAGAATCGTAAGCAGTATGGCGGAAACCCCATGGCTCAGAGTTTAGCCCAAGGTGAGCAATTTGCTAAAATACATTCTGCACAGCACGGTGGTGCGTATCTAACTGGTGCCCCCCTCTCTGAGATAGATGGAAGCATGTTGCCAAGTGATCTCCGATCCTTTGCTCGCGTAGAGGGCCTTGATGCCTCTATTAACGATGCAGCAGCACAAGGCCCGGATCAGGCTACTGCACAGATGCCCGCACAGATGCCCGCACAAACAGGCGGAAAACGTAGCAGAAAGTCCCGCAAGAACCGCAAGGCCTCCCGCAAGAACCGCAAGGCCTCCCGCAAGAACCGTAAGTCCGAGCGTAAGAACCGCAAGTCCGAGCGTAAGAATCGCAAGTCCGAGCGTAAGAACCGCAAGTCCGAGCGTAAGTCCTGCCGCAAATCCGGACGCAAGTCCTCTCGCAAGAACCGCAAGTCAAGACGCCAGGCAGGAGGCTCTTTAGCAGGTGCTCCAGTTACCTGGGAATCAAGATTCCTCAGCGACTCCGATGCTGCCAAAGCAGGAACCGCGGATTTCTCAAACCCCCTTCTAAAGAACTAAGCTGTTCTCTAAAAAATCTGTGAAAGCTAAAATTTAAGACTGATATAACGTCTTAAATTTTAACTTATATGATATTAGTTGTCTGTATTATGACAGACGCACCTCTTCCACCAAATCGCAATAATGTCACAAAACTCAGAATACGGCAACCAGTCTTATGCTCTGATGAACGCCTGGCATATTACAGAAGAAAACTCGGCATCTTTTCATCATGGCATGTTATGAGAGATAAGTACACGGGCGAATGCTATTTTGTCAACCCCACATATGGAACAAGAACCAATAACATAGAAGAATGTGTATCTAGCCCTGGATTATGTCCTATCATGGGCGGAAAAAGAACATTGAAGAAAAAGAAACGCACAAATAAATCTAAGAAACGCACTCAGAAAAGGCTCTGAAGAATAGGACGATTCATAACTAAAGCATTCCTCTCCTTTTCACTTACATTGACCGTAACTTTCACATATAAATCACCCATCCCCTCTCCAAATGTCATACCCAATCCTTTTACACAAATCACCTCTCCACTTTGCGTTCCGCAAGGAATCTCCACCTTCAGGCCATCCTTATGTGCTGGATGAGAAGCAACCGTCCTTTCACACCCCAATAAACTTTCCGCCAAGCCAATCTCACATGAATAATGAAGACTTGCCCCATCACGAACCAAATCCAATTGTTCATCCGCAGCCAATAACCGTATGAGTACATCCCCAGCCTTTTCAAATTCAATGCTGTCACTACACATGCCTTCAAACGTAATGACATCACCAACTGAGGCACCAGCACGAATCTGATGTTCCAGAACCTTCGACTGATTGATTAGTCCCTTTCCAGCACATGCGTCACATGAAAGACCCTTCATCCTTCCTTCAGCATTACAGGCCCCACAAGGAGAACGATTCACTGCCATCATTCCAGGACCAATCTGCATCATAAACTCTTTAACACAAGATCCCTTACATTCACCACACGTCTTGAAATTTAAACACCCCTGTCCATTACAGCCTTGACAGAACGTGTTGCGATTTAAATCAAAACGAAGACTCTTGCCATAATAAAAATCATGTAAACTCAAAAAGATTTCATGCGTTTTATTCGGACCCCGTTGCCTGCGTTGTTTTTTCTGATTGAACATTCCTCCAAATAGACTTCCAATATCCATGCCGAACTGCATACCAAATGGCATTCCTCCTCCTCCGCCTCCGCCGTTTGCTGCGCTAAAGAAAGGATTTACAGGTTGATTATTCGGATTTTCTTCACCCGTCATGTCGTACATACGGCGTTTACCATCATCCGATAAAACATCATACGCATTCTGAATCTCCTTGAATTTTTCTGTATCACCACCCTTATCTGGATGATGCGTTTTCGCCAATTCAAAATACGCCTTTTTAATTGTCCTGTCATCGGCGTCTTTTCCGACACCGAGAACTTTATATAGGTCTGGCATACTAACCGCAATATACGAGAGAGTTTAGACCTCCTTCCTGAAGGACCAGAAGGTCCTATGAAGGCCCTGAAGGACCAGAGGTCCAGAGGACCTGGAGGAGGTCTAAGAACAATGAACACAAACATTTTAATGGGACGCCTTTATGGTCAAGATACTTTATTTAATTCAATTCGCGACCTTATGAAAGATCTCCCTCATATCTTTATAACAGGCCCTCCTGGATCTGGAAAGAGCACGTTCTTAGAGGATGTAATGGACATCTTTAAGAAAGAGGCACCCTTCCAAATTGAATCCATTCTATGGCTCTCTTCGGAAAAAGATCGAGGTATTCACACGATTCGCGACAAGGTGAATGATTTCTGTAAAAGGGTCCATTCTAAACCAAACACCTTACGTTTTATAATTGTGGATGATGCCGACACTCTTCCTTTAATCAGTCAGCAAGCACTCAGAAGACCTATGGAAACGTATCATCACCTCACTCGTTTTCTTTTCGCAAGTCGCCATTCCAGTCATTTAATAGAACCTCTGAGAAGTCGTTGCCTATGCTTAGATCTAGAGCCAATCAATCCTGCCGACGCCTTTCCATTATATTTACAGAAATTCAACACACCTTTTACACAAGATTTAATGGATTTCTGCTTACGCAATTTTGTCAGCATTAATGAGGTAAAGTCTATTATCTTATTATACAAAGCATATCTGACTACATTATCTGAAGAGCAAGCTTTAGAAAAGTTAAAGTGTGTCCTTCCTACATCTGTAATTTATACAACAGCACTTGTAACAGCATTGGGTAAAAAAAGAGAAGATGATATTCGCGAATGTATAACGAATCTTTATTTAAATGGATATCTACTGGATGATATCTTGCTTGCAGTTGAGAAGAGTATTAATATTTTTCCAAGTACAGATCCTTCCGTGCGATTTACGGTCTTGCAATTTACAATGTTAGGCTGGATTTCAATTCAACAGGGAAAGGAACATTGGCTAGATACAATGGATATCCTTGAGCATGTTTTACGCCTCTAAAGCCTCTTAAACGGGGATTTATGAGTCATAAGTAGCCAATGCATATATTCAAAGAACAACCGCCCGCCGATCTTATACTAAAATTCATTCAAGGATTTGGATTAAAATCATTGAATGACCAAGGGTGGTTTTCGAAGGATCATGTTAATTTAGACATTTTAGATGCATTATTAATTGAATTAGAGCCTTATTATTTGCCCTGTAAGGCCACCGTATATTTACACGAGCCCCTTACTCCATTACGTGCCATCACTATATTGAGACAATTACTCAAATCACTGAATATTTCTCTAAAAAGTTGCGAGAGGGGTCGTAACAATATAAAGACAGTCTGGTATCATATTCAACCACAGACGCATCTAGAAGCGGACGGCCAAATAGTATTTAATTAGCCAAGGTCTTTCTTAGCACTTCACTAATTGCCATGTCTGATTCCAAAATCTGCGTCTCCGAATTTCTCAAAATCCATCCAAACATTCTTCTATTCGTAAGATCATCATAAGGAACAACGATATACTTTGCACAGTCTGGTATAACGAGTGGATTTCCCTTCGCAAAAATATGCTCAAGTTCAAGCTTTTTATGACTTGAAGGATCTCTGCTTAATTCATCATAGACACGATGTTCAACATCATTCCGCTTTATTAAATCAACCCAGTCACTCTTCGCGTCACCTCTCACTTGTAATCCCCCTAACATTGTATCAAGGCGGGTGCGACATTTTTGCTCCCATTCAACAAAAAGAGGATGGCCTGGCTTAGGTGACCACAAGGCACGAAAACCGGGAACGGATGTGCCATACATTGGTTTATCATCTTGGCCAAAAGCAACGACCTTATCAGGCAACTTGCCAAACCCTTTTACACAAACAACGGATGAAGACAACCATAATCCTCCATATTTTGCTAATATTGCCGAACGAATCCAATCTTGTTGTGCGAGGCCGACTGAGGCTTTTAAGTTACGTAGAGACTTTGGCATGGCATCTTCTCCCAGAAGTTCCATGACGCCTTGTAGCCCACCTATAACTTCAACGCGATATACATCGCCGTTCGCTTTGACAATGGACTCGTAAAAGAGATTTAAGATTGGTATATTTATTGCTCGGCTACTACGTGCCTCAAAATCTGTCCAATCGCGGCTATTTACTTGACTGTCATCATAATATACCCATAAACAAGGGCGTTCTAAACCTTTCGTAAGGAGCTCGGGTGTTATTTCGATTTTTTTGGGCTTGAATCCGTTTTTAACTTCCCAAAATGCGGCAAAGGCAACACCGATTAAAACAATTCCAACAACTATAACCTGCTCCGTCTTCATTCTAACAGAGTTAATTATTTCTAATGACAAGTCTCTTCATACGCTCAAAATAGCTATTCTCAGCAACAGCTTCCTCCGCCACACGACGTTTTCTTGCCTCCTCTTGTCTTGCCAAGGCTGTCTCCGCTTCTCTAAGTGACATGAGTTCGGCATCGGCCAACGGTGCTGGTGCGGATTTTCTTTCCGTGGCCATTTGATCCAAACTTCTGTTCGCCGTTGATACTCTTACATTTGCTGTTTCATGTGTAAAAGTATTGTATTCTGTATACGCCTTTTTCAAATCTGTAAATCCTTGTCCTTTTCCTGTTTCCACGGCAGCGACTGTATAGTCATCTCTGGATGTTCTTCCCAGCTCTGTGACATAGCCCATTCCTCTCGCCAAAGAAAGTTCCTGGGCTACTAAGGCGTTTCCTGCTTGATGACGTAACGGGCGTTGGGCTTGAGACTCGTCCTCAAACGCCTTGTGGAAAACATCACGGTTGAATTTCCCACTGAATGCTGGTGTTTTTGCTGATTCTGCTGCTTTGAGCCAGTCTCCATAACCAGATTCTTCTGGATCAGGGATACGTGTCTTTTCAAACATTGTGTTAAAGGTGTCTAGGTTGAGTTTGGATGGATTTAAATGCACTGGTTCAACCATTTTCCATGAGTCTGCCGTGTCATTCCGTCCGCTGGAAAGGACGGATGGTGCCTCTACCTTTCCTTCTGTAGTTCTGCCTCCGCGAATTCTTTTTAGAATATCGCCTAGGTATGCGTAAGCACGTGTAACTGCCTCGAATTCTTTTTCGGAACCGCCCTTGTCTGGATGTGCACGTGTGACTGCCTTTTTGTATGCTGCTTTCAATCCTTCTGGCGTTAGTGCAACTTCTTCCTCAAGTCCTAGAATTCTTAGACAGGCGGAAAAGTAATTCATCGCTTTCTCATTTCCTCGTTGGCTCGCTGAATGTACTTCTGATCCCTTGTGAATTGTTACCTGGCCTTGGCTCTGGCTCTGGCCTTGGCCTTCCCCAGGCAGAACACTGGGCTTTCCTTCTTTCACACTTTGAATGTAATGTAAGAGATGACCGTAAATCCCTGCTTCTTTTGATGCCTGTAAGTGCTCCGGCGAGCTTAATAAGGTCTGTATCATCTTTACTCGGGTAGTCGGCGATTGAATCGCCAAAACGTTTTTATATATTCGCATAATTGGTTCTGGGATTTGTCTAGACGCTCCGACGCCCATTCTCTGCTTATAAATGTAATTTGATTCCTAAGAATACACCGCGTTAGAATAGACTGTCTTGGCGTTAATTGCCATTTACCGTCCTTATTTTTTCTACCATGAAGACTGGAATTCTTGCCTCACATTCCCACAGCCATTTACGGCCAACTGATACAAACCCAAATTGTTTTGGCCACATCTGTGGGAAAAGAATAGGCAGCATGCGATGCGTATGATTTTGTATAAGCTCCCAACTTTCTAACGGAAGAACCATCGCCAACTGCTCTTCTGGTGTCGGTCGTAAATTCTCTCCAGAAATTTGCAGTGATACAGCATCCCCTTGATCCTCTAAATACGTTGCCAAGTCCGACCACAGAGGTGGAATCCAAGCAGGAAAGATCCAAGACATATTCACAGGTTTTCCAGTGTAATAATCAAGAATCCACTGAAACCCTTTCAAGTATTCATTGCACACATGTTCCTTGTCATATGAGCGATGTAAGAAGGTCCAATATACATCCTTCCAGTGTTCTACCAGCTTGTCACCAGACATGAACTCAGCCTCCACATTCCATTCAAGTGGAAGTCCTTCCTCTTCCGCCATTCCCTTCCCAACACCTCTTGCTGCCTGCTCTCGTTTCTTTTTTATCATATACAGGAGCCGATTCTCTTCCTGACCAGACCATTTCTCAAACACACCCTTTAACACATTCATGCATACATTTCCACTAGCATCAACAAGAGTTTCTTTCATGGAACTCATAACGAAGTCATGGCCATCGTCTGAGAGCTTGTGGGTTAAGCTGTGTGGCAGAAAATCATTTCCCATGAGGCTCATATATCCGACATAGTTTAATACCATTGAATATCCAGATAATCCAAGACGCTTCTGGAACTCACGAATATTCATAAATTGATATTCTTGTTCTCCATGGCACTTGTGGCCAAATTCTTGTTTTTCACGAAGTAAGTATAAATCAAGGCCTGTTTCTTCACCTGTCAGCATCGATAAAAGAATAAGATCGGCATCAAGCCCGTATACGATTACTGGCCCTTTTGGACCAGAAGGACCAGAGGGTCCTTGAAGGCACTCAGTTCTGAGCCATTTCATAATCTTGTGTTCTCCTTCACCTTCTTCATCGACACCACTCACAATCCAATTCTTATTTATCCCCTTTAACATAGTCCCCAACGATTCCATAAAACGAGTACCTGGCGTAATAGCATTTGTATCCCAGGTGACATTTTTACGTAACCAGGCAGATTTGAAACGGCGAACTCGCTGTTGCCGAATCTTCGCCATTGGAACAACACCATCCACCGCCAATAAAACCTTCTTGGGTTTTCCAGAAACGGCCCACACTTCCTTTACAGTCTTTTCGATTTGTTTCAGAAGTGCCTTTTCCCACTCATCGTGTGTTTCTCTTGTGTAAGGGGGCATTGAAGGATCGCGAATACATCGGTATATAAGACAATTGAAATCAAAACATAGAGCTGATGGAGTTATAGTTAGGGTTCTTGTAAGACATCCAGGATATTTTACAAGAATTCCTCTGAAATATGAAGGGATGCCCATTGTTTATATATTCTAAACTAATCTTTAGCTATCCTTTGTTAGAATGGCGAGTGCATCTACAACTGCACAAGTATCCTCTGATAAACTACCATCTCCGCCTTCCTCTATCACAGAAAAAGGAGGTTGGTGGGAAAAATTCAAAGAATTTATACTACTTCCTTTTGATAAAAGTATTTTACTTACTCTTCCAGAGTTAGGACATCTTTCTCCGATTATCATAAGCATTGGTTCTGCTTTTGTGGCACTCGTGACTTTGAATTATCCTCTAGGGGTTTTGTCAGCTTCTTCTGTTGAAGCATATTTTGTATATAATACTTTAAGCACGATTGGTATATATGGTGCAACTCCAAATTTAAGTATTCCTGATAATTCTCCTGAGGACGTTTGTAAAAGTCATTTTCAAAAAACGAGCCCTTCCCGATTTGATGCCATATTCTCAAGAGGCCTCCGCAATGAATTTCCTAATTCAGCCCTCTATTACATGTCTTTTGCAGCCGCTTACTGTATTCAAAGTATGCTCTTTTTCAGTGAAGAAACTGAAGAATTGGGGCCACAGTATAGTAATAGACCATATTTGGCAATTATATCGGCAGTAATGTTTATATTATTGTACACAATCTTCTTAGTCAGTTATTCTTGTGGCACGGTATTCTCTTTAATCGTTACTATTATCCTAGGACTCTTTGTTGGGTTTTTGATTTGTTATCAGAATTATTTATTATTTGGAAAAAATTCCGTGAATCTTCTTTTTATTCCTCCATTGGTTCGTCGTTCTGGAATGGATTATATTTGTGTAACAACGAAAACATAATCTGATCAGCATTAAATAAATCCATTCCCAGGTTTAGATGGAGGCTTTACAAAGCACCTTTGGAGATGCTTTTATGAGTCTTCCGATTTTGATTATAGGACTAGTATTCTTTTTAGGAATGCTTACATCAAATGTAGGACTTTTATACCTATTTCTAGGACATTTCCTCGTTGTTCCTTCGTTTTCCTTCCTTGCAAATGAAAGAAGCCATCCTTTATACAACAACGCTGAAAAATTTGACATCTTTAAAGTGGCACGATGGTTTATATCATTGTTCATTTTCTTTGCAGTAACAATAACATCCGCAAAAATATTTTCAGAGAGTGATTATTCAATACTTATACTTTTGGGAGTGTTTGGAGTTATTCCACAGTTTTTGAAACAACCATTCTTTTTCGCAAATCCAATCGCAATTATGTTTCCAAGCTTGTCTACAAACCCTACACCAAGTTCTGGGTGCAGTATATTGCCAGGAGTTGAAAGCCCATACAGTTCTCCCAGCGACTGGGTAAGCCATATCACATTCTTTTTTGGATTCATTATGGCAAACTCTATTGCACTTTACAATGAACCAACGCCAAAGGTTTCCTCCACAAACGATGCTACTGCCGATAAAGAAAGAGATATAAAAATAAAGCTACGGGTTACAAATCGTAAAAGTATAGCGATGACTATATCAATATTCTCATTGGTTCTATTATTCGCATTGTTATCCTTTCGTTTTTATAAAACCGCGTGTGAAGAAACAATTAAGATTGCTTTTTTCCCAATTTTAGTTTGCTATTTCTTAGGATATGCCTTCTTTACTCTAGTTAAAAGCTGTGGTGTTCGTCCAGCAGATGTCCTGGGAATTGTTCAAGGAATGATATCAACAGATCTCATTGATAACCCCATTGTATGTGTGGGGGCACCATAAATTTCATGACAGGCCCCTAAGTTCCTCATACGCCTTGTAAATACATTGTTCAAATCTTTCCTTATCCTTTAACACACCTTCCTTAAAACTACATATAATATTTATGTTATCGACAGCAGATATTATATTAAAGACAATTTCCTTATCCTTTGCAACTGTTAAAAAATGTATATTCTCTATATTATCATTCTTTGGTCCTATTATATTTGAATATGAATAGTCACAATTTTGTATAACGGAATCGTATGCACTGTATAAGGCATTTAATGAGATGATGTTCATTATATGATTGAATATAAAATGTATAATTGGTGTATATAAAGAATACTTATAACAATTAAATGTTTCATGTACTGTCTTTAATAATGTATCGTTATTATTTATAACTTTATTAAAAATTGGAGCCATATTATTTGAATGAGATCCGCCAGAAATATTAATTGCAGAAATTGTCAATAACTCTCTTCTTTTATTTGTATATAGATAATCTGTTTTTATCATAAGGCTATACAGAAAATCATTCACAGTTATACCATGTTTTTTAACGAATTCTTTAATTACAGATAAGCTTAATGGCTTACATTTAATATACTGTATGTTTGATATGTTTTTATCATATTGAACATTCTGTGAAAATAATACTTTTACAAAGACCTTAAAATTAAGAATAATTAATGTAAGTGTTCCTACTATTCCATAATATAACATATGAAACAATGAAGTATTCTTATGTTTGAACTTGACCGTTGTATGATCCTTTTCTATAGGTTTTATCAACATTTCTATAATCTTATAACCATCCGCATATGAATGATCTATTTTAAAAAATAATCTGTTCTTGTCACCATCTTGGATAAGATATACAAACCATTTCGCTTTTGTTTTAAACGGTAAATTAATAAGTGTATCTATTTGTGAGTCAAAATTAGCATATGTATCATAAATTATTTTATAATGGTTCCTTATATTAAAATCAGAATCAGTTTCTAACTGAGTGTTTGAATTCTTGTGTACAATGTATTGTTTTAATATAGGGAAATTATGTATTATATTCTCTATATATACAAGTAGTGTTTCATCGTTGAATTTTATATTTGTATCAATAAGAGTTAGAATAGCATAGCCATTATCTTTATCTTCTCCTAATATTTTACTTATAGTGTCTGTTATTTCTATCATTAAACTATTAAAATATTATAATTTTAGGGGATTTCCTCGGCACGGTAATTTTTCGGCAATGCCGTTAACGTGAAATACCGAAGTTAAGAACTCCCCTAGGAGGGGAGTTCCTTCACTTTGGCTATTCAGGTTAGCCACTAAAAATCTTTAATTTAAGAACTCCTGTTCTTAAATTAAAGATTTGACGGTAAGTATTAAACGGTAAAAAGGTGGGGACGTCAAAAACCACAAAACCCCTTCCATAAGAATAGGTGTTGTTTGAACTTGTGTAGCCCAATTCCTGGAAGTTGCCCCATTTGAACCGATTGATAGATTTCGGATGTATAGTTGATCCAAAGATTTCTGAGCGTTTCCCCCTTTTCTATGATACCGATTTGATCTGTAAATTCTACTCCAACTTTCCCGAGGCGTTTATTTGTCTCCTCGTGAAAGTTCCATATCCATTGTCCGACGTCTTTGAGTGATGATGGAAGTGCAGTAGTCCTCCTATATTCTTCTATGTGCAGGCGACATTCGGCACATGGCACAATTGTTTCTAAATGTCCTAAAAGCCAATCAACCTCTCGCTTCGCATCCTTTTTCAGTGTTTCGGGAGTTACTCGTGAATAGTATCCAAGTAT
>SXGQ01354080.1_pt1 | contig 12251 bp, 7 predicted proteins | sample 3178371 | NCBI WGS metagenome assembly SXGQ01 (sample SAMN11356859, study PRJNA531348) | freshwater metagenome | isolation source: freshwater sample F1-20 | place: China: Fuxian Lake, Yuxi | collected 2017-12-25 | reverse complement strand
TGCGGCTGGCCTACGTCGCGCTGACCCGCGCGCGCCACCAGGCGGTGCTGTGGTGGGCGGGGACGTGGGGCTCGCAGCACTCGCCGCTGAGCCGGCTGGTGTTCGCGCAGGGCGCCGACGGGACGATCCCGGCCGACGGCGGGCGCGACGTGCCGAGCGATGAGGTGGCGCGGGAGGCGTTCGAGGCACTGGGCGGGGATGGGTGCATCAGCGTGGAGTCCGCCGGCCGCGCCGTGCCGGCGTCGACATGGGCGAACGCGGGTGCCGCGGAGGCGGAGCTGGCCGCGGCGGCGTTCGGGCGGACGGTCGACCGGACGTGGCGGCGGACGTCGTACAGCGACATCACCGCGCCGGCGTATGACGCGGGCTCATCCGAGCCGGACACCGACGAGGTCGAGGACGAGCATGTCGCCGTGCTCGTCGCCCCGGAGGCGAGTGGCGAGGAGGAGCTGCGGGCGGTGCCGTCGCTGCTGGCCGACCTCCCGAGCGGGACGCGGTTCGGCACGTTGGTCCACGACGTTTTCGAGGCGGCGGACTTTGCGGCTCCTGATCTTGAGGCGGAGCTGTTGCGCTGCGTGGTCGAGGCGCAGGCCTTCCGGCGGGTGGAGATCGGGGACCCGGCGGTGCTGGCGCGCGGGCTGGCGGCGTCGTTGCGGACCCCCTTGGGCGCGTTGCTCGACGAGACGTCGCTGTCGACGGTGTCGCGTGCCGACCGGCTGGACGAACTGGGGTTCGAGCTGCCGCTGGCGGGCGCAGCGTCACCCCGCCGGATCGGTGCGCTGCTGCGTGAGCACCTGCCGGCCGACGACCCGCTGTACGCCTACGCCGATCGCCTCGAGGACCCGCTGCTGCGGCCGGTGCTGCGCGGCTTCCTGACGGGGTCGATCGACCTGACGTTCCGGGTCGGCGGGCGCTTTGCGATCGTCGACTACAAGACGAACTGGCTGGGCGAACCCGACGCGCCGCTCACCGCGTGGCACTACCGCCCGGCGGCGCTGCGCGCGGAGATGCTGCACGTCCACTACGCGCTGCAGGCGTTGCTCTACACGTGCGCGTTGCACCGCTACCTGCGCTGGCGGGTCGACGGGTACTCGCCGGATCGGGACCTGGCGGGGGTCTTCTATCTGTTCGTGCGCGGGATGTCGGGTGAGGAGACGCCGCGGGTGGATGGGGCGCCGTGCGGGGTGTTCTCGTGGCGGCCGCCGGGTGCGCTGGTGGACGCGATGAGCGATCTCTTGGATGAGGGCGCATGAGCGACGCCGTGGCTGTCGATCCCTTCGACTGGCGCCGCGCGGCGAGCGTGCGCGACGGGCTGCTGGCGGAGTTCAACGCCGCCGACGTGCTGTCCAGCGGTGACGTGGCGGCGGCGCGGTCGCTGGGCGCGCTGGTCGGGGAGACGTCGGACGAGGTGCTGCTGGCGGTCGCGCTGGCGGTGCGCGCGCCGCGGTTCGGGCATGTCTTCGCGGACCTATCGACGGTGCTGTCGACCATCACGGTGGAGCCCGAGTCAGGCGTGGACGTCGCGGCGCTCCCGTGGCCGGCGCTGGACCCGTGGCTGGCGGCGGTGGCTGCGAGCCCGCTGGTGGCGGTGAGTGACGAGGCGGCGGACCGCCTGCCGCTGCGGCTGGTGGGCAGTGCGCTGTATCTCGACCGGTTCTGGCAGCAGGAGCGCGCGCTGGCCGTCGACCTCCGGGCGTTGCACGCGCCGGCTGGGTCGGTCGATGAGGCCGTGCTGGCGGCCGGGTTGGATCGCCTATTCACCGACGACGCCCAGCGCCGAGCGGGCGAGACGGCGCTGCGCCGCCGCCTGTCGGTGATCGCCGGCGGGCCAGGCACGGGCAAGACCACGACGGTGGCGCGGATCGTGGCGCTGCTGCTTGAGCAGGGGGTGTCGCTGGTGGCGCTGGCTGCGCCGACGGGCAAGGCAGCGGCGCGGTTGGAGGAGGCGCTGTACGAGGCGGCGGGGTCGATGGACGTGTCCGCGGAAACGCGCTTGGCCTTGCAGGGCCTGTCGGCGTCCACGCTGCACCGGCTGCTCGGCTGGCGCCCGGGGTCGCGTTCGCGCTTCCGCCACGGCCGGGAGAACCGCCTGCCGCACGACGTGGTGATCGTGGACGAGACGTCGATGGTGTCGCTGTCGATGATGGCCGCGCTGGCCGAGGCGGTACGGCCGGGGGCGCGGCTGGTGCTCGTCGGCGACCCGGGGCAGCTGACGTCGGTGGAGGCGGGCGCGGTGCTTGGCGACATCGTGGTGTCCGAGGCGCTGGCCGACGGGGTCGTGGTGCTGGAGAAGGTCCACCGGTACGAGGCGGGGATCGCGGAGCTGGCGACGGCGATCAGCGCGGGCGACGCCGACACGGTGCTCGACCTGCTGCTCACGGGGTTGGAGGACGTGGTGTGGGTCGACGTGGATGCGGCTGGCGCGCACGCCGAGGAGCTGGCCGAGGTGCGTGACGTCGCGGTTACGGCCGCTTCGGGCGTGGTGTCGTCGGCTTCTTCTGGTGACGCATCAGGTGCGCTGCGGGCGCTGGAGAGCTTCCGCCTCCTGTGCGCGCACCGCCGCGGGCCGCACGGTGCGCAGACGTGGATGCGGGTGCTCGAGGGGTGGCTGGCCGAGGGCGTTGCGGGGTTCGATCCGGGGGCGGAGTGGTACGTCGGCCGGCCGCTGTTGGTGACCGAGAACGACTACGGGCTGAAGCTCTACAACGGCGACACCGGCGTGGTGATCGACGTCGGTGACGACCGGGTGCAGGCGGCGTTCGAGCGCGGTGGCGAGCCGGTGACGTTCAGCCCGACGCGGTTGGGCGCGGTGGACACCGTCTATGCGATGACGATCCACAAGTCGCAGGGGTCGCAGTTTGGGACTGTGGCGGTGGTGCTGCCCGATGCGGACTCGGCGATGCTGACGCGGGAGCTGCTCTACACGGCGGTCACGCGAGCGCGGGAGCGGGTTGTGATTGTTGGGGATGAGGCGGCCGTGCGGGCTGCGGTGGAGCGCTCGACGGGACGGGCGAGTGGGTTAGCGGGGCGGCTCTGAGCCGGTCATCGCTGCTCCGGCGCGAACGGTGCTTCGCCGCCAGCAGAACGTCGAGGAGCTGCAACACGACGCGCCCTCGGACGCCCCGGCGTGTTCCCGTTCGGGACAATTCGGCACCGAAGGGACCGATTCGACCACTATCTTCCCGTACGGGAAGATGACTGAGATCACGAACGCCAGCGATTTCGGGAAGCGCGTCCGCGAGGAACGCAAGCGCAACGGCCTACGCCAAGAAGAGGTCGCGCTCGGCGCCGGCGTTGGCCTGCGCTTTCTGAGCGAGCTCGAGAACGGCAAGCCGACGATCGAGCTCGAGCGCGCGCTGAACGTCGCTCGATCCCTGGGACTGGAGATGCACGTCGACGTGCCGGAGGCCCGATACCAATGGCCTTCGTAGACGCTTAGCGACGCCATCCCCCACACCACCTCGAGATGTGGCCCAGATACGTCGGTGACTCAGCAAGCCTCGTTTGGAACGCGGCGCGCAGCTCCCCAATGATGTGCACGCTTCCCAGCCTGGCCACAGCGAGCCCCTCGCGCATCGCGCCCATTGGGACCCGACGCCCGCCCCACGGAGGCCGACCCACGACGTCCGCCGGGGATGATCTCCTTCACCGCATGCACGAACGTACGTTCGCTCCTGAGGAGACGACGGCCCGATCGCCTAGGGTCGTCGCCTTGACTCTGGCCCATCAGATTCCAATGGCCGTCGACGTCTCCGCGCTGCTGCCAACGGAAAACGAGGCGGCGAGCGGCGAGCACGGGGAGGTCTTTACCCGACGGTGGGTTGTCGATCTCATTCTCGACCTCGCTGGGTACACACCGGACCACGATCTTGCATCCCTACGTGCTCTTGAGCCTGCCTGTGGCTCGGGCGCGTTCTTGGTGCCCATGATCGAGCGGCTGCTCGTCGCATGCCGGGAGCACGGACGGCGCATCCAAGATGCGCACAACGCAATCGCAGCCTTTGATCTTCTCGACAGTAACGTTCGAGTCGCTCGAGCCGCGGTCAGGGAAGCACTCCGAGGAGCCGCTAGCCCGGCGGAAGCGAACGAGCTAGCTGAAGCCTGGGTACAAAGGCGGGATTTCCTACTTCAGCCACCGCCGAACGGCTCCGTTGACTTCGTCCTCGGGAACCCTCCGTACATCCGACTCGAGTCCGTGCCGCAGGCCCGCTCTGACGCATACCGTCAAGCCTGCGTCACCATGGGTGGGCGCGCCGACGTCTACGTTGGGTTCTACGAACATGGGTTGCTGGCACTCCGGTCGGGGGGCGTTCTGGGCTACATCTGCGCCGACAGGTGGATGCGGAATGCCTATGGCGCCAAGCTCCGTGAGTTCGTGACTGCTGGGTGGTCGGTTGATGTCGTCGTGTCGATGACGGGAGTCGATGCGTTCGAGGATGAAGTCGACGCTTACCCCGCGGTCACGGTGTTGCGCCGCGAGCCCCAGCGGGCTGGCCCACTTGTGGTGCGGGGCACTCCCGACCTGGGCAAGGACGGAGCGCTGGAGATCACCGACGTAGCGCGCCGGCGGGATGAGCAAGCCAGTGGACCGGGCTATCGAGCGGCACGCCTGCACTCATGGTTCAAGGGTCGCGCGGGCTGGCCCAACGGTTCGCCCGAGCGGCTGGCTGTGATCTCGGAACTCGAGGCTGAGTTCCCGACACTGGAAGACGCTTCGACCGGCACAAGGGTAGGCATCGGGATTGCCACCGGCGCAGACAAGGTCTACATCGTCGACGACGTGCGGATTGCAGAAAGCGAGCGAATGGTGCCGCTCGCGATGTCACGCGACATCGCGACAGGTCGGATGGAATGGTCTGGTAAGTACCTGGTCAATCCGTGGGACGAGAACGGCCTTGTAGCTCTTGAGTCTTGGCCGAAGCTGGCCGCATACCTTGGCCAACACGAGGAGACACTTCGCCAGCGTCACACAGCTAGGAGCGGACGCTGGCACAAGACGATCGACCGAGTAATCCAAGGGTTGGCAGACCGTCCGAAGCTTTACCTCCCGGATTTCAAGGAGGCAACGTTTCCGGTTCTCGACGAAGGCACGACGTACCCGCACCACAATCTGTATTGGGTTACTTCGGATTGCTGGGACCTCCGCGTAGTCGGCGGGCTGCTTCTCAGCGACGTTGCCAATATGTTCATCGAGGCCTACTCGGTTCGGATGCGAGGCGGGTTCCTGCGGTTCCAGGCCCAGTACCTGCGGCGAATCCGACTGCCGCACCTCGAGGCCGTCGGCGACGACGCGAGGCAGGCCCTCGCAGAGGCGTTCGACACCCGCAACCGCGCAGCCGCGACCGCAGCCGCGTTGCCGCTTTACGGGCTCTCTGCCTTGCCCGAGTAGTGACAACCTCGGTGATTAGCCGCTCAACAACACGGCGAACGCTCCAACGATCACGGCTGCGCGCCAGCAGGGTCGCTGTCCAACCAAAGGTCTCTCGCTTTCCCGTGCTCTGACACGGGCGACCTCGAGAACAGGCGGCGCAACATGACGTCGAAGAACCGATCTGGCGATAGATCGTCCGGCACGATCTCTTCGTCGAGGGTCACCTTGCGCTTGGTCAAGTCAGCAACCAACAGGCAGCTAGCGTCGTACGAAGCGCTTTCGTCACTCTGCGAGAGATCAGTGAGTTTGCGGCACATGTCCTTAATGCGTTCCCACGCAGCGGGCTCATCCCGCGGCACGTTGGCACTCACGAGGTACGCGTAGCCGAATGTCGCGAGCGGGTAGCGCTTGCGGATGTTCAAGAGATCGCCTGCCGCTTCTTCGAACCGATTTCCGACGTTCTTAGCAGCGGAGCCCGTCATGGTTTTGGTCGACACGCCCAGTTCGAGGCCGCGGTCGTACTCCGCCATGACGACATCCACCTCCTTGAAGAAGAGCCCGCCAAGGATCTCCGACCTGCTGCCACCGAGTCGGCCGAGGAGGGTCGCAACTGTCGCTTCTTGGATCTCGCGCGTCTCCGGGTCGCGCGCGAAGCGGAAGTCCCTGACTGCCCGGGCCACGCCCTGTGGCAGCATGCGAGGCCACTCTTGGCGTGGCCACACGGCGTCTGAGTCGATCCCTGCCCTGCGTAGCTCCGTCGCGATCCAGACGTCGAGCGCAATTGCGAGGCCCCCCGTCTGGGCGTTCGCAGCCGAGCCGCTCGCAACCTGAACCGAGATCAACTTCTTGAGCAGACTGCGGTCAAACCGATACTGACCTCCGGCGCGCCACGGGCTCGCGAGCCTGCCAGGCACTACCGCGTAGACATCGGTCATCCGGTCCGATCTTTGCATCGGCCGGAGGTTCTGCGTAAACCAGTGGACTCCTGCTGACAGGCGCTGGGGTCCTTCCGTCAAAGCACCTCGCGCGCAGCCCCCTGTTGCCCGCTACGCCGCCACACTCCGCGCCACCCGAAACACCTTTTCCGGCAGCACGTTCGCCAACCGCCACGTGAACGCCACCGGCCGATCCCGCTCATGCGCCACGTACTCCACCGGCCCCGCAAACACATACGGCGCAGTCACCCCGTTCGCCAACTGCTTGCGCTCGCGCAGGAAGAGGTGCACATGCGTCCCGCGCTCCCGGTGCTCTATGTACCGCCGCACACTCGGGCTCCCTACCGACTGCGTTGCCTGCGACTCCCAGTGGAAGAGCTCCCGCGAGATGGCATAGTCGCGGTACATCGTTGTCGGGCTGTACTCCCGCTCGGCCTTTCTCAGCGTCACGAAGAACACGTCGGTCTTCGCCTCGGCGATCCACTTCACGCCCTCCCGCACCTGCGGCGGCTTGTCCACCGACCCGAGCCCGTACGCCGCCAGTATCTCCCCCTGCGCGTAGGAGGCGTGGACGGCCAGCGGCACCGCCGGGTCCATTCCCGACGAGACCGCGGCCGGCAGCGTCGTGCTCCGGGCATCCAGCACCGCCAGCAGCTCGCGCAGCTCCTCCACCACCGCCGGGTGGCGCCACAACTCCGTCAGCCCCGCATCAAGGTCAGCGAACGACCGGGTTAGCCCCCACATGCCCCACAACAGCATCGTGAGCATCCGCCGCTGGCGCACATCAAACGCCGCCGCCCGCGGAGCAGCCGCGCCGGCCAGCACCTCCCCGTAGAAAGCCACCCGCTCAGGGTCGTCCACATGCAGGGAACGACGTACCGCACGCAGCAGCTTCCGCTCGTCCTCCTCGTCCCCACGGGGCCTCGGCACACCACGACCCGCATCCCGCCGCAACCGCGTCCACGACGCATCAGGCGCCCGGTACAGCTCCCGCGGCGTGCGCCCTGTCGCCTCCAGGAACCCGTTGAGCGACGCGTCCTCCGCGCATCCACGTAGGTCATCCACGAGCGTCCGCCACGCACCGAGCTTCGCGACGGCCTGCAGGTTGTCGAGCACGATCGAACGGCTGACCCGATCGAGCTCGACGTGACAGCCGCTGGGCAGGAACGGGAAGCCGTCTTCGACCTGTTGGCGCACCGGTCCACGCCGGACATCGAGCAGCGCGCTGAACCGCTCGTCGAACCTGAACGACCGGTGCTGCTGGCCGATAAGGTCGATCACCGTGAGGCTCGCCTTGCCATCGGCCTGACGCAGACCGCGCCCGAGCTGCTGGGTAAAGACGGTGGCGCTCTGCGTCGGTCGTAGGAGCAACACGGTGTCGACCACGGGCACGTCCACGCCCTCGCCGAGCACGTCTACGGAGAAGATCACCCGCAGCTCGCCGGCCGCCAAGCGGCGGAGGAGATCGGCGCGGTCGGTCTCCGGCATCGTGCCGTCGATGCTCGCTGCCGTGAGTCCGGCCTCAGTGAACTTTGCAGCCATGTACTTCGCGTGGGCAACTGAAACGCAGAACCCGAGCGCCCGCATCCGCAGCGGCTCTGCCACAACGCGCGTGATCGCCCGCAGCAGCTTGGCGACCCGTGCGTCATTGCCGGTGTAGACGTTCTCCAGCTCGCCGACGGTGTAGCCGCCGCGCCGCCACGTCAGGGCAGAGAGGTCGACGTCGTCGGCCACGCCGAAGTACTGGAACGGCACAAGGTAGCTCTGGTCGATCGCCTCCCACAGCCGCAGCTCGACGGCGATGCGCCCGTCGAACCATGCGGTTACGTCCCGGCCGTCGAGGCGTTCAGGTGTGGCCGTCAGGCCGAGCAGCTCTTTGGGCTCCAGTCGTTGCAGCAGGCGGTCGTAGCTGGCGGCGGCCGCGTGGTGGAACTCGTCGACAATCACCACGTCGAACTGGTCGGGCTCCAGCTCCTCGACGCGCTCGCGCTGTAGCGACTGGATCATCGCGAAGACGTGCCGGCCGCGTGCGATCGATCCTCCGCCATGAAGCTCGCCGAACGCGCCGTCGCGCATCACGGCGCGGAACGTGCCGAGGGCCTGGTCGAGGATGCGCTCCCGGTGGGCGACGAAGAGCAGTGCGAGGTCGCAGCCACGGGTCGTGCACAGGCGCTTGTAGTCGAGCGCGGCGAGGACGGTCTTGCCGGTGCCAGTCGCGGCAACGACGAGGTTGCGGTGCCGGGCGTGGCGGTCGCGTTCGAGCTGCAGCGTGTCGAGCATCCGCTGCTGATAGCCAAGCGGGTGCACATCCAGGCCGGCGAACGAGATAGCGGTGCGACTGGGTTCGCGCTGTGCGCCGAGGGCGCGGTCGAGGTCGTCGCCGCGGGTGACCGGGTCGTAGTCCTCGAACTGCTCGGACTCCCAGTGCGTGGCAAACATCGTGCGGACGCGGTCGACGACGTGGCGGGCGTCGACCTCCGAGAGCCGCACATTCCACTCGAGGCCGTCGAACAGCGCGGTCTGGGAGAGGTTCGAGGAGCCGATGAACGCGGTCGTCAGACCCGACGCCCGCTCCATGAGCCAGGACTTTGCGTGGAGCTTGGTCGAGCGAGCGTCGAAGGCGACACGAACCTGCGCACCGGCCTTCACGAGTTCGTCGACCGCGCGGCGCTGGGTGGCGCCCATATAGGTGGTGGTGATGACGCGGACCTCGCCCCCGCGCTCGACGAGGTTGCGCAGCGGGTCGCGGACGGCGACCACACCACTCCAGATGACGAAGGCGCAGATCAGGTCGACGCGATCGGCCGTCGCGAGCTCTGCGCGGAGCTCGGAGCCGATGTTCGGCTGACCTTCCGCGTTGACGAGCAGGTCGCTGACTGCGAAGGGCGTGGCGGGCCGGGTGGACGGCTTGGCGTGGGGCGCCGGCAGGATCTCTTCGAGCAGGGAGGGTGGGGTGATGACCGCGTCGCCGTTGTCGACGGCGGCCGCCGTGAGCAGGCGATTGATGAGCTCGGCCTGTTCGGCGCCGGCAGGTTGGTCGGCGAGGAGCGGAGCAAGTGCGTCTGCGAGGTGGCGGGCTAGGCGGCGTGGTCCCTCCGCCGGGTCGAGCGGCTCCTGACGGACCAGCTCGGTGGGAAGCGCGGTGAGGGCGTGTTGGAGGCGGCGGGTGAGGAGCTCGTCGCGGACGCCCGGGGTGGTGGGGTCAGTCACGTTTCGTCGGGGGCGCGTGACTGGTCGCGGAACATGCGGGCATTATTGCGGCGGCCGCTGCGAACTAGCCACGCACGTGCGCGCAAGCCGCCTTGTTCAATGGCTTCCGCGTCATCACCGGCTGGGATGCGTTCCCATGGCAGATCGAAGCGTTTCATCGGCGCCGCAAGCATTCGGAGACGCGCGCGGGTCATTGCGCGGGACCCTAGATGAAACCTGCTGACCAAGTTCTTCGCGCGAAGGGTGTCGTGGTGCTCTGAGCGAGCGAACGCCTGGGGGACGCAATCGGCTCGCGTTCCCTGCCGGACGACGTTCCGAAGTAGCGCAGCGGCAAGAGCGCCGGCGACTCATGCACTCCATAAGCACTTCCGCTGGAGCCCCCGCCGCATCCACGCCATCCTCCACGCATGGCCGACCAGTACGACCTGACCCCCCACGAGCGCGTCGAAATCGTCTCCCGCGAGCCCAGCGCGCTCGTGGCCATCGCGAGCTACGGGTCGGGCGGCTCGGCACCACCGAACCACCTGCACCCCGCCCAGGATGAGCGCTTCGAGGTCCTCGCGGGCACGCTCACGGTCGATCGTGACGGCGCGCAGGAGACGCTGAGCGTCGGTGCGGAGATCACGGTCGCACGCGGCACGCCGCATCGCATGTGGAACGCGGACCCGGCCACCGAGGCGCGCGTGCGATGGACCACCACGCCGGCGGGGCGGACGGAGGATTGGTGGCGGGCGCTCGCGGACGCACGCGCCGGCAGGGACCGCCCGCCGCCGCATCGGGCACTGCCGCTCCTGCGCGAGTACCGCGACGTCTTCCGCCTGGTCGCACCGGGCCCCGCGGCGCCGGTGGTCGGCGCTGTCCTGGGCTATCGGCGCGGGTAGCCCCGGGAACGCCTGGCACGCGACGGCGCGATCAGCGCGTGCGCCGCGTCGCGCGTGCCAGTACGGTGGCACCGGCGTTCGCCCGCACGGTCGCCGTCCACCGCCCTGCGCGCCCCGTCACTCCGGCGCGACGAATCGTCACGTCGCATGTCACGCGGCGCGCAGCACCGCGGCCTTGGGAACGGCACGTCCCCCGGCGGACGGCCTTACCCTTCGCCGCCGTCAGGGCGTACGTGCGTGCGCCGGCGACGGGACGGAAGCGGGCGCGAAGCACGAGGCGGCCGCCGACCTTGACCGTCGACCATGCCGCGGCCAGGCGCTTGGGCGCCGCTGGCGGCCGACCGGGGGTCTTCTGGCTCACCGTCGGCGTGGGCACCGTCGTCGTCGGCGTGCTCGGCTGGTCGGGTGTCGACGTCGGCGGCTGCTCCGCGGACGCCACCCCGAGCCTGACGTTTGCGGCACTGACCTGCGCGGCCGTGTTGCCCACGGCATCGCGCGTCTGCAGCGTCACGGTGTAGAGCCCATCGGGCAGCGTCGCACCGCCGAGGACCGACGTCACACCGGCAGAGGCATTGAGATTCGCCCGGTCCAGCGTCACCGTCGCGCTCCCCGTCGCGGTCCGTGAAAGCGCAATCGTCCGCGTCGTCGGGCCGGAGAAGACGACGCTCGTCGAGCCCGCCAACGCCGTCTCGGCCAACGAGAAGGAGACAGGAACTGTGGCGCCGGCGTGGGTCGAGCCCGCTGCCGGCGAGGTGAGGGACGGCACCTGCGTCGCACCGTCGATCGTCACCCCGGGCCTGAAGCTGCTCGCCGCCGGATTGCCGTAGACGTCCTGGTAGGAGAGCTGCACATCGTAGGTCCCGTCGGGCAGCGTGGAAGCGCTGGCCGAGGTGAGATTCGCGTTCGCCCCCAGGCCCGTCACCGGCAGGTTCCACGACTGCGCCCCGTCTGTCACGTCGGCAAGCGTGAGGAGGACAGGCGACCCAACGGCCGGGATGAAGCTCAGCCGCGCCGACCCGGGCGTGGCCGCCTCGGGCAACGTCAGCGACACCGCGATCGGGGCGCCGGAGACCGACGAGGCCGCCGGCGCGGTGAGCGTCGGCGCCTGCGTGACGGTGTCGACGCGGACGTTCGTGATCGGGTCGGACTCCACGAGCGGTCCACCGCCCGACGGCGAGTAGCGCATGGCGACGGTGTACGCGCCATCGGGAACGGACACCGACCGGGCGTTCGCGCCGATCGCCGAGTTGTCCAAGAAGCGGACGTAGGTCGTTCCGACCCCGTCATCAAAGGTGATCGCAGTGTCGAACGCGCTCGGGGCCTCGCTGATGGTGTAGTTGACGGCCAGCGGGTCGCCGTACCGCGTGCTCGCCGCGGGAGACGCGACGGTGATCGAGGCGTGACTCGCAGCGGGGCCGACGAGCATGAGCACGAGGGCGGCGAGGAGAGCGCGGCCGGCCATCCGCAGGGTGAGACCAGGCACATCCCGGTGATCGCCGGGGGTGCGCCCGGCTTGAGGGCGGGCCGGTCGAACGGATCGGCGTGCTGATCGCACTCGTCCTGATCCTGTTGCGGACCTGGGCGGCGTTCAACGGGCCCGACACCGGCGACCGCTTCAAGTACCGCGGGAAGTTTGGGGGGCCTGACCACGACGACCTACTCGTACTCGCACCCCCGATAGCGCCCGCACGGTAGGCCCCCACCACCCCAGACAGCTACTGTCCCTCCATGGCCGCCAACCCCCAGGCCGACCCGACCTCCACCTTCCTCGCCCAGCTCGCCCACGAGCGCGAGCAGTACGCGCTCCCGCCCAAGCTGCGCAACATCGGCGAGCAGGTCGTTCACAAGGCGCTG
>SXGQ01274906.1_pt1 | contig 12255 bp, 20 predicted proteins | sample 3178371 | NCBI WGS metagenome assembly SXGQ01 (sample SAMN11356859, study PRJNA531348) | freshwater metagenome | isolation source: freshwater sample F1-20 | place: China: Fuxian Lake, Yuxi | collected 2017-12-25 | reverse complement strand
TTTTAATGGACTCACGTGATATTAAAGGTTTTCCCTGAACAACAGCTATTCTATTGTTAATCTTTTCAACTAGATTAACATAGTGTTTATCTATGTGTTCGGAGAATTTTTTCTTACTTGTCATTTTCTCTCCTTTTGTTTGTTGTTATGATAGTTATTTTAACTATCCTGAAGCCCTGGATAGGGCTTCAAGTTGGTTAAGTTTATTTAAAAATAACTTTTAAAGGTTCTTTGATGTCATTTTTATAATCTTCTTTTTTACAAAAATTATCATCATAACCTTCGCCTTGTTGTTTGTTTAATTCATTTACAGTATTGGCCTGCATTCTTGCTAGACCTGCTACATACTGCAATTTATTTGCTCTGTCCTCGAATGCCATAACATCATCGGGAGTAATTTTAACTTCTCCTCGAAGCATTCCCCAAAACAAAGATTTCTTTTTATCTGTCATAGTCCGTCCTTTTGTTTAGTTGCCTAAGTCTACATTAAAAATAATATAAACTCAAGGACACTGTTACGTGTCGCAAGGCCCAGATTTACTGGGCCTTATGTCGCGTAATTATCTTAGTGTAACAGCACTCATATTTGCTTTTTCTTTTTGTCTTTTACTTTCTCTTAATTCAGAGTCGATAGTATTCTGAAGATTTAAAGCAAAAGATTTGATTATTCTAGACGTCCATTTTTTTCTAGTTTCATTACCAACATTGGTCCCATAACCGACCATTTTATTAATAATGTCTAAGTATCTTTCTAGTGTTTGTTCTTGAACAAAAACACCTCGTCCGATTGTTTGTAAAAACATAAAACGAAATAAAATTTCATCTTTGTTTTTTTCTGTTACGTCCTGCATTCCAATAGACATTAATGACCAACAGAATTGACCCGCAATATTTTTGTCATCTTCCGTCCAGTTACTATCATTACATCTGCTGTAATTGTATGTCAGTGCCATACTTTTCCGTCCTTTCAGTTGTTAGTTTATTTTGACCGCTGGGCTGGGTACCAGTCTAGAAGCTTCTCTGCCTAACACCCCGCCCTGCGTTAGTTTAAACAGTATTTGCTTTTTTAAACTACATTATATTTAATGTATGAATTATAATATTACCATTGATATGATTGCATGACAGAGTTGCAAGAATTGCATGGCTCAATATCAACTATCAAGCGAGTTCCAATCTGGACTGCAACTGTTCCGTGTAGCCTGAGCCTTACAACTTTTGCGGGAATTCTAAACCTATTAATTTTTTTTCTGACCCCCCACCCCCTAAAATGTACCCTGTACTTTATAGGTTAAGTATTATATGTCTGTTTCACTCATACAGTTATCAGCCAAAAGCTGCGGTGTTTATTATGCCAGATACTAGAATAGACGTTAAAAAAATTGCAAGCATTATTAGCAAGCTAAGGAAAATTGATCCTGATAAAGCGGATCACATGTATAACGTTTATAAAAATCTATTATTCAAAACAAAATCAAAACTAGCGCGTGAAAAGTTTTTAGACTTTGTAAGAGCCGTATGGCCAGAATTTATTTCTGGATACCATCATAAAGAAATTGCAAAAAAATTTGAATTGGTTGCTCAAGGTAAACTGAAACGTTTAATTGTTAACATGCCACCAAGACATACTAAATCAGAGTTTGCTTCCTATTTATTTCCAGCATGGATGATCGGACGTAATCCAAAATTAAAAATTATTCAAACAACTCACACAGCGGAATTATCCTATCGTTTTGGTAGAAAGGTTAGAAACTTAATTGATACTGCTGATTATCAAAAAATATTTCCTGACATAACTCTAGCGCAAGATTCAAAAGCATCAGGTCGTTGGGAAACAAATAAAGCTGGAGAATACTTTGGAGCAGGTACCGGAGGAGCTATTACAGGACGAGGCGCTGATTTATTAATTATTGATGACCCGCATTCAGAACAAGATGCTAACTCAAGCACAGCATTTGATAATGCTTATGAATGGTATACCTCTGGCCCTAGACAGCGTTTACAACCTGGTGGATCTATTGTTGTAGTTATGACTAGATGGAGTACCAAAGATCTAACAGGTAAGTTAGTTAGAGCTCAAGCAGAAGATATTAAATCAGATAAATGGGAAGTTATTAATTTTCCAGCTGTCTTTGAATCTGGTAAACCTTGTTGGCCAGAATACTGGAATATAGAAGAACTTGAAAAAGTAAAAGCTTCTTTAAGCGTTGGTAAATGGAATGCACAATGGCAGCAAGATCCAACAGCCGTAGAGTCTGCAATTATCAAACCAGAATGGTGGAGAGTTTGGGATAAAGATTATATGCCAAGTGTGGAACATATTATTCAAAGTTACGACACGGCTTACACTAAAAAAGAAACTTCAGATTACTCTGCAATTACAACGTGGGGAGTTTTCTATTTACCTGATTCACCTAATGGTCATCTAATATTAATGGATGCTGAAAAAGGTAGATGGGAGTTTCCTGAACTTAAACGAGTAGCAATTGAGAAATATAAAAAATATAATCCTGATACTGTTATCATAGAAGCCAAAGCCTCGGGATTACCACTTACACACGAACTTAGACAACTTGGAATACCTATTGTTAATTATACACCTAGCAGGGGAAATGATAAACATGCACGAGTAAACGCAGTATCACCTTTGTTTGAAGGAGGTATGATCTGGGCACCCATGAGCCATGCAGCACAAGAAGTGGTCGATGAGTGTGCGGCATTTCCTAATGGAGATAATGACGACTATGTGGATTCTACGGTGCAAGCAATATTAAGATATAGACAAGCAAACTTTATTAGGTTAAAAGATGACTACGAAGACGAGAAAAAAGAAAAACCAAGAAGGATATATTACTAATGAAAAAGTTATCACACTCTGAACAAAGAAAAATTTTAGAGCAGAAAATAAAAGATCTAGAACAACATGCTCTACATTTAGAAGAAAGATTAGATGATGCTAATTTATCTTTTGAAATGATTGGCATGGAGAAATTAAAATTTAAAAGATGGAAAAATGATTAACGGCGATAGTCAAGAATATGACCTGTTGCAAGAAGCATGCGACATGAAGCAAGTAGATCCGCATCAAGATTCAATCATCACCGTTGAGATTGGTGTGAGAGAAGGACTAGGTTCTAAAATAATTTTAGATACTTACAAAGATGTAGCAAAGCCTCATTATCATTTTGGTATAGATCCTTATGGTAATTTAAACTATGCACACTACGACAATGATATTGCTTACACAGCAGATTACACAAATCAAATGCGAGACACTTTATTAAAAGATTTAAGTTATTATTCTAACTTTAAATTTTTTAACTTAACAGATAAAGAATTCATGAAGCGATATCATGATGGAGTTCCAGTCTACGATGACTCTAAGGAAACAATTTATAATACATACGATCTAGTTCATTTTGATGGCCCGCATAAAACTAAAGAAGTTTTAGAAGAAGCTATCTTTTTTGCAAATCGTTCTTCATCGACTGCAGTGTTTGTCTTTGATGATTATAAAACTTACGACATGAATTTAATTGGTAGAGTATTAAATTATTATAATTTTAAAGAAACAAAGAAAGGAGCAAATAAAATAATCTATGCAAAGAAAATATAAAGCAGGATCTAGTATAACTGTTATTCCAAACTATATGCAGTATTGGATTGAATCTAAACCATGGGGACAGGAGATTAGAATTGTAAATGACAATGATGAAGTTATGGTAATTGAATGTAGATGGGCAAGTTATAGAAGACCTCGTGATGTGCACGATTTAGATAGATTGTCTTGAAAAACAAAGCTATTAAGTATAAGGATACTCAATGAGAAAAACAACTAGAAAAACACCTAAAAAGTATGTAGACTCAAAGGCTGCTCAAAAGCGAAGAGCTCCGGCTGCAATTAAAGGATTTAAATTTAGAGGAATATTCTAATGGCAATAGAAAAAGATTTACCACCCGTACAAGGAAATATTGAGGCAACTGATATAGAGTTACCTAGTGGCATTGCACAAGAACCAGGAGTAGAGATTACCGAAGATGAAGAAGGTGTTGAAATTAATTTTGAACCAGGAAAAGAAATAGATACTGGGTTTAATGAAAACATTGCAGAGAAGATGGATGAAAGAGATTTATCTTCCTTATCTTCAGAACTTGTAACAGAATTTAGAGATGACAAAGATTCAAGAAAAGATTGGGAAACTACTTATACACAAGGATTAGATCTTTTAGGATTTAAGTACGAAGAACGAGATCAACCTTTTCGTGACGCAAGTGGCGTGACCCATCCTTTACTAGCAGAATCCGTTACTCAATTTCAAGCACAAGCTTATAAAGAACTGATGCCAAGTTCTGGCCCAGTTAATGTACAAATTGTGGGTAAAGAAACTCCAGAAGTATACGAGCAATCTATTCGTGTTAAAAACTTTATGAACTATCAGATCATAGATGTTATGGAAGACTATACTCCTGACATGGATCAGATGTTATTTTATTTACCCCTATCAGGATCTACATTTAAAAAAGTTTATTATGATGAAGGATTAGAAAGAGCCGTATCAAAATTTATTCCAGCGGAAGATTTAGTTGTTCCGTATACTGCAACAGATTTAGAAACGTGTGAGAGAATTACTCATGTAGTTAAAATGTCTTCTAATGAATTTAAAAAGAAACAAGTTTCTGGATTTTATAGAGACGTAGAAATTAATCCATCTACAACAAATATTGAAGATCAAGTTAAAGAAAAAGTAAGTGACATAGAAGGAGTTAAAAAAGTTGGAGGAGACTCTGATGAAGTAACTTTATATGAAATGCATACTTTATTAGATCTAAAAGGATTTGGGGATAAAGATGAGGATGGAGAAGAAACAGGAATTAAAGTTCCATATATTGTAACTATAGAAGAAAGTAGTGGAGAGATTTTATCTATCTATAGAAACTATAGTGAGAATGATCCTTTCAAAAAGAAAAGACAATATTTTGTTCATTATAAATTTTTACCAGGTTTAGGTTTTTATGGATTTGGTTTAATTCATATGATTGGTGGATTGTCACGTACAGCTACTTCTGTTCTTAGACAATTACTAGATGCAGGAACCTTAGCAAATTTACCAGCAGGATTTAAATCTAGAGGACTGAGAGTTAGAGATGATGCTGAACCAATTCAGCCAGGTGAGTTTAGAGATGTAGATGCTCCAGCAGGAGACTTAAGAGCTTCTATCATGACACTTCCATTTAAAGAACCTTCTCAAACATTATACTCATTATTATCTTTTGTAGTAGAAGCAGGTAAACGATTTGCATCTATTGCAGATCTACCAACAGCAGATAACAATTCACAAGCACCCGTTGGAACAACGATTGCTCTCCTTGAAAAAGGATCTCGTGTTATTTCTGCAATCCATAAACGATTACATTATTCATTAAAAACAGAATTTAAATTATTAGCAAAAGTATTTTCAGAATATCTTCCACCCGTTTACCCTTATGAAGTTGTAGGTGGAGATCGTTATATTAAACAAACAGACTTTGATAATAGAGTAGATGTTATTCCAGTATCAGATCCAAATATATTCTCTATATCGCAAAGAGTAACAATGGCGCAAACTCAATTACAACTTGCTCAATCGGCTCCTGCATTACATAATTTAAGAGAAGCATATCGTAGAATGTACGAATCTATGGGAGTACAAAATATAGATAATATTCTTAAAAAAGAAGAACAACCTAAACCAAAAGATCCAGCAATTGAAAACGCAGATTCATTAGAAGATCAACAAAACTTATATGCGTTTCCAGGTCAAAACCATGATGCGCATATCTTGGCACATTTAGTATTTGGTTCTAGTCCTATGATTATAGCTAATCCAATGTCTGCTATGAAACTACAAAAACATATTATGGAACATGTTTCTATTAAAGCACAGGAACAAGCCGAAGTTCAAATAAGACAAATGCAAACTCAAGGTATGGATCCTCAATCTATAGAGATTGCTAAAGCTTCTATGATTGCACAGTTAGAGGCTCAGTTTACTCAAGAAGTAAAAACTAAATCAACAGAGATATCTGGAGGTGCTGCACCAGATCCTATTGTTGAATTAAAAGCTAAAGAGCTTCAAATAAGACAACAAGATAATTTATCAGACGCACAAATAGCTCAGCAAAGAATACTATTAGACCAACAGAAACTGCAACAAAAAATGATGGCTGATGCTGCTAGAATAGAATCTCAAGAAGATATTGCTAAATTAAGAACTTCTACTAAGAATAAGCAACAGTAGGTATTGACTATAACTTTAAAAGATTTAAGCTATGAGTATGAGCAAACAAGATAAATCAGTTGAACAAATAATGTCAAACATTCACGAAGAGATGTTAGACTACTTAGAAGAAGGCAAGGACATCTTTGAAATAGGAGCAGCTTATTTAGGTATGGCAAGATGGATTTATGTTACTGCTTTAGGTAAAGAACAAGCAGCAGAAGTTTTTAAAGATGCTGTTAATGCAAAGGGCATTACGTTTTCGTTACCGATGAACACAAACTTACATTAAGAGTATTTTATGAAAAAAGATAAAGCACAAAAAAAGATTTCCAAAGTAATGAAAGAGTTTAAAGCAGGAGAACTTAATATTGGAAAATCTGAAAAGAAAGTTAAAAATCCAAAACAAGCAATAGCAATTGCTCTATCACAAGCTGGCAAATCTAAAATGATGGCATCTGGTGGAATGGTAAAGTCTAGCAAAAATAAAGCTAGAGGTGGCGGAGCGGCTATTAGAGGAACAGATTTTAAAGGCGTGTTTTAATATGCCACGAGGAACATGTTGGAAAGGCTATGAACAAAAAGGCATGAAGAAGAAAGGCAATCGATTAGTGCCTAATTGTGTAGCGGTTGGCAGAAAGAAAAAGAAAAGAAAATGATTCAAATGTTAGGGGCTATTGCACCTCTTGCAAAAGTCCTATTTAGTACAATTGAAAAAGCTGTTCCTGATAAAGATCTTCAAGAAAAATTAAAAGCTCAATTACAAACTCAATTACTACAATCACATACACAAGAATTAACTGCTGCAGCTAAAATTATTGAAGCTGAAGCAAAAGCTGGATGGTTTGCATCAAGCTGGAGACCATTGTTGATGTATGTATTAATCTTTATTTTAGTATGGAACTATGTTATAGGACCAGTTATAAAAGTATTCACAGGAGCAGTGATTTCCTTTGAATTACCTGGCGATGTTTGGACTCTTCTTAACGTTGGTCTGGGTGGTTATGTGCTAGGCCGATCTGCTGAATCTGTTGCAAGAACAATGGCAAGTAGACCGGTTGTAAATAAAGAACAAGAAAACGGATAAGGAGTTAAAATGAGAAACGATTATAAAATAAGACCCAGATCATTTAAAAAGGGTGGTTACGTAGACATGTCTGAAAAGCATGAAGGCATGGAATCTAAAGCTGAAGAAGCTAAAGAATATTCTATGGAAGAAAAAGGATATAAAGAAACTAAGTCTGGTAAAATGGTAAAGAAAAAGAAAAAAGGTGGTTTTCCAGATTTAACTGGAGATGGTAAAGTAACTTTTAAAGATATTTTAAAAGGAAGAGGTGTTATTAAGAAATAACCTTTTATGTCAGAATTAAAGAAATTTAAATGCACTATTTGGGGCATTATTCAAAAAAAAGCTTGTCCAGAAATTTTAGCCACTAAAGTGGTTGAAGAGGAAAGCTATGAAAAATTATTAGAAAAATACAATATGGCCCCTAATGGAACTTATTGTTTAGTGGAGGAGATAATCTAATGATTGATCCTTTTACAATACAAACAGTAAAGAAAATGATTAAAGAAAAGAAGGAACAGCTGGTAGAAATCACATCTACAGGTGGTGTTGACAATTGGCCCAAATATCAATATATGGTAGGTCAAGTAAAACTTTGTGAACAATTTGAACAGGAACTCTCGAACCTGATAAATAAACAGGAGCAAAATGACGACACAAGTCGCAAACAACAAAGAAAGCAATGAAGTACCAAATAAAGTATTTGGATTACTTAATGCTTATAGAGACAAAGAAGAACTAGAAAAAGAAAAAGTTCTAGATCCAAATAAAATAGAGCCGTCTGCTCTAGATAGAATGCCTACGCCTACTGGATGGAGAATATTAGTATTACCTTATATGGGTCCATCAAAATCTAAAGGTGGATTATATTTACCTGATGAAGCAGTTGAGCGTACGCAACTTACTACCGTTGTTGGTTACGTATTGAAAGTTGGTGATCTTGCTTATGCTGATAAGGATAAATTTCCAGAAGGCCCATGGTGCAAGGCAAAAGATTGGGTAATCTTTGGAAGATATGCTGGTTCAAGATTTAAAATTGAAGGTGGTGAAGTTCGTATCTTAAATGATGATGAAATCATTGCCACAATTAAAAACCCTGAAGATATTATTCACGTATACTAACAAGGAGTAAATATGAGCGATGAAGTAAAAGAAACGGTTGAAGTTGAAATAGATCTTCCCAATAAGGAAGCTTCTAATGAAATTCAAAAAGAAATAAATAAGCTTCAAGCAATTCAGGATAAACAACCTGAAATTGAAATTGAAGAACAAAAAGAGGAAGTAAAAGAAACAAAACCTGAAAAGGAAACAAAGTCAGAAGAAAAATTATCCACAAAAAAAGATGAGGATAAAAAAGAAGAAGACTTTGAAAAACACAAAACAAGAGTTCAAAAAAGAATAAGTGAACTAACTTGGAAACTTCGTGAAGCTGAAAGAAAAGAAAACGAAGCTATTGCTTATGCTAAACAAATAAAAGAAGAAAGTGAATCTATGCGTAAAAAGTTTACGTCCATGGATAACAATTATCTTACTGAGTTTGAATCTAGAATTAAATCTCAAAAGTTAGCTATAAGAGATAAGCTTAAAGCAGCTATCGAATCTCAAAATGCAGAAGAGATTGCAAATGCAAATGAAGCATTAGCAAGACTTACTGTAGATGAAGAGAGAGTAAGAGTTTCTAAATTAGAAAGAGAATCTGAAGCTAAAGAAACTCCGGTTAAACAAGAAGTAGAACAAGTAAAAGCTGTTCAACAACCGGTAATTCAGCCAGATCCTAAAGCTGAGGAATGGGCTTCTAAAAACCCATGGTTTGGTAAGGATGAGGCTATGACCTATACGGCTTTAGCTTTACATAAAAAACTCATAGAAAATGAAGGATATGACGCTAAATCTGATGAGTATTATGAAGCTATAGATTCTTATATGAAAAAGAAATTCCCACAAGAGTTTACAAGTGAGGATAAAAGTGTTAGTAAGGATGAACAAAATACTAACATCGGTAACCGCAAGCCCGTTCAGTCTGTGGCATCCGCAACAAGAACAGCAAAATCTGGACGCAAAACTGTTAGGTTAACTTCAGCTCAAGTCAATGTGGCTAAGAGATTAGGTGTACCTATCAGTGAATATGCTAAATACGTGAAGGAGCAATAAAATGACTAAAATAGATAAAACCTCGCGCCTAAACCAAACTAGAGATAAATCCGAAAGGAAAAAAGTTTGGAAACAACCATCGAGCTTAGATGCGCCTCCAGCGCCAAAAGGATTCAGACATAGATGGATCCGTTTAGAAACACAAGGTTACCAAGACACAGGTAACGTTTCTAAAAGAGTGAGAGAGGGTTACGAATTTGTTCGTTCTGATGAATTAGAAGACGGACATGGTTACCCTGTTATCGGAGAAGGAAATCACGCTGGAATCATTGGAGTAGGTGGCCTTGCGCTGGCAAGGATACCGGATGAAATAGTTGAATCGCGAAATGAACACTTTAGAAGAAAAACTAAAGATCAAATGAACGCGGTTGACAACGACCTTCTGAAGGAGCAGCGACCTGAGATGCCTATGAGTATTGATAGATCATCACAGGTTAGTTTTGGCGGTAAAAAGAAATAGTTCTTTTTACTAAATTGTTAACCTTAAAAAGGAAAAATAAATATGGCAAATCAAACAGGTAATACTGGTCTACAACCAGTAAGACTATTGGGTGGTACGCCGTTTAACAATTCACAAAACAGGTATCGTATTTTAAAAAATTACGGCAAAGCAATATTCCAAGGTGATTTAGTAAAACTAAATGCTACTAATGGAACTATTAATGCTGTAGCTTCTTCTAATGACGTTCCAGTTGTGGGTGTATTTAACGGTGTAAATTATACGGATCCGACTACAAAAAAGACAACGTATAAAAATTACTATCCAGGAACAGTATCTGCTAACGATATTATCGCAGCAGTTATTGATGATCCGAATGTAGTGTATTCTATTAATGCAGATGCAACTTTTGTTGTGGCAGATCTTTATGCTAACTACAAAATTAATCCAACTGCAGGAAGCACTAACACAGGAAACTCAAGATTTAGTCTTGATGTTGCGACAGGCGACAGCTCTTCAACTTTTCAGTTGAAAGCAATCGACATTTCGCAAAACCCTGACAACTCTGATACAGCTGCACCATCTGGTTTAGATGTATTGGTTATTATTAACAACCATGCGTATCGTAGCGGTACGACTGGTAACGACTAAACGGAGACTTAAACTATGGCTATATCACGAGCACAACTAGTTAAAGAACTAGAACCAGGTTTGAACGCTTTGTTTGGACTTGAGTACCAAAGGTACGAAAATGAGCATGCTGAGATATTCACACAAGAATCATCTGACAGAGCTTTCGAAGAAGAAGTAATGCTATCAGGTTTTGGTAGTGCCCCAGTAAAATCAGAAGGTGCGGCAATTAATTTTGACACTGCGCAAGAAGCTTTTACAGCAAGGTACAATCACGAAACTATTGCTTTAGCATTTGCTATCACTGAAGAAGCAATTGAAGATAACTTGTATGACAGACTCGCTGCAAGATATACAAAAGCATTAGCTAGATCTATGGCTAATACTAAACAAGTTAAAGCTGCTGCTGTGCTAAACAGTGCATTTAGCACTTCTCAACTTGGTGGAGACGGAAAAGAGCTTTGCGCTACAGACCATCCATTAGTATCAGGTGGCACATTCAGTAATGAATTAGCTACTGCTGCTGACCTTAACGAAACATCATTAGAACAATCTTTGATTGACATTGCTGCTTTCGTTGACGAAAGAGGCTTAAAGATCGCTACTCAAGGTAGAAAATTAGTAATTCCTAAAGAATTACAATTTACCGCTGAAAGACTTATGAAGTCTGCAGGCAGAGTAGGAACTGCTGATAACGACATTAACGCTATCAAAAACATGGGAATGTTACCTGAAGGTTATGTAATTAACCATTTCTTAACTGATACAGATGCATTCTTCATTTTAACTGATGCGCCAAATGGCTTAAAGCATTTCGTTAGAGCTTCATTAAAAACAGCGATGGAAGGCGATTTCGACACTGGCAACATGAGATTCAAAGCTAGAGAGAGATATTCATTTGGATTCTCTGATCCTAGAGGAATCTTCGGTTCACCGGGAGCTGCGTAATCACTTACATTAAGTGTTTAATAAAAGGGCTGGGTCTATTGACCTGGCCCTTTTTATTTGGTAGAAATAAATCACTATACATTAACTTCTGATCTAGACGCGTATAGTCGACGGCCTAGAGACTAGATTAGAATAACTAGGAGAATAAACTTATGGCAACAACATCATTCCAAGGGATCGTAAGATCATACGGAGGACAAGACAAATCAGTAACAACACCTGGCGTTGTAGTATTATCTGAAGTAATTTCATTTAATGCTGCGGCAACAGCTGCAAGCTTAACACCAGTTAGAATTGGTACATCAGCAACAACTGGTGCTACATTCGTTCTACCAAAAGGTGCTATACCAATTTCTTTTACAGTAGTTGTAGCATCATCAGGTGCGAGTTCAACTATAGACATTGGAACAACAGCTGACGTTGACGGTTTCTTTAATGAAGTAGCTTCAGCTACAAAAGGATCAATCAAAGGTGCAGACGGTGCTTTAGTATTAGCAGGTGGTATTACAGCTAATGCTACAGTGGCAGCTTCTGTTGGAGCAACTGCTGGAACTGGAACAGTTACAGGAGTGTTTACATATACGATTGTAGATAATGCTCAACCAGGCGAATCACAGTCGCTATAATAAATTAATTTAAGGAGCTCGAAAGGGCTCCTTAATATAAGGAGAAAAAAATGGGTTTTAAATGTGATATACAAGCAACTCGATCAACAGCTGCTGCAGGAAGTAGTGCAATTATTTCAGGACCAATTCGTCTAAGAG
>SXGQ01194616.1_pt1 | contig 12256 bp, 19 predicted proteins | sample 3178371 | NCBI WGS metagenome assembly SXGQ01 (sample SAMN11356859, study PRJNA531348) | freshwater metagenome | isolation source: freshwater sample F1-20 | place: China: Fuxian Lake, Yuxi | collected 2017-12-25 | reverse complement strand
GACCGTTTGCTCGACTTTCTGATGTCGGGCAACGACATTACTGAAGGCCAGGCTCGTAGCCGCTTCGGTATCCAGAACCTGAGCGCGACGGCTTCTGCGCTCCGTTTCAAGGGCTATGCGGTTTATGCTAATCGCAAGACCATGGGTAACAACCATGAGGTGACTCTGTATCGCCTCGGTCGTCCAACACGTGAAGTGGTTGCGGCTGGCTATCGCGCCCTTGCTTCAGCGGCCTAATACGACTATCGATTGTGGTAAGATCGGGCTGGGCTCTATTCTCGGCCCGATCTTTCATATCTACCCAATACATAGCTCCATGTTGACATGAGGAGGATGTATGTCAGTTGAAATTAGCGTTTCTATAGAAGAACTCCGCAATAACAAAATCTTTGTTGCCACACCAATGTATGGTGGCACTTGCACAGGGCAGTTTGCTAAGTCCACCTCAGACCTGGCTAGATTAGCCACAGAATACGGCATGGACATAGACTTCTTCTACCTGTTCAATGAGAGCCTGATTCCGAGGGCTCGAAATTATTTGGTCGACGAGTTCCTACGCAGCAGGTTCACACACTTCATGTTCATCGATGCCGACATTGGCTTCGATGCTAATGATGTGATCGCGCTCTCTGTAATCGCCAATCAAGAGGGTAAGGATATTGTATGTGCACCTTATCCTAAGAAGTGCATCTCATGGGAGAAGATCAAGCGGGCGGTCGACAAGGGATTCGCAGACAAGAACCCAAACATGCTTGAGAACTACGTGGGCGATTATGTATTCAATCCTACGTCAAATAGCACAACCATCAGGCTCGATGAGCCGGTCGAGGTGATGGAAGGCGGGACAGGGTTCATGATGATTAAACGTGAGACCTTCGTCAAGTATCAAGCAGCGTATCCTGAGCTGCTCTATCTACCCGACCACGTTAGGACGGAGCATTTTGATGGTAGCCGCGAGATCATGGCATTCTTTGACACCGTGATCGATCCAGCGACAAAGCGGTATCTGTCAGAGGACTATATGTTCTGTCAATATGCAGCCAAAGCTGGTCTGAAAACTTGGCTATGTCCATGGATGAAAACAAATCACACAGGTACCTACACCTTTGGTGGTAGTCTCATCGACCTAGCACAGATCGGTGCATCTGCTACAGCTGATATCGATGTATTGGGTAAATCTAAAAAACTAGCCAAAGCATGAGGTTGACATCAACCTCAAAATATGTTATTATGATCCATCCAGACATCATGGAGATGACAAGTGAAGCTATCAAGTGAGACTATTGAGATCCTCAAAAACTTTGCGACCATCAACCCATCGTTGATGGTTCGCAAGGGTAATACTCTACGCACGGTTACAGCTAACAAGACTGTGATGGCATCGGCTACTCTAAAGGAATCTTTTCCAGCAGAGTTCGGTGTTCATGACCTGACGCGCCTGATCATGGTGCTATCAGCATATGATAGCCCAACCATCGACTTCGAGAGCGGATACGTCAAGATTAGCGACGGTTTATCCAATACAAAATACCATCATAGCGCGGCCGAGACTGTTACACAACCTCCCGCTAAAGACGTTGAGATGCCTGCATCTTGCCCAACTTTCACGGTCAGCAATCAGGCCCTTATTAAGGTCTTGCGGCTAAGCAACGGTCTTGGATTGCCCAATATTGTGCTACACGGTGACGGCGGTAAGTCTTTTCTGACAGGTACTAACGTGCTAGAAGATGCAGCCGATAGCACCAGCTATGAGGTCGGTACGTCTGACAGTGAATATAAGGCTATATTTGACATCGAGCATATGAAGATGTTGTCTCGTGACTATAATGTCAAGGTTGCACCTGGCGTAGCTTACTTTGAATCCACTCAAGGCGACGTCAGATACTGGGTTGCATGTTCGACTCCAAAGAAGTGACCTCTCGCTTCAGTCCAGAGGCCTTAGCGGGCTTTCTCCACGAGATCGTGGTGAAGGCTCGCAAGGAGGGCGCCTCGCTAGAGGTACTGAGCGCGATACTAGCCGTGGTGATAGACGGCTACTCTAAGACCATGGGACCTAATGAGGCTGCGATGCTTTTCTATAGCGTAGCAGATGACCTAGCAGCCATGGATATTCGTTATGATGATGAAGGTGACAATGATGGAAAGCAATCAAGATGAGTTCCTCTGGGTAGAGAGGTATCGACCCAAGAGGATCGCAGACTGCATCCTGCCGGACTCCTTGAAGAATACCTTCCAGAAGTTCGTGCAGGATAAGCAGATACCTAACCTCCTCCTCACAGGTACAGCAGGCATCGGCAAGACCACGGTAGCCAAAGCCATGCTAGAGGAGATCGGTGCAGACTATATCGTCATAAATGGCTCGCTTGATGGTCTGATGGACACATTGCGTAACCGAATCGTTGGCTATGCATCTACCGTATCTTTCTGGGGTGGTCGGAAATACGTTATCCTAGATGAGGCCGACTACCTGAGCCACCACGTGCAACCTGCCCTTCGTAATTTCATGGAGCAGTACTCACACAACTGCGGCTTCATTCTGACCTGCAACTTCCGAAACAAGATCATCGAGCCTCTGCACTCCAGGTGCTCGACGATTGAGTTCAAGATCAATAACAAGGATAAGCCTGCCATCGCTGCGCAGTTCATGTCTCGCGCATGTGAAATCCTTCAGACCGAGGGAGTCAGCTATGAGAAGGCTGTGGTCGCAGAGCTTATCAAGCGCCATATTCCAGACTGGCGCAGGGTGCTCAACGAGCTACAGCGTTATTCTGCGCTGGGTCCAATCGATGCAGGTATACTTGGTTATTTGGTTGACGTTGACCTCAAGACGTTGGTCAAGCACCTCAAGGAGAAAGACTTCGCTTCGATGCGGAAATGGGTCGGCAATAATTCCACCGTAGACCAGAATACTGTCTATCGCCAGCTCTATGACATGGCATATGAGGTGCTAAAACCAAATAGCATTCCAGGACTTGTTCTCACCCTAGCCGACTATCAGTATAAGGCTGCATTTGCCGTCAATCCCGAGATAAACCTAGCTGCGTGCTTGACGCAGATTATGGTTGATAGTGAGTGGAAATGAGCGAGGACGAAGGTGAAATCAAACTGGGTGTGTTCGATATTGTCAATGCGATAAGTAAAACCAAGCGCGACTATTTTAGAAGTGATGATACCGCCATTAAGGCAGATAAATCATATATTCCGTTTCTTATCAATAAATCACTATCTCATCATGTGGATACGGTTCTATATGCCAATGAGATGAACCTCCGGGGACATCTCGATAACCTGTTACAACATGACTATCTCATAAATACCGTGAGGCCTAGAGATCGTAAGTCAGGGAAGTGGCCTAAGTCATTCTCTGATAAAGATATTGAAGCCGTCATGGAATACTACAGATGCAATTACAACAGGGCTAAGGAGCTCCTTACCGTCCTAACCAAAGACCAGCTCTCTGTAATCCATGATAGAACATTTAAGGGTGGTAGGACCAATGACAATAAACATAACAGAGATGGTCGAAGTTAGGCTCAAGTCTCCTGAGGATTTCCTGAAGGTCCGCGAGACGTTGACGAGGATTGGTGTTGCATCTCGGAAGGACCAGGTGCTTTACCAGTCTTGCCACATTCTGCATAAGCAGAAGAGGTATTTTATCGTACACTTCAAAGAGCTGTTTGCTCTAGACGGTAAGCCGACCAACTTTACCGATGATGATATGATGAGAAGGAACACCATAGTCAACCTTCTCGCAGAGTGGGGTCTCATCGAGCTAGTTGATCCCATAGCAACTAGCGATAAGGTCGCGCCAATATCGCAGATCAAGGTCTTGTCGCACAAGGAGAAAGGCGACTGGACGCTAGAGGCTAAATATTCTATCGGGAAAAAGAGGAGCGCCTGATGGCTGATCTAATTGAGTCTTTGAAGGTAGCACTAGCCGATACATACGTATTTGGTGTTAAGGCACAGTATTTTCATTGGAATGTTCAAGGTCCCGATTTCGTCCAATATCACGGTCTATTTGCCGGCATCTATGATGACGTTCATCATGCCATTGATCCACTTGCTGAATATATTCGTGCATCTGGTGCATATGCTCCAGGTACACTTGGTAGATTTAAAGAGCTAACAACACTTGTTGAACTTGACACTGTACCTGAAGCAAAGGAGATGATTCTTGCTCTGGCAGTTGACAATGCTAAAGTTCTACAGTCAATTAAGATTGCATATGATGCGGCCGAAGCTGCGCTGGCGCATGATGTATCAGATTTTCTTGCTGGGCGCATGGGCGCACACAAGAAGCATGGGTGGTTCCTCCACTCGACGCTAGGTAACAACGTGAAGGATTGATATGAGCAACTTCGGTATGGTGGCTGACTTCATGAGAGCAGCCGAGCAAGACGTGCATACAACGCCGACATGGCCAGATGATAAGATCCGGCTCCTCAGATATAAGCTGATTGATGAGGAGCTTCTAGAGCTACAAGAAGGTATGCTTAATGAGGACATTATTGAGATTGCCGATGCGCTGACCGACCTTCTCTATGTCGTGTATGGCGCTGGCCACGCATTCGGCATCGACCTCGATAGGTGCTTCGCAGAGGTCCACCGCTCTAACATGAGCAAGTTTGTGGATGGTAAGCGCATCAAGGATGCTGACGGTAAGGTCATGAAGCCACCGACATACTCTCCACCAGACCTCTCATTTCTTTTACCCGAGATGACTGACTTGCCCTTGACAGAAGGGTGACTTCCTGATAAATATAAACAGCATCGCTCATTGAGGATGCTGTTTTATTAACCCTCGCTTATCCAAGGAGGATAACATGATTCTACTACCCGATCTGTCCAAGCTGGACACGTTCACCGTTGGCTTTGGTGATATGCAAAAGCGCCTACTCGAAGCCACAGAAAACCTTGCCAAGGCTGTGCCTGGCTGGCCCCCATACAACATCGTCAAGGTCGACGAAAACAAGTATGTGATCGAAGTGGCTGTCGCCGGCTTCGGTCGCTCTGACCTCGAGATTGAGCTTCAGGATAACAAGCTGCTCGTCCGTGGTGCGACCAAAAATGATGAAAAATCCTCATACCTTTATAAGGGTATCGCGGATCGCGCTTTCAAGCGCGAGTTCCATCTGGCTGACACAGTTGAAGTTCAGAACGCAGAGATTATCAACGGTCTCTTGAAGGTCTGGCTTGAGAATGTGATCCCGGATAGCAAGAAGCCCCGCAAGGTAGATATTGCAGACGGTGAGACGTCAAAGAAGGCATCGAAGAAGTCAGAACAACAGCAGCTAAACGGCTGAGCCTAAGGGCTCTTGCCAAGGGGAGAGGGTTTCCGCCCTCTCCCCTGTTTTCATTTGGAGGAAGAGATGTTCCACAGAGTAATGTCAAAGATACGTACCATATATACAGAATGGTGCGAGAGCCAAGAAATCGCGTTTACTCTTTCCGATCATAGGATCGCTCAAGAGCATCGGATCTTGCTTCAAGCCAAACTTGATGAGATCAACGGTAATAGTCGTTAGGAGAACCCAATGCTGACAGCAGAAATCCTGCACCAATGTTTCCCTAAGGCCAATAAGGATAATTTGAACAAATATGCCGATGTCCTGGCCTCTGCCTGCAAAGAGTTTGAGATCAACACACCGAAGCGCATCGCAGGGTTTCTATCGCAAGCGGCGCATGAGTCAGCGCAGTTTAGCGCGATCAAGGAGAACCTGAACTACAAGGCTCAGGCCCTAACCGCACTGTTTGGTTCCCGCATCACAGCCGCGCAAGCAGCCGAGGTCGGTCGTGACGATGCGACAAAAAAGCCTGCTAATCAAGAAGGCATCGCCAATATCATCTACGGTAGTGCCTGGGGTGCGAAGAACCTTGGTAATGCGAATGAAGGTGATGGTTGGAAGTTCCGCGGTCGTGGTCTAATCCAGCTGACCGGTCGCAGCAACTACACTCGCTGCGGTCAAGGTCTCGGTATGGACCTGACCGAAGACCCATCTTATCTGGAGACACCGGAGGGTGCGGCTCGCTCAGCCGCGTGGTTCTGGAAGTCTCGCGGTCTGAATGAGGTCGCAGATACGGGTGACGTACGCAAGATGACAAAGCTCGTGAACGGCGGCGACCTAGGTCTTGCTGATCGCGAGCACCACTATCACGAGATTCTCGCGGTTCTCGGCAGCAAGTGATGTTCACTAAGAACCTGGTCACTGGAATGAAGCTGGTGACCGGGGAAGATATAATCTCGCACGCTAGGTTCAATAAGACTGAAGGTACCTGGTCCCTATCTTATCCAGGTATCTTGATCCCGATGACTAACTCATCAGGTAACCCTTCGGTAGGGGTAGCAGACTACCTACCCTTCACCGAGGTCAAAGAGATCACGCTACATGCTAGCAGCGTCATCTTCACATACATACCCGATAATGAGATGACAACAGGGTACGTCAACAGGTTTGATACATCGGATAACTTACCAAGCAAAGATAACATCGTACCCTTTACACGTAAATGATATCCTGCTATAATAGGATCTATGACAAAGTTCTACACGTTTGCATTTCAGATCGGTAACACGATCCACGTTCGTGGCTACGAGAACGGAATCCGTTTCTCAGAGCGAGTCAAGTATCAACCAATGCTTTTCGTTCCGTCAAAAGGTCAGGTAGCCAAGTCTGGATGGCAAAGCATCTGGGGTTCTCCAGTAGAGCCGATGCGCTTCGGTGACATTCGTGAAGCCAAAGATTTCATTGAAAAATACAGTGATGTAACCAATTTTGATATCTATGGTTTGCCTCGCTTCCAATATGCATACCTGAACGAAGAATATCCGTTCGAGATTCAGTATGACCGTGACCTGATCGAGATTGCCAATCTTGATATCGAGGTCGGATCAGATAATGGTTTTCCGACACCAGAAGCGGCTAGTGAACCTATCACGGCCATCACACTAAAGCGTGGTAAGAAGTTTATCGTCATGGGTTGTGGTGACTATCGTCCGTCGCGACATGATGTCAAGTATATGAAGTGTCGTGATGAGCGTGACCTGCTTGAAACATTTCTCATGGAGTGGGAGCGCGGCCATCACCCTGAGATCGTGACTGGCTGGAATATTACATTCTTTGACATTCCATACCTCGTCAATCGTATCTCAAAGGTGCTTGATGAGAAAGCTGCGAAGCGACTGTCGCCTTGGGGATTCATCTCACAGCGCACCACTAACATCATGGGAAAGACTAACACCGCGGTTGATATCGCTGGTGTGTCCACACTTGACTATCTGGAGATGTACAAAAAGTTTACATATTCTCAGCAAGAGTCATATCGCCTTGACCATATCGCGAATGTCGAGCTTGGTGAGAAGAAGCTAGACTATTCTGAGTATGGCTCGCTGCATAACCTATACAAAGAAAACTATCAGAAGTTCATCGACTATAACATCAAAGACGTTGAGCTTGTTGATCGACTCGATGAGAAGATGAAGCTCATCGACATGGTGCTGGCACTGGCCTATGATGCTAAGGTCAATTATACCGACGTGTTCACGCAGGTGAAGATGTGGGATGTGCTTATTCACAATCATCTGTGGCAAAAGAAAGTATGCGTGCCGATTACAGGTGGCGGCAGCAAGGATGAGGCCTATGTTGGTGCTTATGTGAAAGAGCCTCTAGTCGGCGCGCACCAGTGGGTGCTATCATTCGATCTCAATTCTCTGTATCCGCATCTTATCATGCAATACAATATTTCACCTGAGACCATGGATCGCACCAATCGTGTGGACATCACGGTGGACAAATTACTCGATCCAAAATATCAACCTCCTGTGCGTGATGGTTATAGCCTTGCAGCCAACGGTCGATATTTCAGCAATCAATCTCAAGGCTTTCTACCTGAGATGATGGAGCGCATGTATGAGAGCCGATCAGAATACAAGCGCAAGATGATTGAGGCTCAGAAGAGGTTAGAATCGATTAATATGGAGCTTAGTAAAAGGCTTCAATAATATCAATTTACTAAATACAACATACGGTAACATTAGGAGACCTCATGTTGTATGAAGATATACTAATGCACGATGAACGTAGATATGCCCATCGCTATCTAAAGTTTATTCAGATATGTAATGCTGCTAATATAGATTATGACGGAATTATGGAAAAACACCACATATTACCTACATCATTATTCCCAGAATATTCATCATTAAAGCTACATCCTTGGAATATGGTTAGACTAACACCACGACAGCATTTCATAGCTCATTGGATGTTAGCCAAACTATATGGTGGTAAGATGTGGTATGCTTTCAATATGATGCGTAGAACAGGACATACCAGCTGCCTTTATGAAATATCCCGAGATAAGTTAAAGTCGATGTTCAAAGAAATGAATAGAGGTAGGCCAAAAACTTCTGATGAAATCTTGGCTATTAGTCGTAGGACAAAAAATACCGTGGTTGTCAGAGATGCTAATGGTAACATCTTTAGGACTAGCTGTTCGGACCCAAGATATTTGTCGGGTGAATTGGTATATTATAGAACAGGACTAAAGCATACAGATTCTACCATCAGTAAGATGAAAATGAATAGTGGCATTAAGGGCAAACAACCTTTCATGCATGGGAATACTGTATTATATCTTACCCCAGAGGAAGGTATAACTCGTGGTTTGGTAATGGGTATTTGTGGTGATATCAAGAGTAAAATCTCTAAGACTATTAGTAATACAATCTGGGTTACCAGAAAGGATGAAGGTTCTCACACAAGGATAACCATTGACAATTTTGATGATACCCTTTATATTAAAGGGCGTATAGGTTACAAAGGATGGCAGCATGTCAACTCTAAGAGAAAATGATCTATCTTCATTATCAAAAGAAGAACTCTTGAACCTCAAGAAGGCGGCAGAAAGGGATATCGCAAAATATAAGAATGTGCAATTAGCCAAAAAGGTGCAACTTTAACTCAGCTTACGGTGCAATCGGCAATCCATACTTTCGATTCTATGATCTCAATCAAGCGACAGCCATCACCGTCGGTGGTCAGCTTTCGATTCGCTGGGCTGAGGTCAAGATCAATGAATATATCAATAAGCTTCTTGGTACAGATGATAATGATTATGTCATTGCAGCCGACACAGACAGCTTGTATATTACCCTGGATGCACTAGTCACTAAGATATTCAAAGGTAAGGAACCGACGACCGAGCAGATTGTCAATTATCTGGACAAGATTGCATCTCAAGCATTTGAGCCGATTATTGACAAGATATATGCAGGCCTGTGCGAGCATATGAATGCTTTCCAGCAAAAGATGTCGATGAAGCGAGAAGTCATCGCAGATCGCGGCATCTGGACTGGTAAGAAGCGGTATATCTTGAATGTGCATGACTCAGAAGGTGTGCGCTATGAGAAGCCGAAGCTAAAGATGATGGGCATTGAGGCGGCGAAATCATCGACTCCTGCTGCATGTCGCAAGGCGATTAAAGATGCGCTAGACATCATCATGACCAAGGACGAGGCCACGCTACAGCAGTTTATTGTCACCTTTCGCGAACATTTCAACAAGTTGCCGTTCGAAGACATCTCGTTTCCCAGAGGGGTTCAAGGCCTCAGCAAGTATCTGCGAGCTGAGAAAGGCATCCCGATCCACGTCCGCGCAAGCTTGACATATAATACGAGGCTAAAACAGCTAAAGCTTGACAAGACCTACGAGATCATCAAAGACGGTGATAAGGTCAAGTTCTGCTACATGAAGCTACCGAACCCTCTCAAGGAGAATGTCTTGGCTATCGCATCAGTGCTACCTCCTGAGTTCGAGGTCAGCCGATACATAGACTATAAGACGCAATTCGACAAGGCGTTCCTTGACCCGCTGCGATCTATCCTCGATGTCATCGGTTGGCAAGACGAGGATCGACCAACCCTAGAGAGATTTTTTGTATAATGGCATACCTAAATCACAACTTACCAACCTTCACTTGCTTCATCAGGAATGAGTTCCTGTATAATCACACCGAAGGTCACGGTGAATACACTCTGTGCGATGTACATAGCGTCGCCAGCATCGAGAAGCGGGTGCCTCTGTTTGAGGCTTTTCTTGACAACGGTGTAAATTGGACCCGCAGACCGCTTATCGCGTTCTGTTGGAAGAGAGGTGCGCCGACTCCTAAGCTTGAGGAGTGCTATTACTGGAACTGCTTTAGCCCATACATCGATGTCAATATCAGAAGCCGAATGGCTGGTCTCAGGGCCCAGCTGATTCTCCACGATGGGCGCAAGGTCGGAGGAGAATACATGTTCACCATGGACTGGTCGTGGGAGAATAAGGGTCTATTGGATACGAACTTCAGTGAGACACCCGAGCATAAATGTGCTCACATGTTCAAGGTTGATGATGGTAACTTCTATGCATATCCGAACAATAGAATCATCTGGCATGATGATGCGTGGATCGATACACCGCTGACCAAGAACCCTGGGTACCTGATAGACCAGACCACCTACTCGGTGGAGAACAAGAGAGATATGCTAACAGACAATCAGTATGTCACGGAGTTTAGCCCTGTACATCTGCAAGAAAACCAAATATAATATACGCATTAGGAGACACACATGAGCAGAGATTTCTTTCGTGACATGGTGAAGCAGATCGGCGACGTCGATACACACATCGCAGATGATGGCTTGCACTCGTCAGAGTTTGCGGGCACCATGGACACAGGATCTTACCTATTGAACGCCGCGCTATCTGGTAGCATCTACGGTGGCGTACCTAATAATAAGATCACAGTATTCGCGGGCGAGAGCGCGACAGGCAAGACGTTCTTTGTTCTTGGTCTGGTTCAACAGTTTCTCAAAGATAATCCAGAGGCTGGTGTCATCTATTATGACACAGAGGCAGCCGTCACCAAGGAGATGTTTGTCGCTCGCGGCATCGATCCAAAGCGCGTCGTCATCTCAGAGCAAGCCACGGTGCAAAGCTTCCGCACGCACGCATCACGCATCCTTGATAACTACCTGAAGGTGCCTGAGAAGGAGCGCCCAAAGATGCTGATGGTGCTCGACTCGCTCGGTCAGCTCTCGACCGAGAAAGAGATGGAAGACATTTCTGAAGGTAAGAATACTCGAGATATGACTCGCTCGCAGCTTATCCGCGGTGCTTTCCGTGCATTGTCACTAAAGCTCGCACGAGCCAATGTCTCGCTGCTGGTGACCAATCACATCTTCAACGTGATCGGTGCATACGTTCCGACGAAAGATATGGGCGGCGGTGAAGGCCTGAAGTACGCGGCATCACAGATCCTCTTCCTATCTAAAAAGAAAGATCGTGACGGTACAGAGGTGATTGGTAACATCATCCATTGTCGCCTGGCCAAGAGTCGCTTCACCAAAGAAAACAAGTCAATCGATGTGCGGCTTTCTTATGACCAGGGCCTGAACCGATACTATGGATTGCTTGACTTGGCTGAGAAACATAGTATAATCAAGAAGATTGCTAACCGCTACGAGATGCCGGATGGCGGTAAGTTCTACGGCAAGCAGATCGAAGAGGATCCTGACCGCTTCTTCACCAAGGAGTTTCTGGATGCCATCGATGCGGTCGCAAGCAAAGAGTTCAAGTATGGTCAAGGTGAACAGAGTGAGGTAGAGCATGACGAGGAAAGTGCCGAGCAATCCGTTGGTTGATTATGGTATTGCTGACGTACCAGACATGGATAAACATCTGTGCCTGGTGATAAACAACGGGAAGTGGAAAGGCACAGTTTTCTACTTCGACGTGGTCAAGGTGGGTGAAGAAGGTGCAGACGGTAACGTCGCCGTCAACTTCACATACCAGGTGGTGACGCCACCAGATGAAGAAATAGAGGTGACAGAGGACAGCGTGAAGCAGTTCGAAGACACGCTGGCCTCTATCCTATACCATGTGATCGAAACAATAGCAGAGATGAAAAATGCGGATCGAAATGACGGTGCTGAGGCACCTGATCCACGATGAGGACTTCGCCCGAAAGGTATTACCTTTTGTAAGCGACAAATACTTTAGCGATGCGACAGAGAGGCTAATTTATTCTCGCATCGCGCAATTTATGGAGAAGTATAATTCTTTGCCTAGTCGCGAGGCACTCTCAATTGAAATTGAGGGTTCCAAGAATCTAGGTGAGAAAGAATATCAAGCTGCGGTTGAGGCCATTCAAGGTCTCACCGCACCTGATCCTGTGGACAAAGCTTGGCTGCTAGATGCGACCGAGAAGTTTT
>SXGQ01442056.1_pt1 | contig 12257 bp, 9 predicted proteins | sample 3178371 | NCBI WGS metagenome assembly SXGQ01 (sample SAMN11356859, study PRJNA531348) | freshwater metagenome | isolation source: freshwater sample F1-20 | place: China: Fuxian Lake, Yuxi | collected 2017-12-25 | reverse complement strand
CCTTTGGCCACCCGAAAAGCTGCGCTTTTCACTGGAGCTGCGCTCCCGGCACCTCATCCGTGAGGTGCACCAGGCTGTGTGTCCACAGCCTGGTGGGCCAGGCGGCGCCGGCGGGCGGCGAGCATGGCCAGCCAAAACCCGAGAAAGGCCGCCATGCAGAGGATGACCACCACCGGCCGGCGGGCGTCGTGATTGAGCGTCCACGCGCCGACCGCGTGGAAGATCCCCCAGACCACCAGCGCCATCATGATCCAGCGGATCAGCCGCTCGGCATTCGGTGGAGGGGGGGGAGTCGCCATGCCCCGATGGTAGCCGCGGACCGCCAGCGAGCCAGGGTGGGGCGGTGGACGACCGGTCTGCACGGCAGGGGCCGCGGAACGGACCGGTGACAGAGGGCCAGAGGCTGCCGCAGGTCGGGTGCACTCTGCAGCAACACAAAGGCCCCCGGAACGGTCCAGGTCCCAGGGGGGCGGAGAACCTGAACCGTTTCCGGGAGCGATTGGATTGTCAGGGTCGTTCGCACCCGGAGCAGCGATCGGCGTCCGTGCCTCTCGCTTTCCGGGCCGGGGCTTTCGGTCTCCCCGTTTGGCCTTCAGGCGGGGGGAAGGTAGGGGCCCGGCCGGCAGGGGTCAAGGCCGGTTCCAAAGCGGGAAAATCATCGTTTTTCAGCGGGATTTTCCCGATCGCTTCCGGCGGGTGATCGGTTGCCGGCTGCTATGATTCCGAGTCCCCGGGGAACCGAATTGATCGCGGCGACGAACCCGGGGCGAAGTCGTGTTCCGCCCGTCCCCATGAAAAAAGCGCTGATCGCAGGGCGACGGCACGTTGCCCCCGGTTTCCGTCGGTTCGCAGCCAATCCACCCCTTCCCGCCCGTGAGACCAGCCAGATGAGCATGCGAATCGATGCCGGGCCTTCCGCCGCGATCGCGGGCGCGGGTGCGCCTCCGACGGCGGCGGCGTGGGAGGAAACGTTCAACCGGGCTCTGCCGTATGCCGCGTTCCTCGAACGCCACGGCACCGCGGACCAGCGATCGCGGTGGCAGGCCGTGGAGGAGCGGGTGGTGCTCACCCCGGCGCAGAAGGCGCTGCTCGCGACTTTCGTGCGGCGCATGCCGGTGCTCGTGCTGGCCGGCGCGTGGTGCGGCGATTGCGTGAACCAATGCCCGATTTTCGCCCGGTTCGCGGCCGCCACGCCGGCGATCGAACTGCGGTTCCTCGACCGCGATGCCCTCCCGGAGATGGCGGCCCACCTCCGTGTCTGCGGCGGCCAGCGCGTGCCGGTGGCGGCATTTTTCAGCGAGGATTTCACCCCCGTTCTCGCCTTCGGTGACCGCACGCTCTCGGCATACCGCATCGCGGCTGCCGCCCAGACCGGTGCCGGGTGCCCGAGTGGTATCCTGCCGCCAGCGGCCGATGCCCTGACGCTGACCACAGCCGACTGGCTCGACCAATTCGAACGCGTGCAGTTGATTCTGCGGTTGTCGGGACGTCTCCGGCAGCTCCACGGCGACTGACGGGGCTGCCCATGACCAGCCGGGAACGATGGACCGTGTATCCGTTGCTCTGCCTCGCCCTCGGACTGGCGATGCGGGCCGTGCTCGTGCCGCCCGAGAAAGTCGGGGAACTTGAGGCAATCCGGGTGAAATGCCGTGAGCTTGTGGTCGTGGAACCGGGTGGAACCCCGGTGGTCCATGCCGGCCGGATCCAGGGGGAGGGGGGCGGCCGCATCGAGGTGCGCGACGCGGCGGGGCTGACCGCCGTCGCGATCGGCGCCGGGGCGGCAGGGCAGAACGCCGCGATCGAGTTCTACGACGCGGAGGGCAGGGAGATCGACCGGATCGTGCCGGCGGGCACGATGCTGCCCCCACCGCTGAGGCGACCCACACGTGGGGAGCCGCCGGACGGAATGGAACGCCTGCCTTGACCGGTTCCCACCGTGCGTCTTCAATACTGGAGTCGCGTCGGTGGGGGGCGGTCGGCTGCACGCCTGTGCGTCCAGGCTTCATCCCGGAAGACACAACCCGCAAAGCAGCGGTTTGTGGGGTTTCGGATGGCCGGATCGTCGCGGCAATTTGTTTCAATGCGGGATTTTTTCACAGCATTTTGAGACAGTTCGGAGACCGTGTCGATCATGGAATCATTCGGTCGCCGTTCCGACGGTGCCTGGCTCCGTCCTGACGGTGCCGGCACGATCGCACGGTGAATGTGAGCAGGGATTCATCATTTTTTTCTTGATCCGTTCGTTCCTTTTCGTGGAGAAATGCCATGTCCACCGCAGTTCATGACCGGCGCCGTTGTGATGGCTCCGGATCGATCCGTGCCGGTTTCACGCTTGTCGAACTGCTCGTCGTGATCGCCATCATCGGCACGCTGGTGGGGTTGCTCCTGCCGGCGGTCCAGGCGGCCCGTGAGGCGGCCCGGCGCTCGAGTTGCACCAACAACCTCAAGCAACTCGGCATCGCGATGCACAACTACCACGATGCCCGCAACCAGTTCCCCCGCAACCTGCTGCAGATCGGCGGCAACATCTGGGAGTCAACGAGCGCCAGCGTGCAGATCCTGCCGTTCATGGAGGAGTCGAACCTCTTCCAGCAGTTCAAACAGAATGCCCCCCCGACGGCCAACTGGGGAACCACCTACGGCCTGATGCAGAACTCGAAGGTGAAGACCTTCCTCTGCCCATCGGCGCCGCCGGCCCAACGGACCAGTTGGTCGGGTGCGGGCAGCAACTACGCCTGGTGCACCGGCAGCTCGCTCGACACCAACTGGGGCGGCCAGAACTTCAACGGGATGTTCGCCTACCAAAACGATCGCCGCATGGCCGACGTCATCGACGGGCTGTCTTCGACGATCATGGGTGGGGAGATCCTCGCCGGCACGGGAGGCACATCAGGCACCTCCGGCATGTTCCCCTACGACATCTTCTATGCCGGTGACGGTCCCTTCAATTCGGCCTCCAACCGCAACGCCCCCACGGCGGCCGACATCCAGGCCATCGGTCAGGCGGCGATGTCGAGTCCGCAGGGGGTGCGTGGCAACAACGGCGGGATGTGGGCCTGGTACTCCGCCGGTCACTCCACCTTCACCACCGCTGCCACGCCCAACTGGCAGTATCCGTCGGCGGGGGGCAACTGCTGCCCCGGCGGTGCGCATGACTGGGGCAACGGGATCATCCCCCCCCGCAGCCAGCATCCGGGCGGTGCCACCGTGGTGCTCGGCGACGCCAGTGTCCGTCTGATTTCGGATAGCGTCGATCTGACCACCTTCCAGCGGCTCGGCAACCGCCGGGACCGCCAGCCGGTTGGCGATTACTGATCAGACCGCCACTCCGGGTTCCACCCCGTCGCGCCCGGCCGCCAGTCGCGGGGCCGTGGCGGCGGGGCGATTCCGGCCGGATGCTGCCGGTGGATCGTTCAGCGTGAGGTGTCGCCGCCATCCTTCGGGTGGCGGCGACACCTGACCGTTTTCCTTCCTCCCCACAGAAAGAGTCGCCGATGCGTGGTCTGAATGTGGTCGTCCGGGGTGTGCATGGCGCGATGGTGGTCGTCGTCGGGATGGCGGCCCTGGCCGCTGGCCTGACCGGCTGCAGCCAGGCGACCGTCAAGCCGAAGATGATCGAGATCAAGGTCGATCCGATGGTCCAGGTGCGCAACACCCTCGAGAACTACGCCAAGGGGCAGGCCCTCAGCAGCGAGGTCACCGGCTTCGAGCAGATGGTCGCCAACGTCAAGTCGGTGAGTGCCGAGAAGGCGGCGATCCTCGAGAAAGGCTTGGCGGAGATCCAGAAGCCGGGCGCCGACGTGAAGGCGAAGGCCAAGGCGCTGCTGGCCGAACTCGGTCTCGGGGCGGAAAAACCCTGATCCCTTTCCTGCGCTGACCAGCCTCGAGCGGCGTCTCCTCCACTGGCGAGCCTTTATTGGTGCCCCTTCATCGGCTGGCCTCCTCTGGGGGCTGGTTGGTGTCTACGATCCGAACACTTTCCGCCGCTGCAAAGCGGCGGTAGAGTAGAACGTGTCGTCCGGGGCGGAAAGCTCCGAGCGGCATGCGGTCCCCGGTGACGGCCGGGGAGTGAATCCCCTGGCGGCAGCCAGTGCAGAGGCTGCGACGGCTGGGATCCTCGTAGCAGAAGGAGGTGATTCAGTGACGCAAGGTGACTGTACAAGAGGGCTGCGCCGGTAGACGGCCGGTCGACGGGCTTGCCGTTGACGCAGCCCATGCGAGGACGACACCAGCACCCGCCGTATGGCGGGCCGTGCGTGGGTCGGTCGCAGGTTTCTACGGCTGCCGGCCTCCGGGGTCATCCCGGGGGCCGGCGGTTTTTTTGCGCCCGTCGGCAGTGGCCTCGAGGCGCGCAGATGGCGCGCGGACGGGGTGAAACGCGGCCGGGCGACCTTTGTCAGCAGCCCGTGGCCCGCGCCCGTTTCCGGCGCTGTGCCAGGAACGTCACTCCCAAGGCCGTCAGCGCCAGGGCCCAAGTCGCCGGCTCGGGCACCGGCACGGCGGTGCCCATCCACGAGAGCCCGTAGGGCTGCGGATTGGCCGCCGTTCCCCACACGCCTCCCACGGTGTTGTCGAACGTGTTGAGCGGATACTCGATCCGCAGGCCGTAGCGGCCGTCATCGGGGAGCGAGAGGAACAGGTGTTCGGACGTGTTGTAGAGGCTCTCGGAGCGGGCGATGAGGGTGGTGAAGGCGTTGCTCCCGTCGAGCCGCCAGAGGGAGAGGTTGAGATCCGCCTGCGCGATGTCGAAGACGTCGTTGATGGCGTCGCGATTGCGCAGCCACGAAAGGGTCGCGGTGAAGGTCGAGCTGCCCGACAGTGTCGGGAGCAGGTAGTCGTTGGCGAGGGTCCGGACTGCCGATCCATAGTCCCAGCCCTGTTCGAGGACGTTGCCGAGGATGCCCGTCCCGGTGCCGAGCACGTCGGTCTGACCGGACAGTTGCACGTCGAAGGTCGTGTCGAGGTTCATCCGACCCGCACCGACCGCCTGGTCGAGCGACTGCGTCGTGCGGATGAAGGTCGTGCCACCGACGGTGACCTGGGTCTGGCCGTTGCTCCAGCCGGCCGTCTTGTCGGCTCCGGTGAGGAGCAGTGACTTGATCACCACGCTCTGGGTGGCCTCGGCGTTGGTGGCGAGCGGGGCGAGCGTCCTGGCGGCGCTCGCCACGAGAGCGGCCCCACCGGCCACGATCGGTGCGGCGAAGCTCGTGCCGTTGACGTCGGCGTAGGCAGCGGGGTTCGTGCCGAGATTGGTGGATCCGGCCAGCGTCGTGTTGTTGCCGCCGGTTTGGCCGCCATAGAACGCGGAGCGGATCGTCTCCCCGGGGGCGGCGAGATCGATCGGTGCCCGCGCGTTGGTCGCCGTCACCACGTTGAGTGCAGCATCTTCGTAGCCGAAGGTCTGTGGTCCGCGGCTGCTGAAGTTCGCCGCGGAGTTGAAGGTGTTGGCGCTGCCGAGGGCGGCGACGGTGAGGGTGTTGTAGCCGCTGCCCGGTGCCAAGACGGTGTTGGCGGTGGGGCCGCTGTTGCCGGCGCTGACCACATGGAGCGTGCGCGGATTCGCCCAGGCCATGCCGTCGCTGTAGATCGTCAAGACGTTTGTCCCAGGCGCGTCGGAGTAGCCGTAGCTGGAGTTGACGACCTGCGCGGTGCCGAACGAACCTTCGAAGGCAGCAACGTAGGTCGAGCCACTGATGCCGAACGACAGCGCGTAGGCAGACCCAGCCCAGCCGCTGGCGATGGCGGCACTCCGCAGGGATGTGCCGGGGGCGAGACCTTGTTGGGCGACGGAGGGGGCGACGGCAGTCTGACGCCCGCCGATCAGCATCGCGGTCCAGGTCGCATGGCGGTCGTAGAGGGGGGCGATCGAGCCGGAACCGAACGTGGACGGGGCATTGACGAAGTTGGTCGTCGTGGTGGTGACGTGCGCGAGGGTTTCGTGACCGTTCCAGAAGTGACCGGCCTCGAGGTTGAAGGCAATGGTGTTCTGGCCGGTGATCCCCGCGTCGTAATAGCGGGTCGCGCCGAGGAAGGCATTGAGATTGAAGGTACCGCCACCGACCCCGGTCGTGGCGTTGCCGATGCCTCCCTGGGGGGCATCACCACGGTCTGGGAGTGCACCGAGCCCCACGGATGCGGGTTGCATCTGGTCAAGCAGTCGCGTCGGGCCGGGCGACCCCGCCTGCGCCGCGCTGTGCGCTGCCACCAGCGCCGAGAACAGGGCGAGCAGCGCCATGGCGGGAGCGCGTCGACCGGTCGTTGCATCCATGCCGTTTCCTCCCGGGAATCGATCCCCGGAAGAGACGGCAATTCGCGTGCCGAACGGTCGGACTCGGTGACGGTTCGGTAAACCCCGATTGAAACCCCGATCGGACGGGTGCACGACCGGCGGGCAGGCGTCGTCGGTGGGGTGATTCGTCCCAGCGGGCTGGAGTGAACCGCCCCAGCGAGGGGGCGGACAAATCGTCAGCGGGACCGGCCGTCTGCGGGAGCGGGCGAGTGCCCGCGGATGCGATTCGTGCCCGACAGTCGCAGTACGCCCGGCAGGACTCGAACCTGCAACCCTCGGTTCCGAAGACCGATGCTCTATCCAATTGAGCTACGGACGCATTCCGGCAGTATAGCCGCCCCGCGCGCGCCCGATCGCACGACCGCCCTGCTGCCGGTGGCGGCATAACCGCTGCGATCGTGCCAATCCCCCCGCCGGCCCCGGTGACTCTTCCGGTGGGCGTGACCTGCCGATCCAAGGTGTGGGTGACGATCGGGCAAGGACATCCGGTCGTCGGGTCAGGTTTCAGCACACCGGCAAAGGAGTTCCGGCCATGGCGATTGGCAACGAGCAACGGATGACTCCCGCCCCCGCGGGAGGGCAGCGGGTGGGGTGGAGGTCGTTCCTCGTTGGTGGCGCGGTGGTGCTCGTCGCAGCCCACGTGCTGCTGCTCCGCCCGGCCTGGCAGCAACTGGAAGTGCTCGAGCGACAGGTGAGCCAACTCACCCGCACCGTGACGGATCTCAACGGCACCGCGGGTGGGGTGAACGCCGCCAACAAGTTGCTCGCGCAGCTGCAACTCCAGGGCCGGCAACTGGGGGATGCCGAAGGGGCGCTCGAGCGCTTCCGTCAGCTCGGTGACCAGCTCGCCCGCCAGACGGAGCAGGCGAGCCGGGCGGCTGCGGCGCTCGAGAGGATCGAGCGGCTGCACGCCGATCTGGCAGCCCGCGACCACGCAGTGGCCGAAGTGGCCACGTTGCTCGACGGCCTCTCCGACCTCGCGGGGCGGGTCGAGGCCTCGAGGCGGAGCGCCGGTGAGGCGCGGGCGTCGCTGGCGGTGGTGGATCAGTTGCACGGCGACCTGACCACCGGACTCGGCAGGCTGGACGACGCCGCCACCGTGATGACGGACGTCCAGTCGCTGTGCAACCGGCTCGCCGACACGGCGCCGGACCTGGCCCGGGCGACGGAGGTGGCCGACGAGACGGCCCGCCTGGAGCAGCGCATCGCCGGCCAGCAGGCCGGGCTCGACGCGGCCCACGACGCGGTCGGGCGGGTGGCCCGGTTGACCGATGCGGTGTCGGTGGCGGCTACCGGAACGGAGTCGGCGGCCGAGCGGCTGGTGCGGTTGGCGCGGCTGAAGGAGGACCTCATCGGCGGTGCCGGCGATGTCGACGAGGCGGTGACGACGCTCGATCGGCTGCAGGAGATGGTGGCGGGGCTGACGGAGGCGAAGGGCACGCTCGGGGACATCCAGCACATGGTCGTCGACGTCATGCTGCTGCGGCCGGCGGTGGACCGGGCCGTGCAGACCCTGAAGCCGGTGATCGAGTTCACCCGCACCGCCCGGGCGGTCGATCCCGCGGTGCTGGCGATCGGTTCGGTCCCCGCCGCCGCCGCGGAGATCGCGAAGCCCGCCGCGGATGCCACCAAGTCCGCCACGGTGACCGGGGCTCCGGCCGAGGTCGTCGACGTGGCCCGGACGATCGGCGACGTGCCGCAGTGATCCCCCCACGGCGGGCTGACCGCCGTAGGCGACCGGACCCCCCCGGGCCCTCGGGCCCGCCGGTTTGCCTACGGCGTCGGCCAGCCGTGAGCCTCGGATGGGTGCTGTCAGTCGGTACTGCTGGAGCCGGATGGGGGCTCGGCCACGGCGCGGCGGTGCTTCCACATCTCCCACGCCACCGGCAGCACCGAGACGAGCACGATCCCGACGACCACCAGTTCGAAGTTCTTCTTCACCACGGGGATGTTGCCGAAGAAGGAGCCGGCGAGCGTGCAGATCGCGACCCAGGCGATCCCCCCGACGACGTTGTAGAAAAAGAACTGCCCGTACTGCATCCTCCCGATGCCGGCCACGAAGGGAGCGAAGGTGCGGACGATCGGCACGAACCGGGCCAGCACGATCGTCTTTCCGCCGTGCCGCCGGTAGAACTCCTGCGCATGGACCAGATTCGCGTGCTTCAGGAACCAGGTATCGAGCGCGAATGCCCGGGGTCCGATCCAGCGGCCGATCGCGTAATTGACGGTGTCGCCGAGAATCGCCGCGATCGTGAGGGTGGCGAGGAGGCTGGGGAGCCCGAGCAGGTCGGGGTGGATGGCCGACATCGCACCGGCGGCGAAGAGGAGCGAGTCGCCCGGCAGGAACGGGGTGACCACCAGCCCGGTCTCGCAGAACACGATCGTGAACAAGAGGACCAGGGTCCAAGGCCCCCACTGCTGGAGCACCGTTTTCAGGTGCTCGTCGAGATTGAGGAACAGGTCGAAAACGGTGTCCATTCCGTCCGGTCCGGGTGGGTGAGGCTGCACTGGGGGGTGCGGGGCCGGACCGCGCGGGCTACCCGGCGGCTGGAGTATAGCGGGCTGCGTCGGCCCCCGGCCTTAGCCTGCGGTTGGGAAAAGCGGTGTGACCACCCAGAATGACGACGGGTCGTGACGCGCGGACCTGCGGTTGGGAGAAGCGGTGTGACCACCCAGAATGACGACGGGTCGTGACGCGCGGACCGGGGGGATGGGAAAAACCGGGGAAGCTCTTTGACTCGGGCCGATTCAACACCATATGCATGAGGGGCGATCGGGTACCCGGGGCGGACATGGGCAGCAGCCGGGATCCCGGGCGATGGGTGGGGCGATGGCACATGTCACGCTACGGGTCCTGCACGGCGCCGATCGTGGCAAGGTGTTCGAGCGCCTGCCGACACCGGTGACGATCGGCCGCGAGGAGGGCAACTCGATCCAGCTCAACGACGAGCGGATCAGCCGCTTCCACCTCAAGCTCCAGGATGACAACGAGAAGATCGTGCTCACCGATCTGGAGAGCACCAACGGCACCCGGGTCAACGGCGAGGACATCCAGGTGCGGATCGTGCGCGATGGCGACATGATCGCCCTCGGCCGGTCGCTCCTCCTGGTCGGTTCCCACAGCGACATCGACCGGCGGATCGCCGCCATCGCGTCGCGGCTGCCCCCCGCGGAGGAGGCCCAGGCGCGACAGGTGGGGGAACGCCTGCGGCGGATCGTGAACGCCGCGGCCGACAGCGAGGCTGACGCCCCGGATGTGCCCTCGCTCCTGCCCGGCGCGCCGCCCCCCCTTCCCAGCCGGCTCAGCCCCGCCCAGTCGGCGGAAATGGCCGAACTGCTCGACTACGTGCAGGCGGTCCTCCGCGAGGCGACCGCGGGCATGCAGATGCGACCGGGCCACGACCGCGTGGAGATCGATTTCCTCCACTGGCAGGTGCTGCTCGATCTTCAGGCGCGACTGGCCAACCTGCTGCGGCGGATCGGCGACCCTCCCTGACGGACTGCCGGCGGTCACCGTCTCCTCGGGTGCCTGCAACCTCGGGTGCCTGCAACCTCGGGCGCCTGCAACCCCCCGGGCGGCTACCGGTGGCAGGCGGGCGATTCGCCCCTTGTGCCGTGCGGTAGACTCCACCGCGTCACCACCGGAGGGAGCCGCCTGTGACCGCACCCGGGTTCGTCCATCTCCACTGCCACAGCCACTACAGCCTGCTCGACGGCGCCAGTTCCATCGACCGGCTCGTGGCCCGCACGGTGGAGCTGGGGATGAATGCCCTGGCGATCACCGACCACGGCAATCTCCACGGCGCGCTCGAGTTCTACCAAGCGGCGAAGGCTGCGGGTCTCAACCCGATCATCGGCTATGAGGCCTACATCGCCCCCGGAAGCCGGTTCCAGAAGGATGCCGGCAGCCAGAAGGATTCGAGCCACCATCTCACCCTGCTGGCTCGCGATCGGACGGGGTTCGCCAATCTCCTCCAGCTGGCCACCAAGGCGTTTCTCGAGGGCTTCTACTTCAAACCGCGGATCGACCGCGACCTGCTCGCCGCCCACTCCGAGGGGCTGGTCTGCCTCTCGGGATGCCTGTCGAGTGAGTTCAGCCGGTCGCTGGTGGGCGCCGGAGCCGGTCAGGCGGAGGCCCTCGGCGAGGCGGTGCGGGTGGCGGGCTGGTTCCACTCGGTGTTCGGCGACCGGTATTTCATCGAGATCCAGGACAATGGCCTGGACGTGCAGCGGCAGGTGACCCTGGCGGCGCTCGACGTGGCCCGGCAGACGGGCATCCCCACGGTGGCGACCTGTGACTGCCACTATGTCAACCGCGAGGATGCCGAGGCGCAGGACATCCTCCTCTGCGTGAACACCGGCCGGTTCCGCAGCGACACCTCCCGGATGCGGATGGAGTCGAGCGAGTTCTACCTCAAGAGCCCGGCGGAGATGCAGGCGGCGTTCGCCGCGATCCGTGGTGATGAGACGCTCGCCGCGGTGGCCCGCAGCCAGGCGATCGCCGACAGTGTCTCGATCGATCTCGATCTCGGTCGCCGCCACTTTCCCGGGTTCGAGGTTCCCGCGGGCGAGACCGCCGGCAGCACGCTGCGGCGTCTGTGCCTCGAGGGGCTCTGCGCGCGCTATCAGGGAGTGGACAAGCGCTGGGCCGACCCGGCCGCGCCCCGTGAGTCCGGCAACCTCCATGCCGACGTCCTTGCCCGGCTCGACCGCGAGCTGGGCGTGATCGAGAAACTGGGGTTCTCGAGCTACTTCCTCATCGTCCACGACTTCGTCCGCCATGCCCGCGAGCAGGGCATTCCGGCGGCCGCCCGTGGCTCGGGCGTGGGGGCGCTGGTGGCCTATTCGCTCCACCTCTCCCACGTCTGCCCGCTGGAGTACGACCTCCTCTTCGAACGCTTCCTCGACGAGAACCGCAAGGAAGCCCCCGATATCGACATCGACTTCTGCAAGGAACGGCGTGGCGAGGTGATCGACTACGTCAAGCGGAAGTACGGCGCCGAAAACGTGGCCCAGATCGGCACGTTCGGCACCCTGGCGGCCCGGGCCGCGATCCGCGACGTGGGCCGGGCGCTGGGGATGCCGGTGCCGCGCGTCGACGCGATCGTGGCCCTGGTGCCCGATCAGCTCGGCATCAGCCTCGAGGAGGCATCGGCACCGGGGAGCCAGCTCGCCGCCGCCTGCACGGCCGATCCCGAGGTCCGGGAACTGGTCGACCTCGCCGGGCGGATCGAGGGGCTGGCGCGGAACGTCGGCACCCATGCCGCCGCCGTCGTGATCGCCGACCGCCCGCTCGTCGAATACGTCCCGTTGCAACGGGTGACGGGCAAGGACGAAGTCATCACCCAGTGGGCGATGGGCGACGTCGAGCGTGCCGGCCTGATGAAGATGGACGTCCTCGGCCTGCGCTACCTCACCGTGGTCGCCAAGACCCTCGACATCATCGCCGCCACCGGGAAGCCGCGTCCCGATCCGTTCGCCTTTCCGCTCGACGACCAGCCGACCTTCGACCTGCTCTGCCGCGGGGAGACGAAGGGGATCTTCCAGCTCGAGAGCGGCGGGATCCGCGACCTGCTCCAGCGGATGAAGCCCGACCACTTCCTCGACATCGTCGCCGTCAACGCCCTCTACCGGCCCGGGCCGCTCGAGGGGGGAATGGTCGACGATTACGTCGCCGTGAAGCATGGCCGCCAGCGCGCCGAGTATCCCCATCCCGTGATGAAGGATGTGCTGGCGGAGACGCACGGGGTGATGGTCTACCAGGAACAGGTGATGCGGATCCTCGAACGGCTCGGCGGCATCGAGCTGTCGAGCGCGTACACCTGCATCAAGGCGATCAGCAAGAAGAAGCTGGAGACGATCGCTCAGTTCCGCGAGCGGTTCGTGGCCGGAGCCCGGTCACGGGGGCTGGCGGCGGGCGAGGCGGCCGACCTCTTCGGGCTGATCGAGAAGTTCGCCGGCTACGGCT
>SXGQ01576034.1_pt1 | contig 12258 bp, 7 predicted proteins | sample 3178371 | NCBI WGS metagenome assembly SXGQ01 (sample SAMN11356859, study PRJNA531348) | freshwater metagenome | isolation source: freshwater sample F1-20 | place: China: Fuxian Lake, Yuxi | collected 2017-12-25 | reverse complement strand
GCGCACTCGCTCTACAAGGCCCATGCCTTTCTCAGCTCGGGAAGCGTGCTGGAACAAGCTGCCCGCACACAGCTGACCCAGGCACGCGCCCGCGGTGGTCGCGCGGTGCTCGTCACCGACATCCTGGCCGTCGCCGGGGCAGTGGCGATCCTCGGGCTGACCCTCGCCTGCTTTGGGATCAAGATCGCCGAAAAACCGGGCGGAATCGTCCTCGGCTTCGTGCTGCTGTTGGCTCTCACCAACCTGCTCTCCACCTTCCTCGCCATGCGGGTCTGGAACCTGTCCCTCCTCGGGATTGCGGCGGCGGCGGTGGTGGCGTTCGCCTACTTCGCAAGCTTCGAGCTCGTCGACAGCCTGCTGGCCGCCACGATGTCGCGACAGCCCCTGGAGCGATCGCTCCTCGATCGGGCGGTGCATGTCGTGGCAGTGGCGAGTTTTGTGGCAATTTTCATTGTGCAGAACTTCATTCAGAACTTTTCGCATATGGGCTGGGTGCAGGTCTTTTACGTACATGCGAACAACGGCTTTTATCTCGACATTCCCTTCCGGCGGCTGACCGGCTGGATCTACGGCCAGCCGGCGGCCGTCTCGTAGCCCGTGTCTTCCAAGGTGGCCCACCGCTGATGACCAAAGTTACGACGAGCGGCGAAACCGCTACGACCAGACTGACTCCCGCGGACCTGGCGCCGCATCTCGCAGCCGTGAAGGCAATCATTCCGCCGCTCTGGCCATTGGCTGACTACGTGGCAGTCAACCCGTTTCTTGGCCTTGCCGACCGGCCTTTTCTGGTCGCTCGCCAGTTGCTCGCCGATGTTCGCGTCTGTGACATTCTGCCAACAGCCGAATGGTTTCGACAGCGACTGAGCACCGGGGCGATCACGGCGGCCGACCTCGACACCGCCCTGGCCGAGTGCCGGGAGGAGCATCCCGAATGGTTCGCCAGCCTCACGGTGGAAGCCTGCCGGGCCTTGCTCGACGACGAGCCGGCAGCGGTCGGGGCCGAACGCCGCTACCGAACCGTGTCGGAACTGGTAGACGAACGGACCGGTAGCCGCTGGACCAGCCACATCGTCACGGACATCTCCCGGCACTGTGCCGGCCACTTCGACCGAGGGCAGGCCACCTGGCTGAGTCCCTGGCTGAGCTTGCCGCTCTACGAGGCGTGGCGGCAGCGGGCGCAGCTGAGCCGCCGGCTCGACCAACTGGGGATCCGTGGATTCCGGCAACTGGTCGCAGCGCTGCCGGATGATCCTCGCGAGGCAATCCCCGCCCTGCTGGCCCGGCTGGTCATTCCCGAGCCGCACATCGAACGTTTTCTGCTGGCAGAACTCTTTTCGGTCGCCGGCTGGGCCTCGTTTATTCGCTATCTCGCCTGGCATGCCGAGGAAACACCATCGGTTGCTGACGACCTGACGGGGCTGTTGGCTATCCGACTGGCCTGTGACGTGGCCTTGGCCGAATCGAGCGGTTCGACAGACCTGCCCGAGGGGCTGGTGCCGACAACGCCCGAGCCGCCCGACCCTCTGCCGGCTGTGATGGCACGCTACCTGATGCAGGTTGCCGGTGAGGTCAGCCATCGCCGCGGCCTGCTGGCCGACATTGCCACGGATAAACAGCCGGCGGCGACCAGACGGCCTACGTTGCAGATGGTCTTTTGCATCGATGTTCGCAGCGAGGTGTTGCGACGCCACCTCGAGGCCCAGAGCAAGCTGGTCGAAACCTGTGGGTTTGCCGGATTCTTCGGGATGCCGCTGGAGTTCATTCGCCTGGGCACCGCGTTCGGCGCCGCTCATTGCCCGGTGCTGCTGCAGCCGACTTTTCCAGTCTTTGAGCGGCTGCTGGGAGCATCGGGAGAGCGGATCACGGCGGCCATCGACCACCGGAAGCTGGTCAGGAAGGGACGCAAGCTCTGGAAGGGCTTTCAGTCGTCAGCGATCTCCTGCTACAGCTTTGTGGAGTCGCTGGGGCTCGCCTATCTGCCGAAGCTTTTCACCGACTCGATTGGCGTTACGCGGCCCGTGGCCGATCCGCGAAACGACGGCCTCTCGCGCGACGAGCAGCGACGGCTCGGCCCCGACCTGGATGGCTCGGATGATCCCCTCCCGCTCGACCAGCGGATCGGTCTGGCCGAAGGCATGCTGCGAAACCTCGGGCTCACTGATCGGTTTGCGAGGATCGTCGCCATCTGCGGCCATGCCGCCTCCATGGTCAACAATCCCTACCGTGCGGGCTACGACTGCGGCGCCTGTGGTGGCCATTCCGGCGAGCCGAATGCTCGCGTTGCCGCCGCCATTCTCAACGACATTCAGGTCCGTGCGGCACTGGCCGAGCGAGGCATCTTGATCCCTGCCGACACTTGGTTCGTGGCGGCCGTGCACCGGACCACAACCGATGAGATTGAGTTTTTTGGTCCGACGGGTTGTCCTGCTACGCACCGCGACGAGTTTCGGGACGTCCTTGCCTGGACTGCCGCCGCTGGGAAGGCAACGCGGCTTGAACGGAGCAGGCGGCTGGGCAACGCCGGCGATGAGTCGGTGCTCTTCCGGGCCCGCGACTGGGCGGAGGTTCGGCCCGAATGGGGGCTGGCGGGCAACGCCGCCTTCGTCATTGCCGACCGCAGCCGAACGACAGGACTCAACCTCGGTGGCCGCTGTTTCCTCCACGAGTACTGCTCGGCGAAAGATCCCGAGGGAAAGGTGCTCGAACTGATCATGACCGCCCCGCTGGTCGTGACCAGCTGGATCGGGCTTCAGTATTTTGCCTCCGCCGTCGACAACCAGGCCTTCGGCAGCGGAAGCAAAGTCATTCACGACGTGGTGGGTCAGTTTGGCATCCTTGAGGGGAACGGCGGCGACCTGCGGGTTGGCCTCCCCTGGCAGGCGGTTCACGATGGCACCAAACTGCAGCATGAGCCGCTGCGGCTTACGGTCATCATCGACGCCAGCCGGGAACGCGTTGCCGACATTCTCAATCGGCACTCAGGCGTGCGGGATCTCGTCACCCACGCCTGGCTTCGGCTCGTGGTGGAGGATGCTGGAGCACGCTACCGCTGGACGCCCACGGCTGGCTGGCAGCAACTCTGACCGGAGCGGTCCGGAACGTGTCAATGACTTTGAGACACCTGCGTGACGAAATGAGTGTCGCGCGGGAACTGGATTGCGCGTCGGATCGCGACGTTTTCGGGCGGGTTGATCCACACCTTGGCCGCCGGCCCCGCACGTCGGCACTCCGAGTTCCCGCCGTTACGAACGACGCCGACCGGAGAAGACTCCGCTTGACCCCCTCCCCAAATCCTGGGCCCGTTCCTACGAGAGAATCCTCGTGCCCCGCTTGGGGCTGGAAAGGGTTCTCGGATGAAGAAACGACACAGTGCAGAGCAGATCGTTGGCCTGCTTCGACGGGCTGACGTGGACCTCGGGAAGGGCGTGACGGTACCGGATGTCTGCCGTCTGCTGGGGATTTCCCAGCAGACGTACTCCCTTGGCGGACGAAATACGGCGGCATGGATCCGAAGATGGCCCCAAGCAGCTTCAGGAACTCCAGAAGGAGAACTCGAGGCTCAAGAAGCTCGTGGCGGACCAGGCCCTCGACATGCTGATCCTGAAGGAGGCAGCCCGCCCACACTGACTTGCCCCGAGCGTCGCCGCCGGACGGTGGAATCCGTCCGGCGGGCCTTGGGGCAGGAGAAGGCCTCGGAAAGAAGGGTCTGTGGGGTGCTCGGCCAGAACCGAGGCACGCAGCGTCACCGTCCCAAGAAGGTAGACGGCGACCGGGAGTTGCTCGGGGTGATGCGGAAGATTGTGGAGACGTTCCCGAGGAACGGCTGCGAGCGCACGCATCGGGTGCTGACCGGACCAGATGCATTCGGCGGCTGGAAGGTGAACATCAAGCGGGTGCACCGGATCTGGAAGGAAGAGCACCTGCAGGTGCCGGGCAAGCAACAGAAACGCCGACGATTGCCGGGAACGAGCGCCAACGCCTGCTCACGGCACAAGGCGACGCATCGCAACCACGTGTGGAGCTACGACTTCCTGACCGAGCGGACGGAGGACGGGAGGCAGCTCCGGATTCTTGTGGTGGTCGACGAGTTCACTCGCGAATGCCTGGCGATCGAGGTCGCGAGATCGTTCACCACTCGGGACGTGATCATGACACTTTAGTACATGTTCGCCGTGCGGGGTGCACCCGAGCATCTGCGCAGCGACAACGGGCCGGCGTTCGTGGCCAAGGAGATCCAGGAGTGGCTGGCGAGGGCCTGCGTCCGCACGCTCTACATCCAGAAGGCGAGCCCCTGGGAGAACGGCTACGTCGAGAGCTTCAATGGCAGGCTCCGAGACGAGCTGCTCGACCGTGAGCTCTTCTTGAGCCTTGCCGAGGCACGGGACGTTCTCGACCAATGGCGAATGGACTACAACCACAGACGGCCGCACGGCGGCCTGAACTGGATGACCCCGGCGGCCTTCGTCGCCGGCCTGGATGACACGGCCACCGGGGCGGTCCCGGCGGCGTCGCTTGGTGTGTCTCCGGTCGGGGCTACGCCCCTCTCTCCGACACACCAAGCGGATTGGTCCCTAACCCTCTCATAAGCACTGGTACAGAAATCGGGAAGGGATCACCTGATGCCGCCCGAGATCGGCGTCGTCGCAGGGTGTGCCGATGCGTTCATCGGCATCACGGCGGTTCCGGTGGCGTGGGCGGTCGCGAGGAACATGGGGGGCGTTCGCCGGCTCGCGGTCGGCTGGAATCTGCTCGGCATCGCCGATTTCCTGGTCGCGGTGAGCATGGTGTCGCTGTCGTTCATCGGTATCTTGTCCTTGCAGCCGGCCCCAGTCCGCATCGGTCTGCATCCGCTGGCGCTCATATCGCTCTTCCAGGTGCCGCTCTCCATGGCCATTCATCTGCTCGCGCTTCGCCGGCTCATGATGCCGGGCTGAGCCGTCGGAACCAACGACCAGGAAGCCGCCCCATGGGCTGGGTTGCCCTCAAGATGCTGACAGGAGACCGGGCCAAATACCTTGGCCTCGTGTTCGGTGTGGCGTTCGCCAGCATGCTCATGTCGCATCAGGTCAGCATCTTCTGTGGCCTCATGCTCCGCACGGCCAGCCAGATCCTCGACGTGCGCGATGCGGGCATCTGGATCTGTGACCCGGAGTTGCAGAGCGTCGACGAGATCGAGCCACTCTCCGACACCGATCTCTACCGGGTGCGCGGCGTGCCCGGGGTGCGCTGGGCTGCACGGCTCTCGAAGTCGCTCGGTCGCGTCCGCACCGCCGATGGGCGCTACCGCACCGCCATCGTGATGGGCCTCGATGACGACAGCTTCGCCGGTGCCCCGCAGCAGATGCTGCTCGGGTCTTGGCATGATCTACGGCGGCCGGACGGGGTGATCCTCGACGATGCGGGATTCAGCTACCTCTTCCCGGGCGAACCACTGACCCTCGGTAAGACGCTCGAAATGAATGACCGCCGCGTCGTGGTCGTGGGCATCTGCCGGGTCGCCGCGCCGTTCCAGACGTTTCCCGTCATGTACTGCCGCTTCAGCCAGGCGACGCGGTACGTGCCGCAAGAACGAAACACCCTGAGTGTCATCGTCGCCGACACCCAGCCCGGTGCCGATCCGCGCGAGGTGTGCCAGCGCATCAGTGAGCGCACCCGGCTCGCGGCGTACGACTCGCGCTCGTTCGTGTGGTTGACGATCGGGTACTACATGCGATCAACCGGCATCCCGGTGAATTTCGGGATCACCGTGGCCCTCGGTTTCATCGTGGGAACCGCGATCGCCGGCCAGACTTTTTATCTGTTCACGCTCGAGAACCTCAAGCAGTTCGGTGCGCTCAAAGCGATGGGGGTCACCAACAAGCGGATTCTCGTCATGATCCTGCTCCAGGCGGGCGTCGTCGGGGGCCTCGGCTACGCGCTGGGCATCGGCGCCACCAGCGTGTTTTTCGAGCTCACCAAAGACATCTACCACCTTCGTGGATTCTTCCTGCCCTGGCAGGTTGCCGTCGGCACCGCCGGGGCCGTGGTGGTGATCATGTTCCTCGCCAGCGTCGTGAGCATCCGCCGGGTCTGGACGTTGGAGCCGGCGATTGTCTTCAAGTCGTGACGGGTGTTTCTTGATCGCTTCCTCCGCCTTCCGCACCGCCGTCGCCTGCAGCGGCGTCACCAAGTCGTTCGGCACGGGTGACGCGCGGGTGCAGGTACTCCGCGGGATCGACGTCGAGGTCGCCCCGGGAGAGATCACGCTGCTGGTCGGGCCGTCCGGATGCGGCAAGACGACGCTGATTTCGATCGTCGCAGGCCTGCTCGAACCCACGGCCGGCGATGTGCGCATCTTCGACCAACGGCTGGGCGATCTTCGCGGCGATGCACTCGTCGCCTTTCGCGCTCGGATGATCGGCTTCGTCTTCCAGCAATACAACCTCCTTCCGGCGCTGACGGCGGCCGAGAACGCCAGCCTCCCGCTCGTCGTGCAGGGCAGGCGGCGGAGCGACGCCATCCGCGAGGCACGCGAGATGCTCGCCGCCGTGGGGCTCGGCGGGAAGGCCGACGCCCATCCTGGGGAACTGTCGGGCGGGCTGGAGCAGCGTGTCGCAATCGCCCGCGCGCTCGTCCACCGCCCACGCCTCCTGGTCTGTGACGAGCCCACGGCGGCCCTCGACGCCGAGTCCGGGCGCACTGTCATGGAGCTTCTGCGGCGCGTCAGCCTGGACGCCGATCGAGCGGTTGTCGTGGTCACCCACGACAACCGGGTCTATCGCTACGGCGACCGCATCATCGAGATGGACGATGGCCGTGTGACAGGCGTCGCCGCAGCTGTTGATTTCCGGGAGTCACGGCCATGAACAGCCGATTCCGCACCGTTCTCCTGCCTCTGCTTGCCCTCGGCTCCGCGGGCTACGCGAGTTGGCACGTCTACCGGGCCAACCAGCCGCTCCCGAAGTCCGCGCCGCCGATCCCGCCGGTGGTCGCCCCTTTCACCCGCACGCTCGCCGCGTCCGGGATCGTCGAGCCGATCAGTGAGAACGTCGTCGTCGGTACGCACGTCGCGGGCGTGGTGGAGAGTGTCCATGTCTCGGCCGGCGATCGTGTGGCCGCCGGCGCGCCCCTGTTTCGTATCGACACTCGACAGGCGTCCGCGGAGTGTGCCGTCCGCGAAGCCGGCCTCGCCGATGCCGAGGCACATCTGCACCGCCTCCGCTCGCTCCCCAGGCCCGAGGAAGTGCCGGCGAGCGAGGCTCGCGTCAGCGAGGCCCAGGCAGCCATGGTGGCGGCCGAGGACGCCTACCGCCGGACGGCGCGGCTCGCGGAGGCGCGGACGGTGCCGGATGCCGAGTTGATCTCGCGGCGCGCGGAACTCGAGCAGGCGAGACAGCGATTGGCGGCTGCCACGGCCGAAGACCAGCTGCTCAAGGCCGGCGCATGGAAGGAGGATGTCGCCGTCGCCGAGAGTGCCGTCAGGCGGGCACGGGCGCAGGTGGAGCAGGCGCGCACCGAGATCGCACGCCTCACGGTCACTTCCCCGATCGATGGCAACGTGCTGAAGGTCGATGTTCGGGCCGGCGAGCACGTGGGTACCACGGGCAGTGAGCGGCTGATGGTGCTGGGGAGCGTGCAGCCGCTGTGCGTACGAGCCGACTTCGACGAAAGCGAGATCCCGCGATTCGACAAAGCCGCTCGTGCGCATGCCCATCCACGAGGCGATTCCGGGCGCTCGTATCGGCTCCGGTTCGTGCGTGTCGAGCCGTATGTGGTACCGAAGCGATCGCTCACGGGTGACAACCGCGAACGAGTCGATACCCGGGTCCTCCAGGTCGTGTATGCCGTCGAGGATGACGCGCCCGGGCTGTTCGTGGGCCAGCAGGTCGACGTGTTCGTGGACCTCGCCGGAGCCGAGGGTGGCGACCCCGGGCGAGAGACGCCTCCAGGCGAGGCCGAGATGCCGGGCAGGAGAGCCACCGATCCACCCGAGGATCGCCCGACGTGAGGAGCATCATCGTCGGTGCCGGCCGCGACGGCGCGCTCGAGCGCACGATCGAGGAGATCCGCCGTATGCGTGGTCAGGACGAGTAGGCCGGGGCGGAGACGGCGGCCTTCAAGGTCGCACGCCCCCGCTATCCTGGCAGACGCCTCTGGCAAGGATTCGCTCGATGCCGCCGACCGACCCCCGACGCGACGATGCCCAGGCCGACTGGCCGTTCGCGCGGATCCCGCCGCAGCCGCGAGTGAGCCTCGGCTTCCTTCTCCTCACGCTCGTGGTTGAGAAGTCGGCCGTCGCCTTTTTCCAGATGCTCGCGTTTCGCGACCCGCGCAGGTGGTTTCCGCCGCTGGTGTGGCTGGCCGACGCGACCGGCGGCATCGTCGATGGGACGCTCGTCGCCGGCCTGACGTTGCAACTGATCGTCGTGGTCGGACTGCTGTTCGGGGTGGCACGCCTCCGCCCGCAGGACTTGGGGCTCGACCCGCGTCGGCTTCTGCCGGCCCTGAAGCTTCTGGTCGCGACGTGGGGGGCGATCCAGATCGTGCTCCTCTTCCTGCTGCCGCTGTGCGGCCAGGAGATCGGCATCAACGCGCACTGGACCGCTGGAGGATGGCCGAGGGCGGTAGGCGAATGGCTCGGCCAGCTCCTCGGGAATTGCCCATACGAGGAAGTGTTCTTCCGGGGCTATCTGCTGCCCCAGTGCGGGCTGCTCGCGATGCGATGGATGCCACGATCACGATCCCGGACGCAGGTGGCGGTGGCGCTGCTGCTGTCGCAGGCCCTCTTCGCCGTGGGGCACGTGTTCTTCAACCTGCATCTGCCGCAAGGCCAGTGGCTGCTCGTCGCCCAATTCGTCTTCGGGATCGTGTTCGCCCTCGTCTATCTCCGCACCGGTAACCTGTTTATCGCGATGGGGATTCATGCCCTCCTCAACAACCCGGCCCCGCTGCTCGAGGACCCTCTGCCGGGCCCCGGCGCCTCCGGATCGATCGTTCTGGTGGGGAGCCTGGTGTGGTTCGTCATTCTGCCTTGGACGAAGCGTCCTGCAGGGGAACCGACGAAGGAGTCGTCGTGACGCACCGGGCGAACCGGTCACGCCGTCACCTGAGCCGTGTTCCGCAAACCACGGAGAGGAGGAGAAGAGGAGAAGAGGAGAAACGGAGAGCGTTCGGCGAATGGCCGACCGTCCCCGCAAGCTTCCGGGCCTTCGTGGCCAAAGAAAACCGTTCCGTCTCCTCATGGCGAGGGACGGGGTTGTTGGCCCACCGGAACGGTCCCCGAGGGGATTGTCCCGTCTCGTACACAACCGGGAATAGCGGCGGCCGGCTGCTCAGTCTTGTGCCCGAGGCCGTACCATTTCTCCAAAATCGCCCTGATTCTAGGTCCGTACGTGCATTTCACGGCGGCCGATCTGGGGCGATTCGCGGTGAAGCGGCGGCCATCCGGCTGGCGATCGGGCCCACAGCGGCCTGACCGTTCGGCGGATGACGGAGGAACCCCTCGGTGACCAGTTTCATGGTCGCCATGAGGATTTCTCAAATGTTTGAGATCACTTCAGGTCCCGGCGATGCCGGGCACGGTTCCTTTGGTTCCCCTGACAATTCGAGTGGATATCGATTCGGCCGCGGACGGCCCCGCGGTGATGATTTTGGCCTGACCGCGCGGCCCAGCCTGCTCGAGCTGGCCCGCACCTACCTCGAGACGCAGGCCCGGCTCTGGCCGGAATTGGCAGGCACCCCCGCGGTGCCAGTCGTCACCGCCGCGGTCGTAGAGGCGATGGCCGACGACTTCGAGCATCGGTTCCGCACCCAGTCGATGGACATCTTTGATCCGGCCGGCCTGCGGCGGGTGTGGGATGCCATCGGCCTCGGCTACGTCCGCTTCAGCGACGAGGGGTCGAATCCCCGGTCGCTCGACCAGCAGCTCAATAACGTGCTGCAGCGGGCCCGCCGCGATGGCGTCTTTATCCCGTGGCATTACGTCTGCGCCGACTACGCCGTGAGTGGCACGCTCGCGTGCCGCCGCGGCTACACGGTCGCGAAGATGCTTGTGGAGCGGCGGGCAGAGACGGGCGTCGCCTGGTTCATCATCGACGACCTCGGCCGCATGAACCGCAACACGCTCGAGTCGCTGCGGCTCGGCGAACTGGTCGAGGCGACACAGGTGCGGCTCATCGGTGCGAGCGACGGCTTCGACAGCAGCAACCAGCAGTCCAAGATCATGCTGGCGATGATGAGTTCGTTCAACGAGGTCTTCATCGACCAGTTGAAGGCGAAGGTGCACCGCGGGCAGACCGACACGTTCAAGCGGGGTGGCATCGTCCAGCATCCGGGCTTCGGCTATCGGCTGGTGGACGTGCTGAATGCGGAGGGTAAGCCCGTGCTTACCCGCAAGGGCACGATCCAGAAGTGTGTGGAGATCGACCTCGAGGCTGCCGAGTGGATCAAGCGGGGCGCGGAGATGATCGTCTGCGACAACCGAAGCCCGGGCGCGGTCGCCGTCGTGTTCAACGACAAGAACGTCGGTGGCACCCGGACGTGGTCGAGCAACCGCATCCGGAAGCTCTATGCCCGCGAGCGGCTGGTCGGAGTCGAGGTCTTCCGCAAGACCAAGCAGATCCGCGACCGCGACACGGGCCACGTGGACGTGGTGCAGAACGATCGCTCGCAGTGGATGATCCGCGAATGCCCGGACCTGCGGATCCTCGAGGACGAGTTGGCCGACGCCGTGAAGGCAAAGCTCAACCTCGGCAGCATGCGATTCGGGAAGAACGCGACTGACCTGCGTCGAGATGGAACGGATCCGGGACGGAGGGTGGACGTCTACCCGACCGTGCTCGTCCGTCCCGTCTGCGGCGGCTGCGGTAAGCCGATGGCTCTGAGCCGATCCACCGGCAAGTACAAGAGCTTTGTCTGCCTGAACGCGATTCACGGCGGGCATGGGTGCCGCAACAAGGGCAACAAGTCGGCACGGATCATCGACGAGGCTGTGCTCAAGGCGGTGTCGGCCCAGATCCTCGACGACGGCTTCATCACGGACCTCACGGCCGAGGTGAACATCCGGCTGTCGGAGGCGGCCCGACGGCCCCAGGACACCGAGAAGAAGCTCGAGCAGGAGATTACGAGCCGGCAGCGGCAGGTCTCCCGGCTGACGGAGCGGCTCGAGAAGGTCGAGGACGCCGGCGGGCTCGACGCCATCTTCACTAAGGTGGCGGAGTTGAACCGGCAGTTGGAGGCGAAGCGGGCCGAGCTCAAGGAGGAGCAGCGGCGGAACCGCCGGCCGCCAGTCACGAGCGTCAAGGAGAAGGACGTGGTGGTGGCCCTGACCCAGCTTCGGGAGGTGCTCCTCGCGGACGTCGGGCGAGCCGCGCCGGTCCTGCAGGCTCTCGTGGGCGACGTGGTCGTGGAGTCCAAGAAGGTCGAGGGGCGGAAGCGACCCGCGATGGTTGCCAAGTTCACGATCGACGGGATTCCCGCACTGGCGGCTCTGGACCGCGGGAAGGGGGCCGGGGTCGATAATCCAACGGTCGGACTTTGGGAGTACCGGAGGAATGACGTGGTCGACGAGATGCGCAGCCGTCTGCGCCATTCGGCGGCCGTTGCAAGACGGACAGACACCCCGGCCCTTGCACGAGAAGGCCACGACAAAACCCTGCCCGCACGATGTACAGCGCGCCCGGCCAAATCCGAAGCAGAGGATGCCACAGGTGAGGTACGACCGCAGCTCCCGTTCGACGTGCGCCGAAACGGGCTGCTCAGCGACCGCCCGAGTCTCGAGCCAGCCTTCGAGGTGCTCTGCGACGACCTTGTAGAGCGGCGTCTTCTCTGGTCGGCGCCGCTCGTAGCGGCGGGAACTCGCAGTGCCGACGTGCGGGCGGACTATGGACCGCGTCGGCGACGCAGTCACCACGGCGACCATGGGCACACCGGGACATGGACGGGAGGAGTGTTCGCCCGTACACTAGTTCGGCGACGAGGCCGATGCGACCGACTCTCACCAGAGCCCCCTACTCAATTGCTGCCTCAATCCGGGCGATGTCTCGGTCAGGAGGCCTGCGGCGCACGCTCCTGCGGGCGCCAAAGGCTCCAACTGCAGTCATGCACCCCGCGGCTTGCGTTTTGCGGCCCGGGATTCCTCGCTCCACTTGTAAGCCGGCCGGGACGCCTTCCGCCCTTCGCGGGCTGCGGCAGCGGCCTCGTCGCGGTTTGCAAAATCGTAGGCCCGCAAGACCGTGCCGCGGCTGACCTTCATCTCGCGAGCCAGCCGATCGAACCCCT
>SXGQ01458945.1_pt1 | contig 12258 bp, 7 predicted proteins | sample 3178371 | NCBI WGS metagenome assembly SXGQ01 (sample SAMN11356859, study PRJNA531348) | freshwater metagenome | isolation source: freshwater sample F1-20 | place: China: Fuxian Lake, Yuxi | collected 2017-12-25 | reverse complement strand
GTTTCAGTATTTGTTGGTGTAGGAGTTCCCGTAGGTGTCTCCGTTGGTGTTTCAGTATTTGTTGGTGTCGGAGTTTCAGTATTTGTTGGTGTCGGAGTTTCAGTAGGAGTTTCACTAGGCGAGGCACCCGGCGTTTCAGTATTTGTTGGTGTCGGAGTTTCGGTAGGAGTTTCAGTTGGTGTTTCTGTTGGTGTTTCAGTAGGTGTCTCTGCGGGTGTTTCTGTCGGAGTCTCTGTAATTGTTGGTGTAGGTGTCTCTGTCGGTGTCTCGGTTGGAGTTTCGGTAGGTGTCTCTGTCGGTGTCTCTGTCGGTGTCTCTGTCGGTGTCTCTGTAATTGTTGGTGTAGGTGTCTCTGTCGGTGTCTCTGTAATTGTTGGTGTAGGTGTCTCTGTCGGTGTCTCGGTTTGTGTGGGTGTGGGTGATGGTATTGGATCGAAATTTACCCACCCATTTGTCCACGTAGTTGAAGAATATACTTGGTCATTCCCGTCTGTATATTCCGAAACTTGTGGATCGGTAAGCTCAAACTCCAATGAATGTTGACCAAGCACTAATCCCTGAAATTCTAGACCAAACAAAGATTCGGTTCCTGAAAATGTAGCAAAAGATGGTCCAACCCAAGAAAATCTAGCCGAATTAGTTCCAGAGTTTACAATAGCTGTTGAGATACGCTCATCAATATTTGAAAAACCTATACAAGTAACTAGAGAAGGATCATAGTTAATTCCTAAAGAAATAGAACTGAAGGTAAAAACTGAAGGACCGAGATCTAAATAAACTGAGATCTCAACATTTTGATTTATTATACCAGAAGCGGTTCCAATTATTGTATTGATCATTTATCTAGAATTTTTTTTTATGCGACATCTCCAACACACGAAATTGTTATTGAAAGAAAATATTGTGATTGAGTAAAAAAGAGTTGTGAAATACTAAAAGTTATTGGTGTTAAAACCCAGTCACCTTTGGGAAATTTTGTTATTTGTCCTACAAATCGTTGTTGTATTCTCAATGCATCTGTTGAGTTTATCGTTCCGTTGGAACTTACATCAGCTGCTGATTTTTGAATGTTACTAAATGTAGCAAGACCCGTAAAATTTCTAGTGACCCTAAGTGCATCTGCTGAACTTAGACCTTTTCTTTGTTGTGATGTTGAGGCAAAAATAGCGAAAGTATCATTAGAGTAGGTAAAAATAGAAACCGTGAAACTCTCAGATCCAGTAGATCCTAGTGTTTGATAGGATGTTGAGAGTGTAAAACCTACTGGCGCCTGCCCAAAAGAATACGAATATCCACTAAATGTAGGTGACGGTGACCAACCTTCATAAAAACCGAAATTGTGACTTTCCAGTGTTTTGGAGGTTGTTACTTGATTATTATAAGAAACTGAAATATTTAATATAGTAGTAGGTGTTTGAGTTGTTGTGGTCGTAGTTGGTGTTTGAGTATTTGTAGGTGTAGGTGTTTCTGTAGGTGTTGGCGTATTTGTTATGGTTGGTGTATTTGTGGGTGTCTGGGTATTTGTGGGTGTTGGTGTGACTATTTCGATTCCTCCCAAATCAATATAAACAAGTTCTCCGAAATTGAAATCTGTTGGCGAACTCTGTATAATTGTGGCTTGACCGGAAGGTGAATTCGATGGTGGAACTCCAATATTACTACCAAAAACAAAACCAGTCCCACTTGAAGTAAACGACCAAGATTTGAATGATTGTGTATCACCAGAATAAATAGCAGTATTCCCATCTTGTGTAAAGCTTATTGTCACACCTTGGTTTAAAAATGATTCAAAATATGCAGTTCTATCAACTCCATCAGAGTCGAAACTATTAAAATAAAAACCTCTTCCGGTAAGCCCTAATTCATTTATTTTATCAGTGCCGAATGTTAATCCAGAACTGTTATTCATTATTGCATTTCCTGACGTAGGAAAAGTATAAGGAAGGGAAACTAGATTGAAAGAGTATCCACTAAATGTTGGCATTATTTCATAAATTATTTTTCTGGAAATCTTTTTATGATCTCTCTTTCTCTCTCTTCTCTAGATAATCCATCACCACGTGTTTGAATAATTGGTTCATAAGGAAACTCGTCTATTATTTTTTTTGCGCGTTCCTCTCTAGTCTCTGTTGATGGAACTGGAACATTCATCGGTTCATATGGAAACTCAGTATATTCAATTTCTCCGTATGGGTCAGCCCCGGAACCCAATTCCGAAAAATCTTCTTCTATCATACTCTCGTAGGTCTTTAAATGTTTCATAAAATTGTTTTTTTATTTTAATGTATATATATTTTTTGACAAATCTTTTTTCCAAAAAATGATAAAACCTTAATGATAATAGAAGAAATATCGATACGTGGATACAAATCATTTGGGAATACAGAACAAGTGGTGAAGTTCAATACCGAATCTGGTGAACTCATACTTCTTTGTGGATCAAATGGATCTGGGAAAAGTTCAATACTAGAATGTGTTGAATACGCTCTTTATGGAAAGGTAAAATCCATGAAGAATAAAAAATGGACTAAAGCATCTCTTTTGCCGAATAGGATAAACGGTGAGCTACTCAATAAGATAAAGTTTAAGTCTTCTGGATCTGAAATTGAGGTAGTTCGTGGGATATCCCCGAATATTCTAAAAGTTCTTGAAAATGGACTTGAAATCGATAAAGCAGGAAAGGCATCACTCGATGAAAGAATAGAAAAGCTAGTAGGTATCGATATCGAAACCTTTAAGAGTTTTATATCATTATCAATCAATGACTTTAAGAACTTTATTTCACTTTCATCTGAAGAGAAAAAATTACTACTGGATAAACTTTTTAATTTAGAAGTGATCAATATTTTATCTGATATCTTAAAAGAACTTAATAAGACTAATAAAATAGGACTTGCCCGGCTGGATGCTGAAATTGGATCCCTTGCTAGTTCGATACGTTCAATTGATCTTTCAATACAGAAAGCTCTCGAAAGAGAAAAAGAAGACTTAGACCAAGAGATTTCAGCCCTAAATAATGAAATAGAAAAAAGAAAAGAAGAGTATAAACTTTTACGTGAAAAAAGGGACAAAATATCTCTCAAAGAGAATGAAATAAATACACATCTTGATAAAGAAAAAGAAGAACTCTACAAGATAAAAAATAATTTAGGTAATGTTGATAGAGAAATTGGTCTTTATAACTCTGGTAAGTGCCCTACATGTAAGGTTTCTTTTGATGGTCAATTTTTCTCGGATCTAAGAAATGAACTAGATCAGAAAAAAATAGGTGTTGAAAAAATACTAGAACAGATTACTGGAAACATAACCGCTCTTGGAGAAAAAAAAAGGAAACTGGCTGAACTCTCTAGTGAAGTTACAACTAATTTTAACGATCTAACCTACCTACTTAGAAACTATAAAGCCCAAATTGATCAGCTCAATGTGAAAAAAAACTCAGGAGCCAGTCAAAACCATAGCACTCAAGAATTTGAGAATACAAAATCTGAACTACTCTCTAAGATGGATATCGTGAGTGGTGAAAATGTAGTTTTACAAGAAAAAGAAGTTTACTATAAAGAGCTCTCAAAGATTTTAAGTGAAGATGGTGTTAAAAAAAGTATTATTTCTAAAATCATTGAACCTATTAATCATTTTGTAGCAGAAAATTTACGTAAAATGAGAATACCTTTTCAGGTGGTTCTAGATCAGAACTTCAATGCTGAGATTAAAAACTTAAATGAAGTTATAGAACAAGATAGTCTTTCTACTGGAGAGAATAAAAGAATAAATATTTGTATAATGATAGCTTATCTAAAAATGATAAGAACAAAAAGACATATCAATATTCTTTTTTTAGATGAGGTGTTTTCTTCAATCGATCTTGAAGGTATAGAATCTATTTTACTACTTCTTAAAGATTTCGCCAATAACTATAAGATTAGTATTTTCGTTGTTCACCACGCGCTTATGAGTGGTGAGTTTTTTGATAGGATTATCAGTGTAAATAAAGATGTATTTTCACAAATAACCGAAACTTTTACCCAGGAGATTCAATAAAAGATATATAAATCATGATTAAAGTAGAAATAGGAAAAGACCCAATTGATAAAGCCTTGAAAATATTCAAGAGAAAGTTTGATAGAGTAGGAGTTATCAAAGAGCTTAAAAAACGTAAAGAGTTCAAGAAAAAATCCGTTGTTCGTAGAGAAGAGATTAAAAAAGCTATCTACGTTGAGAAAACTTTTTACTCTCAAAACGATTAAAAGTTCACAAATTTCATGGATCTAGAGAAAAATTACTACCAAATACTAGGTGTAGAAAAAGACTCTACCGGGGAGCAGATTAAGAAAAAATACTACAAACTATCAAAAAAATTACATCCAGATGTGGGTGGAGATAGTTTTTTATTTAGCCAAATCAACGAAGCTTATGAAGTTTTATCAGGTGAAAATTCCAGAAAAGAGTGGGATAAAAGAAGCAGACACGGGAAAAACTACAAACTCAAAAGTGAGTTTAAAAACTATGAACAAAACTATTTATCTAAAGTTTGGGACAAAGGTAAGTTCGATAAGGTTAAATCCGAGACTGATCTACATATCCATTTAGAAGTTGATGAAGATTTCGGGGGTGTAGTAGAATATCAACGATGGATTACCTGTAAATCTTGTAAAGGTTCAGGTCTTGATCTACGGGGAAAAATTGTCATCAAGGATGAAGATGGGAATATATTAAAGCAGTTCGAAAATGAAGATGGTTGTGATTTTTGTGAAGGGACGGGCAAGAACTGGAGAGATGAGGTATGTAGTTTTTGTGAAGGTAAAGGAAAAACCGGTTCAATAATTTGTCAAGACTGTTCGGGTAAAAGAAGAATTTTAGGAAATCAGAAACTTGAAAAAATAAAGTTTCCTAAAGGTGAAAAGTTCTTGAAAATTGAATCAATGGGTAATATCTCAGTTGTTTCTCAGGGTAAATCAGGTCATCTTTTTCTTATAAAGAAAAAGTAGCACTACCTATATATTTGAACATTTCCTATAAAATCAAAGTCTAGACGGCTATAGTCAATTCTTGGAGCAACTGCCTTATTGGGCGACTTCATAAATCTGTCTATTCTATCACCACCGGTTGAATCTAAATAATAGTTGAAAAACGGAATTCTATCTACTTCGTAAAAGTTAATACGAGAAAAATATATCTGTGAAGAAGGTGAAGTCCAACCTGATTCAAAATCTGATCCACCGAGAATAGAAAAGTCAAGTTTTTCTAAGTTAAAGAAGTATTCACGTTTAACACTGGATGTGTAGGATAGGTGATCAACAGGTGTCGATAAAAGATTTGGCAGATTATCTATAGGTTTGTTATTAAGATATATTCTGGGATATTTGTTGGATGAAGTTCCGAAATTAAGAAAATCTACTTTCGTTGAACCAGAGTGTGTATAAACTTCAAACTCTACTAGAGAGTATCTTTCGCGTGATATAGTTGAATTTCTATTTGAAAAATTCCAAGATGAAAATCCTGAACCGGAAGCTGGGGCAGTAGTTTCTATCAGGAGAAGGTTCGAAAAGTCTGGATCCGTAACATTATAGTTAGATGTGAAGGTAGCTGATTGTATATTAAAGATATTATTAAGAGAGTAGGAGTAAGTCCATCCTCTCGAGAAAAACTCTAAAAGGTTTGAGTTATTTGATGTTTGTGGGGCACCCGATTTGATGTTTGATACATAATTAAATTGACCAGATTGTGGTATCTTAGAAGTCGTAGGTGTGAACTTTTTACCTAAACTATAACTTGATACCCTTGTGTTGGAAATATTTCTTAGGTTTGATGAAGCTCTAAGTATGTTCTCTGTTGTGTATGATGTGTGGTTTAGGTATTTGATGGATTTATCAAAAAACTCTGAAAAGTAATTTAGGTTATCGTAAGTGTTTGATCTTTGATTCTGATTCCAACTAAGGTTAATCCAAGAGTTATATCTTCTGTTTCGAGCACCGAGCATTCTTAGTGGTGTTTTGTATGTGGTGGAGTAATTCGGATCTAGTTTATCTGGTTGAACAAGATATGAACCATCAGAGAACTTAAGACTTTGAATAAGACATGATTCTTGACCGGAATCAGAGATTTGTCCACCTTCAAAAACACCATCAACAAAGTGAGTAGACTCCATGAGTAAGTTTTCTGGAAAACCATTCACCAGACCATAGAGCATAATACCAGAAAAATAGCCATTCAAAAAAGCGCCACTCAACCAAATATTTTTAGAAACTTTGATCGGGTGATCTACTGAATCTTTAACTATACCTCTTAGTAAAGTATTTGATACGAACTCGACTTTCAAATAGGTAGAAGTTTTTTCTAGAATTGTAGATGAGGATTTTATAAGACTAAACTCTTGATTAACATCAATACCTACGATATTTGATATACCCACCTTCTCACCAACCGTAAAGTTTTCACTGTTACTACCTTCTATTCTAATCGTATAGGTAAATTGACCGGTTTGTATGAAATTAGATGTGCTACTAAAAGTCCATGAGGATTCATCTCCTCGCCATCCGTTAGTCCAAACACCATTTTCCCAGATACCCTTTTCAAATATTCCGTTACCAAAGTTCATCGTAACAACATCACCGTTATCTGATGGTGTATTATAGCTACTGCTAGGTAAATCCAGAAAAGCAAGTGATGGAACGGTTGAAGTAGATGAGTTTACAAGTTTATTGTTATAAGTTTCGTTATAGTTTGATACTATTTTACGAATAGAAATATTTGTGATTTCAACTCCTACAAAAAACCCAGGATTGAAATTATAGGCTTGAATAGTGAAATCTTTATCATCGGTTGATTTAGGTGAATAGTCAAAAATATAATCAGTTAGAGTGTTGTTCAGATGTATTATAGGAGTCCCAACTACGTAATTGGTAGATATAGGTGTAGTCGTTTGTGGTGTAAAAGCGGGAAAGTTTCCAGACCAATATCCCGGCTGACCACTATCTGGTAGAATCTCTGATTGTGTAAAGGATCCTATTTTAGCAAATAAATAAACATTAGTAGGATCTGTTGGATTCGTAACTGATCTAAAACATCTAGCCGTTATTGTTATACGATATGTAAAACTTGTATCTCTAAAGATATTCCTAGAAATCTGACAAGAACTATCACTACATTCCCAAACTTGTGGGATAAGATGCTCTGAGAATTGGAGAGGTAAAAATGTTCCAGTTGGTATAAGAGCTGAAGAGGATAGTGTCCAGTTCGTCAATGAGGCGTTCGTAGTTTGAATATAATATTCTGTTGATGTTGAGTTGAATCCGAAGTTAACTATTTCGGTTGGACTTACTGAAAAAGAACCTACATTGATATAATGGACTTTATCCCACATACTAGAGGTAGGGGATATAAAACTATTAATTCTTTTTAGGTAAATTGAAGTTTTTTCTTCGAGTGCTGATGACGGACTTGTGAATGGTGTACCATTCCAGTTACCGTTTCTCCATCTACCACCCTTCCATAAAATATTATTAGCAAATCCATATTCCCAGGTACCTGAATGCCAGATACCAGCAGTCATAGTTCCTGATTGAAAAACACCGTCCTCCCACTCTGAGATGTAGAAATTACTATCGATAAAGTTTCCACCCCTCCAGATACAACTCTGTGTGAGATTAAAAGAGTAAGGTAGGGTCTCACCCTCTACCAAACCTACACGATTAACCCAAGGATTAAAACTAGAGTTTCTAAAATTGCCCTTCACGAATTTACCTTGCAACCATAGTGAGTTGAATATCACACCAGAATCGTGACTGAAAGTTCCATCAACCCATAGCATATTTTGAAAATTTGCTCTTGATAAGTTTCCTGTCTCGGGTGAAACGCTTAGTGGTGTAAATATATCTCTATCGGTGACTCCCATATTAGAGTTATCGATAACAAGACCACCTCTCCAAAGACCCCAGTAATTTCCAGTGAAGTAATTTCTTGCAGCTACTTCATTTGATAAAACAGATGATGTGTATCCACCGATAAAATCACCGTTATAAAAATTACCACGGTTCCAAACTTTACCCTTAAATATTCCACCCCAGAACTCACCATCCCACCAAGTAGAGTTTGTTTGTCCATCACCTGAACCAAAAATACCTCTGTTAAAACGACCACCTTGCCACCCAAAGTGACTAGAAGATGTTAAAGCAGATCCTAAACCCCAAGTTGAGTTAAATGAACCGTTGTTGAAGTTTCCACCTTGCCAAATAACATTACCACTTATTCTACCGGAATTAAAGATACCATCTCTCCAAGTAGTATAGTATCCACTATCCCCACGAACTTCTCCTGAGTTAAAGTTGCCACCTAACCAATCAACAAAGCTTGACCCACCGACAACCGCGTTCTTAACAACACCATTCTCCCAAGTAGAAGAGGTTCTTCCATAACCAGTTGTGTTAACCAGGGTTCCAAAAGTAGTTTGATCAGCTTTCAGATTTTCAGATCCAAGTGATCCATTAGAAAAAGTTCCACTTAGCCAATCTGAACCATAGAAGTTTCCTGAAACAAACTCACCATCTACCCAGAGAGACCGTTCAAAATCTCCTGATAAAAATTTTCCTCTGTACCACCCGCGCCAGAGATTATTAAATGATATCTCTGGTGATGAATAGGTATAACTTGAAAGGAATTTACCAGAGAATGTTCCAGAGATCCAAGTAGAGTTATTAAAGATTCCTGATAAAAACTCTGTATTTTGCCAAATAGAACTATTTACAAAACCACTTATAAAGTTTGCAGAAGTAACTATAGATTTGTGTATTGTTGATTGAATAAAGTTATTTGTTTTTGATAAAATACTACTTGCTACCCTAAGTTTAGTTAGACTATCTCTATCATCGATGAGAAGATTCTCCTGTTCTGAGTTCAGTTCATTTGACTCTAGTAATGTTCTTTTGAAGAATCCAGAATAAATCTTTGAGCTTTTTATTTGTAACTTATTTAGAGTAAAAATTTCGGGTTGTATAAAACTATCAAAACTGAAAGTAGATGAACTAGTTAATCCGAAAAGAATTCCACTCTGTGTGTAGGGTTGTATATTAATATTTTTTGATACAGGCTGATTTCCTAGAGTTTGTGTAAGTAAAGAGTTGATTTTATAAGGTCCAGAGATATCTTTGCTTTGTGTGCCACCAAAAAGAGTTCCAATAAAAAGTACACCCTTAGAAAAGTTTTCTAAACCATAAGAAGTGGTAACACCTATAAATCTAGCATTAAGACTACCATTTGTATTTAGTGTGATATTAAATTCTGATGGTGTGTTATTTTGAACTCTACTTGAAGATTCTTGTATGTAGCTCAGATTTCTTATTCTACACCCATCGATAATCCCGCTTATTGGATTTGATTTACCAATAGTAGATCCACTGTATAGTATTTTAGCCGTTTGTTGATTAATTAAACCATCAGCATTTGGAAATACCGCATTATTATTAAGAACGAATATAGACATTAGATCTATATATTAGAATTTTTAGATCTTTAAGAAATTTAATAATTTTTTATATCTTCGAATTCGCTCTCTGATAAGCCTAAAAAAGTAGAAATATCCAATTTCGGTTTGATGAACTCTTTCTTTGCGTTCAAAATTCTTCTTATGACTTTATCTGGATGTTGTAGATTTGAATAATCAAGTAAAACAAGGTGATTATTTGTAAGTGAGGTTGTAAGATGAAACATATGACTAGACTTTCTAAAATCAAAAATTATTTCATCATCACAAGATTTTTTATGATAGTAACTAATTTTAATAACTTTATTATCTGGTTTGAGGTAGAACCACTGGTCAATTTCTCTACTTGAATTGAAAACTTCTAATTCTTTTCTTGTTGGCATTTGATATTCATCCTCTCTAAGGCTTAAATCAAGTAGAAGTGAATATTCTGTAAGTGAAATATAATTCAATTTATTGAAGTCGTTCTCAACATCATTCCAATCTATATTTGAAATATTTCTTTTTAGTCCAAGATCTAAATCCCATGTTGGGATATCCTTCCAAATGAAACTTCCATAAAGATAACAGAGTTCATATTTATCTAAAATAGATTTTACAGAAGAATTAGATAAAAAATTTTTAACAGAGCCAAAACTCGGTCTTAACCAAGGTTTATTTGTTTTTATACTACCAATTTGGTAAAAAAAACTACAATCCTCACTATAATAGAAATCTTTTCCCATCAGAAATTAAGATTTTCTATGGACTACCTCCTCCGCCACCACCAGATAGAGTAGTGGTAGAAGTAGTAGTCGGCCAAAGACATTGAGTTCCGCTTATTTCAACAAAACTTCTTGTATAAGTTCCACAAGTATAAGAAAGTGCTGGAGAACAAGCAGGAAAGTAAATACTTCCGGGTGTTGAACATACTGAATAGGTATAAGAACCCGAAATTCTTTGAATAGGTGGTTGGTTTTGAAGTGGTGTTCTAGCACAAAAATCATACCCCCAAGCTGTTGATTGGCTACTAAATGTTGGACTCTGTAAAACTTCGAAATAGGTAAGATTTCTTACCTCAGATGCCCATCTTGGTTTGCTACTTATACTAAATACCGATCCATTATCTATTGTTAGATTTAAGTTTAAAATTGCATTCGGTAAACTTGTTGCTTGAAGTCGAACAACCATAAGTAAGTCGCCAACCTCACCTTGATTCAAAGTTTGACTATAGTTCGATTCTGTAAAATTGAAAGACTGATTAGAAACATTTGTGTCAAAAGTTTTTTCTTGATATCCATAGAAGAAGTTTCTGTCTGAAAGTGGAATTACTTGTATAGTGAATTGATCGACCCCACTACTTGAGGTTATACTGAAGGAACCAGAAATATTCCAACTAAACGTATAACCACCCGAAGATGGAAATGAGTAGGTAGATCCAGACCAATTAGTCTGTGCTGGTGGATGGCCAAATTTGAGTCTATATCTCTGTGAATAAATTTCTGTGATTGGATCTCCAATATTATAACTTATATCGAAAGAGGTATTATTTTCCGGAGATCCACCACTACTAGTTGCATATACTGTTAAAACCTGACCTGATTGACATACCGATGATGAATAGGTGGCTGCTATTAGATTGCTGTTTTTGGATATCTCAACATAAACCTTATCGCCTTCGAGAAGTGAATAGGTCGAAAACCCAAGTTGAATACTCATAGTTCCTGTGTAATTTTGAGCATCATTATAATACAAAGTCCAAGATGATGAATCAAGTAGAGAAACAACACCTCCACTATTTTTTTGGAGTTTAGCAATCAAAGAATTTGTAGCATTTCCAGCAGCTATATAGGAACTTTCGATTTCACTCTGAATATAGTAAACGCCTGCAGTTCCGGCTGTATAGATAGAATTAGTTGAAGACATGAAATTACCAAATGGTCCGGTGTAAAGAATAGATGAAGCTGAACCACCAACAAAATTATTGACTAATGTTCCTTGAGAAATGTTAAAATTTACTGTTGCCGTGGCAGTAGTAATACCAACTGAACATGTACTTGGCATTGCGATAAGTGTTGCTTGTTCGTTTACCAAAAAGTTTGTTGGAACAAGCATTTGATCTATTAGAAAACCACTACTACATTCAAGATATCTAAATACATTTTGCTCGGTAGAAGTTACTCTAATTCGAGTACAACCGATCGATTGAGTAGCGCAGTCACAACTACAACTAGGTCCAGGATTTGTTACGGTCTCACTAAGAAAGTAATTTGACCATGAACCAGAATTAATCAACTGGGAACCAGTTCCAGAAATTAAATATACATTTTGTATTGGATCTTTCAAGCAAATAACTTTTTGATTTCCCCAATATTGAGTTAGTAGTGAAGAAAAGGTAGCAGAATTATCACAACATGAGTTGAATATAACGTTTATTGGATTTTTAGTTGTAGTGGGAGTTCCAGTAGTAGTTGAGGTTGTTGTAGTAGAACACGATGGGAAAGCTTGCGATCCTTTTGTAACCGTTAGCCATCCGTCATCACCAGGTGTGTAATCGAGCACTATAAAAATTTGTCCATCTGAAATTCTTTGAACATAAACAACAGGTTCAAAACCATAAGAAGGTAAGTTTGAAAATGTATAGATAGGATCCGTTCCTGGATCCCATCCTGGTGCTCCATCTAATCTTATTGTGGTATTACTCCCACCACAACAGTTAGTATATTGAAGATAGTATTTATAGGTTGACGTAGGATATGTTGTTAGAATACTTGTTAAAGTATCGATACTATCCTTATATAGTG
>SXGQ01102645.1_pt1 | contig 12258 bp, 9 predicted proteins | sample 3178371 | NCBI WGS metagenome assembly SXGQ01 (sample SAMN11356859, study PRJNA531348) | freshwater metagenome | isolation source: freshwater sample F1-20 | place: China: Fuxian Lake, Yuxi | collected 2017-12-25 | reverse complement strand
GTCACTAACTATTGCCTCAAGTAACTTCGCTAGTGATTTCACCGGTGTGCTCACGAATTTCAAAGATCGTATCGAATCTGATGCACAGGAAACTGAGGCTGGAATTACCGAAGATCCTTGGGGTTCATCAACGACAAATGTCGTGGGCACACAGAATCCACAAATCGATATTTTTGGTGATTCATTGGGTCCTGTAGCTTCCGCGCCCATTGAATCCAAGAGCAAAAAGTCAAAAAAAGTAAAGGAAAAGAAATCAAAACGAACAGAATCAGCAAATCAAAATTCGTCTGACAATAGCGGTTCAGGAACGAATGACGATTGGGATCCTTTCGCCTAGCAAGATTAAAGTTTTTTACACCAATTATTTAGGAGGAACACAAGATGCTTAGACCAATAATCATGATCGGTTGTGGAGGCTCGGGACAAAAGGCAGTTCGCTATGTACGCGACTCGGTATCTAGACACCTTGAGCACAATGGTTGGGAGTCAGGCGTTCCAAGTGCTTGGCAATTTTTGGGAATTGACCTTTTATCTACACAAGAAGATCCCAATATCCCATTTCTGCCAGAAAGGGATTACATCAGTGTTTCCTTGGAGTACAAGACCTACCAGGATTTGAACAGAGCTGTTGATGCAAAATTCAATAGCCTAAAGTCCCCACCGGCTTTTCGAGACTTGCAGGGATGGCGCCCCAATCCAACACAGGTCGGCGTGCCTCTGCAAGAAGGGGCTGGAAAGTTACGCTCAGTTGGTCGTACAGCAGGAATACTTGCTCTTCAGGATTCGGTACAAAAGAGACTCGCATACGCCTTTACTCAGACTTCTGCGGGTGGGCCTGAGCTAGCGGAAGTTTCGCGCCGCCTTCAGGTTCCTGTTCCCGCTGGTACAACCGTTCCTGATCCACTGACCATCATTGTTGGTTCGATGGCTGGTGGTACAGGTGCCGGAATCATGCTCGATGTTGTCGATCTAGTTAGACGAACCGATACCAAAGGTCAATTCCCAATACTCGTAGGGTTCACCCCCGATATTTTTGGACTATTGGATTACTCGATGATTGCGAATTCGGCTGCGTTTATGTCGGAGTTGATGTCTGCCTACTGGGATGATGAAGCATCTGACAGCACGCTAATTCCTGCTCGTGTTTCAGTCCCAACACGTGGTCCTCACAGCGTCTTTTTGATTGGACGTAAAAACACCAAAGGCCTTGACTTAAAGAATTCGCGTAATGTTTACCGTGCCGTTGGTGAGGCTTTAGCTGCTGTAACAACTTCAACAACTGTTCAGACAAAGTTCCATAACTTCATCACAACCAATTGGGCTGATGCGGCACCTTCTAATGCTGGTGGTTATGGATTTCAGCCCTCTCACTTGAACGGAGTTGCTTCGTCGTTCGGAAGTGCAACAATATCTATAGGTCGCGATCGTTTTCGCGACTACTTGAAGAAGTTGTTGCATCGATCAATAATCGAGCATCTTGCTGATGGCTTTGAATCAGTTGCGTCTTCAACCCTGGGTGAAGCATCGAAGTCAATGGCGGGTCCAGCAAAAATCGCCGAACTCAAGTCACGAAATATCGATCGCTTTCTGGTCGAATGTGGTCTGAATGAGGTGGCAGACGGAAATCGCCAAGTTTCAAACTCCTTTGTTTCAGGGGAAATTTTGAAGGCTCGACTCACTGATGTTTCAACCAAGATCAAAACTCCGTTTAGTCCGACGATGCAGCAGCAGGCGGGTGTTTGGCTACAAACTATTGGAGCACAACAGAAGCAAGTAAAGGTTCAGGTTTTGCAATCTGTTGATGCAGAATTGACGACGCAGTTGCGCAAGTGGGGAACCGAACTTTTGCAACGGGTTCTTAAAACTTCAACAGAATTTGCAGCCGAGTTGAGTCTGCCAGTTTTGCTTTCATTACTTGAATCGACCAGATCGTCGGTATTGCAATCCTCGAATCTTTTGCGCGAAGAATCGAAGAAGGATCGGGAAGCCGCCGCACAGGCTGCCCAAAGGGCAATGGGCCATCTAGCGGCCAATGCGAAGGGATCCCTGCAACTTACGGCAGGCCCTGTGACTGAGACTGTTTCGGATATGTCGAAAGCGGTAGTGCTCGAGTGGTCTGCATTGGTAAGAGACAAACTTGCTGTTGCACTCGAGTCGGTAGCGACAATCTTGATTTCTGGGCTGGAAGCATCAACTCAACAGTCGTTGACTCGAATTTCTGCGTTGACCAAAGAGGTAGAAGGTGAACCTGCTGTAATTGATGGCTGGCCTAAAGATGACGGTATTGTGCCAGATTCCTTTGCACCGAGCCCCGTCGAGTTTTTTCTTGAGGATTACTCAACATGGCCAGAACTCGCTGGCACTCTGTTGAGCAGATCTTTAGGCGACACTGCAGGTTTGCCACTTAACCCGGTCGCAGCAGCCCGAACCTTAATTATCCGCGGTGGCTTTGGTGGCAGTGCTAACAAAAAGGAATTCTCATCATTTATCTGGTCGGCCAGTCATAGTGACACGCCTCAATGGGAGCCAGGTAAGCCAGTCTCAATAACTGTTGCCGATCGAATGGAGGAAATGACTGAGCGAATCGACAGTTGGTTGATTCGTCCATCCACTGAATTATTCAACACGTTCAATGAGGGACTTGGTGCGTATTTATTGCCAATACACCCAAAAACAAATGTTGCAATTCCAGACCATGAAAAGCGACTAGCGAAATTCCGCCAGCTGCTCACAGAGGCTTTAATGCAATCAAAGCCTTTGATTGAGTTAGACCATGTACTGAATGCGACAGTGCACTCCAAAGAGATCATTTTTGAATTAAACGTCCAAGGTTTTCCCTTTGGTAAAGGACATCCTGCTCGGGAAATTACGGAGTCAATCATTCAAAGTTCATTGGATTCTGCGGAAAATGTGGATTGGGTCTTTTCTTCGGGAGAAGCGGAATCGGTGCTAATTACTAATTTCCTAAAGTACCCCGTTCATCCGAGCGTGATTAATTCGTTCACACAGCCGTTGGCGCAGGCATTGGGGAGCGTTGACCCTGAACTTTTAATGTCTTCTTTCTGGCTGTGGAGACGAGCTCGAAAATTGGAAAATTTCATTCCGTTGCCGGACGTATTGCGTATCGCAGCGATTCGCGGATTCGCAGTTTCACGAATACTGGGAACGATGACCGCTGAGCCGAAGGGCCAGAATCAAATTTCGACGAGTGCTGGTATTTCGAATTTCCCGAAGAACCTGCTCACGGAGACAGATCAGAGCAATATTCTGCCAGTACTTCTTGAGGCAATGATTTTATCATTCGCAGATGCACCAACTGTGGGCAAGTCGGCATTTGATGCTTACGGTGCGTTGATCGAGTATGGAACAGGTGGAGGTATGGCGGCTGGTTTCGAAATAGTTGGAGATACCGCACGAATCCTTGCAACGGGCGATTATGGTTCTGTACCGATACTTGATCAAATGAGAGCAAATGCATTGGCGTCAGATACTTCCGGCCGAATCCGAAATGCAATTAAATACCTTGATGCGAATATCGCTCGCTACGATCGTATTGATGCACTTCCATTAAATGCCAGAAGTTGGCGAAACAAAGTTGGATCAGTCGATCCTGTTGACACTTTGACGGTTGAATTACTCCCCGATTTGCGTAGCGCATACGTGCAAGTTAAGGAAGCGCTTGTTCGATTCGAACAATCTGGAGCAACTGAGCTTGGCGGAAGCGTGGTATGAAAAATCGTCTCGTATTGTTACTGGGCGAATTTGAGTCATCAGAAAAAGAATTGGGCGCAGTACTTCAGGAGTGGTCTGCTGCTGGCTTGCTTGATACTGTTGCCTGGTCATCAGTCGGGCAGAACACAACCGATAGGCCGAGAGCAATCGTAAGTAGTCTTGGGGAAAGCAAAGACGTTGATTTATTTGAGCTCTTAACTTCACGAATCTGGAGTCAAGTGTCAGTTGTGGCAGTGCGTCAACCGGAGCTGAATTCGCTGACGAAAGAGCGCTTCGACAACGAAGTAGCCCTTCTGCAGACAATTGGAAAGTCATTTTCTGCCCACAAACAACTCAAATTTGCGTCGTTCACTGTTTCGATAGGCGCAGAGCAGGGTTTGGTGTATCGAGCTTTTCACCCCAATTGGGGAATGCATATTCTTCAAGAACCCGAGGTTCGAATCGATGAGGCGGTTGCTTCGCAACCAATGTGGGATGGTTATCGACATCTATTAGTTGCCCTTTTGGCAGTATCCACAGCAGGTGGTTTCGTTTGGCAATATGGATCACTAGTTGCAGGACGATCTGATCTGGTGGACGGTTTGTACCGCCCTATCCGAATCGGACGAGCTTATTTACGTGTTGTCAGTGCCGGAAGGCTTACTGATGAAGTTCTCTCGGGGGCGTTTCCTGCCTCTGGTCCTTGGTCGATCCCTGCGGATGTGCCGAACTCTCTAGCAGTTCCTCCTGGCTCAACCGTTGCCGACAATGTGGTCAGCGCGGTTAATGAAAAAGGTGGTTTCCAGTACAAAAATTGGATTGCGCCAAAGCACGAGCGACCCAAGAACATGGGAATCTTGGATGCAATCAAGCTGTTCTTGCGTGAATTTTTCAATGCGCTCAAGAGCATTCCTATGGAAGTTATTGAACGGGTGAAAGCGGAAGTTGAGGACTTCGTACAGAGAACTACATTTGGTGCAGACGCATCAGTTTTGGTGAGGTTTGACCCCTCAAGAGATGTTCTTGATCCCGACGATGTCCTGCATGTTATTCGCGGATTACATCTCGGCACCGATGTCGACCCGATTGGCAACGCAGAGGCATGGGAGGTTCTGCAGAGAGTGTCAATGAGTTGCATTGACGGAGGAAGATTCCCCAAAGAAATACCGATTCCATCCAAAGGTTCGAGCCGACTGGTGTATACAGACCCCAGTGCAATTGGGCCTTCACCAAATGATTTGCCGTTTACCACAAGCGATTTTGAACGAGTCTTGTTGAATTTGGATGACGATCATCGCTCGATCGAATCAATGTCGATAGAGGAAGCTAAAACCCTGCAGCTTCGCTTAGAGGCTCTGCGCACGGAGCTGTCGGAAGCGGAAAACTTGGTCGCTCAGGCTGAGTCTGCCAAACAGCTCGCAATTGATCCTGCTGCGAAGAATGCCAAAAAGTTGGGTTGGTTGAAAAGAAGACGCAAAAAGAAAAGCGACAAGAAGGCGGCGAAGGCCGCTGCAGGTGTTGCTCGAGCAGCAGCGATAGCGCTAGCTGCGAAATCTGCGGATAATGCGATAAAGGCTGCCAAAACAGAATCTGATGACACAGCCACACCAGCTACCGGAGCCGAAGCCCCCTCAGCTGAACCATCGGATATCGCACCAGAAGTTGTCAACTCACCGCCGGTGGCACAGGTCGATTTACATCGGCATAAGCCGACCAACCCATCTTTCAAACAATCTGAATACACGGAACTTACGGCTTTCTACCAAGGTGAACGTGAAGAGATAAACGCCGAGTACGCAGACGCGAACAAGATTTACGAAGCATCTAAGAGCACGTATTCATGCGCATCTGGAGAGTGGAGCACAAACAAAACTTGCGATCATTGCGGAACTGCATTCGATCACGGTTTTGTGTTACTGCATAACCCGACGAATGAACTTATTCACGTCGGTCGAATTTGCGCGAAGAAAGCATTCCATTTATCTTCCAACTCGGATTTATTTGCCAAACGATTAGACGAACTTGAGGAACGATTCAGCAAATGGATGGCAATTCGTTCGGGATCGCTACTTTGGCGAGTCGGTCAATCGATCGTCGCTGGTACGATTGCTGCACGCGTGACTTTGGCGCAAGCGCTCGAGATTCTGGAGAAGCAACCCCAGATTGAGGAAAGTGCACTTCAGGCCAGAAAGAAGTTCGGTCGATGGACACGCCGTGGATTGATGCTTGGTGTATTGCTTGCTGGCGCTTGTGTTGCAAGCATTATCTTTACACCACTTCCTCTATTGATTTTTGTACTCTCCCTTACCGGTTATTTTTCCGCTTTCGTGATCCGCATAATCTTCTTAGCTAGGGAGATTGTTCGTGCTCAGTATGCACTCCGCCGGGCAATGGACGAATATGAAAGGACATACGAGATTGCACGTCATGCAATTAGCGAGATAGTCCGTCTCTGTTCAATTCGTGAACAATTCGAAGATTGGCAAATCATCATTCGAGAGATTGTCCACGTCCCATTTGGCAAAGAGATTGGATTCTCTACTTCAAGGATCGGCGTTGAGGATGTAACCCGACCACCAGCGATGATTCTTGGCAAATCGAGGCCTGACGATAAGCAGAAAATGCAACTATTCCTAAACGCCAGACGCCAAACAATCCATGGTGGTTGGCTAACCGAAATATTGGACATGATGAAAGATGAGTGGCGTGAAGACTATTCAAACGCGCGCCTTACAACTCCAGCAGACAATATTTTGCCAGAGGCCGATAATGCATCGTCAAAGAGCATCGTGGGCAAACGACCACTCTCGGATGAAGACGTTTATTACCCTCGAGCTGATTTCCGCCGAAGAATTGCGAGTGGGGTGCTGCAGCGCAAATTGGTCGCGAAAAAGGCAGAGCAAGTCGCTATCGATTTGAAGCGGACTTCGCTGGACCAGTTGCTTGCACAAGTGGAAGTAAACGGATTGGGTTCCGCACTAAGTGGACAGAGGGTCGTCGAGTTCCTTTCCGGTCTTTCCGTTTCATCTGGTGAGAAGGTGGCGTTTCCAGCCGATCTCATTTCGGATAATTACCCCAACTATCGAATTCTTGTTCCAGAACTCGTTCTTCCCGAGCCGAGCAAGATCGAGTCAGACATAGGTGAGATTCAGGTAAAACCTGGGGTCGAACTTACGGCTGCGGCTTGGAGGGTGGAGCTTTCTGCTCCATTGCATCCGCTTGAGATACTTAAGGGATTCGAGGGTGATCAAGCGGCGGTGGCGGGCGATGATGATACAACTCCAGCTCCATCAACCGATTCGCCGGTCTAAGTAAATGGCAGGCGTTTTAACTTACATAGCAATTTTTGGAATGACCCTTACGTGGATTATCGGTTGGATGGGCATTTCAATGATTCTCGGCTCGTTCTTTCAGCTTCCGCTTAAAACAACATGTTTGGTAGGTGCCCTATTAGGTCCTCTTGGGTTCATATTGACGGTGATTATTGGAATCCTTGAAAACAATGACAAACCATCGGCTCAAGGTGCTTATAAAGTCGCTCCCACTCAAGCAGCTTGGGATCCATTTTCATGAGCGACATATTCGGAATGCCGGTTCGCACCAATGAAAGTTTTGATATGGGTCAAGATTCAACTGAGCATGAACCGCGTATCTTCCTTCCAATAGTTCTAGTGATAATGGCAGTTCGGGGCAGTTTGCTTCCTTGGGTAACTGTTCGAGAGTTCAGTGGAGAAAAGCATGAATACAACTTGCTCGATGTCAAGGGTGGAACCAGCATCCTGATGACCATCGCCGTTTTGGGCGTAATTGGTATTGTCATTGCAATTTTTAAGCGAATCACAGGCCTTACAATTGCGAGTCTTGCTGTTGCATCTTTGGGATGGATGGCCGCGATATCGGGTGCCCTATTGGGAATACTCGGATCTCTGTTGCCATCAATAAATGTTGCTGGCATAGACCTGACTCGGGCATCTGTTGGCCAGGGCAGTGGCGTAACAATCACCATTGTCTCTAGCTTCGCCTTAGCCTTCATGATTGTCAGGCGATTAACTCCGGTCGACAAGTATTCGCCAAGAGCGCATATATCGATACTTCCCTTAGTGGCAATGATCCCACTTATTCTTATAGCGATAAATATGCACTCCGAGTGGATGGTTCTTGGAAGCGCTGAATCAAACTACCAAGCGATCATCGCAGGCGACTCTTTGTATGGAAGCGGTCTACTTGTTCTTGTTCTTTGGTTGAACGTCGGTTTGTGGATTGCTGCGGTAATTGTCCAGAGGCCGATCGTTGCCAAGTTTGCTGGTACAGCGTCCATCTTTGTGTCGCTGGTTGTGACTATGTATGCGGTGTTCTTGTGGGGTGGTGGGAAAGCACTCGCATGGTTGATTCCATCGAACGTCGAAAAATGGGCAACCATTAATGTCAATCCAGTTACTTATCTAGTCGGGTTCGCTTCAATTTCCTTGCTGGTTTTAGGAAGCTTAAGCTTCCTACCTTCAGTTCACGGAAGACGGCTAGGTATTGCAGAGCGTCGCAAAGTAGGAAATACACGTTTGCACTCATCTGATCTAGCAGCCGCAGTTTTGATGATTTGTATAATCGTCAGCGTTGTTTACGAGATTTTGACGCAATAGGTGCATGGAGAATTCATCGATTGTGCTACTCAAATCGCGATTTTTCCCATCGGCACTTATTGCAACAGGTGCAATCGGACTCATTGGACAACGTCAAATCGACTACCTCAGTCAATTGCCGAATTGTCCTATAAAAGCAATTATCGGATTTGATTGCCCAGCTTGCGGAAGCGGTAGGTGTCTGTCGGCTCTTGCCGATGGCAACCTTCTGAAGGCCGTTGATGAAAATCTCTTAATGACTGCCGTGATTGCTGGATCAATTGTCATTGCGATGTTGTGGTTGGTTAAAGGTTCTAGTTTTCTGGCCAATGTCAGGTGGACAAGGTCTCTGGCATTATTGGCAGTCACGGCAAGCCTCTTTTGGGTAGCACGCATAATCCCGTGGCAAGTAGGTGAGTGGCTTAGTTCTGGTACATATCAGAAATGAAGTATGATTTTGATAACGATAACCCACTAAGGAGCAAAGATGACCAATTTCCCAGATCCAAGCATGAACCAGTTTAATTCTGTCCCGAAGCCAGATGCATCAAAGAAAATTGCTGCAGGTATTTGTGGCATACTTCTTGGCGCGCTTGGAATACACAAATTCATACTCGGCTATAAAACCGAGGGCCTGATAATGCTCTTGGTAACAATTTTCACGTGTGGCTTCGCCGGAATTATTTTTGGAATCATCGGTCTTGTTGAAGGCATTCTCTATTTAACCAAGAGCGACGATGAGTTCGTCCAGAAGTACGTCGTCAACAAGCGCGGATGGTTCTGATTTCTGTTAACAGTTTTCGTCGGTGAATGCAGCGATTTCAGTATTAATCGCATATAAAACACTTTCGACAAACGCAATTAGGCTCTCCACTGTTGCTGGGTCTAGAGCTGCCAAAAGTAGGTTGTAGTCGTTTTCCTCAAGCTTTGCTATGAACGCTTCTAATTCCACGTCAAGATTCTGAAGCTGAGCTTGGAAGAGCTCGGGCGAGTTTTTCTGCAATTCATCGACACTTTCAGTTAGCGAATCCCAGAATTCTGGTCCAGTGGAAGACGCGATGTCAGAAATATCAATCTTTTTAACCTCTGCATTAAATTCAGTTGCCGCTTTGCAGAAACTCGACTCATCTCCCTGGGCACATGAGGTCAAGATTGATGAAAGAAAGAGTGCTGAGAGGCAGGTATTGAGTAGTTTCATACACTCAAAACCATACTTGATTTTCGGATCATGTCGAATATTACAATTACGACTGACGGCCTTCAGGTTTATACAAGCCGAAGCAATTTACGGGAATTCAAAAGCATCGAACACTTTCAACGTTGTGTATTTGTGTTCAAAAATGAATACATTTCTCGCCATCGGCAAAGTGTTGATTGGTTTTGTTCTTGTATTGAGCTAGAAAATTCTGACTTCAGAAATATTCAGAAGCATTGAGAAAAGTACACCCGTGAGCACGCCTTCTTTTTGACGTTGAACGGCGGAATTACGCGCTAATATAGAGACTTGCCAAAGAAATGTCTAATTCTTCTTGGACAAATCCCAAGTCCCGGTTGAAAAAGGTCAAACACTTGCCGGAGGAAGCATACTGAGTCGCTCAAATTCCGATTGACGAAATTCATCATCATCTGGTTGTTCATTGAACTCCAGGACATGACCGTCAAGTTCGACTAGTGCATCTCGAACTTGTGTTGGTGAAACAAAGAAAAATTCGCGTTTTTTATTCACTAAATTAACCCGTTTATCTGCAAATTTTTGGTGTAATGCCGTTTCGAGCCCCGCTGCGTTATTGCTGAAGAATAGTGCGTGAATTCCATATTTGAAGGGGACCGAGGCATCGCTGAGTTCTTTAACCCGGTCCTCTGGATCCATCCTACGCGTCATTCCAATTTTGATTATTCGTGAGCCAAAAGCTCCAACGTTCGAAATGACATAGACGTGTCCTGCTTTCGTATTTGCGGCACGCTCGGTTAAACCTGTGAGGCCCGAATCGATCGAGGCAAGTGTTGCTTGCATTTCTTGGATTCCAGATAGGTGTTTCTCGTCGGAGGCACCATTGTTTTCCTGCATCTGCGTTAGCGCAGTAACAATTTTTTGTCTTTCTTTTTCTAATTTGGCCTTTTCTGCTGCAATTTCTTTAGCTACCTTTTCTTCTTCGCGAAGTTGTGCGCGGATTTCTTTTTCTGATTCTTTTTCTTCTTCTTTCTTCTTCAGGAAGTCAGATGTCGTCCGAATTTCTTGCATTTTCAGTTTGTGAAAATCATCTGAAATCTTAATCTGCATTGATTGGCCAAGTTTTGCAATGGTTGCACGTGTTTTGGCAAGCCGGTCAATCATCGAATCACGATTTGATGGCTTTAAAGAACGAACACAATTGTCCGCTTCGGCGACGTAGGCGCGAAGCATCAGTTTTGACACCTCCTTCACCATCTTCTGGCCTTCTTTGGGCGACCCATTCACTGTCCAAGATGTGATTGCAGTGACGGCTTTGTTTGATTTAACCAACGCTTTGGTTTCTTCATCTATTTTCGCTAATTGATCTTTGTATTCGACGGAGTTCTGGAGTGGGTGTTGATATTGATAAATGCCAACTTCTTGAAGTATTTGAGCGTCTGAAGTTTTTACTAGCTGGCTTTCGATTTGTTCAAGTTCCACTGTTAGATGCGTTTTGCGTGCTGATAGCTGCTCGATTTCTCTACGAAGGAGGTCTCTTTGCTCGACGCCGATTGAGTTGAGAACTTCGCGTAGCTGCAGGTTCTCGGCCTCTAGGTCTTTTTTCCCCCCAAATAATCCACGCCTTGATTCTGGGTCTGGAAGGCTTGGAATGTCGGATGTGATCGTTGGTTGATCCTTAAGATCAACAATTGGATCTCCAGACGGCGGTTCCATCTTGGGTCTCACTTCACTTGACCACACGGAGCCATTCCAAAAACGCATTGTGGATCCGCTCGGATCCAATGGATCTGTGTACCAACCTGAGGACGGGGCGTTTATGTTTTCTGCCATACCCAGAATCCTATATCAATCCACAATTCCCGAAATTTCGACAGCAAAGGAGCCGACTACTCATTGGGCGACCTACGTCGTCTGTACCTTCCCGCAAAGAATCCAACGGACAAAGCGGCCAAACCCAAACATAGATATTTCAATGTTTCGATGATTATTTGTGATGTACTCATGGCCCATTTCTAGGGAATGGGTGTCATATAGATCCACCCACTTTCGTGTTGCACCCCGAACCTACCTTTAGGGGCTATACGGAGGTTTGTCTTGTCCCACAGATTGTTCACCTTTAAAGAGCTCTTTCAAAAGAAACGAATGCTCACCAACCATGTAGTCGTTGCCATATGCCTACTCATCGTGTTATCCAGCCAAAAGGCCACTGTCACCACCACGTTCTGGTGCACCATGGTGTTCTGGGCATACGTCCTCATTGATTTCCGTAGGAAGCATTTCCGCCCACACAACCCAGCCACCCGAGCAACGCTCAAGGTAACCACGGAGCCAAACGTGGATTGGGCACTCACCACCCCAAACGGTGAACTTGTTGTTTCCGGGTGGGGAAGCCAAACACTCAAACTGCCAAGCAATCAATCATTCGTCAATCCCGACTCAAAAATGCGTTATGCCGAATACGTATTCATTGCCGAAGTCCTCTCTGGCAATGGCGACGCCTTCATGTCTCTCACCGTTGCCGATGACGACGAGTTCTCTCACACGGTGGCCTGCGGCCGCTCTGGAGAACCCGAGGTTCTCTACACAATGCTCAACACGGGCTACGGCACGAAGCACTGGTTGGTCCCGGGGTTCTTGCAGGGAACGCCTTCGACCAAATGCGCCTGACACCCTGTAGATATATTTCCTTTATGAGCTCATGGGAGGATCACCAGGAAATGATTGACGATCAGTATTTGATGGAAAGCATCGAAGAAG
>SXGQ01082323.1_pt1 | contig 12258 bp, 8 predicted proteins | sample 3178371 | NCBI WGS metagenome assembly SXGQ01 (sample SAMN11356859, study PRJNA531348) | freshwater metagenome | isolation source: freshwater sample F1-20 | place: China: Fuxian Lake, Yuxi | collected 2017-12-25 | reverse complement strand
TGGAGCTCCATCAGGGCCAGCAGCCCGTGGACCTCCGGCTCGCGCGGCATCAGGCCGGCCAGGATCCGGCCGAGCCGCAGCGCGTCGTCGCAGAGCGCCGGGCGGGTCCAGTGCTCGCCCGCCGTCGCCGCGTACCCCTCGGTGAAGACGAGGTAGACGACCTCGAGCACCGCCGACAGCCGGTCGGCCAGCTCGTCGCGGCCGGGCACCTCGAACGGGACGTGCGCCTGGGTCAGCGTGCGCTTGGCCCGGACGATGCGCTGCGCGACCGTGGCCTCCGGCGCCAGGAACGCCCTGGCGATCTCCGGGGTCGACAGCCCACCGACCAGCCGGAGCGTGAGCGCCACCCGCGCGTCCTGGGACAGCACCGGGTGGCACGTCATGAAGATGAGCCGCAGGACGTCGTCCTCGACCTCGTCGACCTGCGCGACGAGGTCCGGCTGGTCGAGCTGCTGGATGAGCTCCAGGTCGCGCCCGATCATCTCCTGCTTGCGCTCGAGCGTGGCGCGGCGGCGCAGCCCGTCGATGCCGCGCCGCTTGGCGGTGACCATGAGCCAGGCACCCGGGTTCTCCGGGATGCCCGACTCGGGCCATTGCTCCAGGGCGGCGACGAGCGCGTCCTGCGCCAGGTCCTCGGCCACCGCCACGTCGCGGACGATCCTGGTCAATCCCGCGATCAGCCGGGTCGACTCGATCCGCCAGACGGCGTCGATCGCGCGATGCGTGGCGGCCGCCTCGGTCACGAGCGCTGCTCGACCTGCTGCCGCATCTCGTCCTCGGCCGCGCGCAGCTCGGGGGTGAGCTCGTCGCCGAAGTCCTCCGGGTCGAAGATCTGCCGCAGCTCGACCTCGGTGCCCTCGTCGAACGGCGCGCGCTTGAGCCACTCGATCGCCTCGTCGCGCGACGCGCACTCCCACACCCAGTAGCCGGCGACGATCTCCTTGGCCTCGGTGAACGGGCCGTCGATGACCGTCCGCTGGGCGCCGTCGAAGCGCACGCGGGCGCCCTTGGACGTCGGGTGCAGGCCGTCGCCGGCCAGCATGACGCCGGCCTTGACGAGCTCCTGGTTGTACGCCGTCATCTCCTCCAGCTGCTCGGTCGTCGGCATGACGCCCGCTTCGCTGTCGGCGTTGCCCGGGACCATGACCATGAAACGCATTGCTGCCTCCTCGTGGGGGTTTGTGGTGCCTTCTACCCGGACGTCGAACGAGGATGAGCGCAATCGACACGCCCGTGAGATTTTTCTCGCGGGGTGGTCAGCGCGACGGCATGGCGCCGCGATCGCGGGCCGCGAGACGCCGCTGCACCAGGACGTTCAGCGCGAGCAGGAGCAGGATGATCACCAGCAGCCCGGTCGCCAGCACGTTGACCGCGGGCGGCACGCCCTGGCGCGTGGCGCCGAAGATGAACAGCGGGAACGTCGTGGTCTGTCCCGCGTTGAAGCTCGTGATGACGTAATCGTCGATCGAGATCGCGGCGGCGAGCAGCGCCGCGGCGAGCACGCCGGGCGCGATCATCGGCAGCGTGATCTTGCGGATCGCCGTCCACTCGCTGGCGCCGAGATCCATGGCCGCCTCCTCGATATGACGGTCCATCCCCTCCAGCCGTGCCTTCACCGTGACCACGACGTAGGAGATCGTGAACATCACGTGCGCGATGACGATCGTCGTGAAGCCGGTCGTCACCGCCATCGTGAGGAAGAGCCCCAGCAGCGAGGCGCCGAGCACGACCTCGGGGGTCGCCAGCGGGAGGAAGACGAACATGTCCGTGGCGCCCCGGCCGCGGAAGACGTACCGGACGAGCGCGAGCGCCATGAACGTCCCCAGCACCACCGCGATGGCCGTCGAGATGCCCGCGATCAGCAGCGAGTTCTTCATCGCCAGCGCGAGGTCCGGGTCGGCGAACGGGTTCTCCCAGTGGCGCAGCGTGAAGCCCTGCCAGGTGAAGTTGAAGCGCCCCTGGTTGTCGTTGAACGAGAACGCCGCGATCACGAAGACCGGGATGAAGAGGTACAGCAGCGCCACCCCGGTCCACAGCCCGAGGAACCACGCCCGCACCCTGTCCGCGCGCGTTCTCATGCGGCCGAGTCCATCAGGGTCTTCGTCCCCAGCAGCCGCGCGTACAGCGCGACCCCGACGAGGATGAACGTCATGAGGATGAAGGACAGCGCCGCGGCCGTCGGGTAGTCCTGCACGAACAGGAACTTGCTCTGGATGACGTTGCCGACCATCGACTGCCGGGGCGTCCCGAGCAGCGCGGCGTTGATGAAGTCGCCGCACGCCGGGATGAAGGTCAGCAGCGACCCGGCGAAGATCCCCGGCAGCGCCAGTGGCAGCGTGACGTGCCGGAACGCGCTGGCGCGGCTGGCGTAGAGGTCGGTCGCGGCCTCGACGAGCCGGTGGTCGATCCGCTCCAGCGACACGTACAGCGGCAGGATCATGAACGGCAGGAAGTTGTAGGTGATGCCCGCGATCACGGCGGTCCGCGTCGCCAGCAGCCGGCCCTCCTCACCGAGCAGCCCGACGTCCCGGAACCGGGCCACGATCCAGCCGTCGTCGAAGAGGATCAGCTGCCAGCTCACCGTGCGCAGCACCGAGCTGACGAAGAACGGCAGGATGACCAGCAGCAGGATGAGGTTGCGCATCCACGGCCGCGCCTTGAACGCCGTGTAGTAGGCCAGGGGGAAGCCGATGACGAGGCACAGCACCGTGGCCGTCGCCGCGTACCCGATGGACCGCAGGAACTGCTCCTGGTAGTCGGCGATCGCGTCGGCGTACGTGCCGAACGCCCACGTGAACTGGTACCCCGTCTCCGGGTCGCCCGTCTGCAGCGACACGTAGAGCTGGTTCGCGAGCGGGATCGCGAAGAACACCGCCAGCCACAGCAGTCCCGGGCCGATGAGCAGCCACGGGACCAGCTGTCGGCGGCGGCGAAGCGTCACGGCTCTAGGCGCCTGTGACCTGCGCCATGGCCTCACGCATCTGGCGCTCCTCGGCGGGCGTCAGCTGCGGGTAGTTCTTCAGCTTCGCCGCGATCTCGTCGGGCGGGAAGATCAGCTCGTTCGAGGCGATGTCGGGATCGCTCTCCTCGAGGATCTCCTTGATGCCGTCGACCGGGCTGATGTAGTTGACGTACGCCGCGAGCTTGGCCGCGACCTGCGGCTCGTAGAGGTAGTTCATCATCGTCTCGGCGGCATACGGATGCTCGACCTTGGCCGGCATCATCATGTTGTCGGTGAAGCGCACGCAGCCCTGCTCCGGGTAGGCGAAGCGCAGGTTCGGGTTGTCGCTCTGCAGCTGCACCAGGTCGCCGGAGTACGCCAGGCAGACCCACGCGTTGCCCTTCGTGAGGTCCGTGGAGTAGTCGTTGCCGGTGAAGCGGCGGAACTGGCCGTCGTCGTTGGCCTGGCTGATCTTCTCGATCGCGCCGAGGATCTCGTCGATGTTCGCCTGCTCGGGGTCCTTGCCCTCCCCGATGAGCACGGTGCTCGCGGCGTCATACGGCTCCGCGAGCAGCGTGACGCGGCCCTTGAACTCCGGGTCGAAGAAGTCGTCGATCGAGTTCAGCTCGCGCCCGGTCTTCTCGATGTTGTAGCCGATGCCCACCGCCCCGGACTGGTAGGGCAGCGTGTAGGAGCGCTCGGGGTCGTAGCCGATGGTCTGGAGGTTCTCGACGAGGTTCGCCGCATTCGGGACGTTCTTCTTGTCGATGGGCTCGGCGTACCCGTCCTGCACCCAGCGCTGCGCCATGTAGTCCGTGAGGACGACGATGTCGCGGCCCGTCGGTTGCCCGTTCTGCAGCTGCTGGCGAACCTTGCTGAAGAACTCGTAGTTGTCGTTGATCTCCTCGACGTACTTGACGTTGCCGCCGAACTCCTCGTCGAACTCCTCGAGGAGCTTCTTGTCCATGTACAGCGGCCAGTTGGCGAACGTCCACGCGGCGATCGCCTCCTTCGGATGGGTCGCCGTCGCCACGGTGCTCGTGTTCGCGTCGTCGGCGGTGCCCTCCACGCCGCCGCAGGCGGCCAGGAACGCCCCCAGGCCACCGACGGCGAGACCCGCCCCGGCGGTCCGCCCGAGGAACCGGCGGCGCGAAACGCGATCGGCCGCCAGCAGCTCCTCGAGACGACGCTCGAAGTTCGGATCGGTCATGTCGGTGCCTCCTTGTCTGTGACGAAGGTGAAGTCCGGGTTCCAGGTCAGCAGCACGTCGCGACCCACGGTGAAGACGTCCGGCGGGGTGCCGTCCCGGTTGGGCGCGATGACCGTCAGCTCCTCGCCACCGGCGGCGCGGATGAGGTACTGGATCGACACCCCGAGGAACGCGGCCACGATGACCTGCCCGCGCAGGACGTTCCAGCCGCTGGGCACGTCGCCGCCGGGCTCGGCGAGCTGCACCTTCTCGGGCCGCACGCCGATGCGCACGTCGCCGTGAGCGTCGAGGCGCGAGGCGGGCAGCTGCAGCTGCGCGCCGTCGTGGGTCTCGACCGACGCCACGTCGCCGTCGGCGCCGATCACGCGCCCGTCGACGAAGTTCGAGATCCCGAGGAAGCTCGCCACGAACTCGGTGCGGGGCGTCTCGTAGAGGTCGGTGGCGCTGCCGGCCTGGTCGATCCGGCCGTCGCGCATGACCGCGATGGTGTCGGCCATGCTCATGGCCTCCTCCTGGTCGTGCGTGACATGCACGAACGTGATGCCCAGCTCGCGCTGCAGGCGCTTGAGCTCGAGCTGGAGCTCCTTGCGCAGCCGCAGGTCGAGCGCGCCGAGCGGCTCGTCGAGGAGCAGGGCGCGCGGGCGGTTCACGAGCGCGCGCGCGAGGGCGACCCGCTGCTGCTGGCCGCCGGACAGCTCCGAGGGGCGCCGCGCGCCGAAGCTGCCGAGCTGGACCATGTCGAGCGCCTCGGCGACCCGCTGCCTGACCTCCGCCTTGCCCAGCTTCTGGCGCTCGAGTCCGAAGGCGATGTTCTTCTCGACCGTGAGGTGCGGGACCAGCGCGTAGGACTGGAAGACCGTGTTGACGTCGCGGCGGAACGGCGGACGGTCGGTGACGTCCTCGCCCCCGAGATGCACCCGCCCGCTCGTCGGCTCCTCGAAGCCGCCGATCATCCGCAGGGTCGTCGTCTTCCCGCACCCGGACGGTCCGAGCATGGCGAAGAAGGCCCCGCGCTCGATCTCCAGGTCGAGGGCGTCGACGGCCACGTGGTCGCCGAACCGCTTGGTGACGCCCTCCAGCCGGACGTCGCTCTCCACCTCAGGCATCCGTTCCCCGGTGCTTCATGCCGCCATTCTCCTGATCCCGGTGCGTCCTGTCGATGGACAACCGTCGAAACGGTCTCCGCCAGGCGGGCGAGGGAGCGCGCGGCGCCGTCGCCGCGCGCTCCCTCGGTGTCCTGCCTACGGGCGGACGGTCAGGCTCGAGCTGACCGTCGAGGTGGCCTCGGTCGGGCGGCCCGAGAAGCGCGCGGTGACCTTGGCCGTGCGCTTGCCGCGCAGCGCTGCGCGCGCCGTCGGCCCGAGCTTCACCGCGTAGGTCCGCGTCCGGCCGGCACCGATCGTGATGCGCGCCGTCCCGAACGTGTACGTCCCGGCCTTGCCGTTCTTCGTGCCGCGTCCGCGCAGCACGATCGTCCCCGTGAGGGTCCGGTTCGTCGGGTTCTGCACCCGCACCCGCAGCGTCGTCGACGTGCGGCGGCCCGTCGTCGAGATGACGAGCTTCGCCGGCGCGGCCGCGGCCGGCGTCGTCGATGCCGGAGCGATCGCGTTGCTGACCGGGTCCGGCGCGCTCGGCGTCGTCACCGGATCGGTCGGCGCCTGCGGCTCGATCGGCGGCAGCGGCGTGCCGGGCACGTACTGCAGCTTCGGCGTGGTCGCCGGGATGATCTTGCCCTCCGCGCCCACCTCCTGCTCCAGCGCGTAGCCGAACCCGAGCACCGGACCGTCGTCGTACGCACGGCCGATGATCTGCAGCGTCATCGGGTCGCCCACCGGATTCGGACCGACCGGCACGACGATCGTCGGCAGGCCGTAGTTCGACGTCAGGAACCCGTGGTTGCGGTCAGAGGACAGCGTCTGGGCCCCGTCGTTGTCGTAGACGTCCGAGCGGAAGCCCGGGTAGACGACGGCGTCGACGCCGAGCGTGTCCATCCACGCGTCGATGCGCTCCTTCGAGACATCGCGCGCCTCGAGGATCCGGGTGACCTCCGCGTCGGTGAGGCCCGGCCCGTCGGCGACCGTCTGCTGGTTGTACGGCAGGTTCTTCGGCGAGGACAGGATCTGCGAGCCGCGAGTGAACGGCGCGTTGTCATGCCGGCCGAAGTACCGCGCCCAGCCTTCGTTGCGGCGGTTCGCGCCGGGGACCGCCGGGGTCACCGACCCGGTGCCCGGCACCGGGGTCGCCACCGTGTCGATCGGGACGAGCGTCGCGCCGGCGTCCACGAACTTCTGGAGCTTGGCGACCATCGCGTCGATCGTGCCGGTGTCCTGGCCGTAGCTCGGGTTGGCCGTGAACGACCCGGGGATGTAGCCGATCTTCTTCCCGACGAGTGCGTCCTCGTCGAGGAAGTCGGTGTAGTCGTCCGGGCGCTTGGAGCCGGCGCCGTCGTGCACCGTCTGGACGTCCTCGGGGTCGGTGCCCGTCGTGACGTTCAGGAACCGCGCGACGTCCTCCACCGTCTTGCCCATCGGGCCGGCGAAGTCCTGCAGCCAGGTCAGCGGCATGACGCCGGCGCCGGAGGCGATGCCGTCCGTGCCGCGCATGGTCACCAGACCGCCGCCGGTCGACGGCGCGTACAGCGAGACGCCAGTCTGCGAGCCCATGCCGATCGCGGCGAAGCTCGACGGGATCGCCGCACCCGTGCCGCCCGACGAGCCGAGCGTCGTCTTGCTCGGCTTGTGCGCGTTCCACGCCATGCCGAAGCCCGACTCCGAGTAGCTGCCGGAGTTGGCGAACTCGGACATCGTCGTCTTGCCGATGATGACCGCGCCCGCGTCACGTAGCTGCTTGACCTGGAAGGCGTCCTTCTTCGGGACGAAGCCCTCCAGCGCCTTCGTGCCGTTCGTCGTCTGGATGCCGGCGGTGTCGTAGTTGTCCTTCACCGCGATCGGGATGCCGAGGACGTCCCCGGTCTCCCCCGCGGCACGCCGGTCGTCGGCGGCCTTGGCCTGCGCCATCGCGTTGTCCGCCACGGTGATGAACGCGTGCAGGCCGAACGGGCCCGTGTCGTAGGCGGCGATCCGGTCGAGGTAGGCCCGCGTGACCTGCTGGGACGTCGTGACGCCCGCCTCGAGGTCCTCCTGGATCTCGGACATCGACTTGCCGACGACGTCGTACGGCGATCCGGTGGTCGGCAGCGCCGTGGGCTTCGCGGTCGGCGCGGCCGGCTCGACGAACTCCTCACACAGCCCTTCGTTGAACGCGGGCAGCGCCGCGAGGTTCCAGTTGGCGACCGTGCAGATGTCGGCGAACGCGATCCCGCCGAGGTCCGGCGTCGCCGCGAGGTCCGCCGCGCCGGTCTTCACCGCGGCGATCTGCGTGCCGGGGTCCGGGAGTGTGCTGTTCGACGTCGTCTTCTCGCCGCGGCCGACGACGACGAAGCGCAGGATCGACTTGGTCTGGCCCGGCTGCAGGATCAGCGTGTGCTTGTAGCCGTAGAAGCTGTCCTTCAGCCCATCCCCGCTGGGGATCGGATCGTTGAACGGGTCGTACTGCTGCACCCCGATCCCGGTGAAGTTGCCCGAGAAGCTCGGTGTGCCGAGCACCACGGCGCTCGGACCACTGATGGTCGGGCCCGAGGTCAGCGAGGTGGCGGAGCTGTGGGGCGTCGCGACCTGCACCCAGGCGTCGGCGCTGTCGGCCGTCGTGTCACCGCTGCTCGTCTCGACGATCTTGCTGTGCGTCGTGGCGTTCGTCGTGCCTGCCGTGCCGCCGAACGACGTGGCGACGGTGATCACGCGGTCGGTCGTGTTGGTGAACGTGTCGAGCCAGCGCGCCGTGTTCTTGGCCGACAGGAGCGTCAGCGTGCGCTCGACCTCGATGCCGCCGAGCGTGACCGGCGTCGTCGTGGCGAATGTCGGATCGGTGCCGTCGCCCCCGTCGAACTTCAGCCCGAAGCCCCGGAGCATCTCTCCGTTGAAGCGCTTGGTCGTGTCTGAGTCCGGAACCCCTGAGACGTTGAGCCGCAGATTGCCGAAGCCGACGAGACCGTTGTTCGTCGTGTTGCGGATGCTGCCGGTGTCCAGGCCGGGACGAGCGGCGTCGTGCACGCCCCACTCGACGCCGTTGGCGGTGCTGACGAAGTTGACCGCCTCGGCGGGCGCGCTGACCGCGAGGGCCAGACCGGCAGAGGACAGCAGCGCGCCGCTGATGCGGCGCGCACGGGCACGCGAACGTGCCCGCGGGGCGGGGCTCGAACTCACGGGGAGGGTCCTTCAGATTGGGAGCGGGATGGGGACGCCGACGGTCGGCGACGCCCGAGTCCGATCGTGTCAGCCACCTCGCGACACCGGTTTGGACCGGATGTACAAACCTCAGGGCAGGAAGTGCAGACGACCGGTCGGTGGTCGCCCGGAACCGGGGACCCTCAGCCGCTGAGGGTCGAGGCGCTGAGCACCACGACCGCCGCCGCGACCCCGCCGTCATGGCTGATCGAGACGTGTGTGGCGATCTCCCCGCGCAGCTCCAGCTGCACCGCCAGCGACGAGACCTCCTCGGCGACCTCGCCGTGGAGCGCGATCGCGGGTCGGCCCTGGCCGTCGAGTTGGATCTCGATCGCGCGCAGGTCCACCCCGGGGACGGCGGGCGGGCGCCCGTAGCGCGCTGAGGACCACGCCTTGATGAAGGCCTGCTTGGCCGCGAACCGACCCGCAAGGCGCAGCGTGCGGTCGCCGCTCCCGAATTCCGCGTCCGCGCGCTCGCCCGCCGTGAACGTCGCGTCGACGAAGGACGACGCCTCGGTGACCCGGGGCGCGAACCCCGCGATGTCGATCACGTCGAGCCCGATTCCGAGCACGCTCACCGCGGTCTCCCCTGTCCTGGCTCCCACATGAGACGGAATCTACCTTGCGACGGCGGACGCCCTTCCCCAATCGACACGGTGTCAGTAGGCTGGGACACCTGTCTCGGGTTCGGCTTGGGGAAGACCGGATGCGAGCCTTGTCCAGAGGGGGGAACCTGATGTTCATCCGTTGCGCGGACGTGGCACCCATCGGTGCGCACGTCCGAACCACCAGTGCTGTCGCTCCGGCTCGGAGGAACCGTCGATGACCGGAGGACTCACGTCTGCGCCGGCGCGGCTGCCCGATCCGCTCGCTGACCGCGAGGGCGCGCTCGTCGCGGACTACCTCGAGCACTGGGCGCGCGTCATGCCCGACGCCCCGGCCCAGACCTTCACCGACTACCTGACCACCCGCGCGGGCGACACGCGCACGATCACGTTCGCCGAGCTCGACCGCTGGTCGCGCGCGGTGGCCGCGGCCGTCATGCAGCGCGCCCAGCGCGGCGACCGCGTCGCGATCGTCTGCGCGCAGAGCCTGGAGTACGTCGTCGCGTTCGCGGCGGTCCTGCGGGCCGGTGTCGTCGGTGTCCCGCTCTTCTCCCCGGACATGCCCGGCCACGGCGACCGCCTGCACGGCGTGCTCGCCGACTGCGAGCCGGTGTGCCTGCTCGCCACCACCGACAAGCTCGAGCTCGTCTCCGGCCTCGCCGGGAACGACCCCGCGCGCGTGATCTGCGTCGACACCCTCGCGGGCGAGGACGGCGCCGCGCTCGCCGACACCTTCGTCGCCCCGGACGACATCACGCCGGACGACCTCGCGTACCTCCAGTACACGTCCGGCTCCACGCGCGCGCCCGCGGGCGTCGAACTGACGCACGGCAATCTCCTCGCGAACTCGCGGCAGATCATCGACGGGTACGACCTGCGCTACGCCGACACCAACGCGGTGAGCTGGCTGCCCCTGTTCCACGACATGGGCCTGCTCATCGGGGCGCCGGGCGCGATCGTCTGCGGTGCGCACGCGCACCTGATGGACCCGCTCGCGTTCCTCATGCGCCCGCAGCGGTGGGTCGCGATGATGAGCGGCAAGCAGCACGTCATCAGCGCCGCGCCGAACTTCGCCTACGGCTACGTGGCCAAGCGCATCAAGGACGCCGATCGCGAGGAGCTCGACCTCTCCGGCGTCATCGCCCTGCTCAACGGTGCCGAGCCGGTGCTGCCGGCGACCGTCGACACGTTCCTCGAGGCGTTCGGGCCGGTCGGGGTGCGCCCCGAGGCCTGTTACCCGTCGTACGGCCTCGCTGAGGCCACGGTGTTCGTCACCCGCAGCCGGCCGGGGCAGGCCCCGCTCGTGCGGGACTTCGACGCCTCGGCCCTGCAGCACGGCGGGCTGGAGCCTGCCGGGGCGGGGCGGTCGATCCGCCTGGTCTCGTGCGGCACGACGCCGGCGGGTCAGCACGTCGCCATCGTCGAGGACGGCCTGCGGCTGCCCGCCGGCCGGGTCGGCGAGATCTGGGTGTGCGGCCCGAACGTCGGCCGCGCGTACTGGCAGCGGGCCGACGAGACCGCCGCGACGTTCGGCGGCACCCTCGACCATCCCGGGGAGCTCCCTGCCGGCCCGTGGCTGCGCACCGGCGACCTCGGAGCCATCGTCGACGGCGACCTGTACGTCACGGGCCGTCGCAAGGACCTCATCATCATCGACGGCCGCAACGTCTACCCGCACGATGTCGAGCTGTCGGTCGAGCAGGCCGACGCCGCGATCGCCGCGCACCGGCTCGCCGCGTTCGCGGTGCCGGGCGACGGCGGCGAGGTCGTGGTCGTCGTCGCCGAGCGTCACCGCTCGGTCGAGGACGCACCCGCGCGGCTCGACGAGATCGCCGCGGCCGCACGCGCCGCGGTCTCCGCAGAGCACGCGGTCGGGCTGCACGAGTTCGTCCTCGTCGAGCCCGACACGATCGCTCGCACGTCGAGCGGCAAGATCGCCCGGCACGGCGCCCGCGCCGCCTATCTCGCGGGCGAGCTCGTCCGCGTCGAGGTCGCCGGCGGCTGATCGCCTTCCGGCCGCGCCGCGGGTCGATCCCGCGGCGCGCCGGTCCGACGCGCGCTCAGCGCGTCGGCAGGTCGATCCACGACGGGTCGGCGGCCGGCGAGCTGAACGTCAGCGTGCTGCCGGGCGGGTTGCGCTCGAGGTAGTAGTTCGGCTCGAAGGTGCTCGCCGCGAGCAGGAGCCGGTGCCCCGGCGGGATGTTGTACGCGTTCGGGCGCAGCTCGAGGTCGAGCGTGAAGGGCTTGCCCGGCGTCTTGTTCCGCCACGTGATCGGCGCGTGCGTGATGTGCCGGCCGCTGTTGTTGTTGCCCACCGACCACAGGACGAGGTTGAGGAACCCCTTCGCGTGGGTCGGCGTGACGGTCACGTGGACCTTCGCGGAGCCGCGCATGCGGACCCAGTCGGTCATCGGGCCGCTGAACCACGTCGCGCTCGTCTTGCGGTCGATGTACTTCGGCTCGCTCCAGACCGGCCGACCCCACCAGACCTCGGTCAGGTGCGAGACGATCGGGCCGCCGACGTGGTTGACGACGTTCAGGCCGGGCTTGATCGTCGTCGACCAGCCCGTCTGCGGGGCATCCGCCAGCCCGCCGTCGCCCTTCTTGTTCATGACGGCGCCCAGGTGCCAGCGCTTCGTACCGGTGGTCGCCTCACTCCAGTTGGTGTAGGTCTCCTCGCGGCGGTCGCCGTAGGGCGCGCGCGGCTGGATCTCGATCTGCTGGCCGAGCGACTCGCGCTGCGACGGGTCGCGCACCGTCTGGTCGAACCAGCGGTACATCCGGCTGAAGACGGGACTCCACTGACCGAGCAGGCCCATGGTCTCCTGACCGACGTGGTCGCCGGGCCGCAGGTACAGCCGCCGCGGGACCTGGAGGTCCTCGTAGAAGTCGAGGAACTGGTCGGGCGGGAACGCCAGCTCGTTCCAGTTCTGGGCCATCATGATCGCGGGCCGGTTGGCGTTGATGCGATCCAGGTAGGAGATGGCGGACCGCCCGCGGGCGAACGCCAGCGTCTCCGCGCTCTTGCGGAACTGGAAGAACTGGTTGAAGACCTCGTTGAACTCGGGGCTCTCGTTGGACGCCTGCTTGGCGGACGCCCAGAGGATGAATCCAGGCCACGAGTTGCGCGTCTCGTTCGGGAACAGCGCGCGGCCGAGGTCGGTCCAGCCGCTCATCGAGACGACGGACTTGATCCGCTTGTCCACCCCGGACGCCATG
>SXGQ01417231.1_pt1 | contig 12259 bp, 6 predicted proteins | sample 3178371 | NCBI WGS metagenome assembly SXGQ01 (sample SAMN11356859, study PRJNA531348) | freshwater metagenome | isolation source: freshwater sample F1-20 | place: China: Fuxian Lake, Yuxi | collected 2017-12-25 | reverse complement strand
CAGAAAACCGAGATAAGGTTCTAGAGCCCACTGGCTGACCCTCCTCGATGTATCTCTCGATGAGGGTTTTTAGTAAAAGTTTGGAGCGATCATCCATGATTGGAGTAATTTTATGCCTATGGTTTAATCGTTGTATGTTAAGCCCATCAAGCAATCCACTGCAGAAGAAATTTCGGCGCGTTACCCTAGTTGGTAAACACCAGGCAGATGGTATTGGCGAGCATCTCCAAGAATTAGCGCACATCCTTATCCAACAAGGCTGCGAGCTCAGTATTGAGTCTGAAACAGCAGCTCATTTGCAGATCAAAGGGAGCAAAACCCTGCCCCTCAGTGACTTTAAAGATTCCACCGATTTGGCCGTCATTTTGGGAGGCGATGGAACCATGCTGGGGATTGGGCGCCAAATTGCTGGTAGCGGGGTTCCTCTACTGGGTATCAATATGGGGCGGCTTGGCTATATGACCGATATCCCCTTTGAAGACGCCAAAACGGTCCTTCCTGCGATTATTCAAGGGCACTATGAGATTGACTCACGCTCTCTTCTGGAGGCGAGCGTGTCACGCCATGGTAAAGAAATCCATCGTGGTCTAGCCCTAAACGATGTCGTTGTGAACCGTTCTGGTCTATCGGGGATGGTTGAGCTTAAAGTCCATGTCAATCAATCATTTATGTATAACCAACGCTCGGATGGTTTAATTGTTTCTACGCCAACCGGCTCCACTGCCTACGCATTGTCAGCCGGGGGCCCAATTTTGCACCCTAGAGTTCCGGGGATTGTGTTGGTCCCAATTGCCCCCCACGCACTATCAAACCGTCCCATTGTGCTCGCTCAAGAATCTATTATTGCGATTGAAGTCGTTGGCGGTCGTGAAGTGATCGTTAACTTTGATATGCAATCGCTCACCAAGTTACAAATTGGTGACCGAGTTGAAGTACGGCTCTCTGATAAATCTATTTCTCTCTTACATCCTTTGGGGCATAGTGACTACCAAACCTTGCGAGAAAAATTGCACTGGAACGAGTATCCTTCCACGTTTTAATCTGGGTAGATAGGCATGCTCCACTCATTAGCTTTGCGTGATTTTGTAATCGTCGATCAACTTGAACTCGATTTTACAGAGGGCTTTAGTGTTTTGACTGGCGAAACCGGTGCGGGTAAATCAATCCTATTGGATGCCCTTGGATTAGCGCTTGGGGAACGAGCTGACAGTAGCCAAATCCGTGAGGGCTGTCAACGCGCGGAGATTACAGCAATTTTTAGGATTGATAACAGGCTTGAAACAGAAATGAACGCCTGGTTAGAGGTGCACGATCTACCCCTAGAGGATGGCGGTAAAAGTCTGATCCTAAAACGCAGTATTGATCACACGGGACGCAGTCGTTCCTTTATTAATGGTAGCAGTGCCTCATTAAATCAACTTCGCGAGGCTGGTGATCGCCTCGTTGATATTCACGGCCAACATGCCCACCAACTGCTTCTCAAAACTGGCGCGCAACGTGAGCTACTAGACCGCCATGCTGGTCTTGCTGAGCTGACAAGTCAGGTTGCCGAAGCATTTAAAGTGATGAGCGCCACGCAGAAAAAACTCGAGCAAGCCGAATCGGCAGGTGCTGATATCCAACGCGAGCGTGAGCGCTTGGAGTGGCAGCTTGAAGAGCTTACTGAGATCGCTCCTCAAACAAACGAGTGGGCTGAGATCAAATCTGATCACGCGCGTTTAGCCAATGCGGCAAAAATTATTCAGGGAAGTCAGGCAACTATTAATCTGCTCAGCGAATCAGATCACTCGATTGAATCACAACTGAATATGGCGAAACAAGAAATAGATTCTCTTGCAGAACATGACCCTGCCCTAAATCCAGTAGCAGAAAGTTTGAACGTTGCCCAAATTCAATTAGATGAAGCTCTCCATAGTCTCAATCGTTATCTACAAAAAATGGACTTGGATCCAGATCGACTAGCGGAAGTCGATGCACGTATGCAAATACTGCATACTGCCGCGCGTAAATACAAAGTAAATCCGGATGATCTAGCGCAACTGTGGATTGATACTCAAGAGAAATTAGATGCGTTGACTGCTGCGCAAAATATAGAAGTGCTACGTCAGCAATTGCATGAGCAAATCAGCAAATTCACAGAACTCGCAAATGATCTCTCACAAAAACGTCAGAAGGCCGCTCAACAGCTTAGCAAAGAAATTACTGCCGCGATGCAAACACTTGCTATGTCTGGAGGTCAATTACAAATTGCTTTACGTGAATGTGAGCCCAGCGCTAAAGGGATTGATCATGTGGAGTACCTGATTGCAGCGCATGCTGGAAGCACACCGCGCCCTTTAGCAAAAGTAGCCTCTGGTGGTGAGCTTGCCCGCATTAGCCTTGCAATTAGTGTTATTACTAGCCAGGCAAGCTTTACGCCCACGCTTATTTTTGATGAGGTTGACTCTGGAATCGGTGGTGCAGTGGCTCAGACAGTTGGTGAGTTGCTCAAAAAATTGGGGCAATCCCATCAAATATTATGCGTGACCCATCTTGCACAAGTTGCCGCTCAGGGCAATCATCACTTTAAGGTGATCAAAACTCAAACGAATGGCGTAACAAGTTCGGACGTAAGTTCTTTAGGACGTCAGGAGCGAATTGAAGAAATCGCCAGAATGCTTGGTGGGGCCACCATTACTGACACTACACGGCGTCATGCTCGCGAGCTTCTTGGTCAATCTTAGTCACCCGCTTCAGGACGCGACGGCGTACCAAATATTTTCTTCCAAAGAGCGCTGACCTGATCTCTGGCATTTGCAAAGTCAGGATATTGATGAATATCCATGCGTGTTTTGTCTGCGCCATCTAAACGTAAGCGGTGTTGCTGGGCTCTAAAGATCCGATAGGCATTAGCAATTTCTAGGGCCTCTTCAGCGGTAATCAGCTGATGATCTGCAGCGATACGAAGTAATGCAATATTACCTAAATTACCCAACAAGGCAGGAAATTGTCGCGCGTACGCCAAGACGAAAAATTGCACCATGAACTCAATATCAACCATTCCTCCGGGATCATGCTTTAAGTCAAATTCTGACGAATGATTTAGATGACCCGCGTGAACCTTGTGCCGCATATCAATAATTTCATGCTGGAGTTCATTCATTTTCCGTTCCTGCGATAGCACCTCATTACGGATCTCCTCAAAACGCTTGCCCACAGTGGGATTTCCTGCTGCAAAGCGCGCTCGCGAGATTGCCTGATGCTCCCAAACCCATGCCGCATTATCTCCTTCGCGCAATTGATACCGTCTAAATGAGTCTAGGCTGGTAACCAAAAATCCAGCCGCCCCATTTGGTCTCAGACGTGTATCGATCTCAAACAAAGTACCGGCTGGCGTTAAGGTGGTTAACCAATTGATCATCCGCTTTCCCAGAATGGAAAAAACCTCCTGAGCAGATTGATCGTTGATCGGCGCATCGTACAAAAAGACCAGGTCAAGATCTGATGCATACCCTAATTCCTTACCGCCCAATTTTCCATAAGCAATCACTGCAAATTGCGGTAATTGTTGGGCATCCATTGAAAACTTTTGGGCAACTGCTGGCCAAACCCGCTCATAGGTAACCTGCAAAATCAGATCGGCTAAGGCAGATAGTCGATCGCTCACGCGCTCTACGCTTAAGCCTTCTTGAGCCCCAATACCTAAATCTGCTAATAGAATCAAGAAGGTCTCGGTGTGATGCGTGATGCGCAAAATATCCATCGCATGATCCGGACTAGCATGATCAGCAAGCGCATCATCTAAGCGGAGATCTAAATCAATCTTTACTTTTTTCCAATAGCTATCTGGATCATGAATTAACTCTGACTGGGCACTAGCGGATAAAAGGTCATCTAATAAATGTGGGTGTCTAGCAAGATACTGAGCTGCCCATTTAGAGGAGTTCAGTAGTACAAGTACCTTTTGTAACGCATTGGAATACTCTGCCAAGATTGATAAGTAAGCGCCACGCCTGGAGATTGCCTCAAGTAAATCAAAAAAACGTAATAAGGTTTGATCTGTATCGTCTGCATGAGAGCTGGCGATATCTGCAGCTGCTTTTTTTAGTAAGCTCCGAATCACCAGCTGACTTTTTTCTGGGAGAGCCTTGACACGAGAGCTATCTTGCCAACTTTGCCAACGCTCATGCACTCTGGGGAATAAAGTCGGATCGGGTTGCCAGTCTAGAGCATTGATATCAAGCTGTAAACGACCGTCAGCATCCAAAGAGAATGCTTTTTCGAAATACCGCGCCACCCGATTTTGATGACCATTTAGCTCCTGAATAAACTCATCTAAAGTAGTCACTTCAGCAGGACCGGCCATAGCCTTAGCTAGTTGCAAACGGGCCTCATCACTCTCTGGAAAATAATGAGTTTGCTGATCTTCCCAAATTTGTATGCGATGCTCTAAGCGCCGTAAGAATACATAAGCAACTTTTAGATCCTGAACTTCTTCAGGACTCATCCATAGATTAGCCTGGAGTAAATCAAGCACTTCTAAGGTTGGGCGAATTCGCAAACGTGGATCCGTGCCCCCGCGCATAAGTTGAAACATTTGTGCCAAGAATTCAATTTCACGTATTCCCCCTCGACCTAACTTAATATCGTGCGATCGACCGCTCCGGTTACTGCTACGCTTTTCTGCCTCACGCTGAATCTGTGCGTGTAGCTCGCGAATCGCTGCAATTACCCCGTAGTCCAAATGACGACGATAGACAAAGGGCCGAATAATTTGCTCTAACCCTTTTTCACAACGCACATGATCAGGATGATCACTTAATGGATAAATCATGCGGCCTTTGATCCAAGCGTATCGCTCCCACTCGCGGCCTTGAACAAAGAGATATTCCTCAAGCATTTCTAAACTACAAACCAATGGCCCTGAATCTCCATTGGGTCTTAATCGCATATCAACCCGAAAGACGAATCCATTTTCATCATGCTCGGCAATGATTTTGATCAGGCGCCGCCCAAGTTTTGTGAACCACTCGTGGTTTGAGATCGAGCTTGAGCCTCCTTGAGTGTCACCCTCCTCTTCATATAAAAAAATTAGGTCAATATCGGAAGAAAGATTGAGCTCCTTGCCGCCTAGCTTTCCCATACCCACAATCATGAGCGGTAACTCGTAATCCGCCGATCGAGCCGATGGCAAACCAAATCGGCCTTTAAGATCTTTACGAATAAAAGCGGCCGTGTATGCCAAACTTTGCTGGGCAAAATAACTGAGGGCATGGGTGACCTCATCCAGTGTGGCCAAACCATTGAGATCTCGATAGGCAATCCAGAGCATTAAACGCTGGCGGGCCAAACGCAACTCACCCATTAAAACAGTCTCCTCAAGACTTTCTTGGCTCAGGGATTGCCGCAAGGATAAAAGTAAACTATCGATCTGTTTAGGCTCAATCGGGGTATGAAGTCTCTCCGCAAGCCACCCCCGCCATTGGGGCTGTGCACTTAACCACCGACTCGCAAATAAGGAGTGTTTTTCTAGGAAACTAAGAGCAGTTTGAGGATCGACCATATCTAATCTTAATCTTTACCAACCCATTTGAATTCGGGTATCGGATAATAGGGCTTGATGACTGGACAAAAGTACCCACTTCGCCTAAAAGACCTTCTCAGGTTAAGGCCCAATGAAAGCTCTTGGGCCCGATGGTCTCGGCGGCTCTTAATCCTTGGCCTAATCATTTTCAGCCTGGGTGTTATTGGTCATCTGCTGATTCGTTTTGTTGTTTGGCCTCAGATAGAAATCTCAAAGCCTGTTGTTGAAAAATTACTCTCAGAGCGAATTGGAGTATCCGTCACGATTGACCATTTGGATGTCTATTGGGAGGGGATTAGACCTGTCTTTGACATGACCGGTCTCGAGTTCACCCCCAGGCCAAATCAACCCATTGCACTCATTCCAGATAGACCCGTGCTCAAAGTTCGGGAGATACGCGGAGAATTAAGCTGGTCATCTCTTTACTACCTAAAGCCGCATTTCAACAAATTAGAGGCGAGTGATGTAATGATTCAAGTGACGCGCGATAAACAAGAGCGCCTGTTTGTTGCAGGTATTTTGGCTGGTACTGGAGCAGACGATCTAGATACACAAAACTGGCTGCTGTCACAAAATGATCTTGAATTAAGCAATGTGACCCTTTTATGGAAAGATTTTTCTAAATCTAAAGCGGATGTAGCAGACCTTCGTCTTGAAAACCTAACCCTACAAAGCGGCATTCGGGCACACGAACTCAAACTGGACCTCTTCACTCCATGGCACCAAGGAAAGCTCAGTCTTGCGGGAAAATTTATACATCGTATCGGTGGTCAAGCCGGAAATTGGCGTGATTGGATTGGTGATTTTGAATGGAATGTCCAGTCCCTCGATATTGGCCAATTAAGCCGTGATTTTGAAATCCCATTTAAACAACTCAGTGGGGTCTTACACTCCTCAGGAACCCTCTCTATTTCTAAAGGCCTACCCAATGGTGGTCAGTTTTCACTCTCGATCGATCGACCCATATTCCAACAATCCAAAAGTAATCAAGCAATTGAGTTTGCTCAACTCGAGCTGGATGCCAAGCAATTTAGCTCAGGTAAGTTTATTTCTTTAGGCATTCAACGATTTACGTGGCGAGAAAAGAATCGCGGTGCTAGTACCACTGCTGAAAGCCTGGCCCCAATGACCTTTGGTTGGCAAACTCCCAAGAAAAACGAGGAAATCGAAAAGTTCTCCTTTTCTTCCTCTAAGATTAGTCTACAAAACTTAAGTCTTTTTGCCTTAAATCTGCCCCTACCAAGTAGGCTTCGTCAAGTTATTGAGCGAAGCGATCCACGGGGTGAGCTCAATGACGTCTCCATTACGTGGTCGGAGAACAAAGCGAGGATTCCTGTTGTTGGCGGTCTATTTGGTACTCAAGGTCCTAAATTTGAGATCTCTGGCACCCTCAACAGCATCTCGCTTAAGCGCTTTAAGAATATGGTTCCTGGAATTACTAATCTCAGTGGAAAAATTATTTCCAATCAAGAACAGGGCAACATCGATCTGAACTCAAACAATCTGCAGTTGGTCACGGATGGTTTCTTGGCTGATCCAACCATGAACTTTGACACTGCTAAAGGGAAAATAAAGTGGTCTCTAAAAAATAAACAGTGGCTAATTGGGCTTGATAACCTGACAGTTTCAAATAAAGAACTGGCTCTCAGTGCAAAAGGCAGCTACCTTATTGGTAGCGATAAAAATCCTGACAGTATCGACCTTGCCATTCAATTTGATCGCGCTGAAATCGGGACGATTTATCGTTACCTTCCTTCTGAAATGTCTAAGGATGCGCAAAACTATATTGAAAAGGCGCTGGTTGCAGGTCAAATCCGAAATGGCAGCCTCAAGATCAAGGGAGATCCCAATAAAGCTCCATTCGAAACTCCTAATTCAGGAGAGTTAAGCTTAACTCTACCAATATCGAAAACTGTCTTTCGCCCCGCTCCTTTATTCCCAAAAAATAAAGGTTCATGGCCAGAATTTACTGATCTTGATGGTCAAATCACCATGCAGCAAGCAAAGTTGGCCGTAAACATCCAAAATGCGCGCTATCAAGGATTGCAAGTACAAAACCTGAATGCAGAAATAGGCAATATTGCAAATAAGCAAGCCGCTGTTCAGTTAAAGGGTGTCATTCTAGGCCCCATCAATGAAATGATGGACTATCTCAGGCCAACTCCAGTCCTTTTACAAAGACCCTTAATTGCCAATCAATTGAAGTTGTCGGGACCCGGCAAATTAGATTTAGCATTCACATTACCCCTACAAAATACTGATGACCTCAAATTAAATGCCGCGCTTTTTCTAAGTAACAACACAGTGCAGTGGTCTGATTTAGCTCCCTTTAATCAAGTACAAGGAACCATTCGGTTAACAGAGGAACTGCCTCAATTTGAGCAAATCAGCGCAGAGTTTTTTGGAGGAACCGTCAGCCTAAAACAAAATGTGGGATCTCAAAATAAAAAAGGTTTGTATGACCTCAATGGCAAAGTTAATCTTACTCGTCTCAAAGATCACTTCTCAGATAAAGTAGGTGATGAATCACGCCAATTGTTAAATGCCCTAAATGGTAATGTCGGCTTTAAAGGAAATTTAGCACTAAGTAATAATCTGACGGATCTAAATTTAGATCTTGATCTGAACGCATTAGGGTCTAACTTACCCCAGCCACTCGATAAGAAAATAGGCAGTAATCTCACGGGGCAATTTAAATACCAATCGGTTCTAAATGACAGTACATTAAATCGAAGCTCCCAATGGACGGCTCAGATTGGAAAAAATATTAGCCTGCAGGGCAGACTGAATGCGCAAGGAATCATGAGTCAAGGAATCGGCATCGATGCCAGCCCGGTGATGCCTGACTCTGGTATCGGAATTAATCTGCAAGTGAATGATCTCAATGTGGATGACTGGCATAGCTTGCTTTACCCAAAAATTGTAAATAGTAAAACTTCTCCACAAAAACTAATTCCGGAAATTCCAAAGGGGGAGACGAATGCCAATGGCTTAAATACATTTAATGCTCAAGTCCGAAATGCCGTTGCACTCAATCGACAATGGCCTAATCTCACTCTAAATGCGAAATTAGTAAATGGTATTTGGCAGATTCAGGCTAAATCCCCCCGCCTCGAGGGACAAGTTCAATATATAGATCGTCCAGGATTTGATCTGGTTAAGGGAAAATTGAGTCGATTAAATATCCCCGAATCGAGCTCCCAACTAATCGGCGCAGGTGGTAAGTCAGCGACTCAAGCAACTCCCAAAACAGTTCCTCTGAACTCTATTCCTGAGCTTGACCTTGTGATTGATCAGCTATCTATTAATCAATACAAGCCCGGGGCAGTTGTCATTAAGACGCTCAACACACCCAACAAGATCTCCATTCAAAATTTAGTCATTACGAATGCCGAGGCTATAACCAAGGGCTCTGGTGAATGGTCTGTTGATGCTCAGGGGAGCAATGAAGCTATTTGGCTGGATCTTAAGGCGGAGATTAAGGATCTTGGTAGGGTAATCGCACACTGGGGAAGTCCAAAGGCCGTAGAGGGCGGCAAGGGAATCGTTACTGCAAAACTGGATTGGAGTGGTCCCCCGTATGACCCTGACCTAGATACTCTAGGTGGCAAGATTACGATTGCCCTCGAAAATGGACGACTGCTCCAAGTCGATTCCGGAATAGCGAAAGTGATTGGTGTATTTAGCCTACAAAGCCTACTTAAATTTGCAAGCTTTGATATTCAAGGAAGTCTTGGCAATGTCATTACTACGGGCACAAGCTTTAATAAGCTTTCTGGAGACTTTGTGATTCGAAATGGGGTAGCAAGAACCCAAAACTTTGGAATGCAGCTGAACCAGGCACGGGTTGCAACTAGCGGTTTAGTCAATGTTCCAAAGCAAACTCAAGATCTGCGAATTACGATTTTTCCAACGATTGATGCTACTGCAGGTGCATTGGCACTGTTTACTGTAAACCCGATTATTGGGGCAAGCGCTTTAATCGGTCAATACTTAATGAGCAATCAACTGAATCGAACACTACAAACTGATTATCTTGTCCAAGGAAGTTGGGATAAGCCAGATGTCATTCCACTCGATCAAAACGGACAACCCTTGGATCCAAAAATCATTGAGACCATTCGCTCCCGTAATCTTTTACGTGAACAAAAAATGCCAAGCTCTCCTTCCTCCCCCAGCACCCCCAGCCGTCCTCCAAGCGTTGCGCCTCAGAACTAAGGCATTTGTCATTCAGTATTAGTATTGAGCTATATGCCTCCATCTCTGACTGTTGCTGCGATTCAAATGATCTCGTCTGCCTCTTTGGCGGAAAATCTTGGGGTTGCGACGCGCCTTATTAGCGAGGCCGCTGATGCGGGCGCTAAGGTGATTGCGCTGCCCGAGTATTTTTGTCTTATGGGACTCAAAGATACGGACAAAGTTGCCATACGAGAAGCCTATGGGAACGGTCCTATACAAACGGCAATGCAGGAACTTGCCCAGCAACATCAGGTACATCTAATCGCAGGGACAATTCCCCTTGAAGCCAGCGATCGACAAAAAGTTCTTAATACGACCCTTGTCTTTAATCCACAGGGCCTTTGCATCGCACGCTATGACAAGATGCATTTGTTTGGCTTTCAGACTGAAAAAGAGCGCTATCAAGAATCAGAGACTATTGAGGCTGGTAATCAAATTAGTACAGTACGGATCCACGATCAAGGTAACGACTGGGTTTTTGGCTTAAGCATTTGCTACGATCTACGCTTTCCAGAACTCTATCGCCAGCATGAACCGGTGGACTGTCAAGTAATGCCAGCCGCATTTACCCATACAACCGGCAAAGACCATTGGGAGATTCTGTTACGAGCCCGTGCTATTGAAAATCAATGTTATTTCTTAGCATCAGCTCAGGGGGGTACGCACCAAAACCAACGGCAAACCTGGGGGCAATCAATGCTCATTGATCCCTGGGGCCAGATCATGCAAGAACTTGCTACCGGCGAAGGCTTTGTGATTGGTCAAATCCACCAAGAAACCCTTGAGGGGGTTCGCTCCAAACTTCCTGCTCTAAAACATCGTAAGCTATCGTCATGAACATCTCCGATCTCCCACTGCATCATCTATCTACAACTCTCAAGGATCATCAAGCCTTTGATCTAGCTAATTCCTTTTTACTAAAACCAAATGGACTTAGCATTGCTGACCTCGATCGTCTATTTGGAGTGATGCATGCCCATCGCTTGGATGACGCCGATATTTACTTTCAACATACTCGTAGCGAGCAGTGGAGTCTCGAAGAAGGTATTGTGAAATCAGGTAGCTTCAATATTGATCAAGGGGTGGGAGTGCGTGCTATCTCAGGGGATAAAACAGCTTTTGCCCACTCGGATGTTATTAGCTCAGAAGCCTTGTTAAAAGCCGCTCATGCTACTCGTGTCATTGGACCAAAAGGCGGGAAGCTAAAACTGCCAAGCTCGATGAAAACGCAAAGTTATTTAAGTACCTCCCTGTATTCTCACCTCAACCCGCTAGACTCTTTAACCCCCCCAGAAAAAATTGCACTCTTGGAACAAATTGAGTATCGCGCTAGAGCCCGTGATCCGCGCATCATTCAAGTCATGGCAAGTCTTGCGGGGGAATTTGATGTTGTTTTGGTAGCGCGGGCTAACGGATTAATGGCAGCAGATATTCGGCCACTAGTCCGCGTATCAGTGCACGTGATTGCTGAACAGAACGGTCGCCGTGAATCCGGCTCTGCTGGAGGTGGCGCCCGAACCGACTATGGATTCTTTGATGCCGATCGCATTCATCAATGGGTGGATGAAGCAGTCGATAACGCCCTACTCAACCTTGATTCTCGACCCGCACCAGCTGGACCAATGACTGTGGTCATGGGTCCAGGTTGGCCTGGCGTACTCTTGCACGAAGCAATTGGGCATGGCCTTGAAGGCGACTTCAATCGTAAGGGCTCCTCCGCCTTCTCGGGGCGTATCGGTGAGCGTGTTGCCGCAAAGGGAGTGACGGTTGTTGATGACGGCACCTTAAGCGGTCGCCGCGGGTCACTCAATATCGATGATGAAGGGACGCCCACACAATGTACCACCCTAATTGAGGATGGAATACTGAAGGGCTACATTCAAGATAGTTTAAATGCGCGTCTCATGAAAATGCCATTAACAGGCAATGGCCGACGCGAAAGTTTTGCCTCCCTCCCACTCCCCCGCATGACCAATACATATATGCTGGCTGGCCAATACGATCCCCAAGAAATCGTAGCGAGTATTGATCGCGGTCTGTATGCAGTCAACTTTGGCGGTGGCCAAGTAGACATCACAAGCGGTAAATTTGTATTCTCCGCCTCTGTGGCCTATTGGGTTGAAAATGGCAAGATTCAGTATCCGGTAAAAGGTGCAACGATTATTGGCAACGGCCCTGAATCCCTCAAACAGGTCAGCATGATTGGTAATGATTTACGTTTGGATAGCGGGGTCGGCGTCTGTGGAAAAGAAGGTCAGAGTGTACCCGTGGGCGTTGGTCAACCTACCTTACGAATTGATCAAATGACGGTGGGTGGTACCGCTTAAAAGACAGTCTTTGTAATCAGGCTTTAGAATATAAGCCATGAGTACTAAATTCCAAAACCCTCAAGAAAGCTGGTACGCGAGTATCGATAAGACCTCCGCAACCGACGATCAACGCGTTAACAACATTACT
>SXGQ01362496.1_pt1 | contig 12259 bp, 7 predicted proteins | sample 3178371 | NCBI WGS metagenome assembly SXGQ01 (sample SAMN11356859, study PRJNA531348) | freshwater metagenome | isolation source: freshwater sample F1-20 | place: China: Fuxian Lake, Yuxi | collected 2017-12-25 | reverse complement strand
GCTGGTATTTTGCATTCAAATGCATATATAGTAGCACAAAAAGGAGCTAGGCAATTTTTAGTAGCTAATGCAGTGGGAGCAATAGAAGATGCTACACACAGCAATGCAAGTGTAACGGTAGCTACACTGGCAGCAGGAGCAGATGCAGCTAATGCGGCACCAGCCACGGGATCAAGTGAAATGACCGTTACTGGATATAACACAAGTAACACACGTTTCTATGTAAAAAGAATTTCAAACAAATATGTATGGGATTTTAGTAATATTAGATATCGTTGGAGAACTAGTGACAACGTGGCAACTTCAACATTTGCTAATGTTGAATGTCATTGACAATTTTGCATAAAAGAAAACCCGCTACGGCGGGTTTTTTAATGGATTTGACAAACTTAATACCAGCATAAATACACTGAACAAGGATATTGCACATGCCCGCGGTCAAAACAATCAATGGCGATTACACTATTTCTAACAAAAGCACAGCACTGGCCAATGTGGTTGTTGCTACTCATACCCTTTTTGTAGATGGCAACCTGTTGGTTGGCGGCAATACCACACAAGTTACAAAGACTGAACTTAGCATTTCAGACAACATTATTACTCTTAACAAGGGCGAAATTGGTTCAGGAGTTTCTCTTGGTACTGCTGGTTTAGAAGTAGATAGAGGTTCAGCTGCCAATGTAGCTATAGTTTGGAACGAAACCATTGACAAGTGGACCATTACCACTGACGGCGTCACTTATGCCAATATCAGTACAAGTTCGGGCTCTGGCTCAATTGCTTTAATTGATGATCCTGATCCCACCCTAGGTGGTAACTTGAATGTGCTGGCTAGAACAATTTACAGCAGCAATGTCAATGTTATCAAATTTGAAAACAACCTGGCATTATCAACTACAGCAGTTGTACCGACAGCTATCGCAAATTACAACATAATCACAGCCAAATCTCCAGAACTGGGAGGCTCAGGGCTGTACACGACCAACACAACCAATTCTACCAGAGAAATACCCAGCACTAGAAAAGCTATTGTGTATTCTCTGGTGCTATAAGGATAAAAAATGGCAATTTCTAACACAGTATTAGTAGACTCTGGACAGGCAGCAGCCAATGTATTTGCTTGCGCATCTGCCAACGGTGATGCAGTGACCACAATGTATTTTTGTAATACCAATAGTTCGCCAACAGCATTTACCATGCATGTGGTACCGGCCGGTTTTGTGGCCAACAGCAACAACATAGTGTATTCCAACAAACTGATTACTGCAGGTGATACCTACATCATTGATTGGGAAAAGCTGATTTTGAACACCGGTGACACCATAAGAGCCAATGCCAACATTGGTAATGCCATTGTGGCCACTGTAAGCACAATAGGTTTATAAAAATGGGTCGTTATTTAAAAAATACTCAACTACTGGGCGGCAGTTACGCTATTCAATTGCCAATTGGCAGCAACAGCATAGGCCCAGATCAACCAGTGGATGGACAATTCAGATACAACAGTAGTTCAAACCGTATAGAATTTTTTATTGCAGGCAGTTGGAAACAGGTGGCCAAAATTGGTTCTGTAAATATTGCAGTTGACGAGTTCACCGGCGATGCTGTGCAAACAGTTTTTAGCATGAGTCAAAGTGAATCAGATGCCAATGCTGTGTTGGTAGAAATTGGCGGGGTCTATCAACAGCCCAATGTCAACTACACCGTGAACGGCACCACCAGTATAACATTTACCAGCCCACCACCCGCTCCTGGAGTAAACCCAAACAAAATTGTGGTAGTGCATAATTTAAACAGCACTGACGCTGCCTAGGATCGCAAATGGCAATTGGGCGCATATCTGGACCAATGCTGTTTAACAACCTTGAACGTCAAGGTGTTGATCTAGCTTTTCAGTCCAATCTACTTTATTTAGATGTCAACAATCTCAGAGTAGGCATACAAAATGCGTCGCCTAACTACGTGCTAGACACTCCTGGCAATGTCAAACTTGCAAATATTATAATACAAGGCAGTGCAGTAACTTCCAACACTGGTGTAATTTCTTTGGGTAGTAATGCCAATGTTCGTGTCAGTGGCGGTTTGGCCAATCATGTGTTGGCCACAGATGGCACAGGTAACTTGCGTTGGGTAGATGTGGCCGAAGTGTCAGCAAACATTTCGTTGATTGGCAACGCTATACCGTTGGGTTCCAATTCATCTGGCAAATTGTCTAGCAATGCTGTGACCTTGACCACATCAACCTCGGTCACCAATGGTATAGCACTGCTGAACGAAATACTAGGCAAACTGGTGCCCCCGGCACCGCCAACGTTTCCTGGTGCCAGTACATTGACATTGAGCACCAGTACATCAACTGGTAGAATGACCAATTTTGTGCAGACTGACAATTCAGGATGGGGCAATCTGAGCGTGGCGGCAGGAACGTCATTGAGTGCCACCAGAGTCAGCACATACGCAGCAGGCACAATAACCAATACTGGACCAGGTGATTCGGGCACAGTTACAGCTTTCCTCAATGGATCAGCGGCAGGCACTGCAACACTGACCTTGGGCAGTCAAAATGGTACCTACGGCAATTTGGTAATCACAGCAGATCAAGACTATTCGGTCATCACCGGCGACGCTGGCGGATTTTGGGAAAGTTTCACAGCCACACTGAGTGGCAATACTGTGCCAGCTGGGTGGAATAGAGCCAATATAGTACACAGTGCAGGCAGTGCAACCAATACAATTACCTGGTATTACGACAGTTCAACTCCGGGCACTCCTACTTTCAGTAATGTCAGTATCAGTTTATTATCAAATAGTAGTTCATATTCCAGCACAGTGCCACATTTTAATTCCAGCACAATTTTTAGAATTCGAGGCAATGTGTCTAGATTGAGCGGAGACACCTACCCAAGTTCAGTTACAGCAGGATCATCCACGTTGGTTTCCACATCACCAGGTGGAGCTTTTAACACACCCAGTGTGATAACTTACACCAATGCAGCGGTCACTGTGCCATTGGATAGAAACTTGTATGTGAGTTCGGGTTCGGCATATTTTGAAACCAATGTGGCTACTAGCACTGGATTCGGAAGCAGCAGCAGTGGCCCCAGTCTCAGTGTAAACAACAACTATGCTACCGGCAGTTCGGGTGCAATAATTGTAAGTGGTACTCCCATAGTACTGTACAAAACCGGAACTGGCAATCAAATTGAAGAAACCAGCATGACCATTGCTGGCGGTGTTGGAAGTGGTTCAGGAAACCCTTATCGCATAGTGAACCCGGGCAGTGCAGATAATCCGGCCTACAGTGCCAGTGCCACTGCATTCAACAGCTCAAGCAGCACACTACAGACCTACGATGCCACTGTGGTAGCAGCCACACTAAAACACGATCAGACCAATTACAGCACAGGTTATTTGCCAGTGGGGCCAGATCTCAGTTCAGGTCGCAGTGGGTCGCAGTACTTCACTTTTGCTTTTGTAAGAACAGCGGTAAGTAAATTTGATGTGAGATACACAGGCACCATAGCAGGTCTTTGGGTGGCATTGCCAGGCAGTACCATTGATACCACATCTACTCTGAACGGCTGGATTAACATGGGCACAGCATATGCAGGATCGGGCGTTCCGGGTGCAGGTGTGGGCGGTAATGGCAGTAACGGTTGTGCGCTGGGCGGTGTGGCAGTGTTCAACTCTGCGCAAACCAACAAGAGCGTGACCTGTACTTTTGGTACAGTGAGTAGTTCCAGCACAGCAACCAATGAAATTTATGTAAGAGTAAAATTGACCAGTGGTCAAACAGTATCGGCTTTATCAATACAGGCAGCAAGTAACTAATGGCAATCACAGACACACAGAAGGTTGACTTACTTTATAAAAAGATCGGTTTTGGTGTTGCCAAAACAGATACTTCTGCATTCAAAAGCCCCAGCAACGAAGCCAATGCCAGTCCTTTGCTCACACGTGGTGACAGCATCTGGGTGGAAAGCGCAAGCATACCAGCTGTAAAACCGGCCAGTAACTCGTCGGTGCTGGTACTGTATCAACAATCTTTGAGTAGTGCCATAGAATGTATACTGGATGCCACTGTGAGCGGAACCAATCGTACCTGGCTGACCAATTATATAGATTGGATACCGGTTGAATTTGGTCCCACTTACCAAGTCAAAGTGTATGCGGCGCCAGCTGGCAATGCCAGTCCAGAAACTTATGGTACACAGTTGTTTGCTGATGGATCAGGCAACAACGATGCCTGGTATTTTGATTATCAGGCCGGAATTCTAAATTTTGCTGATACCAACGTGCCCACTGCGGTCACTGGCAAAAAAATATACATTACCGGCGCCAGATATACAGGACTCAAAGGTATCAGCGCATTAGGAAATCTCAACATTGGAAATCTCAGTGTAGACAATTTTAGCACAAACAATGCAGCGATCCAGGGCGGTTTCTTGAGCAACATTGCCAATATTACTGCTGTAACTGCAAATCTACAATCCATGTATTCCGCATTGTTGAATATTACCACAGCCAATATTTTTAATGCGTATCTGGGCAATGTAAGCACAGCCAATGCAGTCATCAACGGCGGCTATATCGCTTCACTGTCAAATATTACTACCACCACCGGCAATGTTGTCAACTGGTACGCTGGCAATATAAACAGCACCGCAGCCAACTTGACAACTGCAACTGTGACCAATTTCAGCACAGGCAATGCAGTAATATCAGGTGGCGCTGTGTCAAATATTTCCGCACAAGTAAATGATTTGAGTTCGGCCAATGTGTTGTTGTCGGGCGGATACATTTACAATGTTAATATCCAGGCCAACAATTTTAGCACAGCCAATGCCTTGATCACAGGTGGCGTATTATATAACATTGATATCCAGGCCAACAATTTTAGCACAGCCAATGTATTAATCACAGGTGGCGAAATTGCAAATACAAATGCACAGCTCAATAATTTCAGTTCAGCCAATGTGCTAGTGTCAGGCGGTACAATTTATAACACAAACATTCAAGCCAACAATTTTAGCACAGCCAATGCCTTGATCACAGGCGGCAATGTTGCAGCAAATATTTCAGGCAATGTGACTGGTAGTTTTGCCGACTTTTCGTCCAACGTAAATGCCAATTGGTTTGTTGGCAATCTAGAAGCCGGCAACGCCAATTTTTCCAGTTTAGTCTTTGCCAACAGCAATCTCACAGTATCTGGAAATCTGGTAGCAGCAGGTAATGTAATTACCCAAGCAGTAACCAGTCCCAGTGGCGATTTATATATCAGAGCCGGTACAGAAAATGCCAACAACATTGTAATATTTGACAGTATCAGTGCGTTTTTGATTCCATCGGGTACAACAGCACAACGTCCGGGCACTCCGTCGGAGGGTTATGTAAGATTCAATACTGACACCGGGTCAATTGAATGGTGGACTGGATTGTCATGGACTTCTAGCAATCAAAGCGTAAACTATCAAACAATTGTACCAGACGGTGTCAGCGCCTCTTATACACTTGATCAAGAGTCCAGCGAAGCAGGTATCTTGGTCAGCATAAACGGTACCACGCAGCAACCGGGTACATCTTACACAATATCTGGTGGAACCACAATCACATTCAGTGAAGTGCCTTTGACCAGTGACATTATTGAAATTAGATTTCTCAGTGCCGGTCTAGTTGCTGCCAGCTACACTGGCGGTAATGTAAGTGGTAACGTGAATATCTTGGCAACCACTGTGAGTTCTAGCACAACAACCGGCGCACTTACCGTGGCCGGCGGCACAGGCATAGTGGGCAATGTTAACATTGGCGGTAACATTGGAGTCAGTGCCACAGCAGGAACCCCCTCAAATACCGTTTCACCGGCCAGCTGGCTGCGAGTTTACGTGGGCGGTACAGCATATTATCTTCCGCTCTATCAATAATTCCAAATTCAGGTAAATAGTTACAAATTGGAGATTTGTAATGGCCGTTACACGAATTAAAAACAATCAAATTACTGACAATACCATCGAGTTCCAAAAAATCAAAGATGGTACACTGGTTGGCGCTAAATTTAACGCAAATTTAACTCTAAACAGTAATCTAACCATTGTCGGAAATTTAGCAGTTTCTGGCAATACTACAACAATTAACAGTACAAACACCACAGTTAATGATCCGATACTGGTATTAAACAGTGGATATACTGGATCGTTGGCTGGTTATAGTATTGGTTTGTTGATCAATAGAAATCTCAGTGCTTTGTCCAGTTATGGCTCGGTAAACGCGGCCTGGGCCTGGGACGAAAGTTCTGGCACCTTTGTTGCCATTGCTACCACTGATACCGGCAGCGGCATTACATCTATCAACAACAGTGGATGGGCCAATGTCAAAGTTGGTAATCTTACTGTGGTCAACAGTGCTTCTTTTTCTGGTGTCACAGTTGACAGTCTTACAGCTACCAGCCTGTTTGTCTCAAATTTCAGCACAGCAAATGCAAGAATTTCTGGCGGGTACATCGACTCAACACCAATTGGTGTAAACACAGCCAGTACTGGTAACTTTACCACTGCCAATGCCACAGCATTTACCGGATACACAGTTACAGCAGCCACGGTCAATAGCACAACTGGTAACATAACTGCTTTAACAGCTACCACTGCCAACGCAACCACAGTAAATGCAGTCACCACCAACAGCGTAACCGTTAACACAACCAGTGCCAATGCTACCACGCTGGTAGCTACCAATCTCAGCAGTGCCAACGCTCGAGTGACTGGTGGTTTTATTGATGCTACTCCTGTTGGGCCAAACACTGCCAGTACCGGCAACTTTACCACTGCCAATGCCACCGCATTTACCGGATACACAGCCACAATCGTGGCTGTAAACAGTACCACAGGCAATATCACAACACTGGCTGCTGGAACCACAACCACAGCAACGTTGAACACAACTAGTGGTAATGCCACAACACTGGTAGCTACCAATTTCAGTACCGGTAACGGTCGAGTGACTGGCGGTTACGTTGACGCTACTCCTGTTGGACCAAATACAGCCAGTACCGGCAACTTTACCACAGCCAATGCCACAGCATTTACTGGTTACACTGCAACAGCAACCACAGTCAATAGCACTACAGGCAATATTACCACAGTAAATGCCACTGATGTAAATGCAACAACAACTACAACTGTGACACTGAACACCACTGGTGCAAATGCCACAACCTTGGTAGCAACCAATTTCAGTACTGGTAATGGCCGAGTGACTGGTGGTTTTATTGATGCCACTCCAATTGGGCCAAACACTGCCAGTACAGGCAATTTCACAACAGCCAATGCTACTGCATTCACTGGCTATTCGGCTACTGTGGCAACAGTAAACAGCACCACGGGCAATATCACAACACTTACCAGCACCACGGGTAACATTGCCACGGTCAATGCAGTCAACAGTACCGCGGTCAATGTCAATGCCACAAATGGCAATGTGACCACTTTGACAGCAACAACAGTAAATGCAGGCACTGCCACTGCGGCTGCTGTCAATGCCACAAATGGCAATGTGACCACATTGGTTGCTACCAATTTTAGTACAGCCAATGCCAGAATCACAGGCGGTTTTGCAGACAATTTCCCAATTGGTGCAAACACCAAAGCCACTGGTGCATTTACCACATTGACCGCAGACGGAGCAACAACATTTACCAGTGCCACACAAAGCAATAATCCCAGTACCGGAGCAGTTGTTGTTACCGGCGGCGTTGGTATTGGAGCCAATTTGAATGTTGCTGGTAATGTTACAGTTACTGGTAATTTAACGATACTAGGTAACACCACGATACTCAACACAGAAACTTTGAATGTTGAAGATCTAAATGTTACGGTGGCAGCAAATGCTGCATCTGGTGCAGCGGCCAACGGCGCGGGTCTAACAGTGGCCGGCGCCAATGCCACATTTACATATTTGAATGCCGACGACAGCTGGAATCTAAACAAAAAACTCAATGCAACCACAGTTGATGCTGCGCAAATAAATGTGACAAATGCAAATGTTACCAACTTGACATTTACTAACGCAGCCGTAACAACATTGTACGCAACTAATTTTAGCACAGCTAACGCTCAAATTACCGGCGGATCAATCAACAACACCATAATTGGCAATGCCACACCAGCTGCGGGTACTTTTGCAGTGCTACAAGCCACAGGCAATATTGTGGCTGCGTCTGGAGTCAACGCAACCAACTACACCACTGGTGCCTTGGTAGTGCCTGGCGGTGGCGGTGTCGGGATCACAGGCGATCTATGGGTGCAAGGACCCAGCACGTTTGCAGGTAATATTGTTGCAGGCAACATTCAACTTAGCGGAAATATCAATGTGCCAGTTGGTGGAACCTTCTCCAATACTGGTGTGTTCTTTGGTAACGCTGGCGGTATCGGGGCATTGTATGCAGGTACCACTACTTATACAGCATTACCTACCACAGTACTGCAACTCAGCGGCAATGTGGACACATACGCACAAGTTAACTTCCAGAATATCAATGCCGGCAACAAAGCATCTACTGATTTTGTGCTAACTGCTGACAATGGTAATGATACTGATGGATATATTGATCTTGGAATAAATTCAAGCACATATGCAGATGCCAACTTCCCAGGATTTTATCCTAACGATGGTTATTTGATCCATCACTCGGCCTTGGCCACAGGTAATTTGGTTATTTTCAGTCATACAGAAGGATCTGCAATCAAGCTGCATATTGGCGACTACGGTGATGCCAATACCAGAGTCACAATTACCAGCACTGGTTTACGAGTAAACACAGCAACCGCCAGCACTTCGACCACTTCAGGTGCTTTGATAGTTGATGGCGGGGTTGGCGTAGCAGGCACAATCAACACTGCAAATTTCAAAACTGCCAATGCAGTGATTCTTGGTGGTTATATAGATTCAACACCTGTTGGCCCAAACACAGCCAGCACAGGCAATTTCACCACAGCCAATGCTACTGCATTTACAGGGTATTCGGCCACAATCACTACAGTTAACAGCACAACCGGTAACATTACCACAGTAAACGCCACCAATGTTAATGCAACCACGGTGACCACTGCTACATTGAACACTACCAGTGCAAATGCTACAACACTGGTAGCAACCAATTTTGGTAGCGGTAATGCAAGAATCACGGGTGGCTACATTGATTCAACACCTGTTGGGCCAAACACTGCCAGTACAGGCAATTTCACAACGGCCAATGCCACAGCATTCACTGCATACAGCGTGACTGCTGCTGCTGTCAATACCACAGCAGCCAATGCAACCACTGTGACCAGTCCAACCATAAACGGTGGTGTGGCCACCATTGCCACAGTCAATACCACAAATGCCAACATAACCGGTGGTATTGCAACTACATTGGTAGTGACCAACTTCAGCAGCGGCAATGCACAAATCAGCGGCGGCTTTGCTGACGGTTTCACACTGGGAGCAAATACAGCAGCCAGCGCCAAAGTGACCACTTTGGTAGCATCAGGCAATATTGTGGCTGACAGCGGCACTGCCAGCACCAGCAATGTAACAGGTGCGTTGGTAGTGTCTGGCACAGGCGGACTGGGAGTTGGCGGAAACATCAACGTGGGTTTTGGTGCGGTGTTCAATACCAGCAAAACTGCCACCTACGACTTCTTGGTACGCGGTAAGGCTGATAACAGCTTGATCTGGGCCAGAGCCGGCAGCGCATACGATCAAGTCATAATTGGCAACAGCGCCACAACCAGCACTTTGGTTTCTGGAGCAAAACTGATCATCAACACCACTGACAGTATCATGGTTCCTGTTGGTACCACTGCACAACGACCAGGCAGTACTGGTGGCACTGATACTGTTGGTATGTTTAGATTTAACACAACAACCGGCAAACTTGAAGTGTATGACGGCGCCCAGTGGGATGATGTGGGCGGCGGACAAACAATTATAACCAGTGATGCATTCAATGGTGATGATTCGACCACCGTATTCACACTGAGTCAGACCACGACTACTGCAGGTGCCATAGTATCTATCAACGGTGTGGTGCAGATTCCAGTCACTGCTTACAGTATTTCTGGTACATCATTGACATTTACAGAAGCACCGGCCACTGGTGACAGCATTGAAGTGCGTACATTGGTCACTGCCACTGTTGCAGCAAGTCTGGGGTCACCCAACAGCTTTGTGACTGTACAAGCAGAAAACACCGGGGTGTTGATACAGGCCGGTGCTGCCGCTGCCACAGATCGACTGCGAATCAACACCAACGGCGCCACAGAGAATTTGAATGCCAACGTTGCAGTATCCACTGCCAATTCATTGACCACAATTGACACGTTTGCTAAAACCGCTTTCAGAAGTGCCAAGTATGTGGTACAAGCAAGCACTACAGGTGGCAAATATCAGATAGCCGAAGTACTAGTTGTACACGACGATACCACATCTACTAGAACAGTGTACGGTATCACAGAAACAGCTGGTAACGTAGGCACGTTTGAAACTACTATCAGTGGTAGCAACGTGTTGCTACAATATGTGGCTGCTACCAACAATACCAATGTGAGAGTATACAAGATATACAATCCAATTTAAACGCCAACAGGGAGATATGGAACTATGGCTAATAGTAATTTTATAGTACACAACGGTTTACAGGTGGGTGCATTAACTATATTTGCCGGTAATGGCAGTATCAGTACCACTGGCAGTCTCAGTGCTGCAGGCACACTGACCAGTCTCAATGTGTCCGGCGACGCCACTATAAGTGGAAATCTTACTGTGTCAGGCTCGTTGGCCAATGTGGCCACAACCAACAGTGTGGTTACAGACAGTTTGATTGGTCTCAACAATGGTGCTGCAAGTAACACCAATGATCTAGGTATCTTGATGAATCGCGGCAGCACCGGTGACAATGCATTTATGGGTTGGGACGAAAGCCTAGATAGATTCATAGTGGGCACAACCACTGCCACAGCAGCTAGCACCGGTGACCTTACTGTAACAGCAGCAAACATTCAAGTAAGTTACGTGATAGGTACGTCGTCTCAAGCTTTGTACGCTGACTTGGCAGAAAACTACCTGGCAGATCTAAATTACGAACCTGGCACGGTGTTGGCATTTGGTGGTCCCAAAGAAGTTATCATAGCTGGTGAAGAGTCTACCCGAGTAGCTGGGATAGTTTCTACCAATCCAGCGCATCTCATGAATGGGTCTCTTCGTGGGTCTGATGTGGTAGCTTTGGCATTACAAGGGCGAGTGCCTTGCAAGGTGATAGGCCCTGTCAGAAAAGGCGACATGATGGTGGCAGCAGGCTATGGATATGCCAAAGCATCAGCAGCACCCAAATTGGGCAGTGTGATAGGTAAAGCACTGGAAGATTTTGACAGGGACAAAGGCACTATCGAAGTGGTAGTTGGCAGACTGTAAATTGGTTGTTAAAACGCTCAAGGGCCCGCGGGCCCTTTTGTTTTTTCCATAAATACAAAATAATGGATAAAAAATGGCATTAACAAGACCCAGACTTGGACAGATCAATACCACTGTCAGCAACTTTACAGATCCTATAGTTGTTTTCAACGCAGGCAGCACACAGGCCAATGTGGATCAGGGTATCTTGTTCAACAGAGCAAATGGCCTGGTGGCCAATGCTGCTTTGTTTTTTTCAGAAAGTGCCAACAGTTTTGTTTTGGGGTTCACTGCCAACAGTGGACAAACCAATTCTAACATACAAATTACCAGCAATGCCAATTTAAGAATACAGAATCTGTATTTTGACAATTTGTTTTTTGCCAACGGACAGTCCTATCTGCCACCGTTGATTTTTGGCAATACCAACGTAGCGGCCTATATTCCCACTGATCCTACCATAACCGGTATACAGGCCAATCTTGGTGCATATCAGATCTGGGCCAATCTTACTTTGAGCACAGTGGCTAACGCTGTAAATCAACAACAAGCCATTGATTCAATCAATGCCAATGTAGGTGCCTATCAAACGTATGCAAATGCCAATGCAAGTACACAGGCAACATCAATTGATTCAATCAATGCCAATGTAGGTGCATATCAAACGTATGCAAATGCCAATGTTGTAGCCATACAAGCCAATGTTGGTGCCTATCAGATCTATGCAAATGCCAATGCAAGTACACAGGCAACATCAATTGATTCAATCAATGCCAATGTAGGTGCCTATCAAACGTATGCAAATGCCAATGCAAGTACACAGGCAACATCAATT
>SXGQ01069762.1_pt1 | contig 12259 bp, 11 predicted proteins | sample 3178371 | NCBI WGS metagenome assembly SXGQ01 (sample SAMN11356859, study PRJNA531348) | freshwater metagenome | isolation source: freshwater sample F1-20 | place: China: Fuxian Lake, Yuxi | collected 2017-12-25 | reverse complement strand
GCTTCACCATGACCATATCGGCGCCTTCTGCGATGTCCAAGGCTACTTCGCGAAGTGCTTCATCTGAATTGCCCGGGTCCATTTGGTAGGTTTTTTTGTCACTCTTGCCAAGGTTGGCAGCAGAGCCCACCGCATCGCGAAACGGCCCATAAAAGGCACTGGCGTATTTGGCGCTGTAAGCCATGATGCGGGTGTGAATGTGACCCTGATCTTCCAGTGCTTGGCGAATGGCACCAATGCGGCCATCCATCATGTCGCTGGGCGCCACGATGTCAACGCCGGCTGCTGCGTGGGTGAGTGCCTGTTGCTTCAAAACCTCGACGGTGATGTCGTTCAAGATGTAGCCAGATTCATCCAGCAGACCATCTTGGCCGTGGCTTGTGTAGGGGTCAAGCGCAATGTCGGTCATGATGCCCAGAGTGGGGAAATTCTTTTTGAGGGTGGCCACCACGTGGGGAATGAGCCCCTTCGGATTGGTTGCCTCTTTGCCATCGGGCGTTTTTAAATGGCTGCTGATGACAGGGAAAAGTGCCATTACAGGAATGCCCAACTTGACGCACTCTTGTGCCACATTCAACAAGAGATCGAGGCTCATGCGTTCAACGCCGGGCATAGAAGCCACTGGCTCGCGCCTGTTTTCACCCTCTAAAACAAAAACAGGATAAATCAAATCGTTCACGCTCAATGCGTGTTCGCGAACCAAGCGGCGACTGAAGTCATCGCGGCGCAAGCGACGAGGGCGGCTGAGAGGAAACGGTGTTGTCATAAAAATTTCCAAAAAATAAAAGCTTCAGAGATCTTTCAATTTGCGGTGAATGCGCTGAATCAATTTCCACGAGACAAACAAAACCACCGGTGTGCTGAAACCTGCCAACATTTCAGGGTTGATGTTAACCCCGGCAGCTTTCATAGCTTTGCCCAGGTACAAGGTTAGGCTGACCACGTAGTAGCTGATGGCTGCAATGGACAGGCCTTCAACGGTAGATTGAAGCCTCAATTGCAAGGCTTGACCCTTGGTCAGTTTTTCAAGCAGCTCTTGGTTGTGCGCCTCTGTGGCAATGTCAACGCGAGTTCGCAAGAGGGCGCTGGCTCTGGACAAACGCTGAGCCAAAGCGGCCAGTCTTTCAGACGTGGCATTGACGGTGGCCATGGCGGGGGCAAGTCGGCGTTGCATGAACTCACCCACGGTTTGAATGCCAGACAGAGGTTGCTCACGCATTTCAGAAATTCGCTCTCGCACGATGCCATCGTAGGCAACTGCTGCTGAGAATCTATAACTGTTTTCTGCCGTGATGCTTTCCACCTCTGCAGACAAGCCCGCCAAATCGTTCAGCAACACTTCATCGGAATCAATTTTTTTCTCAAGACGTTTGGTAATTTCAACCAACTGAATTTCTGTCTGTGCCAGTTTGGCGCCCAATTGTTTGGCAACAGGCAAACTCAACAATGACATGATTCGGTAGGTTTCCAGCTCCAACAGCCTTTGGGCAATTCGCCCCGATCTGTTTTCGGAGGTTTGGGGGGAGGCCAAGACCAACATGCGCTCAAAACCATCGGAGCCAATTCGAAGGTTGGTCATGAGATGGGAGTGAGAATGGTTGTCTGCAGTTCTGCCCATTTTGGAGCCAATCACGGTGCCTTCGCCAAGCCATTGCTTGGCCTTGAAGAATGCATCGTCGTCGTCCATGCCTTCATTCAACATGGCCAAGTGAATGGCGGTGATGGTTTTGCCAGGAATACGGCTTAGCCAATCATTGCCCGTGGCAACATGGCTGCTAAGTTCTGGCAGTTGGCTGCCCCATCCGGCATGACTGGGTAGCGCTTGCACGATGGTGTAGCGCGTAAATTCGGTGTGTCGTTCCCAAATGACCTTGTAGCCTTGGCATTGAAGCTGTAAAAAGTTGCCCTTCATCTTTTCAATGTCCAGGCCTTGATGACCCGGCAATAGCTGAAGATGTTTGCATTCATCCGACATGCTCAAGCCCGCATTCAATACGGCCACATAAACAATCAGGCTTGGCAGTTTGAAAGTGGCAGAAGGGCGAGTGTGAATCTCATTGTGGAGCGCCATTCTCTGGGTGTCATCAGCAGGCAAGTAAGACAGTGATTTGTCGGACATAAGGCTCTCACAAAGATCAGATCATGGATCTGGAAGAGTGTTTGTGGACGGCCTCAATGAGCGCTGTCACATGCTCGGGAGGGGTGTTTTGATGAATGCCGTGACCCAGATTGAAAATGTGAGTGGGCCCGGTTTGATGCATGTCGGTGTGAGGCGGACCAAAGCTGTCCAAAACGCGCTTGACTTCTTTTTCGATGCTGCTTGGAGGTGCAAACAACACATTGGGATCAATGTTGCCTTGAAGCGCCTTGCCAGGCCCCCCCACATGACCGCCCACCAAGGCGCGCGCTTTGCCTAAATTCATGGTCCAGTCGAGACCCAGGGCCTCGCAATCTAGGTGCTTCATTTCATCGAGCCAGAGTCCACCCCCTTTGGTGAAAACGATTCTGGGAATTTGTCGACCCTCAGCATGCGTTTTGAGCCGCGACAAAACCATGGCCGTGTAATCAAGGCTGAAGGGCTGGAATGCCCCATCTGCCAAAACACCGCCCCAGCTGTCAAAGATCATGACAGCTTGAGCGCCAGCGTCTATTTGTGCGTTCAAATAATCGGCCACAGACAGGGCATTGATTTTCAAAATCTGGTGCATCAAGTCAGGGCGGCTGTACATCAAGCTTTTGACATGGCGGTAGTCGTCCGAGCCTGCGCCTTCCACCATGTAACAGGCTAGGGTCCATGGGCTACCCGAAAATCCGATGAGAGGCACGCGGCCATTTAAGGCCTTGCGAATGGAGGTGACCGCATCAAACACATACTTCAATTTGTTCATGTCGGGCACATGAAGGGCTGCCACGGAAGCTTCATCGCGCACGACTTTTTCAAAGCGCGGCCCTTCACCTTGGGCAAAACTCAGGCCCAAGCCCATGGCATCCGGCACGGTGAGAATGTCAGAAAACAAAATGGCAGCATCAAGTGCATACCGATCCAAGGGCTGCAGCGTGACTTCGGTGGCGAAATTTTTGTCCGTTGCCAAGCCCATGAAGCTGCCAGCTTTTTCACGAGTGGCTCGGTACTCTGGTAAATAACGACCGGCTTGCCGCATGAGCCAAACTGGGGTGTGATCAGTTGCTTGCCTGAGACAAGCCCTCAAAAAACTGTCATTTTGTAAAAAAGTTGCCATACAAACAGATGTATTTTTTTTAAATCCCGTAAAGTGTCAATTTAACTTGACGATTTGTCAAATGCCATTCATTTAAACCCTGCCTTTGACGATGACACGCCCGCAAAAGTTGATCCAAATAGGACTTGGTGCCGCCATCCTGGCAATGGCATTGCTTGGCCTTTGGACGCCCGACCTTGAACGCGCCGAATTGGCTAATCGTTATGGTGCGCCATCAGCCAAAAGCATGGTGGTGGATGGTTTGACCGTCTATTACAAAGACTCTGGACCCAAAGACGCCCCCGCTTTGTTGTTTTTGCACGGCTTTGGGTCAAGCTTGCAAACGTGGGACGACTGGTCGGCTAAGTTAGACCCCCAATACCGTGTCATCCGGCTCGATCTGCCGGGCTTTGGCTTAACCGGCGCCCATCCTGCGCAGGATTATTCAGAAGCCACCGATGTTGCCATCCTCACTCACTTTGTTGACAAGCTCGGTTTGAATCAGTTCTCTGTCATTGGCCACTCCATGGGCGGGAAAATGGCATGGTCTTTGGCCGCCTCACAGCCCGAGCGTGTGAAAGCCTTGGTGCTGATGGCCCCAGATGGTTTTCCGGAAGCCCAAGACATTGGCAGCAAGCCCTATGAAGTGCCTGCCATCATGGGCCTGATTCAATACTTTTTACCCAAGTACTTGGTTCAAAAATCTATGGAGCCGGCTTTTGCAGACCCACACATGTTGAATGAGGCCTTGGTCAATCGGTACTACGACATGCTGAGAGCTCCCGGCGTGCGGGGCGCAATTTTGGACAGATCGAATCAGACCATCTACACAGATCCAGTCCCCCGACTTAAGAAAATCAAGGCCCCCACGCTGCTCTTGTGGGGCGAGCAAGACCAGATGATTCCAAGCAGCAATGCGCAAAGCTATGCAAGTGTTTTGCTCAATTCAAGCACCATCGTCGTACCCAAACTAGGGCACCTGTTGCAGGAAGAGCAGCCAGACACAGGTCTGGCCGCGCTGAAGCAATTTCTGAAGACCCATCAGGCAGCGATCAAGCCTTGAATGGTGGAAGGGGGTTTTCAAAACACCGCGTGATCGCCACGCTCTAAAGAAGTTTGGCCACTCACCAAGGATTGGTAGCAGTCCCAAAGCGTTTCTTGTCCGGTTGAAGGTGTGGCATTGGCATCGTAGCGGCCCAGGTCTGCATCCCAGACCAACATCGATTCGGTGGCGTAGTAGCGGCCTATGCGAGCCAATTCGGCTTTTTGGGCCAAAGCTGGAATGAGGTAGCCCAACAAGGAGAGGGCGCCAATGATGAGGTCCATCATTTTGACCGGTACATGGCTGTACTTGGGTGTTTGGCCCAGCAATGAAAACAAGTATTCGCCTTGTTGTAAAGGTGTGATGGCAGGGCCGGGGCCTCCAATGGGCAAAATTCGATTGTGCAACGCAGGGTCACTCACGCACTGTGCCAAGTAGTTGCCCAGGTCTTGGTCGCTGATGGGTTTGCAGGCGGTGAGTTGGCCATTGCCAAACACCAAGAAGGGCTTGCCTTTGCGCACCCTGTCTATTTGGCCGCAAAGCGATTTGAAAAATGCGGTGGGCCTCACGATGGCATAGCTCATGCCCGATGAGATCAGGGCGTCTTCAAAGGCCAGTTTGGCATGCTGAAACGCAAGCAAAGGTTTTTGCACGCAAATGGCCGAGAGCAATACAAAATGTTTCACGCCAGAGTTCTGCGCTGTGTGCAGAGCCAGCATGTGCGCAGCATGGTCAATGGCCCATGCATCCTTGGGGTTGCCTGTGCGAGAGGCCAAACAAGACAACACCGCATCAAAATGTTCGCCTGCAAAGCCATCCTCGGAAAGAGACTTTGAATCGGTGACATCGCCCGTGCGAAAAACAGCACCTGGCAAGCGTTCCTGCCAATCGTGCCTTGAGAGTTTGCCGTTGACACCTGCTTTGGCGCGAATGAAGCACACCACCTCATGACCCTGATGTAACAAAGATTTCACCGCAGCCTGTCCAATGGTGCCGGTTGCACCGAGCACCAACACACGTTGCCGTGGCGACGCGCTTGAAGGGCTGTCAGTCGTCATGTTGTTTGAGTTTGGCACGCGCGCGCAAATCTGCGCCATGAGCCAAACCGGCCGTGATTAAAAACAAAGCCATACCGGGCCACATGTCGGGTGTGAGTGCACAGCGCAGGGCCAGCATGAGCGACAAGCCAGACAGGATGGTGAGTAAACAATCACCCACCGCCAAACCACGCCCCGTGATTTGGTGGAAGGCCCACAAGGCGGCAGTTTCGATCAGGATGAAGCCGATGGCGATGTCAACCACCAAGGGCGATTGATAAATATCGGCGAGGTTCACACTTTGGCCATGCCCAACAAGTGCGCCATGTCTTTGATAAAAATGCGCACGTGCGCCATGGGTTTTTTGCGCACCAATTTTTTATTCATGTAAGACTCAAACGTGAGTTGCTGCACATCCCGGTCTTCACAAATTTTGACAAAGCGCTCGCGCCGTTTTTCGCTGCTGTACCAAAACCATTGCATGATGCCCAGCACCGTGAACACGGTGCGATGCTCTTTCATGAATTGTTTGCGCGCCATTTGCAAATTCTTGGCGTCGCCTGTGTGCAATACCTTTTCAACAGCATAGGCTGCCAATTCACCGCTGTACATGGCGTAGTAAATGCCTTCGCCAGATGCAGGAGCGACCACGCCCGCTGCATCGCCGGCCAACACCACGTCTCGGCCGTTGTCCCATTTCTTCAAAGGTTTCATGGGCAAGGGTGCGCCCTCGCGCCTGAGCACTTCGCTGTCGCCCAGACCCGATGCATTGCGCAATTCACCGACTGCATTGCGAAGAGAAAAGCCTTTGTCGGCACTGCCAGTGCCGATGCTCAAAGTATCACCATGAGGAAACACCCAGCCATAAAAGTCGGGCGACAACTTACCTTGGTAATACACATCGCAGCGTGTGCCGTCGTAGCCAGCAGGCTTCACGGCAGGGGCTTTCACAATCTCATGGTACGCAAACACATATTGCGTTTCGGCTGCGCCCGTAACGCCGGCATGGCGTGCCACTTGTGACTTTGCGCCATCGGCACCAATGATGGTGCGGGCTCTCACCATGGCCGGCTTGCCACCGCCACGCTGTTGATGTTCACGAGCTTCAAAATGCAAGACACTTACGCCGTCTGCGTCGCGTGTTAATTTTTCAAAGGTGCCAATGCGTCTCACCGCGCCTGCACTGGCGGCGCGAGCGCGCAACCACTCGTCAAATTCTGCGCGGTCCACCATGCCCACAAAACCATTGTCGATAGGGATGTCAACGCCGTGGTTGCTGGGGGCAATCATGCGCGCAGACTGCGCTTTGGCCACCAGCAAATGATCGGGAATGTCATAGTCTTTGATGAGGCGTGGCGGAATGGCGCCGCCACAGGGCTTGATGCGGCCGGCCCTGTCGAGCAGCATGACGGAATGCCCGCGCTTGGCTAAGGTATGTGCCGCGGTTGCCCCTGCTGGGCCGCCACCTACTACCACCACATCGTATGTTTCTATGGAGTCCATGACATCACCTTATGAAAGTAAACCACGCAGGGCGAAGGCGCTGACCATCATCCCTGCAACAAAGAATGGCACACCAAAACCGCTGTACCAAAGGGCGCGTTGCATCACACGCGTTAAAAAATAGTCCATCATCAAAAGCTGCACACCCAGCAAGACAGTGACTGTCAAGGCATGCGCTGGGCAGCCCCATGCAAACAGCAAAATGATCACGATCAATTGGGGCAAGGCCATGAACCAACAGGCCACGCCGGCTGCGGATTGAACGCCCAATTGCACGGGCAGTGAGCGCACGCCCATTTCGCGATCGCCTTGGACCGCTTTGAAGTCATTCAAGGTCATGATGCCGTGGGTCCCAATGCTGTACAAAAAAGCCAGCAGCAGGGAGCGTTTGTCGGGCATTTGGCCGCCCGCCATGACTGCGGCACCGGTGGCCCAGGCAATGCCTTCGTAGCTGATGCCGCAAGCTGCATTGCCCCACCAGCCGTTTTCTTTCAAGCGAAAAGGCGGAGCGCTGTAAGCCCAGGCTAAGAGCAGGCCCACCACTGCTGCACCAAAGCCCCAAGGGCCCAACAGGCTGGCAACCGCCAACGAGACCAAGGTCCAAACAATGGCGATGTAAAGCCCCCAACGGCCCGGCATGCGGCCTGAGGGAATAGGGCGTTGGGGTTCATTGATGGCATCGACGTGTCGGTCAAACCAATCGTTGACTGCTTGGCTGGTGGCACACACAAAAGGGCCGGCTAGGGCAATGCCAATGATTGCCAGCAGCCATTTGCCATCCATGGTCACGCCTGAAGCCACGATGCCACAAGCAAAAGCCCACATGGGTGGAAACCAAGTGATCGGCTTGAATAGCTCAGTGATTGCGGAAAGCTGGGGGAGTGCCATAGAAAGTGTTTTAACTTTGACACACATAGGTGTCAAGCTAAATTTACACTTGCTATGGTTTACACCGACGGCACTGTGGGAAAAGCGCCTCAATGTGCTGGACGCCTTAGGCCTCAGGCTCGTTGTCGGGCACGTTGATGCCAAAGCGGCGCAGCTTCACGTACAAGCTTTGGCGTGAAAGACCGAGCATTTCTGCGGCTGACGAACGGTTGTCGCCAGTGAGTTCAAGGGCGGCTTCAATGCACATTTGCTCAATCAGATCGGTGGTTTCGCTCACAATGTCTTTGAGCGGTACGCGGCCGACCAGCTCGGTCATTTGACCCTTTGATCTGAAAACATCGTTGCTGGATTTGGATTCTGCACCCAAGCGCAAGCTGATGTCCCGAATGGTGAAGCCCAAACAGGGCTGCTCACCGCCAGAAACGGACACTGCAGAGATTTCAACTTCAGTGGCAGAGCCCAAATCACCGCGCATGCGGGTTGCAAACAACCTGACCACATCGCGTTGCTTCAAATTGGACAGCAAGACCTTCATGTCCACGCCAGCCCGACCAAGCCATCGGTCTAGGGGTTCACCTTGAACCAGTGCTTCGTTGCTGACTTGGGCCAATTGCAAGAAGGAGCGATTGGCTGAAAGGACGGTGCCATTGAGGTCGGTGACAACCAAGGCATCGGGTGCGCTCTCCATGACCTCTGACAACAACTGACGAGTTTGGTTGTTGGCAGACACAGCGGGTCGGGTTTGGTTGGGAACCAGCCGAATGAGAAAGTGAGCAGACTTTTCTTGTCTAAAAAGTGAAATATGCGCCAGCACCTTGATGTCACCTTGCGGCAAAGTCAAAGCCACAGGTGCTGTTTGTCCGCTGGCGCGAAGTTCGGCAAAGGCTTTGCCCAAAGCAACAGAACTGGCTTTGTTTAAGCCAGAAGCAATAGACCAATTTGATTTGTGCAGATCGCCACCGAGCAATTCAAAAGCAGCAGGGTTGCTGTCTTCTAACTTTTCAGTGTCTGCATTGAGAATGAGCAAAGCTTCAGAGGAGACCTGAAACAACAAACGATAGCGTGTCTCAACGTTTTTGAGGTGCCAGTAGTCGCGCTCCATGGCGCGTTGGGCATTGACGACTTTTTGTTGAAGTGCGGCTTGGGGACGCAGATCGCGACCAAAAGCCAATGCGCGAACGCGGCCATCTGTTTTGCCCGACGGCACAGTGATGACTGAATAAGACACAGGCAGGTCGGTGCCGTTTTCAGCCCATTGATTCAGATGCCGCCACTTGGTGCCCTTGTCGCTGCCCATGTCTTTGAGCAAGGCGTTGACTTTGACTCGACTTTCTTCGGTAACTGTTTGGCTCCAAGGCTTCCCAATCCAATGCGCGCGACCAATGTTGAACATCTCTTCGTTGGCAAATGCCGCATCTTCAATGAGACCGTTCTCGTCCATCACGAGTACCACGTCGGCGGTGGCCGTGATCAAGTTGGAAATGACATTGGCATCCAAGTGACCCAAAAGACTGTGAGCATTTCCAAATCGCCCGGGCGACTGCTCCGATGCTGTTTGAAAACTGGTATTCATAGAGTGTGCTTTTGAAGGTTAAGTAAAGTGGATTTGGCGGAATGGCTTAGGCGTTGTTTTGAATGTGCTTTTGGACCAAAGCTGGCGCTAAGTTGGCTTCTTGGACAAAGAGGTCGGCTCCCACTTCGTTGACTTTTTCTGGGTTGGAAGTGAAAAATGGACCACCCACAATTATGCACAATTTGCTGGGGCTGACCGTTTTTCGAATGGCTGAAATGCAGTCTTGCAGGCGGGTAAATCCAAGCCCTGTGGCCAATGAAAATCCCACGGCATCGTAGCGCTTGGCTTTGACCAAAAGCGCCGGATTGTCAGAGGCTTCAAATGTACCGCCGTCAACCGCCCAGCCTTCACGTTGAAAAAACTCGGCCACCATGGCCAAGCCCAATGTGTGCTGGTCACCTGGGGATGGCATGAGCAAAATGGTCAAGCCATTGGGCACGTATTGCTTGTGCAACTCACTCATTGAAGGCAAGAGGTGCAAAATTTTGTGCAGCTGAGCCAAACCTAAGGTGACGTCGGTGAAATCGCGCTCGTCATCTTCCCAAAGCTCGCCCAACTGCCTAGCAGCAGGCGCCAACAGGTTTAAAAATATGGATTCGATACTGACGCCCTTGCCGCGGGCTTCATCAATCCAATCCATACCATCTGATTGTCGTCCTTCTAGCAATAGATTGACAAAGTTTGTCACATCCGAGGCACTGATGGTGTAGGGGATGACCAAATTGGGCATGGCACATTCACTGGGTGTGCGATGCGCCATCATTAAGCGTGGAATGATTTCGTTTTGAATGGTGCGCGCCAAAACCGCCACGGTAGCCGTGGTGGATGCCGGCGTAATGGGTAACAGACCCGGCATGCCATCAAATCGGCTATTGGCGGGCGCACCGAAACCGCGCCAATGCCCAGCCTCACTGTTCTCAGGGAATTGGGCGTCTTCAGCCCTTTTCCCTTTGCTCTGCTTTGAATTGTCCATTCTTGCCTCCTGCTTGGTGAAAGAACCAAGCTCACCAGCGTGTTCATTTCGTCTTTCAGTCGTTTTACGCGCTGTATTGATTTAGGTCAAAGCTTATTTTTATCCCACTAAATAAGTAGGGTATTAAAACGACTGTAACTAAGTAATTACGTCAATCCAAGTTGACATTTATCAAAAGAGGGAATAAATTGCCCTCATGTCTGAAAAACGATCACCTTTGACAAACGCTAGTGCGAAAGGCGTGGTGGCGCGCCGACCGCTTTACACCCCCGAAGAACGTGTTCGCCGAGACAACACTTACTGGACTTTTGTGCAAGGTTTGCTGGCGCCTATCCAGTTCTTCATATTTTTGGGCAGTCTTTATTTTGTTTTGAGATATTTGTTCACTGGCGAGGGCTTGGAAACTGCCAACCAAAGTGTGGTGGTTAAAACCTTGGCGCTTTACACCATCATGGTGACCGGCTGCATTTGGGAAAAGGTGGTGTTTGGTCGCTATTTGTTTGCACCCTCTTTCTATTGGGAAGACGTTTTCAGCATGTTGGTCTTGGCGCTTCACACCGCCTATTTGTACGCCATGTACACCCAAACATTGCAAGGCGCTGAGTTGATGTATTTGGCATTGGCCGCCTATGCCACCTACGTTGTCAATGCAGGGCAATTCATTCTGAAATTGCGGGCTGCCCGCTTGGACCAAGAAGCCAAATTGCGCGAACAGGCGGCGGTCAAACAAGAAGACTATCAGGGGGTGCCCGCATGAGTGTTGTGAGCTTTCCTGTGCCCGTCAAAACAGCAGGGGGTTGCAGCGATGCACCTGTGTTGCGCGAACGCGGTCAACACGAGGTTTTCTGCGGCTTAACGGGCATCATTTGGTTGCACCGAAAAATTCAAGATGCGTTCTTCTTGGTGGTGGGGTCACGCACTTGTGCGCACCTGATTCAATCGGCTGCGGGTGTGATGATTTTTGCAGAGCCTCGATTTGCAACAGCCATCATTGACGAGCGCGATTTGGCAGGTTTGTCCGATGCCAACACAGAACTCGATCGGGTAGTCAATCAATTGCTGGCGCGGCGTCCTGAAATCAAGCTTCTGTTCTTGGTTGGCTCTTGCCCATCTGAAGTGATCAAGCTTGATTTGTCGCGTGCTGCGGCCCGCCTTTCTGCAGAACACGCATCTTCTGTGCGCGTGCTCAATTATTCTGGCAGCGGTATCGAAACCACCTTCACACAAGGCGAAGATGCTTGCTTGGCATCGATGGTGCCAGTGCTCCCAACGGCTGATGCAAATACAGCCCAGGAACTGGTTGTGGTGGGTACCTTGGCTGATGTGGTGGAAGACCAGTTTGTACGAATCTTCAACCAAATGGGCATTGAGCGTGTTCGCTTTTTCCCGCCAAGGCGTGCTGATGATCAAGTGGCCATCGGGCCCCATACGCGTTTGTTGTTAGCTCAGCCCTTTTTGGCAGACACCGCCAAAGCTTTGCAGGCGCGAGGCGCCAGTTTGTTGCCAGCGCCTTTCCCGCTGGGCATTGAAGGCACCACGGCATGGTTCCAATCTGCGGCCAATGCTTTTGGTGTGGCACAAGATCGCTTTGAAGCCGCAGTGGCAGCACCGACAGCCAGAGCTGTTGCCTCCTTGTCGCGTGCCAAGTTGCACTTGGAAGGCAAAAGCATTTTCTTCTTCCCCGACTCGCAACTTGAAATTCCTTTGGCGCGGTTTTTATCGCGCGAATTGGGTATGAAATTGTTGGAAGTGGGTACACCCTATTTGCACCGTCAACACATGGCCATGGAATTGGCCATGTTGCCTGAAGGCACTTTCTTGTCTGAAGGTCAGCATGTCGAAAAACAACTTGACCGCTGCCGCGCTTTGCACCCCGACATGGTGGTGTGCGGTTTGGGCTTGGCCAATCCATTGGAGTCTGAAGGCATGACCACCAAGTGGGCCATTGAGTTGGTATTCACGCCCATTCAAGGTTTTGATCAAGCAGGCGATTTGGCCGAACTCTTCACTCGACCTTTGGTGCGC
>SXGQ01783485.1_pt1 | contig 12261 bp, 11 predicted proteins | sample 3178371 | NCBI WGS metagenome assembly SXGQ01 (sample SAMN11356859, study PRJNA531348) | freshwater metagenome | isolation source: freshwater sample F1-20 | place: China: Fuxian Lake, Yuxi | collected 2017-12-25 | reverse complement strand
TCTTGCGTTCGAATGCTGCTTTAGCCATGGGAGACGGTTGTTTAGGTGATGTTGGAAGGTAAGACCTCTGAGTTAACGTCGCAGAAGCCTGATTCGACGTGCTTTCTGACCCTGGAGCCCAGAAACGGACTTGAACCGTCGACCTCCCCCTTACCAAGGGGGTGCTCTACCAACTGAGCTATCTGGGCGGAAAGAGAGAGTGCCAAAAAACGAAAAGAGCTGAAAAACGTGCGAGCCGCCTCTGGCACCGTCAACAGCAAATTCGCACGAATTTACGAAATTCATCAGGGTCCGACCACGAGGCGAAAAAAACCGGGGGGCAAACGTTCTCCCACGCGGAAAACTTGTCCCAGAATCCGCCTGAAATGGGCATCGACCTCCTCGACCGTCGAGGAGCTGACCAAAACGAGCGGCGACGCCAAACCCGCGGCGTCAACCGCGGCAAAAAGCTCGAGGGGTTCCCAGTCTTTGCTCCCGGCGGGAGCCAACCCGGGGGCCAGGGCCTCCGCCAAAACGATCGCGCCGGAGGCCGCGGAAAAAACCTGCAAGTAACCTCCGCGCGGCGGCAGCGGCTGCACCCCTCTTTCCCCGCGTCCGAGCCCGACCACGCCGACCTCGCCCTGGCTCGGGGCCAAGGCGTCGAGAGACGAAGCCTTATCGGCCGGACGCCGGTTAAGCATGGCCACCGGAGGGAGTCCGCGCACGATGGTGGCATCACTTTCACCGGGTTCGTCGGACGCACGATCGAGGTCGAAAAGCGTGCGGCCGGCCTCACGGCGCGGTTCTGCCGGCGTCGCATTGAAACGGGTGGGCAGGAAGAGCGGGCGAGGATCGCGCAGGACGGCCTCTTCCTGCAACTGGCCATCCCCCACCCCGGGACGCGCGATTTGCACCGTGACCGGCCCGGCTGAGGCGAGTGCAGGCGGAACGGACGGAGGGAAGCGCAGCAGGACCGCCGCTCCTGTGACAAAGGCCGCGGCCACCGCGGCGGAGACCAGCCAAAGCCATCGCTCCGAACGAGGCATGACGTCAGGGTGAACTGGAGCGGCCGCGACCCGCTCCCGGGGCGGGATCGCCCACCGCCCAGACGAGTTCGAAGCCGGCCGCCGTCGCCGCCGCCGCGACATCAGCGAGGACAAAAACGGGCACCTCCGCGCCCGCACGCACCAGGAGCCGCGGGGCGGGGGTCCGCGCCGCCTGAGTCTTCAGCCATCGCCCCAGATCGTCGATGCCGGTCAACCCGTCGGGCGTGAAGACCTGTCCGGAGTTTATCACGGAAATGACGTGGGAAGTCGGCCGCGCGGATCCCGATGACCCGGCGACCTGTGGCAGGCGGAAATCCACCCCAAGGCCGGGGGCAAGGACGAAGCGTGAGCCGAACAGCGAGAAAAAAAGCACCAGGAGCCCGACGTTCGCCACGAAAAGCCAGTCCAGCCCGCGCGGGGGCGGGCGCAGGCGGGAAGCGAGATCGAGGGGACGCGTGATCATCTCAGGAGTCCCTGGAACCCGATCGGTATTCAGTAATGAGATACTTCATGATCTCGTTGCCGGACCACTCCACGTCCCGGACGATCGCGCGGACCCGGGCGGAAAGAAAGTGGTGCGCGAGGTGGGCGGGGATCGCGAGCAGCAGGCCGCCGGCGCTGGCCGCGAGGGCCTGCCACATGCCGCGGGAAAGCGCCGAGGCCATGGCGTAATTCCCGCCCTGCTCGAACGCCGCGAACGTGGCGATCATGCCGAGCACGGTGCCCAGGATGCCGACGAGCGGCGCCACCTGCGCGATCACGGCGAGGGCCCCGATCCGCCGCTCCAGCACGGGGATCTCGTTGAGCGCGGCCTCCTGCACCTGCAGCCGCATGCGCTCCTCCGTGGCGTCCGCGTTGAGCAACGCCGCCTTCACCACCGCCGCCACGGGGCCGGGCGTCTCCTCGCAAACCGTCAACGCCTCGACGAGCCGCCGTCGCGCGAGGATGTTCCTTATCCCGTCGATGAACGCCTCCGCGCGGATCTGCCCGCGGTGCAGGAAAAGGGCGCGCTCGACGAAAATCGTGAACAGGAGGAGGGCGAGCGCCCCGAGGACCCACATCATGGGTCCGCCCCGGGCAAGGATACTCAGTTCGTTTCCGGACATGGCGGCAGGGTTTGGGCGGCGGCGGGCGCGGGCAATTTCATTTCCCCGGCGCCGGCCCGCCAAGCTGCGCAAGCCGGGCGCGCGCGACGGATTCCCCGACGGGGAGCCGCTTGTCGAGCAGCAGCCGGTAGGCCTCGCGCGCCTCGTCAATGCGTCCGAGCTTCTCCAGCAGGTCGCCCAGGTCCCGCAGGGTGCGCGCGAGGAAATAGGGACGCTTTGCATCCGACTCGAACGGGCGTGCCTCCTCCCGCAGGAAGGGGGTCACCACGTCGCGCGACCAGACCACGATCGCATCCTCGGGCCGGCCCCGCCGCGCGAGAAGCAGTCCGAGATTGTACCCCGCCTCGACCCGGACGTCGCGGGGAGCATCGACCCGGTCCCGGAGTTGCTCGTAAATCAACTGCGCGCTGTCGGCGTAAGAGCGCCCGGCCGGGGCCGTACCTGCCGCCGCGGCCCGGGCGGAGTGGGAAGCGGCCAGCGCCAATTGCGCCATCACGACGTCGGGGCGTCGCGGGTAACGATTGATCAGATCCTCGTAAGCGCGGCCGGCCGCATCGAAGTCATTGAGTTTACGGAAGATATCTCCCTGGCGCAGACGGGCGGCGAAAACCAGGTCGGCTTGGCCCCCGGCCGCCGGATGCCCGACCAACTCCTCCAGCCGCTTGTTGGCCTCCTGCAGATTCTCCGGCCGGCCGAGGCGCTCTGCGAGGGAGGCGAGCCGGAAAAGGGCGAACGGTACGTATTCATTACTGCGGTACTCCGCCTGATCCGTGAGCGCGATGAGCGCATTGCGCGCCTTGTCGATCTGCTCCCGACCCGCGTACTGCTCCGCCTCGATCAGGAAGGAGGAGGCGGCGGCGTCGCTCCGGGGGAACTCTCCACGCAGCCGCCTGAGCGTTTCAAGTGCGGCGTCCTCCCGGCCCAGTGCGAACTCCGCCCGCGCCCGTAACAAGGTGGACGTGCCGGCGATTTCCGCCCGCAGGGCCGGATCGCCGGGCAGGGGCGTCGCCACGAGTTGGTCCACCAGACCCAACGTTCGTTCCAGGTCCCCGGTCTCGAACGACAAACGCGCCTGTAACCACGCCATCCGCACCCGTAATTCCGGCCGGACCGTTCCCGCTGCGTTGGCGCCCGCCTCAAGCAGGCGGTTCACACGCCCGTAGGCCTCACGCAGGCCATCAGCCCCCTGCACCTGGAGAGAGCGCGCGAGCGCCCACTCCGCCTGCCACCGACTCGCCGGATCGAACGCGCTCTCCCGCGCGTACTCGTCCAAAACCTTGCCCGCCTCCGGGGATCCGGCCCGGATCTCGGCCAACATCCGCTGCAGCATGAGCCCGCCCACCCGCGTCGCGGCGACCTCCGCCGCACCTTCCCGCAGAACGGCCGCGTAAGCGTCGGCGGCGCTCCGGAAATCACCGCGATCACCACCCGCCAGGCCTGCCCGGTACCACGACTCCGCCTCCATCACACCCAACTGGGACTGCAGCCGTCGACCCGCCGCAGCGTCCGGAGCAAGCGCGGCGCTTCCGCGGAGTTCGGAACGGGTGCGCTGGCAGAAGTCCGCCGCCAGCCGGAATCTGCGTTGCTCCCAAGCGGACTGCGCCAGTACCGCGAGGGCGTGGGCCCGGAGCGGCGAAAGCGCGTGTTGCCGGAGCAGTCCATTGGCGTCCTCCTCGGCCTGCGCGTAATCCTTTTCCGAAAAGGCGACCTGGGACCGGAGGAACAGCAACGCCTCCTTGACGGGATGATCGGGCTGACGAGCGATGAGGCGTCCCAAGAGGGAGCGGAAATGCGCCCGCTCCGGCTCAGCGGCGGATTCACCGGCGAGAATCTGCAAGGCCTGCCGTTGCATGGTCGGATCCGATCCGGTCTCCAACAATTGCCCGAGCGCGTTGCGCCCGGCACCGCTGCGCGAGCGGTCCCCGACGATTCCGAGCACCAGCCGCAGCTTGTCCCACCAAACCCGCTCCTGGACCGGCAGGCCGATCAGCACTCCCTGGAGAAACGATACCGCCTGACCCTTCTGCCCAAGCGCGTCGAGGGCCACGGCGTAATTCTGGGCGAAACCGTAGCCGACCGGCGTACCTTGGTACCGCTCGTAGTTGTCGCGCGCCGCCTTGAGATCGGACTCTCGCGGGGCGCTCATGCGCAGACGCAGGACCTCGGAGCCTAACGCGAATCGCGCGCGCGCGAGGTCGGAGCGCGCCCCCGCCTCGGCCTTGGCGTAGAGATCCCTCGCGCGAGAGAGATCCCCCCCCTGCCCCACCAGCAACTCGGCTTGGAGGAAAAAAAGCCACGGCAGATCTTCGGCCGGCAAATCAGCCTCCCGGATCGCCGCAAGTTCCGCTCGGGCACGGTCGAAAGCACGCCGCTGGATCGCCAGCAAACCGCCACGCAAACGCCACGCGGCGGAACGAGGTTCCGGCTGCTCGCCCAAAACCTTCTCCGCCTCGTCCAGACGACCCGCGTCGAGCAGCGCCGAGACCAGCGCCAGAGTGACCGCGCCCCGCTCGCCGGCCCCGCCGACCAGCACGCGGCGATAGAGGTCCGCCGCGACGCCGGGCAAACCGAGGTCGTGCGTCCGCCGTGCGGCGATCAGGTTCGCCGCCTCTTCGCCCGCGGTGCTCCCCTCCTGCACGGCGGCCAGCAGCGGGGCGGGCGGGTTCAAAGGTACCTGCGCGACCGCGGGGAGGCCGAGCAGAGCGGCCGGCAACCACAAGCGGTGGAATCCCCGGAAAAATCTCACGGTGTCACGTTGCGCGCCGCCGGCGAACAATCAACCGCGATGTCTTCCGCGCCGGCCGCGCGACCAAGGCCCGCGCACGGTCTCGCAAGACGCGCGGAGCCGAGGCGTCGCGGTTTCCCCTAGAATCCTCGTCCGACCGCGTTCCTGCCAACCTTCCCTAACCTCCCGACCGCGACCATGAAAGAGCCCGCCGTGCCCGACCTCAAAAACCTCGCCATCCTCGGCCACGCCTCGGCTGGAAAAACGATCCTGTGCGAAGCGGTGCTCGCCTGCGCCGGCCGCCTCGGCCGCCTGGGCTCCATCGCCGCCGGCACCACCGTATCAGACTACCACGTGAGCGAGCGGGAGCACCGCATCTCGGTGCATTGCTCGCTGCTGCGCGCGGAGTGGCTCGGCCGGAAGCTCAACCTTCTGGACTGCCCGGGGTACCAGGACTTTCTCGCGGAGGGCCTCGGGGCCATGCGCGTATGCGATTCGGCCCTGATCGTCGTCAACGCCGCGCACGGCTTGGGCACCGGCACGGACGCCGCGTGGGACTACTGCACCCATTTCGGCCTACCCAAGGCCATTGTGGTGAATGCCCTCGACAAGGCACAGGTCGACTTCGAGGCCGTCCTCGCCGCCACTCGTGCGCATTTCGGACGGAACGTGTTTCCCTTCGCGATCCCGCTGGATTCCGGCCCCGGCTTCCGTCGGGTGCTCGATGTGATGCGCAACGTGGTGACCGTCTACTCGCCCGGCGGCACGGGAGCGTACACCGAGGAAACCGCCGGAGAGCTGTCCGCGCGCGTGCAGGCGCTGCATCGCGAGCTGATAGAGTATGTCGCGGAATCGGACGACGGCCTGCTCGAACGGTTTTTCGCGAAAGGGCTGCTGGCGGAAGAGGAACTCCGGGCCGGTCTGCACCGGGCGATCCAGCGCGGGGTGGTCGTGCCTCTTTTTCCCGTCTCGGCGGAGACCAATGTAGGCGTCGCGCGACTGCTGGACTTCATCGCGAAGTACGGTTCCTCCCCGCTTGACCGGGCGGAGGTTCCGGCGCGCGACGCCGGCGGCCTCCCGGGCGTCGTGCGGCTCGACCAGCCGGAAACCGTGGCATTCATCTTCAAGACCATGAACGAGCCCGGTGTGGGCGAGCTGTCGCTCTTCCGTGTCTTCGCAGGCGGCGTCCGCTCCGGGGAGGAGCTCGTCAACACCTCCCGCGGCGGCACCGAGCGGCTCGGGCAAATCTACCTGCTGAATGGCCGCGAGCGCACGCCGGTCGCCCGGCTCGCGGCCGGCGACCTCGGGGCGGTCGTCGGACTGCGCAACACCCACACCGGGGACACCCTGTGCAGTCCGCGCTTCCGGGTGAGCCTGCCGAAAGTGGACTACCCCATGCCCAACCTCCACGCGGCCTTGCGCCTGCGTTCGAAGGGCGAGGAGGACAGACTCGCGGTCGGACTGGCGACCCTGCATCTTGAAGATCCGACGTTTCACTACCGCGTCGACGACGAGCTACGCCAAACGATCGTCTCGGGCCAAGGCGAGCTGCACCTCCAGGTGATTGTGGAACGGCTGGCGCGACGCTTTGCAGTGCAGGTTTCGCTCGAGGAACCCGCGATCGCCTACCGCGAGACCGTGCGCGCCCGGGCGGAATCGCGTTACCGGCATAAGAAGCAGACCGGGGGCGCCGGGCAGTTCGCGGAAGTGGGGATGCGGATCGAGCCTGCCGCGCGTGACCATGGCATCGACTTCACGGACTCCCTCGTCGGCAACAATGTCGACCGCGTGTTCGTGCCGTCGGTGGAGAAAGGGGTGGCGACCGCCTGCCGGGAGGGTGTCTTAGCCGGGTACCGCGTGACCGACGTGAAGGTGGATTTTTTTGACGGAAAGATGCACCCGGTCGACTCGAAGGACATCGCCTTCCAGGTAGCCGGTTACCACGCGTTCAAGGAGTGTTTCCTTGCGGCGTCTCCTACCATCCTGGAGCCGGTGCATGCGGTGAGCGTCACCACGCCCGAGGAATGCGTCGGCACGGTGCTGGGCGACCTGGCGGCCAGGCGCGGCCAGGTGCTCGGCGTGGAGGCCGACGGCCATTTCCGCGTGATCCGCGTCCATGTGCCGCTGAAGGAAATGCATCGCTACGCCAACGCGGTGCGCGCGCTGACGGGAGGCCGCGGGAAGCACGCGGAGCAGTTCGTCCATTACGCGGAACTGCCAGCTGAGGCGGCGCGGCGGGTGATCGCGGAGCGAGCCAAGCGGGAAGGCATGGAAGCCGCCGCGTGATTCCCTTACCGGCCTGATTCAGTGCCCCGATGGGCAAATGTAAGATCCCGGTCACGGAGCCGCACAGCGGCGAACTCGGCGCACCCATCCCTCAAGGGGACCACGGCTTCGCTTGGGAGGAATACTCGGATGAGCCAGGCCAAAAAACGAAGGTCGCGGTGCACGACATCCAAGATCCGCACGGGCACATCTTCACGGATCTCGATTCGGCGTACCCGATCAGGACACCGCCGGGAAAGTACCGACGCCTCTGAAAGAGCCGAGCGGGCATAAAAAAGCCCGGCCGCGCGGGCCGGGCTTTCGCTGGAGGGAAAGAAATTCCTCAGACGAGTTCGGTCTCGCCCGGATTCGGAACCTTGGGGAAGAGCCCCGCGCCGGGACGACACTCCTTGGGGAAGATGTCGAGTTTGGAGCCCTCCATCAGCCACTTCCAGGACACCTCGCGGCCCGTGTAGGCGGAGATGCGGCCGCCGATCGCGGTGAGCGTGCTGATCGCGACCTGCTCCCCCTCGTTGAGCGGCTGGTTACGGCGGATGCTCTCGATCAGGTGCGTGTGCTCCACGACGTATGGATCGGGCGTCGGGCCCGCGTAGTTGAACGGCTTCGCGCCCTTGATGGTGGCTACTCCGGACTGGGTGAGGTCGGCGTAGCCCTTGGAGCCCACGATCCGCTCGGCGATGCGCGGGGTGGATTTCGGCGTGTGGCGGCACATGCTCATCACGCGGACTCCATTGGCGTACTCCATCTCAACCGCGAAGTGGTCCCAGATGTTGCCGGGAATGTTGCCGCGCGACTGGCGGCCGCCCATGCCGGTGAACTTCACCGGGGGACCATTGAAGGCCCAGTTCATCACGTCGATGTTGTGGATGTGCTGCTCGACGATGTGGTCGCCGCACAGCCAGTCCCAATGGTACCAGTTCCAGCACTGCCACTCGAAGTCGGATACGTTGGCGAGCCAAGGGGTCTTCGGATCGTCCTTCTGCCGGAACCAGATCCCGCCCCCGTTCCAGTAGCACTGGCCGCCCACGAGATCCCCCATCTCGCCATCGTGGATGCGTTTGATGGTGTCCACGTAGCTCTGCTGGTGGCGGCGTTGGGTGCCGGCCACGACGGCCACCCCCATCGCCTTGGACTTGCGCGCGGCCTCGATGAACCGACGGCAGCCGACCGGGTCCACCGCGACCGGCTTCTCGGTGAAAATATGAATCCGGCGCGAGGCGGTGTTGGCGTTGACCGCGGCCTCGAAATGAACGGGCCGGAAGCCCGGAGGCGCCGCGAGGATCACCATGTCGATGTCGGCCGCGAGGACCTTCTCGTAATTATCAAAGCCCCAGAACTTCTGGACCTTGGTGAGGTTGAGTCGCTTCTGCGCGGCGTTGACCTGGTTCTCGAACAGGTCGCCGAGCGCCACGATCTCGACCCCGGGGGCCGCATCGAGGCAGTTCTTCGCGGCGCCGGTGCCGCGGCCGCCGCAGCCGATCACACCCACGCGGATGCGGTCGGATCCGCTGTTGGCGCCCAGCGCGCGCGGCGCGGAAAGGCCCGCGAGGGCCGCGGCGCCGGATCCAGCGGCCGAAAGTTTGACGAAGTCGCGACGCGACAGATCAGGTTGGAGGGGAGTTTTCATGGGGAGCGGTGAAGCTTGGATTGAATTGCTGACGAAAAGCTAGGGAGACGACCGCTAGGACTTGGGCGTTTCATTCCAGTAGATGACAACGTTGCGCGAAGCGCGACCGGCGGCGATGACCTCAGGCCGACCGTCGCCGTCGAGATCGGCAACTTTCAGATCCTCGCATGCCATGGTGTTGTCGTCGATCACCGCGTGCAGCCGCCACTCTTTTCCGGCGCGATCCACCGGCGCGTACAAACGGATTCCCACCCGGTCGCTTGGGCGCGTGCCACGCCATCCCGCGATCACCTGGTCGTGACCGACCCCCAGGAGATCGGCCGCTGCCAGGCCATGGCCCTGATTGATGTTTTCGTCGAGCAACTGGCGGCTGGGGGTCGAATCACCCGACCCGTCGGCCTCGCGATAGACCACCACCTGGTTCCCGTGCATCGGCTCGATGGTCGCGACAAATCGCTGGCCGTCGGGCAACACCCCGCGACGCACCTCGCCCGCCGGTGGCGTGGTGAGGCCGCGGAACGAGGAACGTCCAGACCGTTGATCGGCCAGCAGCACCCCCTCCTTAGCCGCGATCAAAAGGGATTCGGGTGCATTGCCACCTGGGGAAGGAAGAAGGTCGAAGTTGTGCGTGAGATGCAACGCGGGTTGATCCGCGGTCAAAGGCGCCGGCGCGCTGGTCTCGCGCCAGGGCCATTCGTACCCGAGCACCCGTACGCCCTCGCCCTCGCCGTTGCGGTTACCTCGGCCGTGCAGCGGCAGCACCGCCAGTTTCCATCCGCTGGAAGCCCTCACCCACAGCATGCGATGCGTCGTCGGATCGTGGGGCAACCGGCGAGGCATCCACCGCTGCGTGCGGTCCGCGGGCGCCTCCAACAAAAACACCGCCCCGCTCTTCAGCGTATCGTTGGGATTCCATTCGGCGCCCACCGCAACCTCGGCCTTGCCATCGCCGTCGAGGTCGCGCGCGGCGATGCATACGTTGTCCTTCTCCGTCAGGTTCTCGGCCATGACGAACTTCTCCCACTGCGGCGCGCGGTACCAGACGATCTGCCGCGCATCCGCGAGGAGAATGTCGCTCCGCCCGTCGCCATCCACATCCGCGACCGCCAGGCCGTAACCGATCCTGATCTGCGCATCGATCACCTGCGGGCGCACCTTCAGGGCGGGAAGCGCGGCGGCGGCCAAGGAGGCGGAGATCAGGAAAAGCGCGAGCGGGGCGGATCGCTTCATGAGGGGCACGGTGAAACAAGCCCGCGCCACGCCGGGCGTCAACGTCCGCGTCCGGCCAGACCGTCGACCAATGCGCGCAACTCCCGCAGCGAGCCGAGCCGGAAGAATCGCCCCTCCGCCCGCGGCGCCTCATCGACGCGCTCCGCCGCCCAGGTGAGGTGATAGGGCACGTGCACGCCCACGCCTCCCAACGCCAGCACGGGTAGGATGTCGGACTTCAGCGAGTTGCCGACCATGATGAACCGCTCGGGCGAGACACCGTAGCGACGGAGGATTCCCCGGTAGGTCGCCTCATCTTTTTCCGACACGATCTCCACCTGCCGGAAACGGGCAGCCAGGCGCGACTTCGCCAGCTTCCGCTCCTGATCACGCAGGTCGCCCTTCGTGATGAGCAGAAGGTGATGGCGGCCGCCCAGCTCCGCGAGCGTCTCCTCTACTCCGTCGAGCAGCTCCACGGGATGGGCGAGCATGTCCTTGCCGAGCGCGATCAACTGCTGGATCTCCTCGGCGCTGATGCGCCCGTCCGTGAGCGCAATCGCCGTCTCGATCGCGGAGAGGGTGAAACCCTTCACGCCGTAGCCGTACAACTCGAGGTTGCGCATCTCGGTCGCGAAAAGGGTTCGCTCCACGGTCGCAGCGTCGTGAAAACGCGAAAGCAGCGCGCGGTACCGCTGGTGCGTTTGCTCAAAAATATTCTCGTTGTGCCACAGGGTGTCGTCGGCGTCGAAGCCCACCACCCATTCATCGCGGCCGGAAATCATGCCCGCACAAGATGCGAGAGCCTCGAACGCCGCAAGTCCCTGGGCGCGAGCTCCCGATGCGATGGGAAAATCACCCCAGTTTTCTCTTACAGCTTGTTACACACCGTCCGGGCCGGCTGCGTTTTTGAGGAAATCGACCCCGCGTCCTAGAAACCGATGACCCTGCTCCCCTCGCTCCTGTTGGCGTTTGCGCTGGGGTTCCTGATTTTCCCATTTCCCGCGTTTTTCAGCCGGCGGCACAGCTATCGGGCGCTGCAGGAGTTGGACCTGGAGCGACGCAACGGCAGTTGGACCCACGCGTGGCGCCGGGTGCTGCGCTTCCCTTGGCTCTGGACGGAGCTGGCCCGGGGGGTGGTCGGATCGTGGATGACGACCACGATGCTGGATCAAATCGGGGCGACGTGGCCGTGGTATGCCACCGACGCCGATTGGGCCGGCCCGGTCATCCCACTCGTCGCCGCCTACCTCTCGATTTTGCTGAGCGCGCTGCTCTTTACCTCCCCCGGAAAGCAGCCGGCGCCGGTCGTCTTCACCGGGGCCGTGGTGCTGACTGCACTGGCTCCGGCCATCGCGCTTCCTTCCCTCGTTCTCGGGGGCGCGGTCATGTTCGCGATGAAGTCCCTGGCGGCCTTCTTTCTGGTAACCGGACCCGTCGTACTGGGTCTCGGCCTGCTCCTTGACCGCGAGCCGTGGCCCGCCCTCGCCGGCTTCGTGTTAGTAACCGCCCCGGTGCTGATCGCGGCCGGCCGGAATCAGGACCTTCTGCTCCCCGTGCACCGGTCGAAAATGAGGGTCGAGGCCCGCGGCGATTCCGAGCACATCCTCTGACGCACCTCGCGGATTGCCGGCCGAAGAACGACGGGATTACCTCCCGGACCTTCATGTTCCCTGCACGACGCCTCATGCACGCCCGGGGCTATCTGGGCCTCGGCCTGCTGGCCGACGCCGAGCGGGAATTGCTTCTCGCCGAGGACGGCGGCGCGGAAACCGCCGCGGTCGAGGAAATGCGCCTGCTGCTCCTGCACGAGAAGAACGACTGGGCCGCGCTGCGCGATTTCACGCGGTCGATCATCTCCCGCGGCGGCGCTGACGCCGGCGTCTGGATTTCGTGCGCCTACGCCACGCGGCGAGCGGATTCCCTTTCCGCCGCCGAGGCGGTTTTGAACGAGGCGGCGGGGCTCTTCCCCGCGGAGCCGACGATCCAGTTCAACCTCGGCTGCTACGCCTGCCAGCGCGGCGATCTCGCCGCGGCGCGAAAACGCGTCGACCGGGCCATCGAACTGGAACCGAGGTTCCGCGAAGCTGCCGCCACCGATCCCGACCTCGCCCCGCTCCGTGCCGCGGACGGCACGGACTGTCCAAACCGAGCGTGATTTGACTCGACCCGCCGGCCGGCGCGCCATCGACACTTCGCACCGCGCATGACCGCCGCCCCTCTCCTCGAAATCCGCTCGCTCGCCCAATCCTTCGGCGGCGCGCGCGCCCTGCGCGGGGTCGACTT
>SXGQ01235668.1_pt1 | contig 12261 bp, 18 predicted proteins | sample 3178371 | NCBI WGS metagenome assembly SXGQ01 (sample SAMN11356859, study PRJNA531348) | freshwater metagenome | isolation source: freshwater sample F1-20 | place: China: Fuxian Lake, Yuxi | collected 2017-12-25 | reverse complement strand
GACACTTTGGATAATACAAGATTCAAAGTATGTACTCTGGCCCGGAGATGCCATTTACATACCTAAACATACTGCCCATAGGGTAATTTCACTTACAGCCAGAATAGGCATCTCCATGGGCGATGGATGAAATTGCCTTAGATTTAGGCAGTGTGGCGTTTTCGCCACACAAAGACCCTTGACTTGACTCGGGTATAGAAAGGTGCTATAATTGCAGTATGAAATATCAAATTGGCACCCAAGTAGAAATTCAGACCCAACGCCCCAGCATCATACTGGGCAGGGATTTCGACCGAAATACCATCAGGGGCGTTGTCGTACAAACGCCACATTGGCTTGACAACAACTATGTTAGCGTCAAGACTGGCAATCCAGACTTTCCAGTCAGTCATGTTCATAAAAGCGTAATTATTGGATTCGTCCAGCCCGAAACTGATGTAGGCATTCGAGTTTTTCGAGTGACCAGCAAGAGCAAGGGCAAGAGTTACGAGGTTACTGTGCATGCTGGTCGAGTCAGCTGCGATTGTGTGGGCTTTCAGTTTCATCGTTATTGTCGTCATTCAACTGCTGTGAAAGCGAAACTAGGAATTTGACATGGTAGAATTAGTTATAACTTTGGATCAGTGCAAGTGGCAAAAGCATCTGAATCAGATAATCTGTCAGCACGACGGAACCTTTCCCCGAGAAGTTCGAATCGTCAACCCTAAAACCAATGATTACAGAACCTATGTTCATCTGACCGAAAATGATCCTCGCCAGGACCAGGATGGTTGGGATGGCGAGCAAATGGTCTACAAAACTCATACTTCAACCAACAACGCAGAATATCTGGTACTTTATCATGGAAAATAATATGAAATTCGATAGATTTGACTTTGAACAGCAACTGCTAGATTGCTGGGGTGTTACCAAAGCCATTAATGAAGTGTTCGAAGCAGTTTGCGATCGCAATCCGGCTCTTACCGAAGATGAGCTTAGCAACTTGCTTTTGGGTATTAAGTCGCTCTATGAGCTCAAGTTCGAGAAACTTTGGTCTCAGTTTGAGACCGGTATTCGTGAAAAGAATATTGTTTAGGAGGTTATCATGGGTTTAGACATGTATCTAAAAGGCAAAGTTTGGCTGGACTACAATGGACCCCAACGTAAGCAGGTTGCCTGTCTTATAGACATGCCTGATTTTGAAGCCAGTACTATAGAAGTTGAACTAGGCTACTGGCGTAAGGCTAACCATATCCACAAATGGTTTGTGGACAATGTTCAGTTTGGTCGGGATGACTGTGAAGAGCATCCGGTACATCAAAAGGATCTCGAACGTCTGTTAGCAGCCTGTCAGGCTGTACTGGCAGCTCCCAGCATGGCTGCAGAGCTCTTGCCTACTCAACAGGGCTTCTTCTTTGGCAGTACCGAATATGGTGACGACTACATGGATGACGTCAGACAAACTGTTGTTATTTTGAGTCAGGCTCTGAAGCTTAAAAAGAACATGGACATGGTTTACAGATCCAGTTGGTAATGCCCCTACGGTTGACAGGGGCATTGAAAGGTGCTATAATCGTAGCATGGGCCCAAGAAAAGATGCTTTCGGTCTTGACAGACAGCCCAATTTATCATATAATCATTGAACAATTTGAGAAGGAACTTTATCATGACACATGAAAAATATCTGGTCGCTGGTGTAGCTCGTAACAGTGCTGGTCAGCTCAAGGCTCGTTACTCGACTTTGTCGGTTAGCGATACCGAAGTTCGTCAAGCCAAGGCTGGCAATACCGACATTTTATACGTCGATTTGCCTCGCCCCATGACTCGAGACGAAATTCCAGCCTACTTGCTGACTCTAGAACAGTTTAAGTCCGTAGCTGCCTACCGTGAAGTTCTTGAAGATGCTAATACTAACCATGCACTCAAGAGCAAGACACCACGTACCAAAGCTCCTAAGTCTGCAAAGTCTCCCAAGGTCAAGGCTGCTAAACCTGCCAAGGTCAGGCCCGCTGTGAAAGCGCCGCCAGCAGTTGATACTGATCTGGAGATCGAAGAGCTCAAGGCCATCGCGGCCTAATAAATACACGGCCAACGTCGGGAGACAGTAGGCCGCTTAACAGGGATACATTATGGCAAGAATTACTAGTCAGATTGCAGCAGAAAAAATTGGCAACAAGTTCGACATGGTGCTGATTGCAGCTGCACGAGCTCGTGAACTCAAACGTGGTAAAAAATCTACGCTAAATACTACAGATGGTCCAACCATTCTGGCCTTACGTGAAATCGAACAGGGCCTGGTTGGTCGAGAATATCTAAGAAAACTACGTACATGGGCCAAATCAAACTCGCGGAACACCAGGGCAAAGACCTAGAACTATTTTACGCAGGCGATGGACCTGCTGTACTCATGCTCCCCGATTACTGGGGAGCAACTACTGCTGCAAAGAATCTGGCTCAGAGACTTTCTTTGCAGCATCTGCGCATTCACGTATTAGACTATTATCAGGGTATGTTGCCAGCTAACGCCGCCGAAGCTCAGCTAGCTATGCGCAATGCAGATATTACTGATGTGGTTGATAATTTTATAAAACAGGCACTAGATAAAATTGGCCCTGCCCACTTACTAGGATTTGGTTTTGGCAGTAGTCTGGCTCTAATGGCGCAGGAGCGTAATGATAAAATTAAAAGTACTATATGTGTAAGTGGTTTGCCACCCAAGCATATAGTTAAAAAAGTTACCAGGCCTTTACTTTTGATTAGAGCTACTAAAAGTAAACATGATAATGCTGATTTGTTTCAGCACTATGCTAGTCTGAGTGATAGATCAAACCAGCAATTGGTCATGGCCGATTCAGAATATTGGAACGAAACTAGTCCCAATTTTGAATTTAGCAAAATGCGCAGTACTGTAGATATGATTGCAGGATTTGTAAAAAATATCTAACGGTATTGACAGCGTAACAGCATACTGCTAGTATGTTGTTTGGTTCACGCAACACCCTGAGTTGCGTTTTTTATGGAGATATTATGATTAAAAACACTGTTTTGAAAGCACTTAAATCTGGTCGTCAGTTTACTGCTGGCCAGCTCTCGGGTCTTACTCGTGGCACTGCAGAAACTGCAGCCAAGGCCATTGGCGAATTGCGTAGCGAAGGTTATGCAATTTACTCGAACACTACCAAGAACGGTAAGACAGCCTATCGTTTGGGTACGCCTAGTCGTGCCATGGTAGCTGCTGCGTATCGTGCTAACGGTGCTAGGGTATTTGCCTAACAGCAAAGAGCTACTTTAACCCGCTTCGGCGGGTTTTTTCTTGTTTTCTTGCACCATAAATAATCCAAAAGGGTTATGATGGCACAAGAAGGTTTTATCTACGAAAACAAGGCTTATGACGCCTTAAAAGTTTATGGCATAAGCACGGGCGACCCTGCTGGCGCTTCGCATGATAGGCCGGATCTTACCATTAAAAATGCTGCAGGCAAATCTACAGGCTGTGAATTAAAGAATCAGCCTACGGCTGCAGGCAGTTTGGTCATGAAATACTATGCTGGCAGCTGGGGATTTGGTGACTATGGCGACGATCCCGAAAAGGCTTTCATGTACGGGCTAGCCACCAAGGCTAAACTTTTAACTGAGATGAACAAGTCCGGTAATGCAGGACGTAACTGGCGAGGCAAAGTACCTGCTCTGCAGAACGATGCTCGAGGCAAAAAGATACTGGCACCAGGCTTTACCGACAAAAAGAAAGCCTACGAATACGATCTCAAACAATACGGTGGGCCCAACGAAGTTCATCTAGAAGTAGGCGGCAAGGCCGTTAGCGACTATTATAATTCTAAAAAGACCTACTATATCAATGTTGGTAGTCATGGCTTCTATCTGCTAAACAATTCCGATCCTCTGGGCCTAAATGCCAAACTTAGGACAGCAAAACTCGGAGCCATACCTCAGTTTAATACTTCGGCCAAATGCAAGATCAGAGTTCGTTGCCAGTACAAGGGTGGAGGCGACTATCAGTTTGTCATGACACTGCAATTCTATGGTGTTACTGCATCACCCTATAACATTGCTCCGCTTAGGCCAGGCAGTAATTCCGACATAGATACTGCAAAGCTCAAACAAGATCCCATACTCTTGGCTTTTAGATAATAGGACAAACATGCGAAGTTTTATCGGGCATTTACAAGAAGCGGCCAGCATGGCCGAGACCAACAAAGTTCTCAAGCACATAGATCATGCCGAAGATTTTCTTAGATTTGGTGACGAAGGTTTTAACCATGTACACAAAAGTCTTAGTTTATTGCATGGCGCTATGCGTGGGCAAAGGAACGAAGCCAGTTACGGACTCACAACGAAGTACGATGGAAGTCCTAGTGTTACTTTTGGCTATCACCCTGATACCCATCGTTTCTTTGTTAGTACTAAGTCATTGTTCAACAAAGATGCCAAGGTAAACTATACTGATGCTGACATAGAACGTAACCACGGTCATGCTCCAGGCCTGGTCAAGAAGCTTAAAACTGCATTGCAGCATTTACCCAAGATAGCGCCCCATCATAAAATCATGCAGGGCGACATGATGTATTCGCATACCAAGGCAGACAATGACGTGACCAGCGATCGCAGTCATCATCATTTTAAACCCAACACCATAAACTATAGCGTGGATCGCTATAGCGCCGAGGGTCGTAAGGTCGACAAAGCCAAGGTGGGTGTTGCTTTACATACAGCCTATACAGGCAGCATATCAGACCCCAAGGTAGAATACAATACCGATACTGGTGACATAGACAGCCATCCAGACGTGCATGTCATAGATCATAGACTGGACCTTGCCAAGGTACATTATCCACCCGAAGCACAAAAGCAAGTTAAACAGCATCTGTTAGCAGCTGCTACACTGCACAAGCAGCATGATTTTAGTCATCTGGATACAGCTGATGCTGCACATCTAAGCACCTATACTAACAAGATGTCCGATCAGGCTCAGCGCATGAGCTATGAAGGACTTAGAAATCATGTAGAAGGTAAGCTGCAGCAACGAGTAGACAGTTTGAAAAGTGCCAAGGGAGTTGCTGCTGCCCGAGAACACATGGCCAATACTTTGGCTAACATGGAAGCGCACAAGGAAAACTGGCAACGATACTTTGACATGCATCATCATTTACAGCAGGCCAAGCATGCCATCATGGGTCCATTGAATGCTGCGGACTATGACTTTAAGCATACCATAGACGGTAAACCTACTAATCCCGAAGGTCACGTACTGGTCATAAACAATACGCCACTTAAACTAGTAGATAGATCAGAATTCGCCAGAAAGAACCGTGAAAGAATTCGAGAAGACTATGATCCTGACATCCACCAATGGGGAACACCTGAAGCTACTTTATGGGCCCTGAAGCTAACACCAGGCCAATATACCATCAAACGCCACAGTAACATTGTAGTAGGTACAGATACCACTGTCAATCATCGTTATGTTAAAAACTGAACTTGAACAAAAAGCTAAACTCATAGAATTAGCCAGAGCTCTGGGACAAGAGCCCGATCCCGATCTAGTAGCCGAGGTAGCTGCCTATCTAGAATTTCAGGCCGAGCTAAGAGAAAGTGTTCGTTCTGGTCTTGAACGTGACCTGTTCAATGCACTACAGGATAGCAAGCAACAGATACAGAATCTTATCAAGGAAACTGCTGTTCTGTATCCTGAACCGCCAAGTTTGGATGATTTAGAAAAATTTATAACAGAAAATACACAGGAGGAAACGCATGAGTTGGTTCAGGAAACGCCCCAAGAGATACCCACCACCTCCGCCTCCTCCGACACCATCGCCGAACAAAGCCTTGCAGACCTAGCAGCAGCCAGCATAAGTGCCAGCATAAAGCGCGATAGTTTTCAGCAACCTGAACCTGCAGCTTCTACAGACCTAGTAAGCCTGCAAAGAAAAGTAAAATATCTAGAACAATGGCTAGGTAAAATTAGTCTGGCAGGACCTGGTGGTGGAGCTAGCGATACCAGTAACTTTACAACCTATACTACCTCACTAACTGCTAATACCTATACTGTGGCTCGTAAAGACTACTACATAGGTGTAAATTATGATGGTGAAGTTACCATTACTCTACCAACAGGTTATGTAGAGCCTGGTCGAGGCCTAATCATTAAAGACGAAAGCAGTAACTGTTCATTAAATCCCATAACCATATCAGGCAATGTCGATAACGATGGCTATGGTTTTGTTTTACAAATCGATAACGGAAGCGTACAATTGCTGTATCACAACGGCTGGAGAATTATATGACGTATTTGTTTGACAAAAAGATTAGTTACGATCATACACCTAATCTGGATGCCTTTGGTCGCCTGCGTGTTAGCAATCCATTTACCCTATTTGAGTCACATCACAGATATCGTGACAATGACAAGAGTGCTAACCATACTCAGGGTACAGCTAACGTAGTCTATAATGCTAATGCAGCCATCATGGAAATGAATGTAGGCAATACCATTGGCGACCTAGCCTATCGTGAAAGTAAAAGAGTTTTCGTTTATCAGCCCGGCAAGAGTTTGCTAATACTTAGATCCTTTGCTTTCGATACTGGTAAGGCCGGGCTCAGACAACGCATAGGCTACTTTAGCGTACGCAATGGATTTTATTTTGAGCAGGACGGTAATACATTAAACATGGTCAGGCGAGGCGCTAGTTCAGGTAATGTGGTAGAAACTCGTGTACCTCAGTCAGCCTGGAATGGTGATAGGCTTGACGGTAGTTTAGGAGTACATAATCCCAGCAAACTAACATTATACCCCAACAGATCACAAATATTGTTTGTAGATGTGGAATGGTTGGGTGTTGGTGATGCTCGCATGGGGTTTGTTATAAACGGGCAGTTCTATGTAGTACATACCTTTCACCATGCCAATGAACCATCGACAGCCAATGTTGACACTAGACTTACCTACATGACTACGGCCAGTTTACCCATACGATCAGAAATTGAAAATACAGCCAACACCTCTGGCGCCAGTCATTTGCATAGTATCTGTAGTACAGTCATAAGCGAAGGTGGGTATACTATTACAGGTAATCCCAGAACCATAGGGCGAGATACCAGTAGCCCTCAGACGCTTACCAGTGGTAATGTTTTCTATCCTATTGTTAGCATTAGGCTTAACAATACATTTCCAAATGCCGTAGTTTTGCCTACAGATTTTGCTTTGCTGGGTATAGACTCAGGTAACTATAGATTTAAACTAATCAAAGATGCTAATGTTGTAGGCGGTAGTTGGGTAGCTTTGGCAAATTCTAGCATAGAATACAACATAACTAGTACAAGTGCTCTTGGTACAGGCGGTGAAGACCTAGACGGTGGTTACTTTGCTACAACAGCTCAGGCGACCAGTGGTATTCCAAATGAATCTGCATCGTTCAAGTATCAACTAGAACGCGATCCCTTTAGCAATGTCAGTTCAGTTTTCACGCTGGCTGTATTATCCGATGGTGCTACAGATAGAGTAGTTGGTAGTATGACCTTCCAAGAAGTTACATGATATAAATAAACGGTTATATTTAAATGGATGAACATGGAATTTAAAACTTTTCTGGTAGAAGGTCGTCGAGACACTGTGGTTTTTAGCCATGGTCGCATGAACCCTGTTACCATAGGCCACCAAAAAATGGTCGAGGCCGGTCAGAAAGTAGCGCAAAAATTAAATGCAGACTATGAGCTCAGCATTACTCATAGTCATGATCCCAAGAAAAATCCCCTAAACGTTGAGCAAAAGCTCAAGCACGTTAAAAGAGCCTTTCCCAAGGTTAAGGTAACAGCTACCAGCAAGGAAATGCCCAGTTTCCTGCATCAGGCCAAGCGTCTGCATCAGGCCGGCTATCAGCATCTGGTCATGGTGGCTGGTTCAGATCGTGTGCAAGAATATCACGATACACTGCACAAATACAATGGCCATCCAGATTTTTACAATTTTAAAAGCATTCGTGTACCCGATGCCAAAGAAATGCACAAGATGGCTGGAGTAAGTCTAGAGCGAGATCCCGACAGCGAAGGTGCCGAAGGCATGAGTGCCAGCAAAATGCGAACTCATGCAGCTGCCAACGATTATCCAGAATTTCGCAAAGGCGTACCAGCACATTTTTCGGACGCTCAGGCTCGAGAGCTGTATAATGATGTACGTCAGGGACAGGTTCGCAAAGAAAATCGTGAACTCAGGCATCTGTACATCAACGGAGAAATATATAATCTAGGCGACCGAGTCATTACAGAAAATGGTAAGGCCGAGATAGTTTATAGAGGAAGTACCTACGTTACTTTACAAATAGAAGATCACACCACGGAGAAATACTGGATAGCTGATCTAGAAGAAAGATCAGGACAATACTATACCAAAACTGGGAAAGCTAAACAGAATCCTACAAATCCTAGTGGTCTATCTAAGAAATATTCAGGTGAACTATCGCATGCTACTCAGGTGGCTCGGCGCCAACACTTTAAGAAAAATGCTGCCAAGAGCAGCTCTGATCCCAGCGCCTATAAACCAGCGCCTGGTGATGCCGAAGCCGAAACCAAGCTAAGCAAGTATACCAAACGTTATCAGGAACGTTTTCGTATTCGTGAACAAAACATTCCGGTCATACTCATGACCTCTAGCCAACGACGCATGATGCGCGAAGCTGCCGAACAATTAACCTACATGGGCTATACTACCAGCAATCTGGATCTATGTCCTGGTGCTGTGGCTACACTTAAGAAAGTTACAGGCAATGCCGAGCTGAATCCTGTGTTTGTTAGCAAGGCTGTCAAGGCTACAGATGCCATGCTAGGCGTAGAGCGTGACGCACTAGATACCAAGTTTGCAAGTCAAGAGCTAGTGCATGATTTTACCATGTACATGAGCATAGCACATGACACGCTAAACCTTTTGGGCATAGCCGACGATGAGCTAGACTGGATGATCAATCATTTAAAGACCATGTCTGATCTAAGCATGCATCGTGATTCTAGTTTTGCCAATGAGCCCATTGCTCATGTCCCAGTTTTTGGTGCCGGAGAGGTAGAAGAAAGCATGAGTCCCAAGACACATAGCGTGCAGGCCATACTATTGCACAGAGCCGATGGTAAAACTGCCAAGAAATTCAATCTAACCAAACGCATAGATTTTAAAGACGAAGAAGAAAATAAAATGAACGAAGCAGCAGACAGCGCCTTGGCCAAGAAGGCCGAAGCCAGTGGCATAGGTCTAGGTACGCTTAAACAGGTCTATAAACGTGGCGTAGCTGCCTGGCGCACTGGCCATAGACCTGGTACTACACCACAGCAATGGGGCATGGCTCGAGTCAATAGTTTTATTACCAAGGGCAAGACCTATCATACAGCTGACAAAGATCTAGCCGAACAGGCCTTTGCCATGGAAGTGCCCAAACCCGAAAGCAAAGAAATACGTGACGTAAATTTCAATGACAATAAAGACGTCTTTCATGGCATTGACAAGGCTGTAACCGATGAGGTAGGTTTCGATGGCAAGCCCGTTGGGTTCGTTAGTTTTAAGAGTTTCATGCACGAACCTGAAAACATAAAAACTGCTACGCAGCATGATAAGTCCAGGCAAAGTATTCATACTGCTCAGGTCACAGACTTTGCTGCACATGGTCCACACTATAAATCCATGAGAAAACGTCATCAGATGGAGTCCTAATGGAAGAATTAATTAATGCACTAAGACAATGTTTGGCCAATACCTTTGGCATGTATTTTCAGTCTCATAGCGGACATTGGAATGTCGAAGGACCAGACTTTGCTGAATATCATGACTTCTTGGGTGATCTCTATGCAGAACTTCATGGTGCTGTTGATCCCATAGCCGAATACCTAAGAATTCTAGATGTGTATGCTCCTGGCGACCTAACCGAAATGATGAGCTCAACCAGCATAACAGCCATGGGTATCAAGACCAATCCCCGAGACATAATTACCAGTCTTATAGACAGTAATAATGTGTGTTTGGTTACTCTCATGACTGCCTTCAAAGCCAGTGAAGCAGTTGGTGAAGTAGGATTGTCGGACTTTCTAACACAGCGCATTAATGCTCACCAGAAACATGGCTGGCAGATGCGTAGCATGATAAAATGAAGACCTTTGCAGCTCTTTTAGAACAAAACGATGATCTGCCAGACATATCTGATGCAGACATCGATGCCATGGTCGAAAGTTTAACCTGGGACGACATAGCTGATCTGTACAGCCCCGATGAATTAATCGAAGTCGATGAACTCGAAGAAGCCATAGCCGAAGCCATTAGTGCTCAGAGCAGACTGAAAAAACGCATGACTTTTGCCAGACACAAGGCCAAGCGTGTACAGCTCAAGGGCATTAAACTGCGTAGAGCCAGCGATTTTGCTACTTTGAAACGTCGTGCTGTTAATGCAGCTCGCAGATCCTTGACCAAGAAACTCATACAGGGGCGTGATAAACGAACACTTAGCCCAGCAGAAAAAGATCGAGTAGAAGCACAGGTCAAGCGCATGAAAAACATTCAGAACATCATTGCTCTAAGAATGATACCCAAAGTTCGTAAACTAGAACAGGGTAGGCTCTACAAGAAGAAGCGATGAAAAAATTCTTTACTTTAAGAACAGAATTATTAGAAGCTATATGCCCTGTAGCCACACACAATCTCGATGTTAATGTTGAGAATCGCCAGCATGCCATAGACGAATATCTGTACGGTCCAGCCAATCCCAATGAGCCCGGTGATCACTGGGATAAAATAGCCAAGGTCTGGAGCATTAGTGTAGAAAATGCTCGAACCATGACCTGTGGCAACTGTGCAGCATTCGACATATCCGACAAAATGCGTAAGTGTATTGAAGCAGGCATGCAGGGTAAAGAGCAGGCTGCAGATGCCCTGGCCACAGCAGAAAAAGCAGACTTAGGCTATTGTAATATTTTACATTTCAAGTGTGCTGGTACCAGAACCTGTAAGCTCTGGTTAACCGACGGTCCCATAGATAATAAAGATCGTACCATGTAATGTTTAACATAGCTAAGATTAATTTTTTGGCAGATCCCATAGTAAATGAAAGTATAGATGATGTATTTTATAAGGATCCAAAAGCTCTAGAATTTTTTGATAAAGACGGGTATGAGCTAACTAGGTTAGAACAGATTTATTACCTAGCCCAGGGACTGGAAGTAAAAAGATATACAGCAGATCATCCGGGCGTCTTTCAGCCCTGGATAACCGTAAACCATGAATATTTAAGTGTCGATCATAGCTGTGCCATGTATCGCTGTAGTTTTGAAGGTGCAGCTCACGAGCAAATTAAACGTCAGGCTAAGCGCTATCCTCGAGCTGGTTGGTTGTTGACCTGCAAGAAAAAGTGGGGCCTGGATCTAGACATAGACTATTGTGATGGTAACATAGCATTAGAAGTCATACATCTAGAATGGGATAGTCCTAGTCTAGAGTACATAGAACAAGAAAGAATCAAAGCCGAAGAACTAGTTAAAAATACAGATTGGGTAGATGCTGCCAAGCGAGTTTGGTCCCTACGAGATGAATGGCAAAACCTCAAAGGCTGGTATGCGCAGGCTCATTGGAAAGCAACCTATTTTGGATTAGAAAGGCCCTGGTATTAAATGAAGATATTCAAAGATCTAAGAACTGTTCAAGAACAAGCATCACCCATGATCAAACCACCTAAGAATGAGTTTGGTAAAAAAGAAGATGCATTTGCCCATGCCAAGCAACATGGTGGTAAGGTCATGAAAAAGACATTTACCCATCCTACATCTGGTATGCAGACTGTAAGTTATGTTGTTAGAGAAGATGCTGAACAGATTGATGAGCTGAAAAGAACAACACTTGCCAATTATGTTAGCAAGGCAGCAGGTAGCTATGGTCGTGACAAACAGAACATAGGCAGAGAAAGCCCAGACGGTACCGTGGCCAAGGCTCGACCAGAACTCAAACGTGCAGTAAAGAATCGTCTAACTGGTATTAATCGTGCAGCCGAAAGACTGGCCAAAGAAGAAATCGAAATCGACGAAGCCATCAAGAAACCCAATGCCACCACACGCCATCTAAGACAATATCCAGTTAGTGATAAGGACGTGGCCAAGCCTGTGAAGCAGTCAGAGTATCAACATCATGTAGTATCAAAGTTAGATGGTAATGTTTTGGCATCTTATAAATCAAAAGAAGCTGCTCATAGAAATGCTTATGGTAATCCAGTTGTTTCCGGTTCTCTAGAAACCATTGGTGATCGT